>CERN01003463.1_pt1 | contig 310525 bp, 294 predicted proteins | sample 530761 | NCBI WGS metagenome assembly CERN01 (sample SAMEA2620947, study PRJEB7988) | marine metagenome | isolation source: saline water (ENVO:00002010), including | reverse complement strand
CGCTGCCTGATCAACTTCGTGAACACCAGAATTGACAATAACTCTTCTCCTAGCGTTCGCTCGCAGGTGTTATGCGCCACACTGAGTTGCCGACGTCATCGGCCACCAGCAGACCTCCACGCCCATCCACTGCCACCCCCACGGGCCGCCCACGGGCATTGCCGTCTGCGTCCACAAAGCCGGACAGTACCACCTTTATCGAACCGGTGGGCCGGCCGTCAGTGAACGGTACAAAGACGACTTCATAGCCATTCAAGGGTTGCCGGTTCCAGGAACCATGCAGGCCGACGAACGCGCCCTCGCCGAAACCGACCACGCCGCTGTTGTTGAAGGCCATGCCCAGCGGTGCCACGTGCGCACCGAGGGCAAAATCGGGCGAAACTGCGCTAGCCACCAGTTCGGGACGTTGCGGGCTCACGCGCTCATCGACATGCTGGCCGAAATAGCTGTAGGGCCAGCCGTAGAAGGCGTCCCTGCGGACCGAGGTCAGGTAATCCGGTACCATGTTGCTGCCCAGTTCGTCACGCTCGTTGACAACCGCCCACAGCGCATCTGTTTGCGGCTCCCAGTCCAGGCCGACCGGATTGCGCAGGCCCGAGGCATATACCAGGATCGCACCGTTGGCAGGATCGACCTCCAGTATCGCCGCGCGCATGTGCTCGGCCTGCATGCCGTTCTCGCCGATGTTGCTGTTGGAGCCGACGCCCACATACAGGTGCGTGCCATCGGCACTGACGAACAGGCTTTTGGTCCAGTGATGATTCAACTCGTCGCCCTTGCCGGGCAGGTCGGTAACCTTGGTGGGCTCCGCGGCAGTACCCCTCAGACGCCAGGAAGCGTAGATAGGCACGTAACGCCGTCGCAAATGCCTTTACCGTGCTACAGCTGTAGCGTTCCGCCTGGGTGCTGATCGCCTCGCGAATCGTGGCAACATTATAGTCTGCCGGCTGGTCGCCAAGGATGGGCAAGAGTGCAAGAAGCAACCGTTCGTGACTATCCAAGGTACGACAGGAAAGTCCTCGGTGACGAAGCATCCAGTCGCGAAATTGAATCAAGTGAGCCGGACGTCTGTCTTCCGCTTCCACCGCTGGGGCCCCGCCTGGTGTTGGAAGCGCGGCACGGCAGTGTCCCGACAGCGCCGGCGCGGATCAAAGCCGAACGGCGTGGGCAGGAGCGGCAGGTAGCGGGCGACCATCCCGCGCAAACACATCAGGACGGTATCGCTACCGAGTGCCACCGCAAACGCCTGCAGCGTCGGCGCCACCGCGGTGAAGTGCGCCGGCTCGAGCCCGCGGATTGCGGCCAGGGTGCGGTGGATCGACTGACAGAGCCTGTCCAGGTAGCGCAAGGCGCCGGGCAGTTCGATCTCCGTCCGCAACTGCCCAGCGGCCGCTGCGCGTGAGGGCGCCTGTTCAGCGGCCAGCACGGTGGCCTCAATCTCGGCCAACGTGCCCGAATAATGCGACGCCAGGCAGTCCGGCAAGGCGCTGACGGTGCGCCGGGCCCGGGGGCAGTACCAGCGAGCGATCAGGGTGCCGACTGGACGGACCCGTTCATAGGCCCCTTGCGTGAGAATCCGCATCCGCCCTCAGCATGCCACGGGCAACGCGTCAGGGTTGCGAACCGCCACAGTTTACCGGCAACATAGACCTCGCTGGTGGTTGGCGTCGCCAAACGCACTTGCACACCAGCCACGGCCCGCGCGGGTGGTTCCGCGGCGGGCCACCTTCTCCTTCTTCTTATCCGGCCCTCAGTTTGCCTCTTCTGGCGTGACTCGCCAAGCCATCGGCATTACCCAGCCGAGGGACGATGCAGCTTGGGATGTCTCGGATTCTGCCGGTTTCCCACCAAGTTTGGAACGATACAATCCGGAATGGAACCCACCGCGGTTTACGGATTACTGAGCGAGACAAGAACTCTTATCCAATGGTTGACCCAACTCCATCATGGCGCATTGACGCCGAATGCTGAAGGAAGGGAGGAGACCATCTCATCGAAAAGGCTACCGCCTGGGTGCCCGAGAGGAAATCCCGGAGCTGGTCTGTAGTGGTCAAATCGTCGAGCTTCATGATGGTTTTTATCCCCCATCATGAACGGATCCCGAGTCGGCTTCAGACTCATTTAATATTGGAAACACCCCAGGCCCCCAGACTCATTTCATATTGGACGAGGCTGCAGCTTGATCGGGGGCAGGTTGTGGGCCAACATGTACCGGTCGGCACCGAATAGTTCGCGCTTTTCCATTTTCCAGACATTTGCTGTGCAAGGTCATTTTTGGAGGTGTTTAGATGAAGATCGAATTCCCGCTGATGGAGCCCGCGTACATCGCGGACCCCACCCCCTACTGGAAAATCTTGCGAGAGAATGACCCAATTTATTGGAGTGAAAAGTACAATTTTTGGGTGGTCACTAAGTACGAAGATGTTGAGGCGTTTGTAAAGGATTACAAGACCTTTTCCTCGGCCTCTGGTCCAGCTGGGGGGCTGCACCAAAAGGAGGAAGATGATGCTAATGGTGTCGGCTTTCTTCCCATGATTCAAAATGATCCGCCAGAGCACGGCCGTCTAAGGTCACTGCTGTCCAGGAGTTTTACATCGCGAAGAATTTCCGATTTGGCACCTAGCGTGCATAGTCTGGCGAAGGATCTGGTAAGCGACCTGAATGCCAAAGCCGCAGCCGGTGAGCCCCTGGATTTCTATCATGATTTCGCTAGTCCCCTTCCAGTAGCTGTGATCGCCAAATTGCTGGGGATTCCAAAGGACTATTACGAGAAGCTGGCTTTCTGGAATGAGGCTATGGGGATAGGCACCGGTGGTCGCTATTCTGAGACACAACGATCGAGCGCCACGAGTGAACTGACGCAGGCCTTGAGGGAAATAATCGAGTTAAAACGCATCAAGCCCGAAGAAGATATGATTTCCTCACTAGTTCAAATAGCCGACGACGATGGGGTCAAGCTGAAGCCAAATGAACTTTTGGGCTTTTGTAAGCTATTATGGATAGCAGGCAACGAAACAACAACAAACCTGCTTAGTAATTCTGCGCTCCTCCTGCAGGAAAAACCGGACTTGGTTCGGGAGCTGATAGATGATAAATCACTAATACCGGCATTTATCGAGGAAGCGCTTCGCCATCAGAGCCCTGTCAACGGGCTGTTCAGGCGAGTGACGAGAGATTACGAGTACAAAGGTAAGTTACTTAAAGAGAATGATAATGTATGGCTATTATTTGCATCAGCAAACCGCGATACGGAGGTCTTTTCAAATCCCGATGAGTTCGACTTAAGGCGCGACCCAAACGACCACCTGGCGCTGGGCAAGGGCATTCATTTCTGCATGGGCCACGCGTTGGCCCGGCTTGAAGCTGAAGTCGCTTTCGAATACTTGGTGGAGTTTCTGCCGAAGTATAAGCTACTGCCTGAAGAAGGACTGCGCATTCCGGTCCCTGTTCTGAGAGGATGGCTAAAACTGCCAATGGTTCCCGCGTAAGTTTCAAGGCTGTAAATAGGACATAGGCAATTGTTATGACTGATAATCAAGCCTTTAAGCGTTACCGAAATAACGTAGACCTCATTTATCAAGATATCCTGGCCCGAGATGGCGGCAAGCCTCCTGCTGAGTTCATACAGTGCTCACAGAGCGAAATGGGCAGTGCCGATCTCAGCACTGATGTGTACACGTCCAGGGAAATTCATGATCTAGAGTTTGAGACCATGTGGAACCATACTTGGCAGATGGCATGCCGGGAACACGCCGTAGCCGAACCCGGGACCTATTCTGTTTACGACATTGGTAAATACAGTGTGATTGTCGTGCGTGGCAATGACAAGAAGCTGCGTGGCTTCATCAATAGTTGCCCTCATCGGGGGACACGTCTATGCGACGGATGGGGAAACTTGCAGAGAATTCGCTGCGCATTCCATGGCTTTAGCTGGGAGTTGGAGGGTACGCTTAAAGAGGTCCCATGTTCCTGGGATTTTCCACAAGTTGATTCAGACAACTTCGGATTACCTGAGGCCCTGGTCGGCACGTGGGGCGGGTTCGTTTTCATCAATCTGGACCCGGATGCCAAACCCTTGTCTGAATACCTCGGGAGATTGCCAGAACATTTTCAGCGCTGGCCTATGGAAGACCGATATGTGGCAAGCCACGTTGGAAAATATATAGATTGTAACTGGAAGGTTGTTATCGAGGCATTCCTCGAGACCTTGCACGTGATCGGCCTGCATCCTGAATCACTTAAGTTCTTTGGCGACATCAATTCTCAGTACGATGTGTGGGAAGACGAAGAATATTTCTCCCGGATGATTAACCCCTCGGGGATCACTAGCCCGCATTTAAAGAATCGCGCCAATGACGAAACCGTTCTAACCGCGGCAAAGGAATTTGGATTGTGTGACCCAGCAGCCACTCTCGATCAATCGAACACACCACGTCATCTGATTGCCTAGACGATTGCACAGAGATTCAAGGTTATCAGCGGCGTAGACATATCCGATCTACATATCAGTGAAATCCTTGACGTTGTACAGTACGACATATTTCCTAACCTGATAGTGTTTGCGGCCTACGGATCCCCCTTGGCATACCGGGTAACGCCCGCTGGGGGCCCCGAAAAGTGCCTGTTCGAGGTCTATCTGCTGCTTCCTTTTTCTGGCGACCGGCCCGATGACGCAGCCTATCAAAGGCTTGAAGATAACGAAAAATTTGGTGATATTGAAGCCCTGACTTATTACGGCGGGATCATTGATCAGGATGTGGATATGATGCCGCGGGTTCAGCGAGGTCTTTATTCTAGTCAAAGCCAAACTTACACATTGTCTGCGTATCAAGAATCCCGAATTCGTCATATGCGAGAAACCCTAGACAAGTATCTCAGCTTCAAAGCCAGAGCACCGAACCGGAGGCAAATATGATTATAGTATCAGCCGAAAGAGACATCAAGGTACCGGCCAGAAATGCTTGGAACTTATTATCCAAGTTCGATGATATCGGCTGGGCGAGCGACTTGGGGCGGGTCGAATACGAAGGTAAGGGCGTCGGTATGATTCGGCGAATGTATGTGGTACCCGGTTCTCCGACCATTGAGAGGCTTGATTCCAGGGATCACGAGAACATGGAGTTCACCAACAGTGTAGTGGAGGGTATGCCAATGCCAATCGAAGACTATTCCGCCAGCGTTTCAGTCACGCCAGTCGGCACATCGAGCTGCAGCATACGATGGATCAGTAAGGGACGAAGTACAGATGCGCCTTCGGATGAAGTTGAATCCACGTTGAACCAGTTCTTGGACTCTCTACTGCAGATGGTGGAAAACCACCTGCTGGCAAATGCTAAATAAGACACAGTGAGGTGAACAATGGCAGGTCGAGTCGAAGGTAAAGTCTGCGTTGTTACCCCGCAGGCTTGAAGAAGGAAATCGAGAATTTGGAGGTTATCCACCAGTTCGACTACTCCGACGCCATAAAGCAGACCAGGCTCAGGGAGGCGCAAAATCCGAAGCTGACCAAATTCCCCACTTTCCCGGATGTTGCCCACCCACTGGTAATCACTCATCCGGAAAGTGGCTACAAGGCTTTGAATATAAGCCCCATGTTCAGCTGTGACGTTGTTGGCTACGAAGAAGAGCAGGCCCAGGCCTTGCTAGCAAAGCTCAAGGCAATCGCGGTCGATACTAAATACACGTATACCCACCATTGGCAAATGGGCGATATTCTAATCTGGGACAATTGGCGTACCTGCCACACTGCCACCGGGCACAAGCGTAAGTTCCGGCGGAAAATGCACAGGACTACGTTGGCGGCGACAGACACATTTGGCCGGGTGGACGAGGACAGGCTCAAAGCATCAAATTAGAAGCAAGGTGTCGCCGCAGCGAATTTCACGCAGGAAATACGATGTGGACGCAAGAACCCTAAGAAGCAAGATCGCGCATCCCATCATTGATGCCGACGGCCATCTGATGGAATTTATCCCTGTAATTGTAGAGACCGTGTGCGAAATTGGCGGGAAAGATACACAGTTGAAATTTGAAAAATACCTTGCGGAAACCTTGAACGCCAGCGGACATGTGCTCGGTCGCACACGGGTCTACTGGGCTATTCCGGAGGCACATACACTCGATCGCATGACTGTTACGCTCCCGCAGCTAACCTACGAGAGGCTGCCGGAAATGGGCGTGGATTTTGCGCTCCTGTATCCCAGTTTTGGGCTGACCGTACTGAGTTACCAGGACCATGAATTGAGACAGGTGTGTACCCGGGCACTAAATACTTACTATGCGCGGTCCTACGAAGGTATGCGGGACCGCCTGGAGCCGGTTGCGCTCATTCCTCTGAACAGTGTCGATGAGGCGCTGGAAGAGCTGGATTACGCTGTCGGCACCTTGGGTTTAAAGGCGATAGTTTCCAGTGGTGTTATTCACAGGAAAAATCATGATGACCGCGAATGGATAGACACTCTGGGCATCGATAGCGCTTACGATTATGACCCGGTATGGGCAAAATGCGCAGCTTACCAGGTGGTGCCATCCTTTCATGGCGTCGGTTATGGATGGGGCACCAGGCAATCTCCTGAAAATTATGTGTATAACCATCTCGGCAGTTTTGCTGCCGCGCAGGAAGCCGTATGCAGATCCCTCATTATGGGTGGGGTGTGCAGACGTTTCCCCACACTCAAATTCAACTTTCTTGAGGGCGGCGTCAGCTGGGCTGCACAGTTGTACGCTGATTTACTGGGTCACTACGAGAAAAGAAACAAGGACTCGGTGCAAAAATGCAATCCCGAACATTTTGATATAGACCTGTGCAGTAAGCTCATCGATGCATATGGACCGAGCGAGATGCGTGAAGCTAAGCCGGCGTATCTTGATATTGCAAGGTTGCAGAAAGCTCGCTCACGGGAGGATAAAGCCTCTCACGACGACTTCCATTTATCTGGGATAGATAGGCCCGAGGACATTGTAGAGTGTAGTGGTCCAATAGAACCGGACACTTTAATAAGCGACAATATTGGTCGATTATTGAGGTGTCAGCATGACTCAAAAACGTACACATAAACGTTACCCGGAACCGTTCAAGGAAGAGGCCGTCGCCATGGTTCGGGAGCAGGGATATACGGTCCCCGAGGCAGCCAAAGCGCTGGGTATCAACCCGGCACTGCTGTACCGCTGGAAGGACAAACTCGATGCCCAGGCCGAAGGCCGTGCTCTGGCCGAGTCCGAGCGGGAGGAGCTCAAGCGCCTGCGCAAGGAGAATCGTAACTTACGGACAGAAAAGGAAATTTTAAAAAAGGCGTCAGCCTTCTTCGCGAAAGAAATGAAGTGAGATTTGAGTTCATCCGGGCTGAATCGGTCCAGTACCCGATTCGAACCCTGTGCCGGGTCATGCAGGTCAGCACATCGGCCTACTATGACTGGGCGAGCCGGCCAGGCAAGGTGATCGAAGCGCAGGAACTGATGCTGCGCCGGCGCATGAAAGCGCTGTTCGAGAGAAGTCGAAGCAGCCTGGGTAGTCGGGAGATGATGAAAGCTCTGCGCGGAGAAGGCTTTGTAATCGGACGCTATCGAACTCGCCACTTGATGCAGCAGATGGGGCTGAAGGTGGTTCAGCGCGTGGCGTACAAAGTGACGACCAAAAGAAAGCACGGAGATGCCGTGGCGGATAACCTGTTGAATCAGAACTTCAATCCACCGGCACCGAATCAGGTCTGGGCCGGCGACGTGACCTACTGCCGCACTGGCGAAGGATGGATGTACCTGGCGGTGGTCATGGACCTGCATTCGCGCCGCATCGTAGGCTGGCACATCGACAAGCGCATGACGACGGCGCTGGTTACTCGAGCGTTGATCATGGCCCATACGCTCAGGCGACCGCCCAAGGGCCTGGTGTTTCACAGTGACAGAGGCTCGCAGTACACCAGCGCCAAGTACCGCCAACTGCTGCGAGGCTATGGCATGCGTGCCAGCATGGGTGACGTCGGCGCCTGCTGGGACAACGCGGTAGTGGAGCGGTTCTTTGGCAGTCTCAAGCATGATTGGCTCTACAAAGTGGTGCAGCCGACACGTGAGCATATGAAGCAAGATGTTGCCGACTATATCCGTTACTACAATCTGGAGCGGCGTCATACAGCAGCCGGTGATCTGTCACCGGTGGAGTACGACAACTCGCTGAAAAAAGTGTCCGGGAATTGTTGACCAGAACAGAGGTTTTCACGGAACAACTGTTCTTCGGCTGTGAGGCGGATGACCCCCTTAATGCACTCGCCTTTAACAACACGTTGTTGCCTTATTCACTTTCCCTCAATGCCATGTTTGCGTCTGATATAGGGCATTGGGATGTGCCGGATATGAAGTACGTACTTAATGAAGCGTGGAAATTGGTTGAAAAAGGATTGTTCAATTCTGATGAGTTCAGGAAATTCACATTTGGGAACGTCGCCAAAATGCTTTCATCTGTCAATCCAGGTTTTTTTGCGGACACTTGCATAGCCAGCGCTGGAGTCGATGGGGCTAGGAGCTGTACGCCCTAGATGGCATATCGACAATTTGTGCAGAACGAACGAAATATATACACAACATTCGGGTCTTTGAAGAAGGAGAGGAATTTCCGAAACTGTGTTCGATTTCAGTGCGTTTCTTTTGCAATTTGGTTTCGTTTGCCCGTAACGACAGGCGATTCCGCGCCTTCAGTGAGGCCATTTTGGTTCCGATGGGAACAATTACCATTGTTCAGATGTGCCTTAGGGCTACTCTGATTAATTCCGATGTTCATCTATAATGGGTCCAGTCCCCGTTTTCGCATGGATTCTCCCCTGAGGTTGATCTTGTAGGCGTTGTGAACCAGGCGATCCAGGATGGCGTCAGCGAGTGTCGGATCGCCGATCACGGCGTGCGTGCCACTCCTCGATGGGCAGTTGGTTGGTGGCGATGGTCGAGCGCCTGCCGTGGCGATCCTCCAGCACTTCCAGCAGATCACGCCTGTTCTCGGCGTTCAGTTTCATCAAGCCCCAGTCTATGCCAGCCGCTTCACCGAGAGGTCGAACTCTGCTTGTCGCAGCCGAATGAGGGGGCACCCTGGTCAACACGATCACCAAAGTTCACCCGGATCTCCTCAATCAGCCCGCCAACAAGGGGCACGGTATTGGTTGTCTTGTGCGCAAATACGGAACCGGTTGCCAGTATGGGTTCGCTGATATGGACCTGTTCTGGCCTCCCGATCTGGATTTGGGGCAGGCGAGCGGTGTCGTTGGACTCTGGGCCCGCTGCAGGTTTCGTGGTTGAATGGTCTCAGGCCGCAACTACTGTCAAGAGACAGCCGGCCAGCAGGAATTTACGGGGCGGTGAAACTGTGTCCATTCTTTCAGCAAGCGCTCCGAGAGTCGACACAGTGTTTCAGTTTGTGAACGATCAGGCTCAGCGTGCCCCTCCGGTGCCTCGTGCTCTCTGAGCCAGCGCCCCAGCATGTTTGCATTAATCTCCAAGCCGTGCGCTGCCTCGGCCCGTGAATAGCCCTGCTCCACCACTAGGCTGATAGCATCCAGCTTGAATTCCTTCGAGTACTGCTTTCTTGTGGTCATATCCCATCTCCAGCTTCAGGGTATTATCCTTAACTGGGTTGGTAACATCCATTTAACCACTTCACGGTTCGATGTCGGCAATTACTGTCAGGGCAAGCCTGAACTACCGCGCGTTAACAAATGTCAATGAGGCGATCGCCGTAGGTTCTTCGAGTGAGTTTTGCCAGGCGACGGCATTGATTGTTTGAATCTGCTTGCCACTTCTGACGATATTCGCTCTGCTGAACATCGCTTTGTCACCGCTGGTAGGGCGCAAATAGCTTGTATTGATGGAGATCAGGCCACAATTCTGATTGTTTGCAGCTCTGATGGCGGCCAGGGTGCCAGTTAATTCAAGAACGCCTGATACAATACCGCCGTGCCAAGCGCGCAATAGCGGGTTTCCGGTGAATATCTCCCGCCACTGTGTCACGCACTCAACGTACTCCTCTGCAGAGAGGATCTCTGTACCGTAATTGAGCGCATAAGGGGATTGTTCAATAAACAAGGCAAGTGAGGTTGTGTTCATATCCTGTACCGAATCAAAGGGCTGAGTTCAGAGCTGGGCCTGGCGTGCCAACTTTAAAAATGCTGATGGCACTAGAGTAGGTGAAGAGAGTTTTCGTTGATATGGCCCTGGCACGAACGTAGGCAAAATCTCCCGACTGTTGATAACACTGCGCCTCGACTGTCACGTTCTGTCCCGATTCGGGTTGCCGAATATGATCTATTCTCAAATTGACCGTGGCTATCGCTGTTGGCTCTTTCAGTCTGAGCATGACGGCGAACCCGCAAGCGCTGTCAATGGCCGTCGCCAGTGCGCTGGTATGGATCGCTCCGTTTTCCAATGCATTGGCGTGTTTTTGCTGAAAAGGCAGGAGAAGCCTTACCGTGTCGCCCTCTATGTCGACCAGTTTCAGGCCTAGATCAAGATGCGCCCCAACTCGGCTGGAAAACAGCCCATACAACTGCTTTATGTGATCTGAAGTCATTTCACGGATTCCTTCCGTTCTGCCAAGAAGCGATTAAGCCTGATTTTCGAGTCTACAATCAGGGTGAATACCACCGGCACCACAAACAGAGTCAGGAGAGTTGAAGAACCCAAACCGCCAATCACGATAATACCGGTAGATGTCCGTAGTTCTGCTCCGTCGCTTGTCGCCAGAGCGATGGGGATCATGCCGAATATAGTGGAGAATGCCGTCATCAGAACTGGACGTAGCCGTAACTTTGCCGATTCTATCATCGCGTCTTTTGCCGCCAAGCCTCGCGACATGGACTGATTGGCCTGATCCACCAGCAAAATACCATTCTTCATCACCAGGCCCATTAAGGCTACCATGGCAATCTGTGTCGTCGCGGAAAGCTCGGAGTTGGTCAGAGCCAGTAAAGTGAATGCGCCAACAAAAGACAGAGGCGCGGTGAGCATTATGGCGACAGGTTGGGCGAAGCTTTCGAATTGACTTGCGAGAATCATGTACAGAATCAGCAGGGCCAGCATGAAAGCGAACAACAAGGAGTTGGCAACCTCGCGCACCTGCTCGGAGGTTCCAAGATAGGTTGCCTCATAACCTGGCTCAAATTCCATATCGGTCAGAATTCTGTCCATTGCTACCAGTAGCTCTCCAGCGGCAGTACCCGCCGGCGCATTACCTGATACAGAAATTTTTCTGGCACGGTTATACCTGTCGATCTGTACCGGCCCATCCTTGATTGCTACGTCAGCAACACTTCGGAAGTCGACCAGGCTGTCGTCCGAGGATCGCAATTGAATCAGGTCAAATGTGCCAATGTGATCGCGATACTCCTGATCGAATCTGAGCCTGACGTCGTAGCGATCACCGTGCTCTTGAAAGCTGGCGATATCCTTGCCGCCCATAGTTGTACCAACAGCACTGGCGATATTGTGCACGGATATACCAAGCTTGGCCGCACGGTCGCGGTTGATGCTTACCTGAATCTCGGGCTTGCCGGATTCGTAGCTGGATTTGACGTCGCGAAACAGTCCCGAGGCCTGCATCGCCTGCATTATATGTTCGGAATAGCGCTGAAGCTTGTCGAGATCCGGCCCACTAAGCGCCAAATCGAGGTCCGCGCCGAAGAAGCCGCCGCCGGAGATCCAGGGTACCTGAGCCATGGTGATGTGCTGAGCCTGAGGCGCTGCTTTAGTCAAGGCGAGACGGATTTCATCCATAATCAGGTTTTGATGAATATTGCGTTCCTGTTTGGGGGTCAAGCCGACATAAAAGCTGATCTCATTGGTCTTTGTCTGTGCGCCTGAGCCGATAACGGCGAAGACCAGCTGAACATGCTCGAACTCCTTGACCCTTGCACTCAACCTGGAAGCCACTCGCTTTGACTCAGCTATTCCGGTGCCCAGCGGCAGTTCAACCGCAGCGATAAACTCGCTCCGATCAGCTTTGGACGTGAATGACAGCGGAACCTTGCCCGCGTAATGGACACCAATGGCGACGGCTATTCCGGCAAAAATCAGAACCAGCCACCTTGCGGACAATGCCGCTCGTACCAAGGACACGTAGCTGGATTCCAGCCTGGAGTGTGCGCGTTCCAATGCGTGTACTGCTGAGCTTTTCGTGGTACTGCGCTGCAGCAGTCTGGAGCAGAGCATGGGAGTCAAAGTCAGTGATATTATCAAAGAGATTCCGACAGCAACTGCGACGGTAACGCCATACTGGTACATGAATACGCCGATCAGTCCATCCGTGAACGAAATGGGCAGGAAAACAGCCATGACTGCGAACGTCGAGGCAACCACTGCCATAGCGACCTTTCCTGTGCCTACCGACGCGGCAACAGCGGGTTCTTGACCTTCCTCGATTTCCCTGTATATCGACTCCAACACTACGACGGCATCGTCGACCAGTAGGCCAACGCACAAAGAAATCGCAATAAGCGACATCATGTTTATTGAGAAATCCAGGACGTAAAAGGCAAAGAAGGTGGCTATGAGTGCCGTAGGAATGGCCGTAGCAACAATGATAGTGGCACGAATGCTCAGAAGGAAAAACAGTGTCACCGCAACAACGAGCACGACACCCAATATAATGTCGAATGAAACGTCTCGTACCGTGGATTCAATGAATCTGGAATTATCCCTGACCGGGGTCAGGGAAATGTCGGATCGTATTTCGTCCCTTATCTTTTCGAGCTCTGCTCTAATGGCTCGAGCCACGTTGACGGTGTTTGCACCGCTTTGCTTGCGTATCTCAAGACTAATGCCATTTATTCCGTCGAGTTCGGCATAACTTCGTTCATCTTCAAGCCCATCTTCCAATCTTGCCACATCTCTCAATCGGACCAGTGCCTGGTTGACGCGGAATATCGCAATATCTTTCAACTCTTCGATGCTTGTCACCTCTCCAAGTGTCTTGACGGTGAACTCAGAGTTGCCGTTTTGGTATTCCAGTCGTCCACCGGCGATGTCCACGTGCTCTCGTCTTATGGCTGCAGATATATCGTCAACAGTAGTGCCATAGCCGCGCATCCGGCTTGCATTGAGCCAAACCCGGACTTCCCTTTCACGATCTCCCACAAGTTGTACGCTACCGACACCCGGAACCCTCTGTAAGCGTTCCTTCACTGTGCTTTTGGCCAGTTTGGTTAACTCGCCTGTCGGCAGAGGCCCAGACATGATGATGGAGACTATCGGCTCGGAATCCGGATCGAGGATTGTAATCAGTGGTTGTTTTGTCCCCTCTGGTAAAAACGGGAAAGCCCTGGCTGCCTTGTCTCGAACCTCCTGTGCTTTCAAATTCACGTCCGTTTCCAGTTCGAACTCCAGGATGATCTGGGAGTACCCGTCGGCACTTGCCGAGCGAAGACTGTCCAGTCCCGCGATCGCAAACAGTTCCTCCTCAAGTCGGTCTGTTACCTCTGATTCCATTGTCGCGGGAGAGGCACCTTCCAGAGTTGTTTCAACAGTGACAATGGGAATGTCAACATGGGGGAACAGACTCATATTGACGCGCGGCATTGATATGGCGCCCAGCAATACCAATGCGCCGACGAACATGACGGTCATGACAGGACGGCGAATCGAGAGGTCAGCGATCCACATCAGAGCAGTTGGTCGACTGTGACCGGGTTGCCCGGTTCCAGAGTGTGACGTTGCGTGCCGACAATAATGTTGGTATCAGGATCTAGTTCAGAAAGCAGTTCCAAGCTGCCATCAGTCAAGGCTTTTACCGCCACATTCATCCGTTGGACTTTGCCATCTTCTACTGTCAACACGTGCCTGTCTTGCCCCGCGCCTAAAAGTGATTCCGGTGGCAGAATCCGAATCTCTCGGGCTTCAGGGTAAAGCTTGACCACCGCAAACAGCCCGGGCTTTATGACATAGTCAGGATTGGCGATACCGATACGCAATTCGATATTGCGTGTATTCAGTTCGTGATTATCGTTGATCAAGGCCACACGTGATTCGAAGGTTTGACCCAGGCTGGGAATATGGACAATTGCCCGCATGCCAGGACTCACTGATGTGAGATATGTTTCTGGCACAAAGATCTGAACGATAACAATGTCAATCTTCTGTAATTGAACGACCGGACTTTCCGAGCGCATTACCGAGGGCACGAATGCGCCTTCATCGACAAAACGCTTGGTGATGACACCGCGAAAAGGCGCCTTTACAATTGAGTCGGTCAACTCCTGTTGCGCGAGAGACAAGTTGACTTCAGCCATGCCCAATTTGGACGTGGACACCGCAACGCGCGTCTCCAGGGCGTCAAGGGTTTCCTGGGAAATAACCTCCTGTTGTCTGAGCCTGTTGGCCTTGTCCCAATTGCGCAGGGCATCTTCAAGTTCCGATTTGGCTAGATCTCGCGCATGTGCCAGCCGCTTCACCGAGAGTTCGAACTCTGTTTGTCGCAGCCTTATGAGGGGGTCACCCTGGTCAACACGATCGCCAACGTTCACCCGGATCTCTTCAATCAGCCCGCCAACAAGGGGCACGATATTGGTTGTCTTGTGCGCAAATACGGAACCGGTTGCCAGTATGGGTTCGCTGATCTGGACCTGTTCTGACCTCCCGATCTGAATTTGGGGCAGGGGGTCGGTTTCGTTCGACTCTGGGCTCGCTGCAGGTTTCGTGGTTGAATGGTCGCAGGCTGCAAGTATTGTCAAGAGACAGCCTGCCAGCAGGAATTTATGGGGCGGTGAAGCTGTGTCCATTCTTTCGGCAAGCGCTCAGAGAGTTGACTAGTGTCTGCATGTCAGCTAAAAAGTAACTATAGTTTCTATAACTAAGGTAATCAATATTTCAGTGAAAAGTCAAGAACTTCAGGGCAAGCGGTTTACGCACCATCACGTGAGTACATTGATGCACGAAGTGAGTTTAATGGTTGCCAAGATTTTCAATCGCGAGGTTCGAGACTTCGAACTGACTCGCAGTCAGTGGCAGGTTCTCTACCTACTCTATACAGAGGGGCCACTAACCCAGACACAGATAGCCGAAAGACTGTTGATGGCGAAGCCGCCGTTGGGCAAAATCGTTGATCGTCTGGAAGATGCAAGCTGGGTTGAACGCATGCCAGACGCGAGTGACAAACGCGTGAAACGCGTTGTGCTCACGGGCAGGATCCGACCTTTGCTGCCCGAACTGGAAAATGTCGTTGAACAGATTGAGGAGATTCTACTGGACGGCATCCCGATCGAAGAGCGCGACAGGTTGATCGGGCAGTTGCAACGTGTACGCGCCAATTTACGTCAACGCCTATTTGACCAAGGCTAACGAAGTATCAGCCAGGTCTCCAGAACCTGCTGGATTCTCTGGGCATCGAAGTACGCTTACCGCCGCCACGCTACAATGTCGCGCCCACCGAAGATGTGCTGCTGCTTGCATATTCCGGCCCATTGTGAAGACCCTGAATCGCCCTGAGTTTGCCGGAGGCTCCAAACCTTGAGAGGATGGAGCAATGAACAAGCCAATGAGATATCCCCCAGAGTTCCGGGAGCGGGCTGTGCGGATGCTGCTGGAGCAGCAGGATCAATACGACTCCCAGTGGGCAGCGATGAACTCCATCGCGGTCAAAGTCGGCTGTACAGCTGAGACGCTGCGCAAGTGGGTGCGCCAGGCTGAGCAGGACCTTGGCATCCGCAAAGGGGTGACCAGCGACGAGCGTGAGCGACTCAAAGAGCTGGAGCGGGAGAATCGGGAGTTGAAGCGGGCCAATGAGATCCTGCGCAAAGCTTCGGCGTATTTTGCCCAGGCGGAGCTCGACCGCAAACCGAAGTGATGGTGTCGTTCATCAACGAGCATCGGGACGAGTACGGGGTCGAGCCGATCTGCAGCCAGCTGCCGATTGCCCCATCGACGTTCTACGACCATTGCGCTAAACAGCAGAACCCTGATCGCCGATCTGAAAGAGCCCGGCGTGACGATGCACTGTGTGCCGACGTCCAGCGGGTGTACGAAGAGAACTTCCAGGTCTATGGCGCGCGCAAAGTCTGGCGCCAATTAAACCGCGAAGAGATCGAGGTGGCCCGCTGTACCGTTGAGCGACTGATGAAGCGGCTCGGTCTCGAAGGCACAAGGCGTGGTCGGCGGTGTCGAACAACGATACCGGATACCGCTGCAGAGCGGCCCGCGGATCTGGTGCAGCGCCAGTTTCTCGCCGACCGGCCCAACCAACTGTGGGTCGCCGATATTACCTACGTGGCGACCTGGAGTGGCTTTGTTTACGTGGCCTTCGTGACCGATGTGTTTGCCCGCCGGATCGTCGGCTGGCGCGTCTCACGCTCGATGCGAACAGAACTGGTGCTCGACGCACTGGAACAGGCTGTATGGGCGCGAGGTGGCGCCAAGGGCGTAATTCATCAGCGACAGGGGAAGTCAGTACCTGTCGATTCGCTACACTGAACGGCTGGCCGAGGGTGGCCTCGAATCTTCTGTCGGCAGCCGTGGTGACTCCTACGACAACGCTTTAGCAGAGACCATCAACGGCCTGTACAAGACCGAGGTAATCCACAAGCGGGGGCCTTGGCGGACAGTGGATGAAGTGGAGTACGCGACCCTGGAATGGGTCGACTGGTTCAACAACCGCCGGCTATTGGAGCCCATCGGCAATATCCCGCCGGCGGAATTCGAAATGGCATACTATCGCCAAGAAGAAGAGTCAGCCATGGTGGCCTGACTCAAGCAACTGAGCCTCCGGAAATCCCGGGGCGATTCAGTTTCAACGTTACCGAGATGCCCGGCCTCCAGAACCTGCTGGATTCTCTGGGCATCGATGTACGCTTACCACCGCCACGCTACAACGTCGCGCCCACCGAAGATGTGCTGCTGCTTCACGACGGGCAGGGGGAATTGGCCCGCTGGTGGCTCACCCCCTCATGGGCAAAAGAGGTCAGCACGAAATACAGCATGTTCAATGCCCGCGCCGAGTCGCTGACCCAAAGCCCGGCATTCGCGGCCCCTTCAAGAGCCAGCGTGGCATTGTCCCGATGAGCAGTTTCATTGAATGGCGCACAGAGCAGGGTCACAAGCAGCCGTGGCTGATAACCAACGAAGACAGCACTCTGGCCGTGGCGGCACTGTGGGACGTCTGGCGAGGTAACGAGGTTCCCTTATGGTCCTGCACCCTGATCACCACGGAGGCTGCCCCAGAATTCCTGCCCTGGCATTCGCGTATGCCAGTCATGCTGTCACGGGAGGAGTGCGTCCGCTGGCTGGACAATGCCGCGGAGATACCGCCCGATGATCCGCTATTTCGTGCGGAACTGAAATTCCCGTTGGTCCTACACCCGCTGGCGTCGAGTATTGGCAATTCCCGAAACAAGAATGCGGCATTGCTGGAGCCAGTCGGGGAGGTGGTATGGCTTGAGAGCGGGTAAGGGGGTGTAGTGGGCCTGTCGGCGGCCGCAGGTAGTTCAGCTGACGAGCCGATCCGCGCTATTGATTCCGTCGGTGGAGTTTGGGGTGAGGGCGGCAACGCGGTTACTGGGAGCGTTGATGTACCACTTTCGCTTAGTGGGGATCTATATAGGGATAAATCACAAATAACGTCTAAATAATTGATTTTATTGATAGAGTGGTGCCGGAGATAGGAGTCGAACCTACGACCTTCTCATTACGAATGAGCTGCTCTACCAACTGAGCTACACCGGCAGGGGCGCGCATTATAGCAAGAGCCGGAGGCCTTTGGGCAAGTGCCTGATGCTTCGCGGCTGCCCCGGATTCCGCTGCCGCTTGCGGGGCATTTGGAGCATCTGCCGTCGCGTCAGGCGCTGTCTGCGAGCCAGGCCCTGATTTCATCGAACAGCTCCCCGTTCTCCGCCAGGGCTTCGGTCGCCGGCATGCGGTAGTGACGGTGGTAGGGCTGGGGTCGAAGCTCCCCGTAGGGGCTGTCCGCGCAGGGGTCCACATAGAGGATGCGCGCGCGACCCAGGCTGCCCCGCCAGGCCAGCTGGCAGAAAGGCAGCACCAGCTCGCTGCTGCCCACCACAAGGACCATGTCGTCGCCATCCAGGCTGTCCATCCGCTCGAAAAGCTCGGCATAGACCGGGGCCGCTTCACCGAAGAAGACCACATTCGGTTTGTAGCGACCCGGGGTTCCCGCGTAGTCGAATTCTTCGTAAGCCAGGGGCCGGGTCTGGCCACTGTCCAGATCGAGCATTTCCAGCAGGGTACCGTGGATGTGACGCACGTCGCGGCTCCCGGCTCTTTCATGGAGGTCGTCGACATTGGTGGTCATCAGTCGCACGCGACCGGGGAAGGTGCGCTGCAGGTCGGCGATGGCCCGGTGGGCGAGATTGGGTTCGACCCCGGCAAGGGCTGTCCGCCGCGCATTGTAGAAGCGGTGCACGAGTTCGTAGTTTCGCTCGAAGGTGTCGATGTGGCACACGTCCTCCACGCGGTGGTTCTCCCACAGGGCATCCGGGCCGCTGCGGAAGGTGGGTACGCCGGATTCCGCGGAAATGCCGGCGCCGGTAAAGATGGACAGCCGTCTGGTCATGGATGTTTTCTCCCGGTTGGCAGCGGGTTTCATGCTACCGGCAACCTCCCCCAAGGGGTAGGTTGAAACGCTGGTATCGGGATCGTTTACAGGCTATCGTGGGATCCCATGCGGTCTTTCATTTGCAAGCTTCTGACACCCCTCATCCTGCTCCTCCTCGTCGGTTGTTCCGCCGGGGAATCCAATGTCAGCCAGGGCAACCGCGAGGGCATTCTGCACTTCGGCAACGGCTCGGAGCCCCAGGGGCTTGATCCGCACGTCGTCACCGGCGTGCCCGAGAGCAAGCTCATCGATGCCCTCTACGAAGGGCTCACCCGCAAGAACCCCTGGACCCTGGAGCCAGAACCCGGAGCCGCGGCCAGCTGGACCTTCAGCGAGGACCGCCGGGTCATCACCTTCAAGCTACAGCCGGAGGGCCGCTGGTCCAACGGCGACCCGGTGACGGCCCACGATTTCGTCTGGTCCTGGCGGCGGGCCCTGGACCCGGCCATGGGCAACCTCTACGCCTACATGCTCTACCCGGTGAAGAACGCCGAGGCCTATGCCACTGGCAAACTGCAGGACCCGGAGCAGCTCGGGGTCAGGGCCCTGGATGACCACACCCTGGAGGTCACCCTTGTCGAGCCGACGCCTTATTTCCTGCAGCTGCTTGACCACTACAGCACCTTTGCGGTGCCGCGGCAGGTGATCGAACAGTTCGGCGAGGCCACCGATCGCTTCACCCGCTGGACCCGCCCGGGCAACATCATCACCAACGGGCCCTTCCGCCTCACCGAGTGGAAACTCAACCGCCGCATTGTGGTGGAGAAGAACCCCCACTATTGGGATGCCGAGGCGGTCCAGCTTAACGGGGTGGTGTTCTACCCCACCGAGAACCTGGTCAGCGAGGAGCGCATGTTCCGGGTCAACCAGCTGCACTACACCAACGACGTGCCGCTGGACAAGATCCCCGCCTACCGGGCCATGCCCGACAGCCCCTTCGTGGAAGCACCCTACCTGGGGACCTATTTCTACTTGCTTAACACCGAGCGCCCGCCGCTGGACGATGTGCGGGTGCGCAAGGCCCTCTCCCTGGCGGTGGACCGGGCCAAGCTGGCGCGCAGCGTGATGCACGACCTGGTGACGCCGGCCTGGTCCATCACCCCGCCCGGTACCCTCGGCTACCAGCCGCCGAAACTGTTTGGCTACGAGCCGGAGCGGGCCCGGGCGCTGCTGGCGGAGGCCGGCTACCCGGGTGGGGAGGGTTGGCCCGGACTGGAGCTGATCTACAACACCAGCGAGAGTCATCGCAAGGTGGCCGTGGCCCTGCAGCAGATGTGGAAGGATGTGCTGGGTATCGAGGTGACCCTCTCCAATCAGGAGTGGAAGGTCTACCTGGACTCGGTATCGGAAATGAACTTTGACATGGCCCGCCGGGGCTGGATTGGCGACTATGTCGACCCGAACAACTTCCTCGACCTCTATCTCTCCGATGGCGGCAACAACAATACCGGCTTCTCCGACCCGGTCTACGACGAGATGATCCTGGAGCGGGCGCCCCAGGCAAAAACGCGAGAGGAGCGTTTCCGCATCTTTCATGCGGCGGAAACCCGGCTGATGGAAGAGATGCCGATCATTCCGGTCTACACCTACGCCAGCAAGCACTTGAAGCACCCCAGTGTGAAGGGGCTGCCCCCCAACCTGATGGACTTCGTCAACTTCAAAACCATCCGCCTGGAGCCGGTGGACGTGCACGAGTTCGAGGTACCCTGAGCATGTGGAAGTTCGTGGCCAGTCGCCTGTTGCAGGCCGTCCCGGTCATTCTCGCGGTGATCACGGTGACCTTCTTCCTGGTGCGCGTCGCACCGGGTGGGCCTTTCGACAGTGAAAAGGCCGTCATCCCCGAGGTGAAGGCGGCCCTGGAGGCCCAGTACCGGCTCGACCAGCCGCTGTTCCAGCAGTATGTCGCCTACCTGGGGGATCTGGCCCAGGGCGAGCTGGGGCCCTCCTTCAAGTACCCCGGACGCAGTGTCAATGAGCTGATTGCCGCCGGCCTGCCGGCGACCGCGGAGCTGGGGCTCTACGCCCTGCTGGTGGCGATCTGCATCGGCGGTGTGGCCGGCGTGATCGCCTCGCTGAAGCCGAATACGGCCCAGGACTACATCCCCATGTCCCTGGCCATGATCGGTATCTGCATGCCGACCTTTCTGTTAGGGCCCCTGCTGGTGCTGGTCTTCGGCATTCACCTGGAGTGGCTGCCGGTTTCCGGCTGGGGAGATATGCCCGGGGACAAACTGCTGCCCAGCCTGACCCTGGGTGCGGCCTACGCCGCGTATGTGGCGCGCCTGAGCCGGGCCGGGATGCTCGAGGTACTGTCCCAGGATTATATTCGCACCGCCCGGGCCAAGGGGCTCCCGGAGTGGCAGGTGATTACCCGCCACGCCCTGCGCGGGGGCCTGATGCCGGTGGTGGCCTTCCTGGGGCCGGCCTTTGCCGGGCTGCTGGCGGGCTCTTTCGTGGTGGAAACCATCTTCCAGATTCCCGGCCTGGGGCGCTTTTATGTCCAGGCCGCTTTCAACCGCGACTACACCATGATTCTCGGCACCACAGTTTTCCTGTCCACCCTGATCGTGTTGTTCAACCTGGCCTCCGACGTGCTGGCGGCCTGGCTGAACCCGCGTCTGCGCAGCCAGTTCGGGGAGGCCTGAGATGAACGAGCCGATTCTCGAGGCCGGCGCGGTGGAGCAGGGCACCTCCCTGTGGAAGGATGCCTGGATTCGCCTGCGTCGCAACCGCCTGGCGGTCTTCGGCCTGGTGGTGCTGGTCAGTTTCGTGATCCTGGCCCTGTTGACGCCCTGGATCGCGCCCTACGCCTACGATGACCAGAACCTGGACCTGGGGGCGACGCCGCCCTCGGCGGCGCACTGGCTGGGTACCGACATTTTTGGTCGCGATCTGCTTACCCAGATCCTCTATGGCGGGCGCATTTCCCTGGCGGTGGGTTTTGTCGCCACCGCGGTGGCGCTGCTGATCGGCGTGACCTGGGGGGCTGTGGCAGGCTATGTCGGCGGCCGTGTGGACGCGGTCATGATGCGCCTGGTGGATATTCTCTACGCGCTGCCCTTCATGATTTTCATTGTCTTGTTGATGGTGGTGTTCGGGCGCAACCTCCTGCTGCTCTTCCTGGCTATTGGCGCGGTGGAGTGGCTGACCATGGCGCGCATCATGCGCGGGCAGGTGCAGACCCTGCGACAGCAGGAGTTTGTCGAGGCGGCGGTTTCCCTCGGCCTGTCCCCGGCGACAATCATCTGGCGCCACCTGGTACCCAATGCCCTCGGCCCGATCATCGTCTATACCACCCTGACCATCCCCAGCGTGATGCTGTTGGAAGCCTTTCTCAGCTTCCTGGGGCTCGGCGTGCAGCCACCCCAGACTTCCTGGGGCCTGCTGATTTCCTACGGCGCGGAGACCATGGAGGAGTATCCCTGGCTGCTGATTTTCCCCGGCGCGGCCCTGACCCTCACGCTCTTTGCCCTCAACTTCCTCGGCGACGGCCTGCGCGATGCGCTGGACGTGCGCGGCTCCACGGACTGATCGCCCATGGCCCTGCTCTCCGTCAACGGTCTCAAGGTCGACTTCACCACCCGCAACGGCGTGACCCACGCGGTAGACGATGTCAGTTTCAGTGTCGACAAGGGCGAGATTACCGCCATCATCGGCGAGTCGGGTTCCGGGAAGTCGGTCGCCTGCTACAGCCTGCTGGGCCTGCTGCCCATGCCCCCGGCCAGTATTGAAGGGGGCACGGCAGAGTTCGAGGGGCGCGACCTGCTACGCATGAGTGTGGCGGAATTGCGCGCTGTGCGCGGCCGGGATATCGCCATGGTCTTCCAGGACCCGATGACCTGCCTCAACCCCTACATGACCGTTGGCGATCAGTTGGTGGAACCCCTGCTGTGTCACCGGCGCATGCCCCGCGAGGAGGCGCGTGAGCGCGCTATTGCCTTGCTGGAAGAAGTGGGCCTGCGCGATCCCGGGACGACCATTGACCAGTATCCCCACCAGTTCTCCGGCGGCATGCGGCAGCGCGTCATGATCGCCATGGCGCTGATCAACGAGCCCAAGCTGCTGATCGCCGATGAGCCGACCACGGCCCTGGATGTGACTATCCAGGCGCAGATCCTGCGGCTGCTGGCGGATCTGCAGAAACGCCACGATGTCGGGGTGATCTTCATCAGTCACGACCTGGCGGTGGTGGCGGATATCGCCGACCACATCGTGGTGATGGAAAAGGGACGCGTGGTGGAGCGGGGTGACCGCCGGGCGATCTTCGAGAACGCGGAGCATCCCTACACCCGCAAGTTGCTGGCGGCGATTCCCGGGGGTAGCAAAGTGCCCGCGGAGTCCGTGGGCGAGGACCTGGTGCGGGTCGATCACCTGTGCACCTGGTTCGGGCAGGGCAAGCACCGCGAACCCGTGAAGGCGGTGGACGATGTCAGTTTCACCATCCGCAGGGGCGAGATCCTGGGCCTGGTGGGGGAGTCCGGCAGTGGCAAGTCCACTATCGGACGTTCCCTGCTGCGCCTGGTGCCGGTAACCAGCGGTGAAGTGAACTTCGACGGCGTCGATGTCACCGCCCTGGAAGGCAAAGCGCTCAAGCAGATGCGCCGGCGCATGCAGATGATCTTCCAGGATCCCTACGCGTCCCTGAATCCGCGCATGACGGTCTTCGACACCCTGGCCGAGCCGCTGCTGCTGCACGGCATCGAGTCCCGCAAGAGCGTGGAGCAGGGCGTGCTCAAACTGATGGACGATGTCGGTCTGGCGCGCGCTTTTATCCGCAAGTATCCCCACGAGTTTTCCGGTGGCCAGCGCCAGCGCATCGCCATCGGCCGGGCTCTGGCCACGCGCCCGGAGTTTGTGGTCGCCGACGAACCGGTATCCGCCCTGGATGTCACCATTCAGGCGCAGATTCTCGAGCTGATGCTGGCCCTGGGGAAGGAGTATGGCCTGACCATGCTGTTTGTCTCCCACGATCTCGCCGTGGTGCGACACATTGCCGACCGTATCATCGTGCTCTACAAGGGGCGCATCGTGGAGCAGGGGCCTGCGGAGCAGCTTTTCGAGCAGCCCGCCGAGGCCTATACCCGCCAGCTGCTGGAGTCGATTCCGGGTCGACAGCTGCTCTAGCGGGTCTCAGGGGGGCTTGCGGCTCCCTCTGCTGGGCCCGCGGCAGAGAATCTGGCGTCGAGCTTGGGAAAGGGGTGAGGTAAGATCCCCCGGCGTACGTCCATAAGTCAAAAGCTGCGAGATTACCGACGTGTCCCAAGCCGAATTCCCCGCACCCTGGCGGGCCAACTATGCACTGCTGTTGCTGCTGCTGGCCTATATCCTGTCTTTTATCGACCGCAATGTCATGGCGGTACTTATTGGCCCGATCCGCAGTGATTTCGCCATCAGCGATTTCCAGTACAGTCTGCTCCACGGCTTCGCCTTCTCCATGTTCTACATCGTCATGGGGCTGCCCATCGCGCGCCTGGCGGATCGCCACAGTCGCAAGTGGATCGTCACCGTGGGCCTGGTGGCCTGGAGCATGATGACTTGTCTGTGTGGCACGGCACGCAGCTTCTTCACTCTCTTTCTGGCACGCATCGGTGTGGGGGTCGGCGAAGCCACCCTGTCGCCGGCCGCCTTTTCCATGCTCGGCGACCTGTTCCCCAAGGAGAAGCTGGCCCGGGCGTTGGCCACCTACAGCCTGGGGATTACTCTTGGTGGCGGTCTCGCCTATGTGGTGGGCAGCACAGTTTACGAGTGGTTTGCCGGAGCCGAGCAGCTGGTCCTGCCGCTGTTCGGGGAAGTTCGCCCCTGGCAGATGACCTTCATCGCGGTGGGGGCTCCCGGTTTCATTCTGGCGATCTTTCTCGGGCTTCTGAGCGAGCCGGTGCGCCGCAGCGGTACCGCGCTGGGCGGTGTGCCGCCCTCCGGCGCGCCGGCCTCTGGTGCCCCGGAAGTCCACCATGGTCTGGCCGAGATCGGTGCCCATCTGCGTCGGCACTTCCGTGCCTATGTCGCGCCTATCGGTTCGGTGGCGGTGCTCGGGATCCTGGGTTACGGCACCATGGCCTGGTATCCGGAATTCCTGATCCGGACCTTTGACATGCCGCGGGGGGAAGCGGGCAGCCAGTTTGGTCTGATGTTCCTGATCGCCGGAAGCGTGGGCACCCTGGTGGGTGGCTGGTCGGTGGAACCCCTGATGCGCCGTGGCTACCAGGATGCGCCCCTGCGCATCATCCTGGCGGTGTCGGCGCTGTGGATACTCCCTGCGGTGCTGGGTCCCTTGAGTGGTTCACCGACCATGGCGGTGTGGATGGCGGCTCCGATTGTGTTCTTCCTGAATGCCCACTACGGCGTGGGCGTTGCCGCGGTTCAGTTCATCACCCCGAATCGAATGCGCGCCCAGGTCTCCGCGTTGATGCTGTTTGTCACCAACCTGTTCGGCCTGGCTTTTGGGCCGACGGCGGTGGCCATGCTGACGGACTTTGTCTTTGGCGACGACCTGGCACTGCGCTACTCGTTGGCGGTGCTGCCGCTGCTGGTCTGTCCGCTGGCGATACTGCTCGTGCTTCAGGGCATGCGCGGCTACCGCCAGGCAGCCGAGCTGGAGTGAGGCGATGATGGCTGCCAAACGTCCGGGTGGCGCTCCCGCTGACCCACACTGTGCTAATCTCCGCGCCATGGATAACAAGTCGCCCCTGGAAGATCTCTACCTGAAGCATCGCGCCTCCCTGCAGCGCCATGTCCGCGGTACCCTGGATACCGGTGACGATGCCGATGATGTGGTACAGGAAACCTTCCTGCGCATGCTGAGCAATGAGGGCGCCGGCAAGCGCTTGCGGGATGCCGACTCTCCCGTGGCCTACCTGTTTCGATCGGCGCGCAACCTGGCGGTGGATCGCCTGCGCCAGCTGCGCGCCCGCGGCAGCCACCACAATATCGTCTACCTGGCGGCGGAGGCGGAGTGGGAGTTACCCGGGCCAGAGACGACTCTGCTGTCACGGGAGCGCCTGCAGGCCCTGCAGGCCGCGGTGCGGCGCCTGCCGTCCCGGCGTCGACAGGTTTTCTACCTGCACAAGGTGCGCCAGCTGACCTATCGGGAAGTGGCCGAGCACCTGGGCATCAGTGTCAGCATGGTGGAAAAACACATGATGAAGGCCCTGCGGCAACTGGACCGGGAGTTGGGGGGCAAGTCATGAGTCGCGCCGACCCGCCAGTCTCGCTGTTGCGAGAGGAGGCCCGAGCCTGGCTGTTGCGGATGAGTTCGGGGCAGGCGGGCCCCGAGGACGAACGTGCGCTGGAGGCCTGGCTCTCGCGCTCGGAGGAGCACCGGCGCCAGTTCGCCGAGGTGCACCGCCTGTGGCGTGAGCTCGACCAGCTGCCCGAGAGTGCGTGGCTGGAATCCGAGCCAGCGCGGCAGCGCCCCCGCTGGCTGCCCTTTGCCATGGCCGCTTCCCTCGCGATGGTGTTGCTCGCGGGCGGTCTGGTCTGGCGCAGTCTGTCGGGCGTGGCGCCGGCGCCGAGCCAGTGGCAGTATGCGACGCAGACCGCCGAGCTCCGCTCGCTCGCCCTGGAGGACGGATCTGCCATTGAACTGGGCGCGCGCTCGCGCATCAGCGTGGCCTACGGCGGAGACACGCGACAGGTGGTGCTGCAGGATGGCGAAGCCTTTTTCGATGTGGCTCGCGATGTCGAACGGCCCTTCCTGATTGATGTCGGCGTGGGCACGGTCCGGGTTCTCGGTACCGCCTTCAGTATCCATCGCAACGGCGGCCAGATCACCGTGGCGGTGGCGCGGGGTGAGGTCGCCGTATCCCGCGGCTCCCATCGGGCGACCCTGACCGCGGGACAGCGCCTGCGGCTCAGCCAGACAGAGCTTTATCGGCTGGAAGACCTGCCCACCGGGGAGGTGGCCACTTGGCGCGAGGGGCGGCGAGTGTTCCGCGACAGCCCCCTGGCCGATGTCGTCGCCGACCTCAACCGTTACAGCCCGGTGCCGGTGGTGATTGCCGACACTCGCCTGGCGGGGATGCGGGTGACCGGGGCCTTCGATAATTTCGCGGATGTCGCGGCAGTGCTCGAGACCATCGAGCTTTCGCTGTCGGCCCGCGTCACCCGAACCCCGGAACGGGTGCTGCTGCGCGCGCGCTGATGGTGTCGCGCTGGCTGGCACGGGTTGCGTGTTTGCTCTGCCTGTTCTGTGTGCTCTCCGCGCGCGCTACCGCGGGCGAGACCGACACGCGGGCCCTGGAACTCCCGCCCCAGCCGCTGTCGGAATCACTGCTGGCGCTGTCCGCCGAATTCGGCCGTCCGATCCTGTTTGCGACTGCGCTGACACGCGGCCTGCAGGCACCAGCGCTGGAAGGGCTTGCGGGGCTTGAGGAGGCACTCACCCGCCTGCTCGAGGGGCTTCCGCTTGCATTCCGCGTTGCCGCCTCCGGTGCCGTGGTCTTGTCGGCCGCGCCGGTCGCCACGGCGAAGGAGGCGTCCCTGCCGCCCGCGCCGGAGGAAGAGGTGCTGGTGACAGGCAGCCATATTCCGCGGGATTCCCAGAAACATCTTCCGCTACAGCGGGTGCGCGTGGACCGGGATGAAATGGCACTCAGCGGTATCGCCGAGCTGGGGGAACTGCTGGGTCGGCTGCCCTCGACCTCGGGCAACCAGATCCAGGTGCATAATCTCAACCAGCCGCTGACCGCCGGCGCGACCACGTTCAATCTGCGCAACCTGGGGCTGGGGGCGGCCCTGGTGCTGGTGGACGGCAAGCGCCCCGCCCGTGCGGCGGTTGCCACTACCGAGGGAGAGACCTTCGTTGATGTCGGCAACCTGGTGCCGGCTATTGCCCTGGAGGCTATCGATGTGGTGCACGGGGGGGTGTCGGCAATCTATGGTAGCGACGCAGTCGCGGGTGTGGTCAATCTCCAGACCCGGGAACAGTTTCGCGGGCTGGAACTGGCCCTGCGGCAGCAGTCCACGGATAGCGCCGATCAGACGGACACGCGGGCCTCCGTGCTGGCCGGTCAGTGGTGGGGAGGTGGCGAGCTGCGCTGGCTGGGCGCGGCCAGCTTCCTGCATCGGACGGCGCTCTCCACCGAAGACCGCGCCTTTGCCCGCGGAACGGCGATCAGCAGCCTGGGCTTTCCCGGAACCTTCGTCAGCGCCGACCAAGTGCGTGCGGATCCGGCCTGTGGAGTGGGTAACTCCCGGGTCGACCCCGCGACCGGGTTTTGCCAGCTGGATATTTCCGGCTATTTCGACCTGACCCCGCGGGAACAGCGGCTGCAGTGGTGGACGCGACTGGAGCATGTTCCCTCGGCGACACAGCGAGCCAGCGTCACCCTGGCCTACAATCGCGCCGAAGTCGGCGTGCGGGCTTCTCCCTCCTTTCCTTTTGCGCGACACATTCCCGAGGTGCCGGCCCACAATCCGGGCAATCCCCTGGGTGAAGCGGCCTATTTCTACGGCCGGGTGCTCGGTGTCGGCTCGCCGGCCTCGCTAACGGAAAGCGATTACCAGCACGCCTTTGTCGCGGCAGAAGTCGAGCGGCACATGCCCCTGTTGTCTCTGCGTGCCAGCCTGTCCCACAGTCGCAACACCACCGACTATGAACGGCGTGACACGCTCAGGCCACAGTTGGAAGCTGCCCTGGACGGGCGCGGCGGCCCCGGGGGCGACCAGTACTGGAACCCCTTGTACGGCAGTGCCAATGATCCCGCACTGGTAGAGAGTTTGCTCGCCGAGTGGGGAATGCGCGGTCGCTCCAGTCTTACCGTCGCCGAGCTGCTGGCATCCACCGACTGGTACACAACGGCGGCGGGACAACATGCCGTGGCGCTTGGCCTGCAGTTTCGTCGCGAGGGCCTCAGGCACAGTTTTGGTCGGGCCTTCAACGAAGGGCGCTTCCTGACCCTGGGAGGAGGACCGGACTTCGGCGGCAGCCAGCGGGTCAGTGCCCTGTTTGCGGAGTGGCACCAGCGTTTCAGTCCGGCCCTGAGCGTGGAGCTGGCACTCCGGCACGAGGACTACGATGGCCGCCTGGGGGTGTTTTCGCCCGGTCTCACCCTGCTCTGGAACCCGCGACCCGCGCTCGCCCTGCGCAGTGCCTGGAGCCGGTCCTTCGCCGCCCCGACGCTGTTCCAGCGGGTCGCCCGCCAGTCAGTGAGTACCGCGGTCAGCGATCGGCAGACCCTGAATACGCCGGTCTTCGTGAATATCGTCGCCGAGGGCTCCCGCGATTTGCAGGCGGCGGTAGCCGACGCCTGGTCAGCGGGGCTCAGCCTGGGAGAGGAGGGGGCCGCGTACCTGGATCTTGACCTGTGGCATTACACCGTCGACGACCTGATCTTCAAGGAGCCCGCGCAGTTGATTGTGGATGCCGCCCAGGCGGGTGACCCCTCGGCCATGGCGCGTGTGCGCCGGGACCCGCTGACGGGCCATATCGAGCGGGTGACCACGGCCTTTGTCAACGGTGCTTCGGTCCGCACCTGGGGGTTGGACGGGCACCTGGGCCGGCGGTATCAATTTGACGGCTTCTCCCTGGGCCCCTCGGCCCGCTTCAACTGGGTGGGCGCTTATCGGGTGGAGGATCATGTCCGAGGGCTGACGCGAGACGCCGTCGGCCAGCTCAATGCCACACTGCCTGGGGTGCGTGCCTTGCCGCGCTGGCGCGGGCAATTGCAGCTGGACTGGCAGAGCGGTGGTCACCAGGGGCGTCTGCAAGTGAACCACGTGGATGCCTACCGCGACGAGAGTGGGGAAGGCGGTGACATCGATAGCCACACCACGCTGGATGCCCACTATCGCTGGACCCGTGATGGCTGGAGTCTGGGTGCCGGTGTGCTCAATCTCACCGACAGGGACCCGCCGTCAGTGCGCGGTTTCCTCGGTTACGACAGCCGCACCCATGACCCCCGCGGCCGCCTCTGGTATGTGGAATTGAACCGGCGCATCTGAGCTGCCTTCTTCGGGGGTGGGGTAAATGCGCCCCGCTTGCGTCTCTCTGACGGGTTCCATCCATACATGGAGAGACACAATGAAAACACCCAGACTATCTGTCACTGCATCGACCGCGCTCGCCCTGGCGGGTTTTAGCCTCCTGCCGCTGGCGCAAGCCGTACAGGCTCAGCAGGAGCCAGCACTCGAGGAAGTGGTTGTCACCGGCAGCCATATCCGCCGCAAGAGCCAGTTTGATACCCCTTCGCCGCTTTCGGTCGTCAACCGCTCCGACATGCTCGACCAGGGGGCTTCCACGGTGGTCGACGTGATCAAGAACCTGCCGGAGAATTCCGGTGCGGAGTTCCAGGTCGACAACCTGAACCAGCCGCTCACCAGCGGGACCTCCAATATCAATTTGCGCAACCTGGGGCTGGGTTCGACCCTGGTGATGATCAACGGCCAGCGCCAGACGCTCAGTGCGGTGGCGGCCACCGATGGCAGCAGCTTCGTGGATACCAACTCCCTGGTGCCCTTCATCGCCCTGGAGCGGATCGAGGTGCTGAAGGATGGTGCCGCCGCGACCTATGGTTCGGATGCTGTCGCCGGTGTGGTGAATTTTATTACCCGCGACAACTTCGAGGGGCTGGAAATCCAGGGCAAATACCAGAGTGTGGACACCGGCAGCCACTCGGACAGCGAGCTGGGCATCATCTGGGGTGGCGGCAACGAGCGCACGCACCTGGTGCTCGCCGCCAGTTATTTTGACCGCGATCCCCTGCAGTCCGATGAACGCGAGTTTACCGAGGGTACTGCTCTGTCCAGCCTGGGCCAGCCCGGCACTTTCCTGACCAGCGAGGGCTTCCAGGTAGACCCTGCCTGTGGCGTGAGTGGCGGTTTTGTCCGCGCCAATGGCTTCTGCGGCTTTGACTACTCGCCCTACTTCGACCTCAGCCCCGAGGAGCAGCGCTGGCAGGCTTTCGGCAAATTGACCCACGACTTCAGCGAGACCACCACCGGCAAACTGGAAGTGTCCTACGCGGACACCGAGGTCGAAGTCATCGCCTCGCCGTCCTTCCCCTTTGCCACCTTCTTCCCCACCGTACCCGCACACAATCCCGGTAACCTGTGGGGCGAGGACGCGCAGTTCTTCGGGCGCGTCCTGGGTGCGGACGCGGGTCCGTCGGTCGCGGTCAATGAATACGAAACCGCCCGGATCGCCGGCTCCCTGGAAGGCAGCTTCCGCTCTGGCTGGTACTGGACCCTGAACGCGAGCTACAGCGAGCAGGAAGTGTTCTACGACAAGGGTGACGTGCTGCAGGATCGTGCGATTGCCGCCCTGGAAGGTCGCGGTGGTCCCAACAACGACCAGTACTGGAATCCCCTCTACGAGGGCGAGGATGACCCCGCGGTGATTGCCGACATGTTCGGCTCCACCGGCTTGCGCGGCGAGACCAGCCTGTATACCGTGGATGGCATCGTCTCCGGCGACTTGATGGAGATCAGCGCCGGCACCGTCCAGGCGGCCTTTGGCGTGCATTACCGCGATGAAGACCTCGCCCATGACTGGAGCGACGACTTCAACAACCGCGCCTTCCTCAACCTCTTTGGTGGCCCCGACTACAGTGGCAGCCGCGACGTCTACGCCCTGTTCGGCGAGTTCAGCATTCCCCTTGCCGATACCCTGGAAATGCAGGCCTCCGCGCGTTACGAGGACTACGGCTCCGGGCTCGACAGCCTGGACCCGAAACTGGCTCTGCTGTGGCGCCCGAGTGACCAGTGGTCGGTGCGCGGCAGTATCGGGACGGCTTTCCGTGCGCCATCACTGTTCCAGACCATCGCCACCCAGGCCACCCAGGCCAACATGTATGATCCACTGAGCGACAGCACGGTGTATCGCTCGGTGCAGACAGTCGGCAATCCGGACCTGGAGCCGGAGGAGGCGGATGTCTTCAACACCGGGGTGACCTGGGCGCCGACCGATGCCCTGGAACTGAGCCTCGACTACTGGTACTTCAAGTACGACGACCTGATCGTGAAACAGGTGCCGGATGTCGTGGTTGCCCAGGAAGTCGCAGACACCCAGGCGGGCTTGCAGGGCACCGAGGCACAGCAACGCGTGATCCGGGATCCTGCGAGTGGCTTGATTACCTTCGTCAAGACCGACTTCATCAATGCCTCGTCGGCCGAGACAGATGGCCTCGACCTGAGCTGGACCTATCGTTTTGCCCCGCAGGGCATGGGGGACTTCCGCTTCGGTGGCACCTGGACCTGGATGAACCGCTACGACCTGCGGGAGGGGCCGGATTCCCCCGAGATCGACGCCGTCGGCAGCCGCAACCGGCTGAACTTCGCCCGCTCGATGCCCGAGTGGCAGGGCAATCTCAATCTTGCCTGGATGCAGGGGCCACACAGTGCGGCGGCTTACCTCCGCTACACCGACAGCTACGTGGATGATGGCAACGATACCCGGATAGACAGCCACACAACCCTCGACCTGCGCTATGCCTACGATTTCGAGCAGCTGGGTGAGGGCAGTGCCACGATTGCCGTTGGCGCGATCAATGTCACCGACGAAGATCCGCCCACGGTCAACGACCTTCTGGGCTACGATACCAAGGTCCACGATCCGCGCGGGCGCATGTTCTATCTGAACGTCACCTACGCTTTCTGAATTCCGGTCATTTGCCGGCGGGGCCTGTGTGCCCCGCTTTTTTTTGGGAGACACGCATGTCTGAACAACGGATCGACGCGCTGGAGCGAAGGCTGCAGCGCGCCGAAGATGAACTGGCCATTCGCAACCTGATCGCCCGCTATGGCATGGCGGTGGACTGCGGCGACGTGCAGGCTGCTCTGGACTGTCACCTCAGTGATGCCGTCTATGTCGTCTCCGCGCCGCGGGCGGGCCGGGAGGAGAGCGGGACGAATGCGGATCTCGATCTGCGCGGCCACCAGGCCATTCGCGAGATGTTGAGCTCGGAGCTGCACCAGTCGCTGTTGCCGGGTTGTGCGCACACCGTCGGGCCCCTCACCGTCGAGGTGGAAGGCGACGTGGCGCAGGCGACCGGCTATTCCCGGCTCTACCACAGCAGCGAGGGACCGCCCCAATTGATGCGCCTGGGGGTGAATGCCTGGGAGCTGCGTCGTCACGCGGGGCGCTGGTACATCAGCCGGCGCACGTCGCGCCTGGTGTCGGAGTCTGCGGCGCAGGCGCTCCTGCAGGGCGCGGCCTGGGTGCCTCAGGCGTCCTGAGTCGGCGGCCTTCCCGGGGGCAAGCGCGGAAAAGTCGACAAAGCATTTGACGGTCGGCTTAATTGGGATTATTTTCCCAATTATGGACATGCCAATTCAAAATGCGCTCGCCGAGGGCGTACTCAAGATCCTGCGACCGCTGGCGCGCATCCTGCTTTCCCACGGGATGGCCTGCGGTACCTTCACCGAGCTGGCGCGGCGCGCCTTCGTCGACGCCGCTTTCGAGCAGTTGCGCCGGGAGGGGCATCGCCCGACGGTATCCAGTGTTTCGGCCCTGACCGGGCTCAGCCGCAAGGAAACAGCGCGGTTGAGGGACGCGGCACCGGAAGAGGATGTCTCCAACCAGCAGCGTTACAGTCGGGCGATCCGCGTGATCAGTGGCTGGGTCAACGATCCTGCCTTCCTGGATCACGAGGGCCAGCCTGCGGTACTGCCCATGGAGGGCGAGTTCGGCAGTTTCACGGCACTGGTACGGCAGTACAGCGGGGATATCCCGCCGGTGGCGATGCTGCAGATTCTCCAGGCCAGCAACAATGTCGAGTACGCCGGGAGCAAGGTGATGTTGCGATCGCGCGCCTACATTCCGATGGCCACGCCCCTTGAGCGCATCGGAATTCTGGGTACCGATGTCGCGGAGCTGGTGCAAACCATAGGACACAACCTGGCGGCGGAGCCCGAGCGCCGTTACTTCCAGCGCAAGGTGTCCAACTACAGCCTGCCGCGGGCGGCACTGCCCGCGTTCCGGGATCTCACCACCCGTCAATCCCAGGAATTGCTGGAAGCCTATAACACCTGGCTGCTACAGCACGAGACAGACAGCAGTGAAGATCACGCCAACCCACCGGCTTATGTCGCCGTGGGCATCTATTACCACGAGGATTCTCCCGGGGAGGTACAGTCATGACAGAGGCATATCGGAACAGAACCATTGCTACGGCGAGTGCGCTTTCCCTTGTCCTCGCTGCCTGCGGCGGCGGTGGCGGTGGTGGAAGCGACCTGGCAGCCAACAACCCGACACCCACCGGTGGCGGCATCGGGGGCTCGGGGCAGTCGACTACCAGCAGCGGCACGATCGACGGCTTTGGCAGCATTTTCGTCAATGGTGTCCGGTTTGAGACAGAGGACGCGGAAGTCATTGTCGATGGCGAAACGCTCGACGAGCGGGCCCTGCGCCTCGGCATGGTGGTGGCCGTCGCCGGAGAGATCAACGCCGATGGTCGCAATGGCGTGGCTCGTCAGGTGGTCTACGACAATGAAATCCGGGGCCCGATCGCCGCCATCGAAGTGAGTGCCGACGGCGACACCAAGTTGCTGACCATCCTCGGTGTGAAGGTGCTGGTGGAGCGCCTCTCCACGGTGTTCGATGATGTCACCTTCGATACACTGGCAGTGGATGACGTGGTTGAAGTGTCCGGCTTCATCGGCCGTGGCGACAGTATCCGGGCCACCCGCCTGGAGCGCGAGGAGCGCTTCGTGCCGGGGCAGACGCGGGTCGAGGCGCGGGGGCGCGTCAGCGCTCTGGTCGGCGATCAGTTCCAGTTGGGCAGCGTACTGGTGGACGCCAGCCAGGCCCGGATCGTGGGTGAGGGCGGCAACAGCCCCCTGGCCGAAGGAGACAGCATCAAGGCCATCGGCACCCTGGAAGGGGATGTGCTGCTCGCCGAGCGTATTGTGCGTGCCCCCGGCCTCGCCGTGAGTGTCGGTGATGTCGAGGATGCGGTGCGCATTCAGGGGACGATTACCGATTTTGTCGATCCCGGCAATTTTCTGGTCAACGGCATCCTGGTGGATGCCAGTCAGGCGGAGCTGTTACCCCGCAGCCTGGTACTCGACAACGGTCTGGTGGTGGAAATTACCGGCCGCTGGGAGGGTGATGTCCTGATTGCCGAGCGCCTGGTGTCCCGCCGTGGTCGCATCGAGATCGAGGCCGATGTGAGTGGCGTGGATGCCGAAGCCGGTATCGTGACGGTCGATCTTTTCCCCGGTGACATCAGCGTACAGGTTGACGCCCGCACCCGGCTGCGGGATGACGACGACAGCAACCGGCGCCTGACCCTGGCGGACATCATGCCCGGCAACTTCCTCGAGGTGGAGGCACAGTTGCTGGATGGCAACCTGGTGGCGACCAGTCTGCGCCTGGAGGACGAGCAGGACGACGACCGTTTGCAGGGGCCGGTGGAGGCCTTCACCGCGGGTGTGGATATCACCGTGCTCGGCATCACCTATCTGGTCGGAGGAAATACCGAGTACGAGGATCGCAGCGATATCGCGCTGACAGAGCAGGCCTTCTTTGACAGTCTGCAGGTGGGCGACCTGGTGGCTATCGAGGATGACGAGCTGGCCGACGGCATCGCCGACGAGATCGAGTTCGAAAACCGCGAACTGCTGGATGGCGAGCGCGAATTCCTCTGCGATGATGACAGCTGCGATGACACCAACGAGGATGAGGGTGGCGACGATGTTAGCGAGGAAGACGATCTGAGCGGTGAGGACGAGGGCGAAGACGACCTCACGGGTGAAGACGACCTCACGGGCGAGGATGACCTCACCGGCGAAGATGAGTTCGAGGAGGAGGATGCCTCCGAGGGGGCGGATGATCTCAGTGCGGAAGAGGTGCCGGAGAACGAGGCTGCAGGCTAGTCGCTGCGGCCCTCTGCCGGTGTGTTCTGTGCCAGCAGTTTGCGCTGCTCGCTATCGCGGGCGGCGAGCATCGGCCTGAGCTGGCTGGAGAAGCGCTGTGCAAAGCCCAGCAGGGCATCCGAAATCGGTGCCCTGGGGTCGTCGGAGCGGCTCGGGAACAAGCGACCGGTCGCCGCCTGCAGGGGCGGGCTGGCCGGAATCTCATCGGGCGCCAGGCCGAGAAAGCGGTAGAGGGCATTCGCCGTACCCAGTGGGTCCCGCGCCAGGGCTTCGTAGTCGACAATGTGCACCGGGTTGGGCAGATGTGCCGCCCAGTAGTCGATCAGGCTTTCCGCCCGGGCCAGTGCCCTGCCGATACCGGCCAGGTTGTAGCTGTAGCCGTGCCCGGTGCGAAAGTGCTTGAAGTACAGGGCGATGCCCAGTTCGGCCGCTTCCCGGCGGCACAGAATGATCGGCACCTCCGGTTGCAGCATGCCCAGCAGCCCCAGCCGCGGCAGGTTGGCGGGGGAGGTGTCCACTAAGCGGGTGCTGGCATCCGCCTGGCGCCCGAGAATATCGTGGCTGGCGCGCAGCAATTGCCGGGATACCTGCCGGGCGGATTCCCGCTGGCCTGGCTGCCGCAGCCCGTGAAGATCCAGGCCTGCAGCAGCCTTGCGCACCAGGGCCAGCTCGCCACCGCCGTGCAGGCCGGGATGCCGGCTCAGCAGGGCTTCCACCAGGCTCTTGCCCGAGCGCGGCAGGCCCGCGACCACGACCAGGGGGCAGGGTGTGGATGTCACACCGGGGATCGGCGCCCAGCGTTCTCGCGGGCTGCTCAACAGTCCCGGCGGCAGACGGTACTCTTTGGCATCACTCTGCAGCGTGCCGGCCAGGCGCCGGTTGGCCTGTCGGTAGAATTCGAAGCCGGTGGCGTCGCGGTCTGCCTCGATGTGGATCTGCCCCAGCAGGAACAGCGCCCGGGCCTGCGCCAGGGGGCTGAGGTTGTTGTCCAGGGCGTGGGCCAGCAGGCTGACGGTGGCCTGGCTGTCCGCGGGCAGGGGGTGGTGGCGCAGTTGTGCGCGCCAGGCGGAGATCAGGCCCGGGTCGCAGCGCGTTGCGGCCTGGAAACAGCGCAGGGCCTGTTCCGGTTGCTCCCGTCGCTCCAGCAGGTTGCCCAGGTAGAGGTGAAGGTGGCCGTCCTCGGGATAGCGGGCGAGGGCGTCGCGCAGGCAGGCTTCGGCCTCGTCGGGTCGCTGCAGGCCTTCCAGGGCGCGTCCATGGAGCCCCAGCAGGGCGGCGCTTTCCTCGCCGCGGCTGAGTCGGGCGCGGGTCTGGGTGAGGACGTCGGCGAAGTGGCCATCTCGGAGGGCCTGCTTGAGGCGGTTCAGGCGCTTGTTCCGGGCGGCCACGGCGGCGGCTTATCAGGTGGCGCTGACGGCAGCGATGTCGCGGATGCGCGACACCATGGCCCGCAGGCCATTGCCACGGGTTGGTGTCAGGTGGCGCAACAGGTCGAGCTGGCGGAAGTAGTCGTCCATGTCGAAGGCCAGTACTTCCTCGGGCGTGCGGTTATTGCAGGCCGCCAGCACCACCCCGAGCAGCCCCTTGACAATAAAGGCGTCGCTGTCGGCATCCAGTTGCAGTCGCCCGTCCTGCATCCTGGCTTCCAGCCAGACCTGGCTCTGGCAGCCGCGAATCAGGCGGTCTGCCGTGCGCAGCTCATCGGGCAGTGGAGGCAGCTCGCGGCCCAGCTCGATGATGTACTGGTAGCGCTGCTCCCAGTCGTCAAAGAATGCCAGGTTGTCGAGTATGTCGGCGCTGGTGATGCTGCGCCCGAAGGGGTTTTCCTTGGCCATCCCTTGCTCCCGTCTCAGTAGAACATGCCCGTTTCCAGCTGGGCTTCCTCGGACATCATGTCCCGGGACCAGGGTGGGTCGAACACCAGCTCGACCTTGACCTGGCGCACATTGGGCACCTGTGCCACGCGGTATTCGACGTCGCCGACCAGCACCGGGCCCATGCCGCAACCCGGTGCCGTCAGGGTCATGCGGATGGATACCGTGCCCGCGTCCTGGTCAACCTCCATGGCGTAGATCAGACCCAGGCTGACCAGGTCCACCGGAACCTCGGGGTCGTAGACAGTCCCCAGGGCTTCCCAGACCTGCTCTTCACTGATGCGGCCGTCCGTCGGCGGCGTGAACTCCAGGACCTGTGGTTCCAGGCCCAGGGCGTCGGCATCGGTGCCGTCGACGCGGACCATGTTGCCCTCGTGAATCACCGTGTAGTTGCCCCCCAGTGCCTGGGTCAGGGTGACGAAACTGTGGGCGGGAATGGTCACCGGGGTACCGACCGGGACCAGACGCCCGGGACAGTCCCGGCGGGTGGTGAGCAGGGTGCGTTCCTGGGCACTCATGGCAGGTCTCTTCTGGTCAGTTAATGCTGAAGCTTTCGCCGCAGCCACAGGCCGCGGTGACATTGGGATTGTGGAACTTGATCGTGCGGTTCACACCTTCCTTCTCGAATTCCAGCCGGGTGCCCTGCAGCACCGGTAGCGACTTGGGATCGACATACACGGTGATGCCGTTCTCCAGACGCAGGGCCAGGTCGTCCGGCTCACCGTTGTCGACTTCGTCCATCACATACATGTAGCCGGTGCAGCCACTCTCCTTGACGCTGACGCGCAGGGCGGGCTTGCCGGCGCGATCCAGTTGGCGCTTGAGAAAGTCGGCGGCTGCGGGGGTGACCTGCAGCGCTTCGGTGGTCACATCAAAAGTGGCAACGCTCATGGCTAACCTTCCGGGTTGATCAGGCGAACAGGCGCCGGGCCCGGTGAATCCCCCGGGCCAGGCGCTCGATGTCGTCGGGTGTATTGTACAGGGTACAGGCGGCGCGCACGGTGCCCGGCAGCCCCAGGCGCGACATCAGCGGCTGGGTGCAGTGATGGCCGGTGCGCACGGCAATGCCCTGTTCGTCGAGCAGCATACCGAGATCCGCGGGGGGCACGCCATCGATGATGAAGCTGAAGATGCCCACGCATTCCGCCGGCTGGCCGATACGGCGCAGTCCCGGGACATCCGCGGTCAGCTCGAGCATCTGCGCCAGTAGCCGCTTTTCATGCTGCGCCGCTGCCGCCAGGTCGATGCCCCCGAGATAGTCGAGGGCGGCGGCCAGTCCGATCGCGCCGGCAATGTGCGGTGTGCCCGCCTCGAAACGGAAGGGCAGGCTGTTGAAGGTGGTGCCCTCGAAACTCACGGTTTCGATCATTTCGCCGCCGCCGAGGAAGGGCGGCATGGCTTCCAGCACGGATTCCCGCCCCCAGAGCACGCCGATGCCGGTCGGGCCGAAGACCTTGTGCCCGGAAAAGGCGTAGAAGTCGCAGCCAATCGCCTGCACGTCAACCGGCATGTGGGCCACGGCCTGGGCCCCGTCCACCAGGGTGAGAGCACCGGCGTCGCGCGCCCGGCGGCAGATTTCCGCCACCGGGTTGACGGTGCCGAGGGCGTTGGAAACGTGGTTGACGGCCACCAGCTTCACCCGTGCATCCAGCAGGGCGTCGAAGGCCGCCAGGTCGATGTCGCCGGCATCGCTCACGGGAATCGGGACGACTTCGGCACCAGTCGCCTCGGCGACCAGCTGCCAGGGTACGATATTGGAGTGGTGCTCGAGCCAGGAGACCAGGATGCGGTCTCCCGCACGCAGGTTCTGGCGTCCCCAGCTCTGGGCCACCAGGTTGATCGACTCCGTGGTCCCCCGGGTCCAGATCACCTGGTGGGCAGCGGGGCTGTTGAGGAAGCGAGAGACGGTTTCCCGGGCCGCCTCAAAGGCCGTAGTGGAGCGGTCGCTGAGCGCGTGCACCCCGCGGTGGACGTTGGCATTGTCGTAGCGGTAGTAGTGATCGAGCGCCTCCAGCACCACCGCGGGCTTCTGGGTCGTGGCGGCGTTGTCCAGATAGACCAGCGGCTGGCCGTTGACCGACTGCTGCAGGATCGGGAAATCCTCCCGCAGCCGGGCAGCGTCGAAAGGGCGTGTCTGCGGCGCGTTCACAGCAGGTGCCTCGTCAGTCTGGGGTTGCGGGCAAAGCGGCTCGCCAGCAGCGGCTTGACGAAGTCGCGCACCGCGGCGCAGGGCAGATCTTCCACCAGCTCGTTGATGAAACCGTAGCTGAGCATCACCTCGGCCTCTTCGCGGGGCACGCCGCGGGTGCGCAGGTAGTGCCGGGTCATCGGGTCCAGCTGGGCCACCGTGGCGCCGTGGGCGCACTGCACGTCATCGGCGTAGATTTCCAGCTCGGGCTTGGTGTTGACCTCTGCCTTGTGGCTGGTCAGCAGGTTCTTGTTGCTGAGCTCCGCGCGGGTTTTCTGCGCCTGTGGGTGGATGTGGATGCGGCCGTTGAAAATCGCGCTGGCCTCGTCGCCGACAATCCCCCGGAAACGCTCGCGACTGGTGCAGTGGGGCACGCTGTGTTCGATGCAGGTGTGGTAGTCGACCGTCTCGCTGCCGCGGGGCAGGTAGATGCCGTCCAGCTCGCAGTGTGCACCCGCCCCCTGGTGGTCGACCACCAGATCGATGCGCTTGAGGTCACTGCCGAGGGCTAGGTGGAAGCCGTACAGCTGGCTATTGGCGCTCTGGCGGATATGCACGCCGCCGATGTGCACCGCGTTGTCCTGCTCCAGATGCAGGCGGCAGTGCTGCAGCCGCGCACCCTCGCCGAGCAGCAGTTCGCTGACCCCGTTGGTAAAGGCGGTGGCGCCGGTGTCGCTGCTGGCGAAGGTTTCCACCAGGGTGGCCTCGCTGTGGGCGCCGCAGTTGACCAGCAGTCGCTGGGACAGGGCCAGGGCGGCGTCGGCTCCGCTGGTCAGCCACACGATCTGGATCGGGGCTTCCAGCCGTGCATCGGGCTGGATATCCAGGAACACGCCGTCTGCGAGGGTGGCCTCGTTCAGGGGGACAAAGACATGCCGGGAACCGGCCACGGCGCTGCCCAGCAGCTCGCGAATGCGCGCCGCCTGCGCGTCGTCAGCTTCGGCAAAGCGCACCACGGACAACCCGTCGGGCAGCTCTCGCGACGACAGAGCGGGGCTGTAGTGACCGTCGGTGAACACCAGGGTCGGGCCACCCAGTTGCGGGAACTCGATATCGCTGACATCGGTGCTGGCACTGTCCCGGTCGGCCGCCACGAAGCGCTGTTGCAGGGCCTGCAGGCTGGTGTATTTCCAGGCCTCGGTCTTGCGGGTCGGAAAGGGGGTCTGTTGCCAGGCCTCGCGACCGCGCTGCTGCAGGGGGCGCAGCCATGCGGGGGCGAGCTCAGGCGCTTCCCGGATCGGCTGTTGCATGAAATCCGACATCAGGCCGCGTCCTCCAGCCAGGCGTAGCCGCGCTCTTCCAGCTCCAGCGCCAGGGACTTGTCGCCGGAGCGGACGATGCGGCCCCCGGCGAGGACATGCACATGGTCCGGCTCGACGAAGTTGAGCAGGCGCTGGTAGTGGGTGACCAGGATAAATGCGCGTCCTGCATCGCGCATTTCGTTGATCCCGCGGGAAACCACCTGCAGGGCGTCGATGTCCAGACCGGAGTCGGTTTCGTCCATGATGCACAGCTTCGGTTGCAGCAGCATCATCTGCAGCAGTTCGTTGCGCTTCTTCTCGCCACCCGAGAAGCCCTCGTTGACCCCGCGCTTGAGGAAGCTCTGGTCCAGGTCCACGGATTTGCAGGCTTCGCGGGCCAGCTTGAGGAAATCGACGCTGCCGATGGCCTCTTCACCGCGGCGCTCGCGAACCGCGTCTACCGCCGCCTTGAGAAACTCCATGTTGCTGACCCCGGGAATCTCCACCGGGTACTGGAAGGCGAGGAACAGACCCAGCTGGGCGCGTTCCTCGGTGTCCATGGCCAGCAGGTCCTCGCCCAGGAACTGCACCGAGCCGGCGCTCACCGAGTAACCGGGCCGGCCGGCGAGGACGTGGCCCAGGGTGCTCTTGCCGGAGCCGTTGGGACCCATGATGGCGTGCACTTCACCGGGGTTCACGGTGAGGTTCAGGCCCTTGAGGATGTCCTCGTTTTCCACTCTGGCGTGCAGGTTGTCGATCTTCAGCATGTCAATTAACTCCGTTGTGCGGCGGCGGTGCCGCCCTTGGGCGCTTCAGCCCACTGATCCTTCGAGACTGACTTCCAGCAATTTGCCGGCCTCCATGGCGAACTCCATTGGCAGCTCCCGGAACACCTCCTTGCAGAAGCCGTTGACGATCATGGAGACCGCCTTCTCGGCATCCAGGCCCCGCTGCTGGCAGAGGTAAAGCTGATCGTCACTGACCTTGGAGGTCGTGGCCTCGTGCTCGACCACCGCGCTCGGGTTGCGGCTCTCGATATAGGGAAAGGTGTGCGCCGCGCAGCGGTCGCCGATCAGCAGGGAGTCGCACTGGGTGTAATTGCGCGCGCCCTCGGCGCGGGGGCTCATGCGCACCAGGCCGCGGTAGGCGTTGGAGCTGTGCCCCGCGGAAATGCCCTTGGAGATGATCGTCGAGCGGGTATTCTTGCCCAGGTGGATCATCTTCGTGCCGGTATCGGCCTGCTGGGCGTTGTTGGTCAGGGCCACGGAATAGAATTCGCCAACACTGTTGTCGCCGCGCAGGATGCAGCTCGGATACTTCCAGGTGATGGCCGAACCGGTCTCCACCTGGGTCCAGGAAATCTTGGCGTTGCGGTGGGCCACCCCGCGCTTGGTCACGAAATTGTAGATTCCGCCCTTGCCTTCGGCGTCGCCGGGGTACCAGTTCTGGACAGTGGAATACTTGATCTCGGCATCGTCCAGGGCCACCAGTTCCACCACGGCGGCGTGCAGCTGGTTTTCGTCGCGCATCGGCGCGGTGCAGCCTTCCAGATAGCTGACCTGGCTGGCCTCGTCGGCCACTATCAGGGTGCGCTCGAACTGGCCGGTGTTCTGCTCGTTGATGCGGAAGTAGGTCGACAGTTCCATCGGGCAGCGCACACCCTTGGGGATGTAGACGAAGGAGCCATCGGTGAACACCGCGCTGTTGAGGGCGGCGTAGTAGTTGTCGCGCCGGGGAACCACACTGCCGAGGTACTTGCGCACCAGTTCCGGGTAGTCCTGCACCGCTTCGGAGATCGAGCAGAAGATGACCCCGGCTTCCTTGAGCTTTTCGCGGAAGGTGGTGGTGACCGAGACCGAATCGAAGACCACATCGACCGCTACCCCGGCCAGTGCAGCCTGCTCGTGGAGGGGGATACCCAGTTTGTTGTAGGTCTCGATCAGCTTGGGATCAACCTCGTCGAGGCTCTTCGGCCGGTCCTTCATGCTCTTGGGCGAGGAGAAGTAGGAAATACTGTTGAAGTCCACCGGCGGATAATTGACGTGGGCCCAGGAAGGCTCGGTCATTTCCTGCCAGTCGCGATAGGCCTCCAGGCGCCACTCCAGCAACCAGTCGGGCTCGTTCTTGCGCGCCGAGATGGCGCGGATGACCTCCTCGGAGAGTCCCGGGGGCAGCGTGTCGGATTCGATGTTGGTATGGAACCCGGCGGCATACTCCTTGCGGATGACCTGGTCTATCTGTTCCTGGGACATGTCGGTATCCTGTCAGACTGTGCGGTTTTCAGCGGGACGGTGGCGTCGCGGGGGCGCAATTTTCGCACGCGAGGGCGCTGCTGTCTGCAACCCCCGCGTGACTTCGGCGCCCCGTGCCGAAAATGTCCTACTATTTTAGTCGACTATAAAACCTACCGCAATGGTCGGGTATTGGCGCGGTCGTGGCTGTGATTCCCCGCGACCGGGGGCAAATCCGGCCTCTGCGGCTGTCGTGGAACCCTGGGGGGATGAGAGTATGCGGGATGGAATACGGGTGGGTCTGTTCTTTGGCACCACCTCGGGGGTGATTACCACCTGTGGTCTGCTCACCGGGCTCGCCGCCGGCACCCAGTCCCTGGCGGCGGTTCTCGGTGGCATTCTGGTGATCGCGGTGGCCGACTCGCTCTCGGATGCCCTGGGCATACATTTGTCGGAGGAGTCGGCCCCGGACACGGGACAGCGGCATGTGTGGCTGGCCACCGCGAGCACCTTCCTGGCCAAGTTCGTGGTGGCGTCTTCCTTCGCGCTGCCGGTCGCCCTCCTGCCACTGAGCCAGGGCGTGCCCGCGGCGCTGCTCTGGGGCGCCACCCTGCTGGCCCTGTTGAGCTGGCAGCTGGCGCGGATGCAGGGGGAGCGGCCCGGCCCCATCATACTGGAGCACCTGGTGATCGGCGTGGTGGTGATAGGCCTTTCCCACGCCGTCGGTTTGTGGGTGAAGCAGCTCTTCGGCAGCTAGTGGCTGCCGCAGAGCGCTGACTCAATCCAGCAGGTACTCGAGGTAGTGCAGGTGCTCCAGGCCGATGTCGGTATTCGCGTCGAGGCCCCCCTGCCTGCCGTCGGCGCCCAGGCTGAGCAGTGTCGGTGGCTGGCGTGAGCCGGCAAACTCCGGGGGGGCGTAGTAGTAGTCCTGGCCCCAGGGGTCCCGGGGCAGGGTCGCCAGGTAGCCGCCCTCGCGATAGTTGCGCAGGCGCAGATCGTCGTGGGGGTTGCTGACCAGGATCGCCAGGCCGTGTCCTGCGTCCGGGTACATGCCGGTATCCACGTAGAAGGCTTCGAGGGCATCGTGGAGGGCGCGCAGGTCGCGGGCGACCTTCACCAGATGCGCGCGGCTTTCGTCGTCAATGCGAATACCGGTCTCGCGGTACAGGCTATCCAGACGATTTTCGCTGCAGTAGATGGCGACATCCCGCCCCGAGGGTTTTTCGTCGACGACACCGTCGCGGTAGACGAAGTGGCGATAGGGAGAATAGTCGCCCCAGCGCTGTACCACCCGATATTGCCCGCAGACGACGCGATCAGGGTAGCGCTGCACCTCGCGGTACTGGAGTTCCTCGCTGAAAGGGATCTGCTCGGCGACTGCCTGCTGGGCGGTCTCCACGGGGTTGCCCGCGCAGCCGGTCATCAGAGCTGCTGTCAGGAGCGTCAGACAGAGTGGCTTGCTCATGCGGGGCTGTCGTCCTTGCTCAGGGCTACCGCGTTCATGCAGTAGCGCAGGCCGCTGGGGGGCGGGCCGTCGGGGAAGACGTGGCCGAGATGGGCGTCACAGCAATTGCAGGTGGTCTCGATCCGCGGGCGCCCCGGGAGCGAGTGATCGGCGTGGTAGGCAATCACGTTGTCGGCGACAGGCTGGGTGAAGGAGGGCCAGCCAGTGCCCGACTCGAATTTCTCGCCGCCGTCGAACAGCAGCGTGCCACAACAGACGCAGCGGTAGTTGCCGGGCTCGAAGCGCGAACACATCTCGTTACTGAAGGGGCGTTCGGTGCCGGCTTGCCGGGTCACCTGAAACTGCTCCTCGCTTAACTGTTGACGCCATTCCTCTGCCGACTTTTCCACGCGCTGCGGCGGGGCGGGGTTGCCCTGTTCCGCGATGCGCAAGATAGCGTCCCATGTCAGCATGCTTAGACCTCCTGTGCCCAGTAACTGGCGGCAGACCGCTCGCACGGGGCCGCTGTGAATGCATTCCGGCGATGTTACCATCGGCGATGCCCGGTCGACACTGGATTATGAGGCGGAGTTCCCATGTCAGATAATAATAGGCTTCAGGCACCCGGCGCCCCCGCCGAGACCCACCAGGTCTTCAACCAGTCCGTTCCCCTGGAGGACTACAACCTGTTCTCCGGTGACACGGCGTTAAAGGAGGGCTTGGCGCGTCACGGCGCGGGCTGGGCGCGGGAGGAGGTGCTGGCCTTCGGTGCGCTGTGCGGGCGGCGGGAGTGCTGGGAGTGGGGCTTTCTCGCCAACGAGTACCGGCCACAGTTTCGCTCCCACGACCGGCAGGGTTTCCGCGTCGATGAGGTGCGCTACCACGATGCCTATCACCAGCTGATGCGCCAGGCCCTGGGTGCCGGCTTGCACAGCGCGCCCTGGTTAGCGCCGGGGGCCGGTGCCCACGTTGCGCGCGCCGCGCGCTACTACTGCCAGGCCCAGGTTGAATCGGGGCACGGCTGCCCGGTGACCATGACCTTTGCCGCCGTGCCGACGCTGGGCCTGACGCCCGCGGTGGCGGAGAGCTGGCTGCCGCGGGTGCTGGCGAATGACTACGATCCGCGCAACCTGCATCACAGTGAGAAGTCCGCCGTTACCATCGGCATGGGGATGACCGAAAAACAGGGCGGCTCGGACGTTCGCAGCAACACCACCCGGGCCGAGCCCCTGGTGTCCGCGCACAGCGGACCCGGTGCGCGCTACACCCTCTGGGGACACAAGTGGTTCACCTCGGCGCCCATGTGTGATGCCTTCCTGATGCTGGCGCAGGCGCCGGGTGGCCTGAGCTGCTTCCTGGTGCCGCGCTGGCGCGAGGACGGCGGCAAGAACCCTGTGCAGGTTCAGCGCCTGAAGAACAAGATGGGCAATGTCTCCAACGCGTCCTCGGAAATCGAACTGCGGGATGCCGAGGGCTGGATGGTGGGTGAGGAGGGGCGCGGCGTGGCAGCCATCATCGAGATGGTCGCGATGACCCGCTTCGACTGCATGATTGGCTCTGCCGCCGCCCAGCGCCAGTGCGTGGTGCAGGCCCTCAACCACTGCCGGGGGCGCAGCGCCTTCGGCCGCAGCCTGGACCAGCAGCCCCTGATGCGCAATGTCCTGGCCGACCTGCAGCTCGAGGTGGAGGGTTCCCTGGCGCTGATGTTGCGCATGGGGGAAGCTCTCGATCGCAGCCTCTCCCCCGGTTCCGATACGCACGAGCGCCACCTCCTGCGGCTGGGTTTGCCTACTGGCAAATACTGGATTTGCAAGCGCACCCCGCACCTCGCCTATGAAGCGATGGAATGCCTCGGGGGCAACGGCGTGATCGAGGACTTCCTGACCGCTCGCCTGTATCGCGATGCGCCGATCAATGCGATCTGGGAGGGTTCGGGCAATGTGCAGGCACTGGATATGCTGCGGGCGCTCGAGCGCAGCCCCGTCGTGCTCGACGCCTGGCTCGCCGAGCTGGCATCCGAGCAGGGCGCCGATCGGCGACTGGATCAGGCGATCGCGCGTCTCAGGAAGGACTTTGCCGATGACGACCAGCGCGAATACCGCGCGCGATACCTGGTAGACCAGCTGGCCCTGACAATGCAGGCGGCCCTGCTGGTACGCAGCGGCAATGTGGCGGTCGCCGAGGCCTTTATAGCGTCGCGTCTGGCTGGCGAGGGCGGCAGCAGTGTCGGCAGTCTGCCCCGGGGAGTGGACACCGAAGCGCTCATGCGCCGCGCCGATCCGCTGCAGGACTGAGTAGCCGCAGCCGCGCCATCTCGTCGGCGTTGCGTGATTTTTCACGCAACGCTGCAGTATACTGAGGCGATAATCGCGGCTATTGTTCGCGCGTTTGTCGGGGCTGGAACGGGGACAGGGATGACAACAATGCTCAGGGTTTTCGCCATCGCGGCTACATGTTTTGTAGTCGGGTGTCAGTCGCTCCCCGAGCCGGTCGCGCAGTCACCCGCCTGTCCGGAGCCCGAGATTCCCGCCTGCCCGCCCTGTGAGATTTTCGAGTGCCCCGAACCCCGGGTGGTCGAGCGGCTGGTTGTCCAGCCAGCGCCGCCGGTAGAGCCCGAGCAGGCGCGTCCGCGCACCGGGGGCGAGCTGGACCTGCCGATTATTGGCCGTGTGGAGTTCCTGCAGCTGGAGTATCCCGGGATCCAGCTGGAGGGCTTGATGGATACCGCGGCCGAGCTGACAACCCTGGGCGTGGCCGACATCCAGCTGGTCGAAAAAGACGGTCAGCAGCATGTGCTGTACGCCCTGACGGACCCGGCGACGGGGGAAGTGCACCCCATGGACAGCCCCCTGCAGCGTCGCGCCACGCTGAAACTGGGGGACGGCAGCAGTGTGCGCGCCTATATCGTCCGCCTGTGGCTGACCCTCGGGGAAAACCGCGCCCGGGTCGAAGTGGCGCTCTCGGAGCGTACGGACATGCTCGCGCCGCTGCTGGTCGGGCGCAATTTTCTTACCGACGTTGCGATCGTCGACGTCAGTCAGCGGCATACGCTGGACGCCCTTTGAGCCCCTTCGACAGGAGTCGCAGGCATGTCTGAATCCCGTTTTCAGGTCGCGCTGGTCGCGGGGCTGATGATCCTGTTTGGTCTGGGTCTGACTGCCTACAAGGTTCTGCGACTGGACCTGCCGTTGACCCCCGGGGAGTCGCGGGAGGTGTGGACCATTGAGTCCAAGGTCAGCTTCAAGCCCAGCAGCGGGCCCACCTCGGTCGAGTTGCAGCTGCCGGAGGCCCTGGCTGGCTGGGTAGTGCTGGAGGAGCACTTCGCTTCCTCGGGCTTCGGCTTCACCGTGATCGAGGAGGGGGGGCGCAAGCAGGCCAACTGGACGCGCCAGACCCTGGAGCACCCCACCACGCTGTACTACAAGATACAGGCCTACCGCGCCACCCTCGACCAGCTGCCGGGCTACCCCGTGGTGAACCCGGAAGCGCCGCTGCTGGAGGCCGATCAGCAGGCTGCCATGGAGCGCCTGATAGCCGATCTCCAGGAGCGTTCCACGGATGTGGAGAGTTTCACGCGCCTGCTGATCCAGGAGCTGGCTCAGCCGGAGCCGCGCCAGGACGCGGAATTTCTCCTGGGTACCTACCAGGGGAATGCCACCCGCGTGTTGCTCGATACGCTGGCCCTGGCGGCCATTCCCTCGCATACGGTGCGCGGAATACGCCTGCAGGATGGCCGGCGCCGCCAGACCCTGACTGCCCTGCTGGAAGTGCACACTGGCGCGGGATGGCTGTTGCTCGACCCGCACACGGGTGTCAGTGGCATGCCGGAGGACTTCTTCCCCTGGCAGCGGGGCGAGGGCACCGTGCTGCGTGTGGTGGGTGGGCGCGATTCCAGCCTGGAGTTCGCGCTTCTGCGCAACAGCCTGTCGGCGAAAACCGTGGTCAGCATGGAGCAGCGCAGCGAGGATTTCGCCCTGCTGGACTTCTCCATCTACGCCCTGCCGGTCGAGCAGCAGGGCATTTTCAAGGGCATCCTGCTGCTGCCGGTCGCCGCTCTGGTCGTGGTGCTGATGCGCATCCTGGTGGGCATCAGCACCTCCGGGACCTTCATGCCGATCCTGATTGCCCTGGCCTTCCTGCAGACCACGCTGTGGGTGGGGCTGGCGATATTCCTGTCCCTGGTCAGTGTGGGCCTGTGGATACGCTCCTGGCTGAGCCACCTCAACCTGTTGCTGGTGGCGCGTGTGTCGGCCGTGGTCATCGTGGTGATTCTGCTGATGGCGACCCTGGCAGTGCTCAGCTATAAGATGGGCCTCGACCAGGCACTGACGGTTACCTTTTTCCCCACCATTATACTGTCCTGGACGATTGAACGCATGTCGATTCTCTGGGAGGAGGAGGGACCGCGGGAGGTGGTCAAGCAGGGTGGCGGCAGCCTCCTGGTGGCGGTGCTGGCCTACCTGGTGATGTCGGCGCCCCTGGTGGCGCACCTGACATTCAACTTCCCCGAGCTCCTGATCAGTCTGCTTGGGGTGATTCTGCTGCTCGGCAAGTACACTGGCTACCGCCTCTCCGAGCTCTACCGCTTCCGTGACCTGGCGAACTCGAAATGATCCGCCTGGTTTCACCGTCCACACTGCGGCGCCACGGCATCCTGGGGATGAATCGGCGCAATATCAGTTTCATCAGTGCCTGGAACGAGCGGCGTAACTACCCCCTGGTGGACAACAAACTGCTGACCAAGACGGCGGCGCTGGACCGCGGCATTCCAACGCCCGAGCTCTACGGCGTGATTGACCACCAGTTTCAGATCGCACGCATGGTGGATGACCTCATGGATCGCCAGGGCTTCGTCATCAAACCGGTACAGGGCAGCGGCGGCAAGGGCATCCTGGTGGTGGTGGGGCGCGAGGGCGAGGGTTTCGTCAAGTCGAGTGGGGCCGTGATCGATGCGAGCGATCTGCGCCGGCACACCTCGAATATTCTCGCCGGCCTCTACAGTCTCGGCGGGCGCAATGACTTCGCCATGATCGAGGCGCTGATCGACTTCAATCCCTACCTCGCCCAGTTCAGTTACGAAGGGGTGCCCGACGTTCGCGTCATCGTATTCCGCGGCGTGCCGGTGATGGCGATGATCCGCTGTGCCACCCATGCCTCGGATGGCAAGGCCAACCTGCACCAGGGCGCGGTGGGAGTGGGCATTGATATCGGCACCGGGCGCAGTATCGCCGCCGTGCAACACGGGCGGCTGGTGACCAGCCACCCGGATACCGGCGCCAGCTTCCGCGAGCTGGAGTTGCCGGACTGGGAGGCAATCCTCGACCTTGCGGCGAGCTGTGCCGAAATGACCGGCCTCGGTTACCTGGGGGCGGATATTGTCCTCGATCGCCAGCGTGGCCCGATGTTGCTCGAGCTGAATGCACGCCCGGGCCTGGCCATCCAGGTCGCCAACCAGGAGGGCCTGGTACACCGGCTGCAGGTTGCCTCGCGGATTGCCGACGAGGCGGCGGGCCACGAGGAACGCATTCGCCTGGCCCGCGAGACGTTTCATCGGCCGGAGCCGGTTTTCGAGTCCGTGGGTAGCTGAGCTTTCGCTTGCATTAGCGGGGCTTTCGCGTAACATGCCGGGCTTCGCACGCGCTGGCCGTGCCGTTCCCCGTCAGCATTCCCCCGTACACTTTTCACCTCTGGAATTGCTGATTCATGACATTTGCTTCCCTCGGACTCTCCGACAGTCTGCTGCGCGCTATTGCCGAGCAGGGCTACGACACTCCCTCTCCCGTGCAGGCCAAGGCCATCCCGCTGGTGCTCGCCGGCCGCGATCTGATGGCCGCTGCCCAGACCGGTACCGGCAAGACGGCTGCCTTTACCCTGCCGCTGTTGCAGCGCCTTGATGGCGGCCAGCCCGCCGCCCGGGGCCGCTGTCGGGCCCTGGTGCTGGCGCCCACCCGCGAGCTGGCCGCCCAGGTGCACGAGAACATCCGCAACTATGGTCGCCACCTGCGCCTCCGCTCCGCCGTGGTTTTCGGTGGCGTCAATATCAACCCGCAGATCTCGCGTCTGCGCGACGGTGTGGATGTCCTGGTGGCCACGCCCGGTCGCCTGCTCGACCTGCACGGACAGGGTGTGGTCAAATTTGATGACCTGGAAATCCTGGTCTTCGATGAAGCCGACCGCATGCTCGACATGGGTTTTATCCACGACATTCGCCGCATCGTGCGCCTGATCCCGGAGCAGCGTCAGACGCTGATGTTTTCCGCGACTTTCTCCCGGGAAATCCGCGAGCTTTCCGGTGGCTATCTGCGCGACCCGGCCCAGGTGGAAGTCAGTCCGGCGAATGCCACCGCGGATACCGTCGAGCAGTGGGTCTACCCGGTGGACAAGCAGCGCAAGGCGGCACTGCTGTGCCACCTGGTGAACGAGGAGCGCTGGGAGCAGGTGCTGGTGTTTACCCGGACCAAACACGGTGCCAACAAGCTCAGCCAGCAGCTGGAGAAGGCCGGTATTCGCGCCGCGCCGATTCACGGCAATAAAAGCCAGAATGCGCGGACCCGTGCCCTGGGGGACTTCAAGAGTGGCCGGATCCAGGCCCTGGTGGCGACGGATATCGCCGCCCGCGGCCTCGACATCGACCAGCTGCCCCAGGTGGTTAACTTCGACCTGCCGAATATCGCCGAGGATTACGTCCACCGCATCGGCCGCACTGGCCGCGCCGGGGCCTCGGGCCGCGCCTATTCCCTGGTCAGTGCCGACGAGGCGGATTTCCTCGCCGGCATCGAACGCCTGATTCGCAAGCGCCTGCCGCGGGAGGAAATCCCCGGTTTCGAGGCGGAACATGTCGTGCCCGAGGGCCGCGTCAGCCCCGCCGGCCGCCCGCGCAGTAATGGCAACGGGAACGGCAATGGCCAGCGCCGCCAGGGCGCGCCGCGCGGCGATGCAGCCGGGCGGCCCGGTGGCGAGGGCAACGGTCGCCGTCGCCGTCGCGGCGGTCAGGGTCGCGGAGCTGCGGGACCCCGTCCGGCGCGATAGCTCACGCGATGCTTGCGTCGCCGGCAGCTTCCTGCAATGCTGAAGTGAACAACGATAACTTCGCTGCAGGGTGCTGCCATGCCCACACCGCCATCTCTGAGCCGCCGTGCCCTGGTCAAGGGCGTGGCCGCGGCTTCACTGTTGCCCCTGCTGGGCGCCAATCTGCTGGCTTGTTCCGACAGCGGGGGTAGCCGCAGCGAACCCGATGTTCCCTTGCCTCCGCCCGGTGTTGCCGCCCGTTTTGAGCACGGCGTGGCCTCCGGCGATCCGCTCTCCGATCGTGTGATTCTCTGGACCCGCGCCACCCCCGAGGCCGAAGGCTTCGTCGAAGTGGCCTGGGAGCTGGCGGAGGACGCGGAATTTTCACGCGGGCTGCGCAGCGGCCGCGGGCGCACCGATGCAGCGGTTGATTTTACCGTCAAGGTGGATGTCGACGGCCTGGCCCCGGCCACGCAGTATTACTACCGCTTCCGCGTCGGCGAGCGCGTCTCCCCGGTCGGCAGGACCCGTACCGCGCCCCTGGGCAGCGTGCCGGCGGCGACCTTCGCCGTCGTCTCCTGCTCCAACTACCCGGCGGGGTATTTCCATGTCTACCGCGAGGTCGCGGTGCGTGAGGTGGATGCGGTACTGCATCTCGGCGACTACCTCTACGAGTACGCGCCGGGGGAATACGCCAGTGCCAGTGCGGAGGCGCTGGGGCGGGTGGTTGACCCACCCTCGGAGCTGTTCTCTCTCGCGGATTACCGTCGCCGTTACGCCCAGTACCGTGGCGACGGCGACCTGCAGGCGGCGCACGCGGCCCATCCCTTCATTGTGGTCTGGGACGATCACGAGATTGCCAACGATACCTGGCGGGAGGGTGCGGAAAATCACGGTGCCGGTGAAGGTGCGTTCTCCGCGCGGCGCGCTGCGGCGATTCAGGCCTGGTATGAATGGTTGCCGGTGCGACCACCGACTGAGGTCGCGGAAATCATCTACCGTCGTCAGCCCTGGGGCGATTTGCTGGACCTGCTCATGCTGGATACCCGCGTGGTGGCGCGGGACCGGCAGTTCACCTACGCCGAACTCGCCAGCGGCGGCTCCATCGATGTGGCGACTACCCGCTCGGCGATCGCCGATGCGCGGCGCAGCCTGCTCGGGGATACTCAGCTGTCCTGGCTGCGCGAACAACTATCCGCCTCGGCTGCCCGCTGGCAGGTGCTGGGCCAGCAGGTGCTGATGGGGCGCTACTGGCTCCCGGCGCCGATCATGGAAGCGCTGGATCCCACGCTGGCAGACGGAAACGCCCTGCAGGCGGGCACCGCCGCGGTACTCGCCGCCGTGGAAGCGCGCAATACCCCGGAGGCCCAGCGGACCCCGGAACAACAGGCCCTGCTGGACTCGGCCGTGCCCTACAACCTGGATGCCTGGGACGGTTACGCGGCGGAACGCGATGCGCTCTTGCGTTTCGCCGCCGACCTCGGTTCGCGGCTGGTGGTGCTGGCGGGGGATACCCACAATGCCTGGAGCTCCCAGCTGCGCACGCCCGAAGGGACAGTGGCAGGGGTCGAGTTTGCCACGCCGAGCGTCACCTCACCGGGGCTGGAGGCGGTGCTCGGGGAGGATGCGGCGGCCCTGTTCGCCCCGCTGATGACGACGCTGGTGGACGATCTGGTCTACGCGGACTTCTCCCGCCGCGGCTTTCTCACCGTGCGCTTTACACCCGAGGCTGTGGAGGCACAATGGCGCTACGTGTCCGATATCCGCGAGTCCGGCTACCAGCTGAACGCGCAGGCGGAGCGCAGCTTTACGGTCCGCCGTGACGACCTGCGTCTGGTCTGAGTTGCCGTTGGCCGCGTATCGACACCAAACAGGCATCCAGGAGGTATTGAAGTGATAGTCAGGTTGTTTTGCGTGGCCGCGGTGTTGTCCGCCCTCGCGGGCTGTGCCCAGTATGAAAACCGGCGCGGGGTGGAGGTGGCCTGGGATGCCGCCGCCGTAGCCGACTTCCGTCGCGGCGAGACCACCCGGCAGGAAGTGATGTCGCGACTGGGCCCGCCCTCCCAGTTGATTGCCCTGGAAGATGAAACCGTCCTCTACTATCTGCTGGAGCAGTCCCGCGGCGACGGCCTGGTGCTGATTCTCTACAACCGCATGCAGATCGATACCCGCTACGACCGTGCGGTGTTCTTCTTTGATGACGATGACCGCCTGGTCGATTTCGCAACCCACGTCACCCCCCGGACATGATGCGAGGCGTTCACGTATTTGCTGCCCTCTGCCTGGGTTGCCTGCTGAGCGGCTGCAGCCAGTGGCGTTATGACCTGGGGGCACCGCTGCCGGCATTGCCCGAGGGCCAGCCTTTTGCCACCGGCACGCCCCTGGCCGAGGTGCTGGCGGTACTCGGCCCGCCGCTGCGCATCACCGCCACGGACCAGGGCTATGCCTTGCTCTGGGAATACTGGCAGGTCCGGGAAAATACCCTGGGCTTCAGCCTGGGGGCCCTGGGCGTGGACTTCCTCTCGGTGGACCTGGGCGAGGCCCATGCCCGCACGGAGATGGTGATGTTGCAGTTCGCGGCGGACCACCGCCTGAGCAGTGGCATTCACGAGCGCTGGGACAGCGATGTCGGCGGGGGACGTTCGGTGCAGCCACTGGCGAGCCTGGTCTCGGTGGTCGATGTCGATGACCTGGTCGGGCGTCTGCCGCAACAGGCCTGGGGACGGCAGAGCCTCGAGCTTGCGCCGGTTACCCTGAATCACCAGAACCGCCCCGACCAGGGGCAGGCGGGCATTTCCCAGCGCGGGGTGCCCGCCGGTATCGGCCAGAGGAGTCTGGAAATGGACTGACGCTCCGTGGCCGGCGAATCATAATGATAACGAGGACAAGCCATGAGAATGCACACCCTGCCCGAGATGCTGGATCACTGGGCGGATACCTGTCCCGAGCGCATCTGGCTCAGGGACCTGACACCCGAGGGAGCGACGGAATTTGCCTGGGGGCCCGCCCGCGATGACGTGAGCGCCGTGGCCAGTGCGCTCGAGGGGCGCTTTGGTCACGGTGAGCGCATGGTCATTCTGTCGCGCAATCGCGCCCACTGGTTTCTCGCCGATCTGGCCATCATTGCGTCGGGCAATGTCTCGGTCGGTCTGTTTACCACGCTGCCGCCCTCGACCGCGGATTATGTGCTGAATTTCACCGAGGCGCGGGTGGTGTTTGTCGGTGAGGCCAGCAACTGGGAGCGCGTGCGCCATGTCCTGCCGGAGGGCGTCACCCTGGTCGCACTCCCCGGGGTCGAGCTGGAGGAGCCCCACCTGCGCTGGGCGGACCTTCTGGCCGAGGGGCAGGGCCTGCGGCCCCGGCACCGCCCGCAGCCCGACGACACCATTTCCCTGGTCTTTACCTCGGGAACCACCGGGCAACCCAAGGGCGTGATCCAGACCCACCACAGCAATCTGGTACCCATCCGCCGTTTTCGCGAGGCCTTTGGCACCCGCGAGCGCGCCCGTTATTTCTCCTACCTGCCGCTCTCGCACATCGCCGAGCGGCAGATTGTCGAATTCTCGTCGCTGGATGGTTGCGGCGAGGTGAATTTCAACCAGGGTCTGGACACCCTGGCCAGCGATCTGCCACGCACGCGCCCCCACATGTTCTTCGGCCCGCCCAGGATCTGGGAGCAGCTGCGCCAGGCCATCACCGGCAAGTTTGGCGGCGACGAGGCGCTGCAGCAGGCACTCGACGCCGACCGGGAAGGTATAGGGCGGCTGGTACTGGAGGGATTGGGGCTGGATCAGGTGGAATACTGCCTGGTGGCGGCGGCGCCCACCCCCCCGGCGCTGATTCACTGGTGGGATACCCTGGGCCTGACGCTGATGGAGGGTTTTGGGCAGACCGAGGCCATGGGCGCCTTCGCCAACAGTCACCGCGACCGCCGTGTCGGCTCGGTGGGCAAGCCGATTGGCGATGTCGAGTACCGGATATCCCCCGAGGGCGAGTTGCTGGTGCGCATGCACGGCTGTACCCCCGGCTATTACCGCGACCCGGAAAAGACCGCGGAGCTGATTCGCGATGGCTGGCTGCATACCGGTGACAAGGCCCGCGTGGATGACGAGGGTTTCCTCTACCTCACGGGGCGCATCAAGGATTACTTCAAGACCATCCAGGGCAAGTTCGTGGCGCCGCCTCCGATCGAGGGGGAGTTTGCCCGCAACCCCTGGACGGAACAGCACTGCCTGCTCGGTCGCGGGCTGTCGAAGACGGTCATGGTGGCGGTGCTGAATGAGGCCGGCCGCCAGGCATCACCGGAGGTGGTGGATGCCGCTATCCGCGACACGGTTGCGGGGGTGAATTCAGGGCTCGAGACCCATGCGTGCATCGGTGGGGTCATCCTCAGCGCGGAGACCTGGACGCCGGACAACGAGATCCTGACGCCCACGCTCAAAGTGCGTCGGGAACAGGTGGAGGCGCGCTTTGGCGAGCTGGCGGAAACCCTCGCGCGGCAGGCGGTAGCGAGCGGGGAGCTGCAGCTGCAACGGGTGTGAGCCCGCCGGCTTCAGCTGCCTCTCGGGGGGCTGACGTCGCTGCCGTCTTCCGCTTCGGGCGTGGGCGACACTGCAAGGTCTGACTCCCGGTGGGCCGGCGCGGGCTCGACGGGCGGTGACGCTTCCTCCGGTGGCGCCTCGGCGGCGTGCATTTCGTCGGGGTCGGGGCCGCCTTCCGGCATCAGCTCGCAGGTATCCTCCTCCGGGCCGCGGGGGTCCAGGGCAAAGCCGGTGGGCGCCACTTCCGGCGCTGCCGCGGAGAAGGGGACATGGTCTGCGGCGGCCACCACCTGACTGGCGTCCCGGGTCTGCAGGCCCAGGTAGATGGCAAACAGCCCGCTGAGCACCGCGGAGGACCAGAACAGGGCGGTGGCGTTGTAGAGGTCCATCAGCTGGCCGAGCAGGACCGGCGCACTGGCCGCCCCCAAGGCGTTCAGCATCAGTACCGCGGTACCGATCTTGACAAACTCCTCGGTGGAGGAGTTGTCGGCGGCCGTGGCCAGGGACAGGGCGTACATCGGCATGGTGGTGGCACCGAAGAAGAACACCGCCAGCAGATGTAGCGTGTGGCCCACACTGAGTGCCACCGCCGCCGAGGCAGCGGTCGCGGCCAGGCCCAGCACAAACAACACATAGCGCCGGTCGACGCGATCGGAGAGCCAGCCTATCGGGTACTGGAACAGCGCCCCACCGGCGATACCCGCCGTAATGAACAGCGTCACGTCACTGACTGCCTGCCCGTAGCGCTGGGCAAAGACCGCCCCCAGGGACCAGAAACTGCCCACCACCAGGCCCGAGAGGAGGGTGCCTGCGAAGGCCGTGCGCGAGCGGCGGTAGAGCAGACGGAAGCTGACCCGGGTGGCCGCCACCGGCGCAGGAGCCAGGCGGCTGGTCAGGCCCACCGGGACGATGGCCAGCGCCAGGAAGATCGCCGCCAGGGTGAAGGGCACGGAGGAGTCGGCCGGGCCGATGTTGATCAGGACCTGCCCGACCGCCATGGAGACCAGGATGATAAAGGTATAGATCGCCAGGACCTGACCGCGATTGCTGGCGTTGGTCTGATCGTTCAGCCAGCTCTCGATCACCGTGTACAGGCCGCAGATGACCGCACCGGTCAGGAAGCGCAGCAGCATCCAGGCCGGCCAGGTGTCCAGCATTTCCAGCGCCAGAATGGCACTGATCATGATCGCCGTGAGCACGGCGAAGCTGCGGATGTGGCCGACCTTGGCGATGATGCGGGGGATGACCAGGCTGCCGCCAACGAAACCCAGGAAGTAACAGGAGGCACTGACACCAATCACGAAATCGGCCATGCCAACGGTGCTGGCCCGCAGGGGCAACAGGGTCAGCTGCATGCCTTGGCCGATCAGCAACAGCGCGGTGGAGATCAACAGGGAGGTCAGTGTCAGCAGTGCGCGCATGGGCGGAGAGCGGTCCCGGTAAAAAGTGAATGGAAAGGTTACACACTTCCCGCATCAAGACAAAACAGCGGATGAAAAAAAGCCCGGCAGAGCCGGGCGAGGAAGGCCGAGTTCCCTGAGGGGGGTCAGGTGAGGAACTCGGCGCGGGTGCTCGGGTCCTGCTTGAAGGCGCCGCCAAGCGCCGTGGTGCGGGTGCGGGAATTGCTGTCCATCACCCCGCGGGATTTCACGCAATAGTGCACGGCGTTGATGCTGACAGCGACGTCGTCGGTACCCAGCAGCGCCTGCAGGGCCACCAGGACCTGCTGGGTGAGCCGTTCCTGCACCTGCGGGCGCTGGGCAAAGAAGCGCACGATGCGGTTGATCTTGGACAGGCCGATGATCTTGTCCCGGGGGATGTAGGCGACTTTCGCGGTGCCGTCGATCGTGACGAAGTGGTGTTCGCAGGTGCTGACGAGATCGATGTCGTCGATCTGTACCATCTCCTCCACCTGCATCTTGTTGTCGATGACTGAAATCTTGGGAAAATGGCGGTAGTCGAGGCCGGAGAAAATCTCGTCGACGTACATCTTGGCAATACGGTGCGGCGTCTCCTGCAGGCTGTCGTCGTTCAGATCGAGGCCCAGGGTGCGGGTGACATCGGTAAAGGCGGCGACCAGGCGGCGATATTTCTCGTCGCGGCTGAGCCCGTTGTGCACCATGGGCGTTTCCAGCCCCTTTTCCAGCAGCGCGCGCCGGACCAGGGCCGCCTCCGCGCTCAGGTTCTCGGTGAATTCCAGGGGATTGGCGAGCGCTGTTTCCATGTTGGCCTCCGTCAGTTTCAAACGGTATACGCCCCGCTGCCTGCAAGCAGATGCCTGTGGCATGGACAGAGTTGCCGGCAATCATGGGCAAAATCTGGACAGTCGTCGCGACAGGCCCTGCGAGGCGGTCCGGCCGCCGAGTGTGGTAAGCTCGGGGGAACCGCCGTCCCGCGGTCTCTTCGTCGTGCAATGGAGTAGCGCTATGTTGCGTTCCTGGTTGAGCCGGGCGCGAGTCCTGCCGGTTATTGCGCCCCTGGACACTCCGTCCACCGTCGCCCTTTGCCGCACGCTGGTGGAAGCGGGCATGACGGCGGTGGAAATCACCCTGCGGCATCCCGACGCGCTCGCGGCGCTGGCGGCGGTGCGCGAGGACCAGCCCCAGTTGTGCATCGCCGCGGGTACCGTGTTGGACCCGGATCAGGCGCGGGCAGCGGTCGACGCTGGCGCTTCCTTCCTGGTCTCGCCCGGGCTGACGGACCCGCTGCTGGCGGTGGCGCCGGATCTGGGTGTCCCCCTGCTCCCCGGGGTCGCGACGGCCTCGGAGGTCATGCGCGGGCTGGATGCCGGGCTCGACAGTTTCAAGCTGTTTCCGGCCACGGCGGTGGGTGGGGTGTCCCTGCTGAAGGCCCTGGCAGGCCCCTTTCCCGACGTGGTTTTTTGCCCTACCGGCGGCCTGGCCCCGGACAATTTCCGCAGTTTTCTTGCCCTGCCCAACGTCCCCTGTTGCGGCGGCTCCTGGATGGTATCCCGTACCCTGATTGAAGGCGGGAATTGGGACAGGATACGCGCCCTCGCCGCGGAGGCCGTGGCAGAGCCCGCGATGGCGTAAGACGATTTTCAACCCGAACAGGAGAGGCCATGTCTGAACAGAGAGCATTGCGTATCGGCATCATGGGCTTCGGCCAGACCGGTCGCCAGATCTACGATCTCGCCACCCGCTGCGGCGATGTCGAGGTGGTTGCCATTGCGGACATCGGCCAGCCGGAGATTCTGCACTATCTCCTGCGCTCGGAGGTCGATCAGCCCGAGCGTCACCAGCTGGAGGGCAACTTCCTGGTCAATGAGCGCTTCCGGGCCCGTCTCATGCGCATCGACCAGCCTGCCGAGATGCCCTGGGATGTCTTCGGTGTCGACGCGGTCATCGATTCCACCGGCAAGTTCCGCGAGCGTCGCTTCATGCAGGACCACCTCGACAACGGCGCTCCCCGGGTTTTCCTGCGCACCCTGCCGGCGGATCACATTGACCGGATTGTCATGCCCGCCATCAATGGGCATCTCGCACGCCCGGAGGACCGGATGATCTCGGCCGGCTCCGCCACCACCACGGCGCTGTGCCTGCTCCTGCACATCCTCGGCAAGGCTTTTCCGGTGGTCTGCGCCAACATGACCACGGTGCACGCCTACACCTCGGACCAGGTCCTGCAGGACTACGCCGGCAGCGATTTCCGGCGCAGCCGTTCGGCGGCGGAGAACATCATCCCGAATACCCACGAGGCCGCCCGCTGGCTGGGCCAGGTGCTGCCTGACTTCGACGGCAAGGTGCTGACCTCCGCCCTCAATGTCCCCATTCACGAGGGCTGCCTGATGGATCTCAGCCTGGTGATGGAAGACAGCAGCGTCACCGCCGAGATGGTCAACCAGGCGATGCGCCAGGCGGCCCCCGACTACCCGGGCGTGGTCGCGGTGGTGGAGGACCCGATCGTGTCGTCGGACATTATCGGCAACGCGCATTCGGTGGTGTTTGATGCGGTGGGCACGATCAAGGCCGGCGATACGCTGATCAAGACCCTGAGCTGGTACGAGAATCTCGGGCACGCGGCGCGCCTGCTGGATGTGGTGCGCCTCTACGGGGCCCTGGACGCAAAGGGGGAGACAGCATGATGCGCGTGGCTATCAACGGTTTCGGACGAATCGGGCGCTCGGTGTTCCGTATTCTCGACGAGTGCCCGGACATCGAGGTGGTGGCGATCAACGACCTGTTCGACAACGCCGCCCTGCGCTACCTGCTGAATTACGACACGGTAATGGGGCCCTTTGGCAAGTCGCTGGCGCTGGAAGGGGACGAGTTTGTCACCCCCAACGGCCGCACGCGCCTGCTCAATGAGCGCGATCCGGCCAGCCTGCCCTGGGAGGCCCTGGGCATCGATGCGGTGGTTGAGGCCACCGGTGCCTTCCGCAAGCGGGCGCAGCTGGAGCCGCACCTGGCGGCGGGAGCCGGTCGGGTGGTGCTGACCGTGCCCGCCTCGGATGCGATCGATTACACGGTTGTGCTCGGGGTCAACGACGACGGCCTGCTGCCGGAGCACCGGATCATTTCCAATGCCAGCTGCACCACCAACTGCCTGGCGCCCATGGTGAGCGTGCTGGACGAGGCCTTCGGCATCGAGGAGGGCGTCATCAATACGGTTCACGCCTACACCAACGATCAGCGTCTGGCGGACGTGCCCCACTCCGACTGGCGCCGCAGCCGGGCCGCGGCGGAGAACATCATTCCCACCTCGACCGGGGCGGCCAAGGCGGTCGGCGCCGTGTTGCCGCGCCTGAAGGGGCGCCTGCACGGCATTGCGGCCCGGGTGCCGGTGCCCGACGGGTCGGTTGTCGACCTGTTTGCCAGGCTGAGCCGCGAGGTCGGGGTGAACGAGGTGCACGCGGCGGTGCGCGAGGCGGCGGGCTCACCCCGGCTGCAGGGCATTCTGCAGTATCGGGACGACCCGATCGTCTCCTCGGATATCATCGGCAACCCGCATTCCTCGGTCTACGACGCCGGCTTTACCGCAGTGACCGGAGGACGTTACCTGCGCGTGCTGAACTGGTATGACAACGAGTGGGGCTATTCCTGCCGGGTGGTCGACTTGTTGCGGAGGTTGTCCCAGTGGTAAGTGACAGCCTGCCCGCCCCCCACACCGAGGAGCACGCCGATCCGGAGGACTACAGCCAGCTGCGCAGCAACGTCAGCTTCCTGGGCCGGCTGCTCGGCGACACCATTGCCGCCGCGGAGGGAGAGGACTTCCTGGACCTGATCGAGCGCATCCGCCGCCTCTCCAAGTCGGCGCGCCAGGATGCCGCGGATACCGGCGCCGGCCACGGTGAGCTGCAGACGCTGCTGCAATCCCTGGACAGCGATCGCCTGGTGCCGGTGGCGCGCGCCTTCAGCCAGTTTCTCAATCTCGCCAACATTGCCGACCAGCACCACACCGTCGCGCGACAGATGGAGCCGCTGTTCTCCGCCTCCCGCCAATTGCGCGACACCTTCCGCGAGCTCCGCGAGGAGGGGGCGGACGCCGACACGCTCGCTGCGGCGGTGGCGGATTTGAAGATCGAACTGGTACTCACTGCGCACCCCACCGAGATCATGCGGCGCACCCTGATTCACAAGCACACGGCAATTGGTCGCTGCCTCTCCCAGCTGGAACTGGAGGGCTTGACCGCGCGCGAGCGCGAACGCCTGCACGCCCGCCTGCGGGAGCTGATCGCCCAGATCTGGTACGGCGATGACTTTCGCACCGACCGCCCCACGCCGGTGGATGAGGCCCGCTGGGGCTTTGCCGTGGTCGAGGATTCGCTGTGGCAGGCGGTGCCCGAGTTCCTGCGCCGGCTGGACGAGGCCCTGCAGGAGAGCTGCGGCACAGGGCTTCCACTCGAATACGCCCCGGTGCACTTTGGATCCTGGATGGGCAGCGACCGCGACGGCAACCCCAATGTCACTGCCGACGTCACGGAGGAGGTGCTCTGGCTGAGCCGCTGGCAGGCACTCGAGCTCTACTACCGGGATATCGACGGGCTGGTCGAAGAGCTGTCGATGCTGCCCTGCAGCGAAGCCCTGCGCGAGCGCGTGGGGAATGCCCACGAGCCCTATCGGGCCCTGCTGCGCGAATTACGCGACGCGCTGCGGGAGGACCTGCTGGCGGTCGAGCAGGCCCTGGACACCGGGCGCCCGGTGGACCGGCAGCTGCTGTCACGCGAGGATCTGTGGGCGCCCCTGGAGCTGTGCCGCGACTCCATGCTCGCCTGCGGCATGCAGTCCATCGCCGACGGGGCCCTGCTCGACCTGATGCGCCGGGTGCAGTGCTTTGGCGTGCACCTGGTGCGTCACGATGTGCGCCAGGACAGCGCCCGCCACACCGAGGCGCTCTCGGCGCTGACCCTGTGGCTGGGGCTGGGCGATTATGCCGAGTGGGACGAGTCCGCCCGCTGCGCGTTTCTGGCCGGCGAGCTGGCCAGCCGGCGGCCGCTGCTGCCCCCGGATTGGGATCCCCCGGAAGCCGTGGCGGAGGTGCTGGCGACCTTCCGGGTGATTGCCCGGCACCCGCCGGAGGCCTTCGGGGCCTATGTGATTTCCATGGCCCGCCAGGCCTCCGATGTGCTGGCCGTGCACCTCCTGTTGCGCGAGACCGGTTGCCGGCATCCGCTGCCGGTGGCGCCGCTGTTCGAGACCCTCGACGACCTGTCGCGGGCGCGGGAGGTGATGGCAGCGCTGCTGGAGATGCCCTGGTATCGCGGCCACATCAACAACCAATTGATGGTTATGATCGGCTATTCCGATTCGGCCAAGGACGCCGGTGTGCTGGCGGCAGCTTGGGCCCAGTACCAGGCCCAGGAGTCGCTGCTGGCCCTGTGCCGCGACCAGGGCGTCCAGTTGACCCTGTTCCACGGCCGCGGGGGCACCATTGGCCGCGGCGGTGCACCGGCCCACGCGGCCCTGCTGTCGCAGCCACCCGGCTCCCTGGAGCAGGGCCTGCGGGTCACCGAGCAGGGGGAGATGATCCGCGCCAAGCTCGGTTGGACCTCCCTGGCGGTGAAGACCCTCGCGCTCTACACCAGCGCCATCTGCCGCGCCAACCTGCGCACGCCGCCGGCGCCGCTGGACCAGTGGCGAGAGGTCATGGACCGGCTTTCCACGCTGTCCTGTTCCCGCTACCGGGGCATTGTGCGCGAGCATTCCGGCTTTATCGACTACTTCCGTCACGCTACGCCGGAGCAGGAACTGGCCGGCTTGCCCCTGGGTTCCCGCCCGGCACGGCGTCGCCAGGGGGGCGGTGTCGAAAGCCTGCGTGCCATTCCCTGGATCTTTGCCTGGTCGCAGAATCGCCTGATGCTGCCCGCCTGGCTGGGAGCGGGCGAAGCCCTCCAGGCCGTGCGTGACGCCGGTGACGAGGCCCTCTTGCGGCAGATGGTGTCGCAGTGGCCCTTCTTTGCCACCCGCCTGTCGATGCTGGAGATGGTTTTCGCCAAGGCCGATGCCGGCCTGTCGGCCCACTATGATGCCTGCCTGGTGCCCGAGGCGCTGCAGGGCCTGGGCCGAAGCTTGCGCGAGCAGTTGCTGGCGGACTGTCGCACCGTGCTGGAGCTGACCGGCAGCGACGTGCCGCTGGCAGATGCCCCCTGGGTGCGCGAGTCGATACAGCTGCGCAATATCTATACCGACCCGCTGAACGTCCTGCAGGCGGAGCTGCTGAAACGCCAGCGCCGGGAAGCCCGGCCGCTGCTGGAGCAGGCGATCATGGTGACCATTGCCGGGATTGCGGCGGGCATGCGCAACACCGGCTAGCCGGATCCCCGTCTGTGCTCAGAGGCAGAGAAGGAGGAGGCTGACCACCAGTCCGGCCGCCAGCAACAAGCCGGCGATGCCCAGCGGGTGGCGCGAGGCCACCAGCAGCACCAGGCTGTGCAGCAGCGGCAGGCGCGCGGAGTGGTTCAGCAACAGTCCCAGCTCGCGCGCGTGCTGGGTGGTGTCCAGTGCCGGGAGCCAGCGGTTCCCGGTGAAGACCACCAGGTCGCCGAGGGCAATACAGCCGCGGTTCCAGCGTGCCTCCCGGGCCGGGCCGGAACGGTAGCGTCCGCGGTGATCCACCAGGACCAGCTGACTGCCGCGCAGCCCCAGCATGTCCAGGGGAGCACGGGCCAACCACCACAGGCCGAGTGCGGTGCAGCCCAGCACGAGTAGCAGGCTTCCCAGCGCCAGGGTGGAAACACTCGCTCCGGCAAGCAGGGTGCCGCCCGTCAGGGCCAGCCCGGCGAGGAGCAGGGTGAACTGCAGCAGGCGCCGCAGGCGGCGCGGATCCACGGGCAGCCACAGCATGCTGTCGGGGGCGCGCAGGGGGGCGGTTGCCTGGGTGAGCTGCGTTTGCGCCAGGACGCGCGCGCGCAGGTGCTGCCACAGCCCGAGTCCCGCCGCCAGCAGGGCGACTGCCAGGAGCAGGGCGCGACTCCACTGCCACCACCCCTCGATCTGGCTGGCGCGCTGTTCGAGGTCGTCGCGCCTGGTCTGTAAGGCGCTCACCGCTAGCGGCGCCAGGGGCTCACCGTTGGCGCTGTAGCGCAGCAGATGATCGCGGCGAAAATCCGCGACCAGCACCCGGTCCCCCCAGGCGAGCACCGCGTCCACACGGGTAGCCGCTGGCAGTGTCACGGCGCCGAGCCCACGCCACTGGCTGTCGAAGCGATGCAGTTCCTGCGCGCTGCCGTCGCTCTGACTCAGGGTAACCCACCAGCCGTCGGCGACGCGCGCAAAGGGCCCGGTACTTGCCAGTTCCGCCCGGAGCCCGTCGTGCGGCAATACCAGTAGCTGGTCCAGCTGCTCTCCAAAATGGGCGCGCTCCGGGCGCAGAACATTGAGCGCAGGTCCCTCCGGGGCGTTAGTGAACAGCAGCCCTTCCACCGCAAGCAGGCCGGGGTTCCGCGCCGGCGAATACGGGCTGCTCGCCAGGAGCTGGCCACCTTCATCCAGCAGTTGCAGCCCCCCGCTGTGGGCCAGAATCAGCTGCGCCTGACGGGGCAGCCAGTGCAGGGTGAGCAGAGTGCCCGAGAGCAGTGCGCGGCAGCTGCCGTCCTCCAGGACACAGTGCTGCAACAGGCGCGTGCCATCGCCGGCCTCGCTCAACATCCACAACTGGCCTTCGCGACCGCCCGTCAGTGCCACCACCGGGCTGTCGACGGCCAGCGCCTCCAGGCTCAGCGCTTGCAGGGCCCTGCCGGAGCGGTCGTGTGACAGCAGCGCTTCGTCGGTAGCCAGCCACAGTTCCCCGTTTGCCGTGCTGGTTGCGGCGCGCAGTCGCGGCAGCTCGGGCTGTGACCAGAGCAGCGTGTGCAGGGCCGTGAGCAGCAGGGCGAGGAGGGCGGCCACGGCCGACAAGCCCCAGAGCCCCCTGGCCAGCTGCGCGGCCCGAATTGGTCGCTGTGGGTCGCTGGACCAGGGCACCAGCGCATAGAGATTGGGGGCCGCCGTGCCCGACGTTGCCGCCTTGGGCTCCGGTGCCGCCGGTTCCGTCCCATGCTCGCCGCGGTCGCTGGCGCGCAGCGCCACCACCATGCCAATACGCCGCAGGCGCACATACCAGTGGGCGGCCTCCTCGCGGCTGAGATGGCGGCGCAGGGTAACCTCGTCACCGCGAAAGAAGCGCCTGGCCCGGTCCGTGTCGTCAATGGCGAACAATCTGGCGAAGGCCGCGATGGTCTGTTCGCGGCGGTGGCCAGACAGCACCTCGCCGTGGAATAGCAGGTCGAAGCGATCCCCTTCGCTGTTGCTGTCGGCAGCGGTTTCCGCGCCGGCCGGCTTGCCGCTCATGCGCCGCAATCAGTGTATGCCGCGCATCATGCGGCGCAGCAGGGGTGACAGCAGCAGCAGTACCAGGCCGACGCCGAGACCCACCCACATGAGGCTGCCGAACAGTTCGGTGTAGGCCTCGAGGGCCCGTGACACGTCGGTGATCTGTCCACCCAGGGTGTCCAGAGCGGCGATCTTGGACAGCTGCACCGCGACAAATTCGGAGTAGGCCGTGGCCAGGAACCAAGCTCCCATCATGACCCCGACGACGCTGGGGACCGCCAGTTTGGTGACTGCCGACAGGCCCACCGGCGACAGGCACAGCTCGCCCATGGTGTGCAGCAGATAGGCGAGCACCATCCAGTAGCCGACCACCAGGCCGCGCTCGTCGGGATGTTGGGCCCCCCAGACCAGGGCGCCGAAGCCGACGCCGGCGAGGGCGATGCCGAGGGCGAATTTCACCGGTGTGCTGGGTTCGCGGCCGCGCTGACCGAGCCAGGTCCACAGGGCGGCGAAGATCGGTGCCAGCAGGAAAATGAAGAAGGCATTGAAAAAACCGAACTGCGCCGCTGTGAGGGTGAAGCCGAAGACCTCCCGGTCCATCACCCGGTCGGCGTAGAGCGTCATCGACGCCGCGCTCTGCTCGAACAGTGACCAGAAGACCACGCTGGAGACGATCAGAATCACCAGGACGGTCATGCGGCTGCGCTCGACCGGGTTGCAGCGGAACAGGATGAACCAGGCGATGCCGAGAAAGGCCACCAGTGCCAGGGCGTTGAGCAGGGTCCCCACCGCGCCGTGGAATTGCAGCATCTGCCAGGCGGCGGCGACGCCGAGCAGGCTGGCCAGGTAGATGGTCCATTCGCGGCTGATGCCGAGCGCCGTGCGCTGGCGCAGGCGCTCGGGGTCGCGCGGTTCGGCGAGACCACGCAGGTGCTTCTGGCCATGGAGGAAGGTGGCCAGGCCCACCAGCATGCCCACCCCGGCGGCACCAAAGCCCCAGGCCCAGCCGTAGGTCAGCCCGAGATAGCCGCAGAGCAGGGTGGCGGTGAGGGAGCCGAGGTTGATGCCCATGTAGAAAATCGTGAAACCGGCGTCCCGGCGCGGATCGTCCACGCTGTAGAGCTGGCCGACAATGGTGGAAATGTTGGGCTTGAGAAAGCCGACGCCCACCACAATCAGCCCCAGGGACAGGTAGAAGACTTGCAGCGCGCGCTCGTCGCGCACCACGGCATCGCCCACCATGCGCGCCTGTTCCCCCTCGACGGCCATGCCCAGGTGACCCAGCACCAGCAGCAGGCCGCCGAAGATCACCGACTTGCGCATGCCCAGGTAGCGATCGGCCAGGAGGCCGCCGATGACCGGCATGGCGTAGACCAGCGCCGCATAGCCGCCCAGGACCTCGAGGCCATTGGCGTCGCTGAACAGGTGGTATTTGGTCAGGTACAGCAGCAGGAGGTACTTCATGCCGTAGAAGGAGAAGCGCTCCCAGAGTTCGGTGGCGAAGCAGACATAGAGGCCGCGCGGGTGGCCGAAGAAGCCGCGATCCTCGGCGGGTGAAATGCTCGCAGTGGTCATGTGCAGTGGCGCTCCCAGGCCGGGTATTATCCGGCTATTGTGCAGGAAAAGGGCCTTGTCGGGCACCCTGTATAGGGGTGCACCACAGAGTGGGAGGCGTTAACATGCGCGCGGTGAAAATCATTTTCGGAAGCTGCTCATGAAGAACATTCTCGCGCTGACCTCCCTGCTGGGGGCCCTGTGGGTGACCTCGCCCGGGATGGCGGACACCGGGTCCCAGCCAGCGGACACTGCCGCCCCCGCCGTCGCGGCACGTATCGAGGCCAGCCTGCACCGGCACATCGCCGAGCTGGCATCGGATGCCTACGAGGGGCGGGCGCCCGGCACACCGGGCGAGGAGAAGACCGTGCAGTACCTGGCGGAGCATTTCCTGGCGCTGGGCCTGGAACCCGGCAATCGCCGCTCCTGGTTCCAGGAAGTGCCGATCACCACCATCGCCACGGCACCCTCCGCCGAGCTTGCCCTGCGCGGGCCCGACTACCGTGCTGACCTCGCCTACGGCGAGCAGATGATGGTGGCCACCCAGCGCCAGCAATCCGCCGTTGGCCTGGACAACTCGGAACTGGTCTTTGTCGGCTACGGCATCAATGCGCCGGAGCGCGACTGGAACGATTACGCGGGCGTCGATGTCACCGGCAAGACCGTGGTCATCCTGATCAATGACCCGGGCTTCGCCACCGGCGATCCGGCGCTGTTCAACGGTCGGGCGATGACCTACTACGGGCGCTGGGACTACAAGTACGCCGAAGCCGCCCGGCAGGGCGCCGCCGGGGCGCTGATCATTCACGAGACCGCGCCCGCCGCCTACCCCTGGGAGGTGGTGCGCAACAGCTGGTCCGGGGGCACGATCGGCATCACCTCGCCCGACCACAACAGCGACGCGCTGGCGGTGGAGGGCTGGTTGCCCCTGGAGCAGGCCAGTCAGTTGCTGGCGGCAGCCGGGATGGACCTGGAGCAGCTCAAGGCCGCGGCGGTGAAGCCGGGCTTCCGGGCGCGCCCGCTGGCCGGCTTTACCGCCAGTGTGCAGCTGGAGAACCAGCTGCAGAACGCCCTGTCACGCAACGTGCTGGCGATGATACCGGGCAGCAGCCACCCGGACGAGGTGATTATCTATACCGCTCACTGGGACCACCTGGGGGTGCGCCCGAATGAGGCCGGGGACAACATCTACAACGGCGCCAGTGACAATGCCTCCGGGGTTGCCGGTCTGCTGGCACTGGCGGCGGAGTTCCAGGACCAGGCCTCTCCACCGGCGCGTTCCATTCTGTTCCTCGCGGTGACCGCGGAGGAGTCCGGTCTGCTCGGCTCCCGGTATTACGCGGAGCATCCGGTCTTCCCCCCCGAAAAAACCGTCGCCAACTTCAACATGGACAATATCGCGGCTGCCAATCTGGGCCCGACCCGGGATATTGCGGTGGTGGGCTACGGCAACAGTGAACTGGAAGACTACCTGGCCCGGGCGGCGGAGGCCAAGGGCCGCGAGGTGGTGCAGGAGCCCTACCCGGAGAAGGGCTTCTACTACCGCTCCGACCACTTTTCCCTGGCCGGTATCGGCATTCCCGCCCTCTACCTCACCCGGGGCACCGACAGTGTCGAGCACGGTCAGACCTGGGGTCGCGAGCGGCTGGAGGGCTGGATTGCCGATCACTACCACAAGCCCTCGGATGAATACCGCGAGGACTGGGATTTGCGGGGGGCCGTGCAGGAAGTGATGTTGCTGCTGCACATGGGCCGCGAGCTGGCCAACAACCGCGACTTTCCCGCGTGGCGCGACGGGGTCGAGTTCAAGGCCGTGCGCGAGGCCTCCAGGAAGTAGGGCTCAGCGCCGGTTGATGGAAAACGCTGACCAGCTCTGGCTGACCGGCATCAGCTCCAGGCTGTTGACGTTCAGGTGGGGCGGCAGGCTGGCCAGCCAGAACACGGTCTCGGCGATGTCCTCGGGCTGGATCGGATCGGCGCCCCGGTAGAGCGTGTCGTGGGCGGCCTGGTCGCCCCCGGTGCGCACCAGGGTGAATTCGCTCTCGGAAAGCCCCGGGGCCAGGCAGCTGACGCGCACGCCACTGCCCTGCAGATCGCTGCGCAGGGCGTAGGAAAACTGCTCCACAAAGGCCTTGGTGCCGCAGTAGGTATTGCCGCCGGGGTAGGGCCAGTGGCCCGCCACTGAACCGATGTTGATGATGCTGGCGCCGCGCCCGCGGGCAATCAGGGTCGGCAGCAGGCTGTGGGTGACCGTGGTCAGCCCCTTGATGTTGGTGTCGATCATGCGGTGCCACTCTTCCAGTGAGCACTCGGGTGCCGGCGCCGTGCCCAGTGCCAGGCCGGCGTTGTTCACCAGGCAATGTACCTCGCGGAAGTTCTCTGGCAGGCCCGCGACCATGGCCTGTACCGCCGCGGTATCGCGTACGTCCAGGGCCTGGGTGTGGACCGGGCACTGCTCGCCCAGGCGTGCCGCCAGGGCGTCCAGGCGCTCCTGCCGGCGACCACTCAACACCAGTTTCCAGCCCGCGCGGGCGAAGCGCTCCGCGCAGGCCAGGCCAAAGCCGGACGTGGCGCCGGTGATAAAGGCGGTATTGGCCATCTCTGTGCTCCCTGTGTCGAGGCCCGCGACTTAGTCGAGGGTGAAGGCTACCACGGCGTCGCCCATGCGCGAGCCCAGGTGGCGGTGGCCCCCGGCGGCGATGACCACATACTGACGGCCCTGGTAGCGATAGCTCATGGGTGTGGCGTGGCCGCCGGCGGGCAGCCGCGCTTTCCACAGTTCTTCGCCGGTGGCGGTTTCGAAGGCCCGCAGGTAGCTGTCGGTGGCGGCGCCGATGAAGGTCAGGCCGCCCGCTGTGACCAGTGAGCCGCCGCTGTTGGGGACCCCGAGATTCAGCCACAGGGGGAAGGGCGCCAGATCGCGGGTGCCGCCCAGGGGCACTTCCCAGGCTTTCTTGCCGCTGTTCATGTCAATCGCCGTGAGCACGCCCCAGGGTGGGCGGTTGCAGGGGGCGCCCAGGGGCGAGAGGAAGGGGCGGCGCTTGACCGCATAGGGCGTGCCCTCCTGGCGTTCCACTGGCTCGCTGTAGTCGGGGGCGTCGACCACTTCCCGGGGTACCAGCTCGATCACCGCGGGTACCCGGGTGGTGTTGGCCAGGAGCAGGTTGCGCTGGGGATCGTAGCTGACGCTGCCCCAGTTGCTGCCGCCCATGAAGCCCGGGTAGACCAGGGTCGGCTCGGTGCCGATGGGGGTGTAGCGGCCGGCATAGTTCAGCTGGCGGAATTCCTTCAGGCAGGCCTGTTTGTCGAACCAGACGAAGCCGAACATGTCCTCCTCGGTGAGGGTGTCGGGGTGCAGGGCCTCCGGCAGCAGCGGGTAGGGCTGGGTCGGCGACAGGGCCTCGGGTGCGGGGCCGCCCTGGGGCACCGCGCGCTCCTCGATGGGGAAGAGTGGCTCGCCGGTCTCCCGGTTGAGTACAAACAGCAGCCCCATCTTGGTGGCCTGCACCAGTGCGGGGATCGGACCATCCTTGCCGGGGAAGTCGAAGAGGACCGGCTGGGAGGGCACATCGTAGTCCCAGACATCGCGGTGCACGGTCTGGTAGTGCCAGACCAGTTTGCCAGTGGTGGTATCCAGGGCCACGATCGAGCTGCCGTAGTGGTCCATGCCGGCGCGCTCGCCGCCGTAGTAGTCGCCGGTGGGGTTGCCCGTCGGGATGAAGACCAGCCGGCGTTCACTGTCGGCGGAGAAGGGGGCCCAGGCATTGGGGCTGCCGGGGGTATAGCCCTGGCTCTGATCGTGACCCGGAGGCACGGCCTCCCAGCTCCAGACTTTTTCCCCGCTGCGCACATCGAAGGCGCGCACCACGCCGCTGGGCACCCCGGCGCGGCGCAGGTCGGCGACCTGTGCGCCGACCACGATCCGGTCGTTGACGACGGTGGGCGCCGAGGTCATGGCGTACTCGCCCTGGCGTACCTCGCCGAGTTCGCTCTTCAGGTCGATTTCACCGTCGATGCCGAAATCCTGGCAGCGTTCCCCATTGCGGGCGTCCAGTGCCAGCAGGCGGCCGTCGAGGGTGCCGGCGATCACGCGGCCTGCGCAGGCTTCGTCGGCCCCGGCGGTGGGGTCATGGTGAAAGGCCACGCCGCGGCAGGACACGCTGTAGAGGCCGCGGATATCGGGATTGGCATCGACGTGCCAGCGCTCTTCGCCGCTGGCCGGGTCGAGGGCGATCACGCGGTTGCGCGGGGAGCAGAGGAACAGGCTGTCTCCCGCCAGTATCGGGGTGGTTTGCATGGCCGGTGCATTGAAGGGGTCGGGGAAGCTGCCGGGCTCGAGGTCGCCGCTGTGATACTCCCAGGCCTGCTCCAGCCGGTGCACATTACCGGTATGGATATCCTCGGGGCTGGCAAAGCGGGTGCCGCCCTCGTCACCGCCCCAGTGCAGCCAGGCGGTATCCGGGCCGCCTGCGGGCGCTGTTGCGGGGGCTTCACCGGTGCAGCCGGCGAGCAGGGAGAGTGTCGCCATGCAGGCCAGCCCGGTGTGGAGAATTGTCTTGTGCATGTCTTGTCCTTGCATGTGGGGCTTGACCGCGTTCAGGCAGCTCTGACGCGGTCATCGGGGTAGGCGTCTTCACTCGCCTGCGCCAGGGCCCGGGCGATGTCGTCGGGTTGGCGAAGGCGCTTGATCTCTTCGAAGAAGCGCGCCGCCTGGGGGTAGTAGGCGCGCAGATAGACCAGCCATTGCTTGAAGGGGTTGGCGGCGTGCCCGCGATCGTAGCAGGCCAGGTTCAGGTCCAGGAATTCCGCCAGCAGGGGCAGGATGTCGCGCCAGGCCAGGGGCTCGGGGCCGGCCTCGCCGCGGAGGCTGGCGGCCACCAGGCGCGGCAGGTCGGGTCGGCAGAGGGCACCGCGGCCCAGCATCAGGTCGCTGCAGCCGGTGACCTCGCGGCAGCGCCGGGCGTCGTCGGCGCTCCAGATCTCGCCGTTGGCGATGATCGGCAGTCCCGGTGCGGCCTCCCGGGCGCGGGATATTTCCTCCCACCAGGCCGGAGGCCGGTAGCCGTCGCGGCGGGTGCGGGCGTGAACGGTCAATTCGCTGGCGCCGGCTTCGGCGATGGCCCGGACGTTGTCGAGAAAGGGGCTGCGGTCCTCGAAACCCAGGCGTATCTTGGCGGTCACCGGAATCTGCGTCGGCACGGCGCGGCGCACCGCGTCGACGATAGCGGACACCCGCTCCGGCTCTCGCAGCAGGATGGCACCGCCGTCGGAACGGTTGACGGTCTTGGCCGGGCAGCCGAAGTTCAGGTCGATGCCGGGTGCCCCCAGCTCCGCCGCCCGCGCGGCGTTCTCCGCCAGGGGGGCGGGCTGACCGCCGAGCAGCTGCAGAAAGACCGGCACACCGGCGCGGGTGCGGCCGCCCTGGTCGAGTTCCGGGCACAGGCGGCGGAAGACCCGCGGCGGCAGCAGGCGGTCGCAGACACGCAGGAACTCGGTCACACAGCGGTCCACGCCACCCAGCCCCGTGAGCAGACGGCGCATGGCGGGGTCGATGACGCCCTCCATGGGGGCAAGCATGACGCGCATGGGGTCGGGGTCTCCCGGTTGGATAAAGCGGCACAGTATACCCGTCCCGGGCGGGCTGCCGACATGACCCGGTTGCGGTTGGCGCGCGGCCGGGGTCCTGTTTTATGATGGGTCATCTATTTGTACCGAGGGGGTGCCCATGGACACGGGTCTGATGGCGCGGGGTTTCGAGCTGATGTTGTTCGGGATGACCGCGGTGGGTCTGTTCCTGACGCTTCTGGTGGTCGCGGTCACCCTGAGTGCCCGGGTCATGCAGCGCTGGTTCCCGGAGCCCGAGCCGGCACCGGCGCCGCGGCGCAGCGGACAGCCCTCCACCCCGGCCGCAGGGGCTCCGGCACCGGAAGTGGTCGCGGCCATTGCCGCCGCCCTTCACCAACACCGTTCACAGAGGCACTGAGACCATGGCCAAAAGCAAACAGCCGCTGGGCATCACCGATGTCGTGCTGCGCGATGCCCACCAGTCACTGCTGGCAACCCGTTTCCGTCTCGAGGACATGCTGCCGATTGCCGGCGAGCTGGACGAAGTCGGTTTCTGGTCGGTGGAGTCCTGGGGCGGTGCCACCTTCGATGCCTGTATCCGCTATCTCGGTGAAGATCCCTGGGAGCGGATCCGCGAGTTGAAGAAGGCCATGCCGAAAACCCGGCAGCAGATGCTGATCCGCGGCCAGAACATTCTCGGCTACCGGCACTACGCCGACGACGTGGTACGCAAGTTCGTCGAGCGGGCGGCGGTCAACGGGGTGGATGTCTTCCGCGTCTTCGATGCCATGAACGACATGCGCAATCTCGAGGTGGCCCTGCAGGCGGTGAAGGAGACGGGCCGCCACGCCCAGGGCACCCTGTCCTACACCATCAGCCCAGTGCATACCCTGGACACCTGGGTGGACCTGGGCAAGCGCATCGAGGACATGGGGGCCGACTCCATCGCCATCAAGGACATGGCGGGTCTGCTGCGCCCCTACGAGGGCTACGAACTGGTGCGGCGGCTGAAGGAAAGCTGCAGCATTCCCATTCACATGCAGTGCCACGCGACCACCGGGCTGTCCACGGCCACCATTCTCAAGTGCGTCGAGGCCGGTATCGACAACGTGGATACCTCCATCTCCTCCATGTCCATGACCTACGGGCATTCCCCCACGGAGTCAGTGGTGGCCATACTCGAGGGGACAGACCGGGATACCGGGCTGGACATTCACCGCCTCGAGGCGATTGCCGCGTACTTTCGCCAGGTGCGGCGCAAGTATGCAAAGTTCGAAGGTTCCCTGCGCGGGGTCGATTCGCGGATCCTGGTGGCCCAGGTGCCCGGGGGCATGCTCACCAACATGGAAAACCAGTTGCGCGAGCAGGGTGCCATCGATCGCATGGACGAGGTGCTGGAGGAGATCCCGCGGGTGCGCGAGGAACTTGGCTATATTCCCCTGGTCACGCCGACCTCCCAGATCGTCGGCACTCAGGCGGTGCTCAACGTGCTCACCGGTGAACGTTACAAGTCGATATCCCGGGAGACCGCCGGCGTGCTGCGCGGCGAATACGGCGCCACGCCGGCGCCGGTGAACGAATCCCTGCAGCAGCGTGTGCTGGAGGGCGATGCACCGGTGACCTGTCGCCCGGCGGACTTGCTGGAACCCGAGCTGGAAAGCCTGCAGGACGAGCTGGAGGCGCTGGCCCGGGAGCAGGATATCCGCCTGGCGGAGGACGAGCGGCGCATCGACGACGTCCTGACCTACGCGCTGTTTCCCCAGGTCGGCCTGAAGTTCCTCTCCAACCGCGGTAACCCGGAGGCCTTCGAGCCGGCCCCGGACAGCGAGGCGACGGCCGCGCCGGCGACAGCACCGAAGGCGCAAGACCGGTCCGCCCGGGAGGCGGGCGCTGCGGTTTATACCGTGAACGTCAACGGCCAGGCTTACGTGGTGGAAGTCAGCGAGGGCGGCGACATCCAGCAGCTGCAGCCCGCCGCGTCCGCACCTGCGGAGGCGGCGCCCGCCAATCAGACGGGCGGCGACAGCGGGGGCAAGCCGGTGCCGGCCCCCCTGGCCGGCAACATCGTACGGGTCAATGTGGCCGCCGGCGATGCGGTCGAAAGCGGCGAGGTCATCGTGGTCCTGGAAGCCATGAAAATGGAGACCGAAGTGCGTGCGCCCGCCGCCGGGCAGGTGCGGGCGGTCGAGGTGAAGGCCGGCGACAGCGTGGCTGTCGGCGATCCCCTGATTACCCTGGGCTGATCCATGGACAATCTGTTGCAGCTCTGGGGCGCCACTGGCCTCGCGCACATACAGCCCGGCCAGGCGATCATGATCGCGATTGGGCTGGTCCTGCTGTTCCTGGCCATTCGCAAGGGCTTCGAGCCGCTGTTGCTGGTGCCGATCGGATTCGGCGGCATCCTGGCCAACATTCCCGGCGGCGGCCTCGCCTGGTCCGCGGCAGAGGCGGCCCTGCACAGCGGTGACCCCGCCGTGCTGGCGGATATTGCGCGGGTGCTGGGAGCGGATGCGGCGCACGCAGACAGCCTGTTCAAGGTGCTGGCCGAGGCGCCGCCGATGCTGCTGCACGAGGCGACCATGGTGGCCCGGGGTGCAGGTTTCAGCGACGGCATGCTGCATGTGTTCTACAGCGTGGCGATCGCCAGCGGCGTGGCGCCCCTGGTGATCTTCATGGGGGTCGGTGCGATGACTGACTTCGGCCCCCTGCTGGCCAACCCGCGCACGCTGTTCCTCGGCGCCGCGGCGCAATTCGGGATTTTTGCCACGGTGCTGGGGGCGGTAGGGCTGAGTACCCTGGGGCTGATGGACTTCAGCCTCGCCGACGCCGCGGCGATTGGCATCATCGGCGGCGCCGACGGGCCGACCGCCATCTATGTTTCCAGTGTGCTGGCGCCCGATCTGCTCGGCCCGATCGCGGTGGCGGCCTATTCCTACATGGCCCTGGTACCCCTGATACAGCCACCGATCATGCGCGCCCTGACCAGCGAGGCGGAGCGTCGCATTGAGATGACGCAGCTGCGCGTGGTCTCGCGGCGGGAAAAGATCGTATTCCCGTTGCTGCTGCTGATACTGGTGGCCCTGCTGCTGCCGGCGGCAGCGCCCCTGCTGGGCATGTTCTGCTTCGGCAACCTGATGCGCGAGAGTGGCGTGGTCGGGCGCCTGAGCGAGACGGCGCAGAATGCCCTGATCAATATCACCACGATTTTTCTCGGCCTGTCGGTGGGCTCCAAGCTGGTGGCGGACAAATTCCTCGACCTCAACACCCTCGGCATTCTCGGTCTCGGGGTGGTGGCCTTCGCCATCGGTACCGCCTCCGGCATCCTGATCGCCAAGCTGATGAATCGCTTCAGTACGACACCGGTCAATCCCCTGATCGGCTCTGCCGGTGTTTCCGCAGTGCCGATGGCGGCGCGGGTCAGCAACAAAGTCGGGCTCGAGGCGAACCCCCACAATTACCTGCTGATGCATGCCATGGGCCCGAATGTGGCAGGCGTCGTGGGCTCCGCCGTGGCCGCCGGGGTGATGATCAGCCTGGTGGGAGGGTGACTCCGCGCCGCGCCGTTGGTGCCGGGGCGATTATTTTTGTAAACTCCCCCTTCCACGTATCTGCCGAGCCGAGTGTGCATGAACCCCAACTACCTTGATTTTGAACAGCCCATTGCCGAGCTTGAAGTCAAGATCGAAGAGCTGCAGTTGGTGGGGTCGGACGCGGACATCAACATCAGCGAGGAAATCCGCACCCTGCGCGAGAAGAGCGCCAAGCTGACGGAGAAGATCTACTCCAACCTGAGTGCCTGGGATATCGTCAAGGTCGCGCGGCATCCGCAGCGGCCCTATACCCTGGACTACATTCCGCGGATTTTCACCGATTTCGACGAGCTGCACGGCGATCGCCACTTCGGCGATGACCGCGCCATTGTCGGCGGCACCGCGCGGCTGCAGGGTCGCCCGGTCATGGTCATCGGCCAGGAAAAGGGGCGGGCGGTCAAGGACAAGGTCATGCGCAACTTCGGCATGCCCAAGCCCGAGGGCTATCGCAAGGCCCTGCGCCTGATGCAGATGGCCGAGCGCTTCCGCATGCCGGTGATCACCCTGATCGACACCCCGGGGGCCTACCCCGGCATCGATTCCGAGGAGCGCGGCATCAGCGAGGCGATTGCCCAGAACCTCGCGGTGATGTCGCGCCTTTCCACGCCGGTCATCTGTGTGGTGATCGGCGAAGGCAGTTCCGGCGGCGCCCTGGGGATCGGCGTCGGCGATCACCTGGCGATGCTGCAGTACTCGACCTATTTCGTGATCTCCCCGGAAGGCTGCGCCAACATCATCTGGAAGAGCAGCGAACACGCGCCGGATGCGGCCCAGGCGATGGGGGTGACTTCCTCCGTACTGCAGGACCTGGGCATCGTCGATGCCACCATTCCCGAGCCCATGGGCGGCGCCCACCGCGACGTCGACAGGATGGCCGAGCGCATTCAGTCGCACCTGGTCACCCAGCTCGAGAAGCTCTCCGCGATTCCCACCGACCAGATGCTGGAACAGCGCTACCAGCGTCTGATGTCCTACGGCAACTGAGCCGCCTCGCACGGCGGCGTCCCATGGGCCCCGCGGATCTCGATTACACCGCGCTGATTCCCCTGCTGGCGCCCCACGAGGGGGCGCCGCGCTGGCGCGTGGCCTGGAGCGGGGGGCTGGATTCCACGGTCTTGTTGCACCTGCTGACGGTCTATCGCCAGCAGCGGCCACTAGCGCCGCCCCTGCTGGCGATACACGTCAATCATCAGTTGCAAGCCGACGCCGCCGACTGGGCGGCGCATTGCGGTGAGCTGGCCCGAAGCCTGGGTGTCCCGCTGCGCCAGCCGACAGTCAGTGTTTCCAGCAGCGGGGCGGGGCTGGAGGCGGATGCCCGCCATGCCCGCTATGCAGCGCTGGAAGCGGGGATGGCCCCGGGGGAGGTCGTGCTGTTTGCCCACCATCGCGACGACCAGGCGGAGACCGTAATGCTGCGCCTGTTGCGCGGCAGCGGGCTGGCCGGTCTGCAGGGCATGCCGCGGCAGCGCGCGATGGGGCGCGGCACCCTGGTGAGGCCGCTACTTCCCTGGGGGCGCACGGCGCTGGAAGCCTACGCGCGGCGGCACCGGCTGACCTGGGTGGAGGATTCGTCCAACAGCGACCTGCGCCAGGATCGCAATTTTCTCCGCCAGCAGGTGATGCCGTTGCTGGCATCGCGGTGGCCGGACAGCGTCGCCTCTCTCGTGCGCGCGGCCGGCCACCTCGAGGACGCGGACCGTGCCCTCGAGTCCCTGCTGCCGCCATTGCCCCTGTGGATAAACCGTTTTGGCGATGTCGGGCTGTCCCTCGACACGCTGCTCGCGGCGGAGGATGCCGTGGCGTCGCTGCAGTTGCGCCGCTGGCTGCGGGATCGCGGCTTGCTGGTGCCGGAGTCGCGGCCCCTGAAGGAGTTCCTGCGCCAGCTGCGCGGTGATGGCAACCGGGTGCGTCTCTGCGGGGGCGCCTGGGTGCTGGAGCGTTTTGCGGGGGCGGTGTTCCTGCTGCCAGCCACCTTGCCCGAGTGTGGCCCGCCCGCGACGCTGGTGCCCGGGACGCGTGTCGCCTTGCCCGCGGGCTCCCTGGCGCTCGAGCCGGCGGCCGAGGGTCCGGCTTTGCGCCTCGAGGCGGGGGAGGTTCTGCGGCTGCACTGGCGCCGCGGCGGCGAGCGTCTGCTGCTGCCCGGTCGCGCGGGTCACCGCCGGCTGAAGACGCTGCTGCAGGATGCGGGGGTGCCGCCCTGGTGGCGGCAGCGCCTGCCGCTGCTCTACCTGGGGGATGAGCTGCTGGCGGTGGGCGACCTGTGGCTGAGCCAGAGCAGCCGCTACTGCGCGCGGGGTGGCGAGGGCTGCTGGCGGCCCCGCTGGACGCCGGCCCTGGCGACCCCGAAAGGGCCGTTATCGCCGCATGCGGATTGAGTCAGCAGGGGCTTTCTGCTAATCTGACGCCCCATCTTTCCGCAGGTTGCATACCGCGTCACGAGGCTACGCCCGTCACCGCCGGTTTGCGCCTGAATGCCCGTAACTACAGCGTAAATAGGCTTTGCATGACGCGTTTCGTTTTCGTCACTGGTGGTGTGGTGTCTTCCCTGGGCAAGGGGATCGCCGCCGCCTCGCTGGCGGCAGTACTCGAGGCGCGTGGCCTCAAGGTCACCCTGCTCAAACTCGACCCCTACATCAACCTGGACCCGGGCACCATGAGCCCCTTCCAGCACGGCGAGGTCTTCGTCACCGAGGATGGTGCCGAGACCGACCTGGACCTGGGGCACTACGAGCGCTTTACCCGCGCCAGCATGACCCGCTCCAACAACTTTACCACCGGCCGTGTCTACGACACCGTGCTCAAGAAAGAGCGTCGCGGAGACTACCTGGGGGGCACCGTGCAGGTGATTCCCCACATCACTGACGAGATCAAGCGCCGGGTGATTCTCGGTGCCGGTGACTCCGACGTGGCGATTGTCGAGATTGGCGGTACCGTGGGCGACATCGAGAGCCTGCCCTTCCTCGAGGCGGCCCGACAGCTCAAGGTGGAGGTCGGTGCCAGCCGCGCCTTGTTGATGCACCTGACCCTGGTGCCCTACATCGCCACGGCGGGGGAGATCAAGACCAAGCCTACCCAGCACTCGGTCAAGGAGCTGCGCTCCATTGGCCTGCAGCCGGATATCCTGCTCTGCCGATCCACCGTGGATATCGACGAGAGCGCGCGCAAGAAAATTGCCCTGTTTACCAACGTCGAGGAGCGCGCGGTGATTCCCCTGCTCGACGCCGATTCCATCTACCGCATTCCCGGTATGCTGCACGGGCACGGCCTCGACAGCTTCGTCGTGGAGCGTTTCCGTATCGACTGCCCCGAGGCCGACTTGAGCGAGTGGGACGATGTCCTGCGTCGGGAGTTTGCCGCGCCCGCGGCCACCGTGCGGGTGGCCATGGTCGGCAAGTACATGGATCTGCTGGACGCCTACAAGAGCCTCAATGAATCACTCAAGCACGCCGGCCTGCAGACCCTGGTGAACGTGCGGGTCGACTACATTGACGCCGAGGACATCGAGCGCGACGGCACCGGCGTGCTGGAAACGGCCGATGCCATCCTGGTCCCCGGTGGCTTCGGCGACCGCGGCGTCGAAGGCAAGATTACCGCGGTGCGCTACGCGCGGGAGAACCGCATTCCCTTCCTCGGGATCTGCCTGGGCATGCACGTGGCGCTGATCGAGTACGCACGCAACGTTTGCGGGCTGGCCGGGGCGCACTCCACGGAAATGGACCCGTCCACGGCTTACCCCATCGTGGCCCTGATTACCGAGTGGCAGAATGCCGACGGCTCCACGGAGCAGCGGGACGAGAGTTCCGATCTCGGTGGCACCATGCGCCTGGGTGCGCAGCCCTGCCACCTGGAACCCGGCTCGCAGGTGCGCGAGATCTACGGCAACGACACCATCACCGAGCGCCACCGCCACCGCTACGAGATCAACAACAACTATCTGCCGACCCTGACCGATGCCGGCATCCGTGTGGCCGGCTGGTCCGCCGACCGCTCCCTGGTGGAAATGATCGAGCTGCCCGGCCATCCCTGGTTTGTGGCCTGCCAGTTCCACCCCGAGTTCACCTCGCGGCCCCGGGGCGGCCATCCGCTGTTTACCAGTTACATACGCGCTGCCCAGGCGCACGCGCAGGCCTCGTGAGCCCCCGCGGGCTCGGCCAGGGAGAAGCACATGTCAGCCCCCGTGATTGATGTCGCCGGTATTCCGGTGGCCAACGATGCCCCGCTGGTTCTTCTCGGCGGGGTCAATGTGCTGGAGAGCCGGGAATTCGCGCTGAAGGTCGCGGCCCACTACGCCGAGGTCTGCCGGCGCCTGGAAATCCCCTGGGTGTTCAAGGCCTCGTTCGACAAGGCCAACCGCTCCTCGATCCACTCCTACCGTGGCCCCGGCCTGGAAGCGGGTCTGGAGATACTGGCGGCGGTCAAGGCGGAGTTCGACGTTCCGGTGATTACCGACGTTCACGAGCCGTCGCAGGCGGCGCCCGCGGCGGAGGTCTGCGATATTCTGCAGCTGCCCGCCTTCCTCGCCCGCCAGACGGACCTGGTAGCGGCCATGGCCGCTACCGGCCGGGTCATCAATATCAAGAAGCCGCAGTTCCTGAGCCCCTCGCAGATGGCCAACGTGGCGGAGAAGTTCCGCGAGTGCGGCAATGAGCGGCTGCTGCTGTGCGAGCGCGGCAGCAATTTCGGCTACGACAACCTGGTCGTCGACATGCTCGGTTTTGGCGTGATGAAACGGGCCTGCGGCGATATCCCGCTGATTTTCGACGTGACCCACGCCCTGCAGTGCCGCGATCCCGGCGGTGCTGCCTCCGGCGGGCGCCGCCACCAGGTGGCGGAGCTGGCTCGCGCGGGTGTCGCCGTGGGCCTGGCCGGGCTTTTCCTGGAGGCGCATCCCGACCCGGACAAGGCCCTCTGTGACGGGCCCAGCGCGCTTCCCCTGGACCAGCTGGAGCCCTTCCTGGCCCAGGTCAAGGCGGTGGACACGCTGGTCAAGGGGCTCCCCCCCGTGAATATTTCCTGACAGATCACTGGAGTTGAATCGCATGAGCAGTATCGCAAACGTTCAGGCCTTCGAGGTCATGGATTCCCGGGGCAACCCGACGGTAATGGCGGAAGTCACCCTGGCCAGCGGCGAAGTGGGCTCGGCCTGTGCACCTTCCGGGGCCTCCACCGGTTCCCGCGAGGCACTCGAGTTGCGCGATGGCGACAGCGCCCGCTACCTGGGCAAGGGCGTTCTCAAGGCGGTGGGCAATGTCAACGGGCCCATCCGCAGCCTGCTGCAGGGCCGCGATGCATCCCAGCAGCGCGAGCTGGACCACGCCATGATCGAAGCCGATGGTACCGAGAACAAGGCGAATTTCGGCGCCAATGCCATCCTCGCCGTGTCCCTGGCCGCGGCCAAGGCCGCCGCCCAGGCGCGCAAGGTTCCGCTCTACCAGCACATTGCGGAGCTCAATGGCAGCAGCGAATACTCCATGCCGGTGCCGATGATGAATATCCTCAACGGCGGCGAGCACGCCGACAACAACGTCGATATCCAGGAATTCATGGTCCAGCCAGTGGCTGCGCCCACCTTCGCCGAGGCCCTGCGCGCCGGCGCCGAGATATTCCACCACCTGAAGAAGGTGCTCTCCGCCCGGGGTCTGAACACCGCCGTGGGAGACGAGGGTGGCTTTGCCCCCAACCTGCCTTCCAATGAGGCCGCCCTCGAAGTCATTGCCGAGGCGGTGGGCAAGGCCGGCTACCAGCTGGGCCGGGACATCACCCTGGCCCTCGACTGTGCGGCCTCCGAGTTTTACCGCGACGGCGTCTACGACCTCTCCGGGGAGGGCAAGCGCTTCAGCAGTGCCGAGTTCGCCGATTACCTGGACAAACTGTCCAGCGATCACCCGATCATTTCCATCGAGGACGGCCTGGACGAGTCCGACTGGGCCGGCTGGAAGCTGCTGACGGACAAGATCGGCGAGCGCGTGCAGCTGGTGGGTGACGACCTCTTTGTGACCAATACCAAGATCCTGCAGCAGGGAATCGACCAGGGCGTGGCCAACTCCATCCTGATCAAGTTCAACCAGATCGGCTCCCTCTCGGAGACCCTGGATGCGATCGCCATGGCACGCAAGGCGGGTTACACCGCGGTGATCTCCCACCGCTCGGGGGAAACCGAGGACGCCACCATCGCCGATCTGGCGGTGGCGACCGCCGCGGGGCAGATCAAGACCGGCTCCCTGTGCCGTTCCGACCGCGTGGCCAAGTACAACCGCCTGCTGCGGATCGAGGCGGAACTGGCGGGGCGCGCCCCCTACCGCGGGCTGGCCGAGTTCCCGCGCCAGCGCTGACATGCGCCTGCTCCTGCTGGGCCTGCTCCTGCTGCTGCTGGTGTTGCAGTACCGCCTGTGGTTTGCCGAGGGCAGCCTGGCGGAGCGCGCACGTCTGCGCGAAGAAGTGGTCGAGCAGGAAGCGCTCAACGCGGAGTTGCGCGCCCGCAATGCGGTGATCGAGCGCGACGTTCTGGAGTTGAAGTCCGGCAAGGAAGGCCTGGAGCAGCGCGCCCGGGAGCAGCTGGGACTGATTCGCGAGGGCGAGGTGTTTTACCAGTTCCAGCAGGACGCGGAACCGGCAGCGGACGCTAACGACGATGAGTGAATCGCGTTGCTGGGGGGTGATTCCCGCGGCGGGCAGCGGCAGTCGCATGGCGGCCGGGCTGCCCAAGCAATATCTCGAAGTGGCCGGCAAGCCACTCATTCGCCACGCCCTGGAGGCCCTGTTGCAGCTGCCGGATATCGCCGGCGTCTGTGTCGCGGTGCAGGCCGGTGACCACCGTGCCCGGGCCTTGGCCAGCGAGCCGCGGGCGAGGCTGATCCACGGTGGTGCGACCCGGGCCGACTCCGTCCTGGCGGCCCTGGGGGCGCTGGCCGAGCAGGCGGCGCCCCAGGACTGGGTTCTGGTTCACGACGCCGCGCGCCCCTGCCTCTCGCAGGATGACCTGCAGGGCCTGGTCGAGCGCGTGCGGTCGACCGCGACCGGCGCGCTGCTGGCGCTGCCGGTAGTGGATACCCTCAAGCGGGTCGATGCCCGGGGGCGTGTCCAGGCCACGGTGCCGCGCGCGGATCTCTGGCGCGCGCAGACCCCGCAGATGTTCCGCCTGGGCGAGCTGAAATTGGCGCTGGAGCGCGCGCTGGCCGCCGGCGTGGAGGTGACCGACGAGGCCTCCGCGATGGAGTGGGCCGGTCACCCGGTGCAGGTGGTGGCCGGTAATCCGCGCAATATCAAGGTGACAGTTCCCGCCGACCTGGCGCTGGCCAGGCTCTACCTGACAGAGGCAGCGACAGCATGAGTGACATGCGCATTGGTCACGGCTACGACGTTCATCGCTTCGGTGACGGCGACCATGTGGTGATCGGCGGCGTACGTATCCCCCATAGCCAGGGCTTGATTGCCCATTCCGATGGCGACGTGCTCATCCACGCCCTCTGCGATGCCCTGCTCGGGGCCCTGGGCCGCGGCGATATTGGCCACCATTTTCCCGACGACGATCCGGCCCTGGCCGGTGTGGACAGCCGCCTCCTGCTTCGCCGCGTGGTGGCGGACATGCGGCGTGCCGGCTGGCGATTGGTCAACGCCGACAGCACCGTGATCGCCCAGGCGCCCAAGCTGGCGGGGCACGTTCCGGCCATGCGCGAGCACCTGGCGGCGGACCTGGGGGTGGCGCCGGCGCAGGTCAATATCAAGGCGACAACGACCGAGGGCCTCGGCTTTGCGGGCCGCAAAGAGGGGCTTGCCGCCCACGCGGTGGTGCTGCTGGCGGAGCAGGGGGTGTGAGCGGGCCCTTGCCGCGCGCCCATGGCGAACTGCTGGGTCGCGCCACCCTGCGCGCCGTGCCCGAGGACTTCGTGGTAATCGAAGAACTCGGCTTCGAGCCAGAGGGGGAGGGCGAACACGCCTTTCTCTACCTGGAGAAGCGCGGCCTGAATACCGCCGAGCTGCAGCAGCGCCTGGCCGACCTGAGCGGTATTCCCCTGGTGGATATCAGTTTCAGCGGCCTCAAGGACCGCCACGCCCTGACCCGCCAGTGGTTCAGCGTGCGTCTCGCCGGCCGTCCGGAGCCCGACTGGAGCGCTCTCGAGGTGGCCGGCGAGGTGCGTGTGCTCGACCTGACGCGGCACCCGCGGAAATTGCGTCGGGGCGTGCACCGGGGCAACCGCTTCGAATTGCATTTGCGCGATTGCGATGCGGAGCCCGAGGCCCTGGCGGCGCGCCTGCAGTGCCTGCGCGAGCAGGGCGTGCCCAATTATTTTGGCGAGCAGCGTTTTGGCCGCGGTGGCAATACCGAGCGGCAGGCCCGGGACTGGGCGGCGCGATCCGGCCGCCGGGTCTCCCGGGGGCGGCGCGGCCTCTACCTGTCAGCCCTGCGCGCCAGTTTGTTCAACCGGCTGCTGGCACGACGCGTCGAGGCGGGCAGCTGGAACCAGCTCGAGGCCGGCGATGTCGGCATGCTGCACGGCTCCCGCAGTCTGTTTCCCTGCCCCGAGGTGGACGCCGAACTGGCCCGGCGCTGCGCCAGTGGCGACCTCCACCCGGGGCTGCCGCTCTGGGGGCGGGGCAAAGTGCTCCAGAGTGAAGCCCAGTGGCAGCGGCAGCTGGCCTGGCTCGAGGAAGACCTCGCCCTGTGTCGCTTTCTGGAAGCCCAGGGTCTGCAGCTCGACTGGCGCCGCACTCGCCTGTGGCCGGATGACTTTTCCTGGCAGTTTTGTGATGATGGCGGGCTGAGACTGGGCTTCAGTTTGGGGCCCGGTGGCTACGCCACATCGGTGTTGGCGGAACTGGTGGACTATGGGGACAGGGGCGAGATCAGTGAGCAAGCATGATCTCAGCGGAATCGGCATGACCTCCCAGCGTACCCGGGAGCGCCTGGTGGCGCGTCTGGCGGAGCAGGGCATTCGCAACCAGGCTGTGCTGGATGTGCTGCGCAGCACGCCGCGCCATCTGTTCCTCGACGAGGCCATGGCCCACCGCGCCTACGAGGACATCGCCCTGCCCATCGGCTTTCAGCAGACCCTGTCCCAGCCCTGGGTGGTTGCCCGCATGACCGAGCTGTTGCTGGAACTGGGTCCGCGCAATCGGGTGCTGGAAATCGGTACCGGCTCCGGCTACCAGACCGCCGTGCTGGCCCAACTGGTGGATGAGGTATTTACGGTGGAGCGCATTCGCCCCCTGCAGGAACGCGCCCGCCAACGCCTGCGCCAGCTCAAACTGCGCAACGTGCGTTACCGGCATGCCGACGGTCACTTTGGCTGGGCCGAGGAAGGCCCCTACGACGGCATTCTCAGCACCGCGGCCCCCGAGACGATTCCGGAGGAACTGCTGCAGCAGCTGGCCCCCGGCGGCTGCCTGGTGATTCCCGTCGGCGGCAGTGCCCAGCACCTGCAGGTTGTCACCCGCAGTCACGAGGGCTTCGATACCCGCATCGTCGACGCGGTGCGCTTCGTGCCCCTGCGTCCCGGCACGGTGAAGTAGCGCGATGACACTCTGGGGGATCTATCTGCGCGGTGCACTGATGGGAGCCGCTGACATCGTGCCCGGCGTCTCCGGCGGCACCATGGCATTCATCACCGGTATTTACGATCGTTTGCTGGCGGCGCTGCGCTGCCTCGACCTGGCCGCCCTGCGCATGCTCCTGCGCGGTCAGTGGCGCTCCGCCTGGCAGCATGTCGACGGCAACTTTCTGGCCGCGCTGCTGGCCGGCATCCTCACCAGTGTGGTGACCCTGGCGCGGGGGATCAGCTGGTTGCTGGCCCACTATCCGGTGCCCCTGTGGGCGTTTTTCTTCGGCCTGATCCTGGCCTCCGCGCTGGTGGTGCTGCGCCAGGTAGCCTATTGGCGCCCGGGGCAGTGGCTGGCCCTGGGCTCGGGGGCAGGCCTCGCCGCGGTGGTGGCCCTCTCGCCGAGCCTGGCGCCCGTGGAGCCAGGCCTGCTCAGTGTCTTCCTGGCCGGGTTTATCGCCATCTGTGCCATGATCCTGCCGGGGATTTCCGGCAGTTTTATCCTGGTGCTGCTGGGCATGTATACGCCGATCCTGGGCGCGCTGCGCGACCTGCAGCCGGAGGTGCTACTGGTGTTCGCCCTCGGTGCGGGCTCGGGGCTGCTCTGTTTTTCGCGCCTGCTGCACTGGCTGCTGCGCCACTATCACGCCCTGACCATGGCGCTGCTCACCGGCTTCCTGGCGGGCTCGCTGCTGGTGGTCTGGCCCTGGAAGCGTCCCTTGAGCTGGGTGATGGGGAGCGACGGTGAACCGCGCCCGGTACAGGAAGTGCCGGTCTCCCCCGGCGCCTTCGCCGAGCTGGGCGCCGACCCCTATCTGCTGCCCTGCCTGCTGTTGATGGTCGGGGGCTTTCTCCTGGTCTGGTGGCTCGAGCGGCGCTGGGGGCAGTCATGAAGGCGGCGCTGGTGTATCGACTGCCGACGCTGCTCGGGCTGCTCTTGCTCGGCGCCTGTGTGGCCCATGCGCCGGCACCGATCGAGGATCGGCGCAGCCCCGCACGGGTCCAGGACCCGCGGGAGTTCTATACCGTGTCGCCCGGCGACACCCTGTATTCCATCGCTTTCCGCTTTGGCCTGGATTACCGCAGGGTCGCCCGCATCAACGCTATCCCCGCGCCCTATACCATCTATCCCGGGCAGCGCATCCTGGTACGCGGCGCGGAAGATCCGGCACCGCCACCGAAGGCGCCGCAGCGGGTGGCGGTGGCACCGGCCGGCGACTCGCGCCCGGCGCCGGGACAGGTGATTGTGCGCCCGGCGTCCCCCGGGTCGGCGCCGGTCAATAGCGGCGCAGGGTCCGGTTCGGGATTGACACCGGAGCCGATGCCGCGCAGCGGCGATCCCGCTGCGCCCGTGGGGCCAGCCGCGGGCGAATCGCCCGCCCGGGAGCCTGCGGCGGTCACACCGACCGCCCCGGCCACAGCACCCGCCCCGGCTGCACCTGCCGTGACACCAGCGGCGCCGGTGCCGAAACCGGCGGCAAGCTCTCCCCCAAGCGGCCCCGTGAGCCGCTGGCAGTGGCCCAGTGACGGCCGTGTCATCCGGGGTTTTTCGTCCACGGTGCACAAGGGGGTCGATATTGACGGTCAGCGCGGTGATCCGGTCCGCGCGGCAGCACCGGGACAGGTGGTCTACGCCGGTACCGGCATTGTCGGCTTTGGCGAATTGATTATCGTCAAGCACGACGACACCCATCTGAGCGCCTATGGTCACAACGACCGCTTGCTGGTGCGCGAAGGGGACAGCGTCGCCGCCGGGCAGAAGATCGCCGAGAAGGGTGATTCGGGCACTGACAGCGTCAAGTTGCACTTTGAAATTCGCCGCGAGGGCAAGCCGGTGGACCCCCTCGGGCTGCTGCCGCGACGCTGAGCGCCGCACCGGTCGCGCTTGTCTTGTGACCTGAGTCTGGAGTAGTCTGTCAAGTCGGCAGCATTCAGCTTCAGCCCGAGCGCAGCGGACGAGGTGTGGCCATGGACGTCAAAACAACAAGAAGCGGTTCCGGAAAGGCATCCTCATCGCGCGGTGCGCGGCGCAACGGGGGTCCACCTCCCGCCGACTTCGAGCAGGAGGATAGCGAGGAACTGGACGAGGGCTCGGAGGATCAGGGCGCCCTGGCCTTTGGCAGTGATGACAGCGCCAGCAGCCAGGACGCCGAGGCCGATCGCGACGAGCAGGAGTTTGAGCGCGCCCGCAGCGCGCGCTGCCCGGAAAAGTCCCTGGATGCCACCCAGCTCTACCTGAACGAGATCGGCTTCTCGCCACTGCTGTCCGCCGACGAGGAAAAGCACTACGCGCGCCTGGCCCGCAGTGGTGACGAGGCCGGTCGGCGACGGATGATAGAGAGCAACCTGCGGCTGGTGGTCAAGATCTCCCGCCGCTACATCAATCGCGGCCTCACCCTGCTCGACCTGATCGAGGAGGGCAATCTCGGGCTGATCCGGGCGGTGGAGAAATTCGACCCGGAACGCGGTTTCCGCTTTTCCACCTACGCCACCTGGTGGATCCGCCAGACCATCGAGCGGGCCATCATGAACCAGACCCGCACCATCCGCCTGCCCATTCACGTGGTCAAGGAGCTCAATGTCTACCTGCGCGCGGCCCGGGAGCTGACCCAGAAACTGGATCACGAGCCCTCCGCGGAGGAGATTGCCCAGACCCTGGACAAGCCGGTGGAGGAGGTCAAGCGCCTGCTGGGCCTCAACGAGCGGGTGACCTCGATCGACCTGCCGGTGGGGCCGGACTCCGAAAAGGCCGTCCTCGAAACCATTGCCGACACCCATGTCTCGGATCCCTCGCTATTGCTGCAGGACGACGATATTCGCGACAGTATCAGTTACTGGCTGGACGAGCTGAGTGAAAAACAGCGCGAGGTGGTGTCCCGGCGCTTTGGCCTGCGCGGCCACGAGAGCAGTACGCTGGAGGAAGTGGGACGGGAAATCGGCCTCACCCGGGAGCGGGTGCGGCAGATCCAGGTGGAAGCGCTGCGCCGCCTGCGCCACCTGATGGAAAACCAGGGGCTGACAGGCGACTCGCTATTCAATTAAGCGCGCGGCGCGCTTCAGCGCTCGAGCAGGGCCAGCTTGTTGGGCTTGCCGGCCCACTCTTCGGCATCCGCGGGTGCGGGCTTCATTTCGGTGATGTTGGGCCAGATTTCCGCCAGTTCGGCGTTCAGCTCCAGGAACACCTGCTGGTCCTCGGGCAGCTCATCCTCCGAGTAGATGGCGTCGACCGGGCATTCCGGCTCGCAGAGGGCGCAGTCGATACACTCATCGGGATGAATGACCAGAAAGTTGGGGCCCTCGTAGAAGCAGTCGACCGGACAGACTTCCACGCAGTCCGTGTGCTTGCACTTGATACACTGTTCACCAACAACGAAGGTCATGTCTGTCCCGCCTCGTTTCCGACCTGACTGAAAGAGGACGCGATTCTACCTCCTGTCGGCCCGCTTTGAAAGGCCGGCAGCGTCCTCCGCGAACTGCCATCAGGGCAGATCGAGCATTTCCCGCAGTGCGTAGAGTGCTTCCTGGGCCTGGCGGGGGCTGAGGTCGTCCAGCGGCAGCTCCCGCAGGCGCTCCAGCGCCGGGTGCTGGTTGCTGGCAAACAGGTCACTCTGGGCCGGTGGCGGTGCCGCGGGGACGGGGGGACTGCCGTCGCCCCGGCTCTGCTGCTCCAGGGCAGCGAGCTTTTCCCGGGCGGCCCGGAGGACACCGTCGGGAATGCCCGCCAGCTTGGCCACCTGCAGCCCGTAGCTGCGATTGGCCGGGCCCTCCTGGATGTTGTGCAGGAACACCACGTGGTCCTGGTGTTCGGTGGCGTCCAGGTGCACATTGGCCATGGTCGGGCACTGTTCCGGCAGCGCCGTGAGCTCGAAGTAGTGGGTGGCGAAGAGGGTGAAGGCACGCACCTCCCGGGCCAGCTGGATGGCGGCCGCCCACGCCAGGCTGAGGCCGTCGAAGGTGCTGGTCCCGCGCCCGACCTCATCCATCAGCACCAGGCTGCGCTCGGTGGCGTTGTGCAGGATGTTGGCGGTCTCGGTCATTTCCACCATGAAGGTGGAGCGGCCGCTGGCGAGGTCATCCGAGGAGCCGATGCGGGTGAAAATGCGATCGAGGGGCGCCAGGCGCACGCTGCGCGCCGGCACATAGCTGCCGATATGGGCGAGCAGGGCGATCAGGGCGTTCTGGCGCATGTAGGTGGATTTACCGCCCATGTTGGGGCCGGTGATCAGCAACATGCGCCGCTGCTCGTCGAGCAGGGCGTCGTTGGCGATGAAGGGCTCCTCCAGCACCTGCTCCACCACCAGGTGGCGGCCACCGGCGACCTCGAACACGGGGGTGTCGCTGAAGGCGGGGCGACACAGCTCAAGGCTGTCGGCGCGCTCGGCCAGGCAGGCCAGCAGGTCCAGCTCGGCGACCGCGGCGGCGCAATCCTGCAGTGGCGCCAGCTGATCATTGAGCCGCTCCAGCAGCTCGTCGTAGAGGGCCTTCTCCCGCGCCAGCGCACGGCTCTTGGCCGACAGCGCCTTGTCCTCGAAGGTTTTCAGTTCCGGGGTGATGAAGCGTTCGGCATTTTTCAGAGTCTGGCGGCGCTGGTAGGTGTCCGGTGCCTGCTCCGCCTGCGCGCGGCTGATCTCGATGTAGTAGCCGTGTACCCGGTTGTAGCCGACCTTCAGGCTGCTGAGCCCGGTCGCCTCGCGCTCGCGACGTTCGATTTCCAGCAGGTAGTCGCCGGCATTGCCGGAGATGCCGCGCAGTTCGTCCAGCTCGGCATCGTAGCCGTCGGCGATAACGCCGCCGTCGCGGATCACCACCGGCGGATTCTCGATCAGGGCGCGCCCGAGCAGCTCGCAGAGGGCGGGGAACTCGCCAGCCTGCTTTGCCAGGCTGGCCAGGTGGCCGGCTTCGCAGCCGCTGAGAATGTCCTGCAACTCGGGCAGCACCCCCAGGGAGCTGGCGAGGCGGGTCAGGTCCCGGGGGCGCGCGGAGCGCAGGGCGACCCGGCTGAGGATCCGCTCCATGTCGCCAATGGCTTTCAGGCTCCGGCGCAAATCCTCGAAGTTCATTGTCTGCAGCAGCCAGGCAATCGCGTCCTGACGCGCTTCCAGGGTAGCGACGTCGGTCAGCGGTCGGTGCAGCCAGCGGCGCAGTAGGCGACTGCCCATGGCGGTGCGGCAGCTGTCCATCACCGCGAACAGTGTGTGCTCCTCGCCCCCCGCCAGGTTGCGGTCCAGCTCCAGGTTGCGTCGTGTCGCGGCGTCGAGGATGACACTTTCCGCGCGGCTTTCATGGGCCAGGCTGCGAATGTGCGGCAGGCTGCTGCGCTGGGTGTCCTTGACGTATTGCAGCAGGCAGCCGGCGGCACCCAGGGCCAGGCCGAGGGTGTCACAGCCAAAGCCCTGCAGGTCGTGGGTCTGGAACTGGTTGTTGAGGGCGCGGCGGGCGCCGGTCTGATCAAACTCCCAGGGCGGCTGCGCGCGGGCGCCGCGGCGGGCGGTGACCAGGGGCAGGCCGATGGATTCCTGGTACAGCAGTTCCGCCGGGTCCAGACGCTGCAATTCGCTGGCCAGGGCCTCCTCACCGCGGACCTCGAGGACCCGGAAGCGGCCGCTGGCCAGGTCCAGGTGGGCCAGGCCGTAGTGGTCCCCGTGATGCGCGAGGGCGACCAGCAGGTTGTCGCTGCGCTCCTCCAGCAGCGCCTCGTCGCTGAGGGTGCCCGGGGTGACCACCCGCACCACCCGGCGCTCCACCGGGCCCTTGCTGGTGGCCGGATCCCCGACCTGTTCACAGATCGCCACCGAGATGCCCGCGCGCACCAGCCGCGCCAGGTAGCCCTCGGCGGAGTGGAAGGGCACACCTGCCATGGGGATCGGTTCACCCGCGGATTTGCCCCGGGCGGTCAGGGTGATGTCGAGCAGTTCCGCGGCGCGGCGGGCGTCTTCGTAGAACAGCTCGTAGAAGTCGCCCATGCGGTAGAACAGCAGGTCCCGGGGGTGCTCTGCCTTGAGGGCGAGATACTGCTGCATCATCGGAGTGTGGTTGGCGGATGAACTCAAGAAAAACGCTTCCTGTCGGCTGAATGACGAGGCGTCATGATACGGGATCCGGTCGCCCGGGCGACAGGGGCGCTGGGCATGTCGCTGTGCCCGCCCGCGTCGGCGCGGGCTTCAGCGATCCCGTTCTGGCACTAATTCGCTTCCCGCCGGTGCCAGCGCATGGTAAAAAACGTCACCTTCATCCTGTTGTCCGCCGTCGATGACGTTCTTCCCCCTGCGCCGCTGCCTTGCCCCACTGGCACTGATCCTGCTGGTGCTGGCGAACCTGTCGCTGGCCTCCGCAGCATCGCCGGGCCAGGTCGATGATGACAGGCAGTTGCGCCCGGCCCTGGATGGCAGCGGCCTGTTCCTGGTGGAGAGCGGGAGCCGGGCCGATGAGCCCCCGGCCCCTGCATTGGCGCCAAGCCTGCGCGCCTCCGTCGACTACCGCCCGATGGCGGTCCCCCGGCCGCGGCCCACCCAGTTCCCCCGTCTGCGCCTGCTGCGTGCGCCTTGCCAGCCCCAGGGTCCGCCCCGACTCGCGTGATTCTTACCGAAGGGTGCGCGCGACTGCAGGGCGCACCAGAGAACGGGATTACTGCGAGACATGACTATGAACATCATCAATTTCATGGGCTGGCGTCGGCTGGCCCTGGGACTATCCCTGTGCCTGCTGCTGGCCTCCGTGACATCGCTGGCCACCCGGCAACTGAACTGGGGGCTGGATTTCACCGGCGGCACGCTGCTGGAACTGCACTACCGTGGCGGCGCGGACCTCACTGCGATTCGGGAAACCTTGTCCAGCGCGGGGATCGGGGGTGCAGTAGTAGTTGCCTATGGCAGCGACCGCGACGTGCTGGTGCGCCTGCCTGCCGGGACCGGCGAGGCGGGCGTGCCTCGGGTACTGGGGCTGCTGCGGGCCGACGTCGCCGGTGGGGTGGAGTTGCGCCGCACCGAATTTGTCGGCCCCCAGGTGGGCAGCGAGCTGCGCGAGCAGGGCGGCCTGGCCATGGTGCTGGCGCTGGGGCTGATCACGCTCTACATCGCTTTTCGCTTTCAGCTCAAGTTCGCCGTGAGCGCGGTGATTGCCCTGGTGCACGACGTCATCATCACGCTGGGCTTTTTCTCGCTCACCGGCATGGAGTTCAACCTCACTGTGCTGGCGGCCATTCTTGCGGTGATCGGCTATTCCCTGAACGATACCATCGTGGTCTTCGACCGCATTCGTGAAAACTTCCGGCGGCTGCGCAGCGAGACACCGTCGGCGGTGGTCAACATTTCCATCACCGAGACACTGGGGCGTACGCTGATTACCTCCCTGACCACCGTGTTGGTGCTGGTGGCGCTGGCGATCTGGGGTGGGGACATGATTTTTGGCTTCGCCATTGCCCTGCTGGTGGGGGTCGGCGTGGGGACCTGGTCGTCGATCTACATGGCCTCCAACATCCTGCTGATGCTGGGGGTGTCCCGGGAGGATCTGCTGGTGGCGCGGGAAGCGGGGGAGGAGGGCGGGGACGCACTGCCCTGATCGGAAGCCCCGGCGCCGGGCGAGAAGGCGCCGGGGTGCCGGGGCTACAGGCTGCCGGCGGCAATCTCGATGCGGGCGGAGGCACCGTAGAGCACACTGGCATCGCCGTTCAGACGGGCCTCTGGGACCAGCTCCGGCCACAGGCTGTCGATCTGTTGCAGCTGTTCGCGAACCGCCGCGATGGCCTCCGGGCCGGCGGCCCGCTGGTCGGGAGTCAGGCGGTCCAGGCGCTGCCTCGCCACTTCGGTGAAGCCGTAGGAGTCCTGGTACTCGTGATGGTTGACCACATCCCCCATCTTGACCCCCAGTGCATATTCTTCTGCGGCGGTGCGCGTCATGTAGGCGATGCTCAGCAGTACCGTCTTCAGCGCGGCCTGGTCGAGTTGTTCGGCCCCGGCGATGGCATCGGAGAGGGCCGCGTGCTTTTCCTCTACGGTGGAGAGTGGCGCATCGGCATTGACGCTGTCGCTCAGGGCCGACAGGGTCTCGGCGAAGGCGGGTACGTCGCGGGCCTGCATGGCCGGCACCAGGCTGCTGTAGAGTTCGTCGCCGGGATGCTTCATGTGGGTGCGCGCCATCTCCCGGTGGTCGTGGCGATAGAGCTGCAGGCCGACCCAGAGATGCCCCCGGACCAGCCCCAGCTGCCCCAGGTAACTGACATCGTCCGTGCGCAGATCCACCGACGCCTCCGCGCCTTCGCCTTCACCCCCGAGGGCCGCCAGCTGCAGGGCCTGGCTGCTGCCCGGGGTCCCCTTCTCAACCGGCAGGGCGCTGTGCGCCGATGTTGTCCCGACCATCAGGGCGGCACTCAGCCCCATCCACAATTTGCGACGTTCGTTCATATTCCCCTCTCATCCGGGTTGTGAGATGTCTATAATGCACCTTCGCGAGCCCTGACTGCAAATAACTCTGGTTCTCATTAACATTGCCATGATTCTCCACCTGCCACAGGTCATTGATGCCGCTACCCTCGACGCCATTCGCGACGGGGCGGCGCGCTGCCAGTTTGTCACCGGCGAGACGAGTGCGGGCTGGGCGGCGCGGACGGTCAAGCGCAATGAGCAGGCGCAGCGGGACCGCCACACCGAGACCTTGCTGGACATGGTCGAGCGACACTTGCGCGAACACACCCTGTTTGCCCTGGCGGCGCGCCCCAAGGCCTTTCCGCGACTGATGATCAGCCGCTACCGCGAGGGCATGGCCTACGGCTCTCATGTGGATGACTGCCTGATCGCGGGCCAGCGGACCGATCTGTCCTTCACCCTGGGGCTCACATCCGAGGCGGACTACCAGGGGGGCGAGCTGGTGCTCGAAGACAGCAGCGGCGAGCGTGCCTGGAAGCTGGGCGCCGGGGATCTGCTGCTGTATCCCACGGTCTACCTGCATCGGGTGGAGCCGGTGGTGAGCGGCGAGCGCATCGCCGTTGTGGGCTGGGTGCGCAGCCTGGTGCGCGATGCACAGCAGCGCGCCCTGCTGTTTGAACTGGAGCTGGCCCTGCGCGAGGAATTCTCCGAGCGGGGCAAGTCGCAGCAGTTTGACCGGCTCAGCCTGGTGCGGACCAACCTGATGCGGCTCTGGCTGGAGGATTGAACGCCCCAGTCGGGTAGTATTGCCGCCGCCGGCAGCTTGCCGGTGCAGGAAACGGCCGCGACTGCTATGATAGTCGCATGCGCCGGCATGTGTGCCCGGTCGCCCCCTTCTATCGCCTCTCACTGTCCGCGCAGGTCGCGGTCCGGAAAACTTCATGCCCCAGGAAACACCCGTCGCCCGCTTTGCGGACCTCAACCTGCCCGAGCCGCTGCAAAAGGCCCTGATCGACGTCGGCTACGAAACGCCCTCGGCCATCCAGGCGGAGACCATTCCCCTGTTGCTGACCGGCGCCGACCTGGTCGGTCAGGCCCAGACCGGTACCGGCAAGACTGCCGCTTTTGCGCTGCCCTGCCTGGCGCGGCTGGATCCGCAGCAGTCGGCACCCCAGGTCCTGGTGCTGGCACCCACTCGCGAGCTGGCCCTGCAGGTCGCCGAGGCTTTCCAGAGCTACGCCCGTTACCTGCCGGGCTTTCATGTGCTGCCGCTCTACGGTGGCGCCGACATGCGCACCCAGCTGCGTCAGCTCAACCGCGGCGTGCAGGTGATTGTCGGGACGCCGGGGCGGGTAATGGACCACATGCGCCGCGGTTCCCTCGATCTGGGCAGTCTGCGCACGCTGGTTCTGGACGAGGCCGACGAGATGCTGCGCATGGGCTTTATCGACGATGTCGAGTGGATCCTCTCCCACACCCCACCCGAGCGCCAGGTGGCCCTGTTCTCCGCGACCATGCCCGAGGCCATCCGTCGGATAGCCAAGACCCACCTGCACGAGCCGCGTGAGATTACCGTCAAGGTGAGCTCGGTGACCGAATCGCGCATCCGTCAGCGGGTGTGGATGATGTCGGGCGTGCACAAGCTCGACGCCCTGACGCGTATCCTCGAGGTGGAGGACTTCGACGGCATCATCATCTTCGTGCGTACGCGTATCGCCGCCACGGAGCTGGCCGAAAAGCTCGCCGCCCGCGGATTCGCCAGCGCGGCACTGACCGGCGACGTGGCGCAGGCCCAGCGGGAAAAGACCGTCGAAAACCTCAAGGCCGGGCGCATCGATATCCTGGTGGCGACCGACGTGGTGGCCCGCGGGCTGGATGTGGATCGCATCACCCATGTGATCAACTACGATATTCCCTACGATGTCGAGGCTTATATCCACCGCATCGGCCGTACCGGTCGCGCCGGACGTCACGGCGAGGCGATCCTGTTCGTGGCCAATCGCGAGCGCCGTCTGCTCAAGGCCATCGAGCGCGCCACCGGCCGGCAGATCGAGCCCATGCAGGTGCCGACCTCTCAGGAAGTGACCGACAAGCGCAGTGCCCGCTTCCGCCAGCGCATCACCGAGACCCTCGATGTGGCCGAGCTGGATGCGGCCCGCGAGCTGGTTCAGGGCTATCAGCACGAATTCGGTGTGCCGGTCCTGGAAATCGCCGCGGCCCTGGTGGTACTGGCCCAGGGCAATACGCCCGCCCCACCGGTTGCCGGCACCGAGGTGCCGGGGCGGGGCGCGGCCCCCGGGCGCAGTGATCCGCGGCCACCGCGGGCCCCGCGTCGGGAGCCCGCGGCCGCGGGCGATTCCCGCGCCGCCGCGGCGCCGGTGCAGTCGGGCATGCAGCGTTACCGGGTGGCGGTCGGTCACCAGCACGGGGTCAAACCCGGCAACCTGGTGGGGGCGATCGCCAATGAGGCGGATATCGACTCGGAGCACATTGGCAAGATACTGATCCACGAGGACTACAGTACTGTCGACCTGCCCGAAGGCATGCCGGATGAGGTCTTCCAGCACCTCCAGGGCGTCTGGGTCTCGGGCCAGCGCCTGCAGCTGTCACCCCTGGGCAGTGCCGGCAAGGCGGGGGCCGCCCGCAAGCCCAAGGGCGGCAAGCCCGTGGGCAAAAAGGCCCCGGCGGGCAAGAAGCGGCCCCGGCCAGACGTCGCTGCCTCGCGCCAGAAGCCGGGCAAGCCCACACCGCGATGAAAACCCCGGAGCGCCTGCAGCCGCTGGTCGAATACGGCCTGGTTGACGAGGTGATTCACCCGCTGATGAGCGGGAAAGAAGCGGATGTCTTCGTGGTACGCCACGGCGGGGAGCTGTACTGCGCCAAGGTCTACAAGGCGGCCCGCCAGCGCAGTTTCCGCCAGGCCGCTCGCTATACCGAGGGCCGCAAGGTCCGCAATTCCCGGCGCGCGCGGGCGATGGAAAAGGGCTCGCGTTACGGCCGTGAACAGCAGGAGGAGGCCTGGCAGAGTGCGGAAGTGAGCGCCCTGTACCGGCTGGCCGAGGCCGATGTGCGGGTGCCGGCACCCCTCGCCTTTGTGGAGGGCGTGCTGCTGATGGAGCTGGTGGTGGACGAGGCGGGCGAAGTCGCACCGCGACTGGCCGAGGTCAGCATGTCGGCGGAGCAGGCGCGGGAGGATTTTGAGCTGATGCTGCGCTACATCACTCGCATGCTCTGCGCCGGCCTGGTTCACGGCGATCTCTCGGAGTTCAACGTGCTGGTCGATGCCGGCGGGCCGGTGATCATTGATCTGCCCCAGGCCGTGGATGCCGCCTCCAACAACAATGCCATGGCCATGTTCGTTCGCGATGTTCGGCGCATGACGCAGTACTACGGGCAGTTTGCCGCCGAGCTGCTGGAAACCCGCTATGCCGAGGAAATCTGGGGGCGTTTCGAGGCCGGCGACCTGGAGCCCGAGTCACCGCTCAGCGGCACCGTCGAGGACGTGCCGCGGGATGCCGATGTCGACGCCGTGATGCAGGAAATCCGCGCGGTGTATCGCGAACACCAGCTGGATCAGGCGCGTCGCCAGCAGGCGGACGAGGAGGGCTGAGGCCGTTCCCGCAGGGGCAGCGGACTAGCTCTGTTTTGCCTCGGCCTGTTCTTCGCGCTCTTCACGGGGAATCGGCGGCAGGATCAGCACGGCGCAGGGCGCGTTGACGCTGACGTACTCGACGGTCGCCTTGCGCAGGGGCCAGTGGCTGCTCGAGCCGCGGGACACCAGCAACAGCAGGTCCACGCCGGTGGAGGCTGCCAACGCCACCAGGGCCTCCCCCGGTGTGCCGGCAACCACGTGCAGGCTCGCCGAGCGGTTCATCGGCAGGTACTTGCGCATCAGCAGGTCCAGCCACTTGCGCACCTCCGCCTCTTTCTCCTCGGGTGTCGCGCTTTCCACGTGCGGGAAAAAACCGGCGCTGCCTGGCTGATAGATGCTCGCCAGGTGCAGTTCGCCGCTCTCCTCCACCAGCTGGCAGGCAGTCTCCAGGGCCACCTTGCCCTCGCCGTCGTCCTCGGGGTCAACCGCGATCAGCAGTTTCCGGTACATGCTGTGCCTCCACAGTGTCGGTGGTCTGGGGGGTGGCTTCCACCTCGGGGTAGACCTGGCCGTGGGCCAGTTCCTCCACGGAGAAGCCGCGATAATCCGCCCGCAAGGCTCGCCCCAAGGATACTGCCATGAACAGCAGCAATATGCAGAAGGGCAGGCCGAGGGCCGTGATCACGTTTTGCAGCGCGTCGAGTCCGCCCGCCAGCAAGAGCGTGGCGGCGATCAGGCCCTGGGCCGCGGCCCAGAACACCCGCTGGCGGACCAGCGAGGGTTGGTCGTCCCGGCGTGTCAGGGTGTCGATCACCAGCGAGGCGGAGTCGGCCGAGGTGGTGAAGAAGATGATGATGATCATCACGCTGAGCACCGAGGTCAGCGTGGTCAGTGGCAGGGTTTCCAGCAGCACGAAGACGGCCACGGAGGGGTCCTGGTGGACCTGGTCGGCCAGTGCCACGCCGCTCATTTCCGCCTGGATGGCGGAGAGCCCGAAGATCGAGAACCAGACCAGGGTGAACAGGGTCGGTGCCAGCAGCACGCCGCAGATAAATTCGCGGATGGTACGACCGCGGGAGATGCGGGCAATGAACAGGCCGACGTAGGGGGCCCAGGAAATGGTCCAGGCCCAGTAAAAGATGGTCCAGCGCCGTTGCCAGTCGGAATCGGTCCAGGTCTGGGTCCAGAAGGCCAGCCAGGGCAGGTCATCCAGGTAGGCACCGACGGTTTCCACCATGCCCTCGAAGATCAGCAGCGACGGCCCGAACACCGCGATCAGCAGTGCCAGCAGCAGCGCGAGCAGGATGTTCAGCTGCGACAGCCGGCGTATGCCGCTGTCGAGGCCGAGAGCGACCGAAATGCCGGCGATACCCGCAATGACCGTGATCAGGATGACCTGCACCCCGGCGCTGGTGGGCGTACCGAAGAGAAAGTGCAGCCCGCTGTTCAACTGCATTGCCCCGAGCCCGAGGGAGGTGGCGACGCCAAACAGGGTGCCCAGCACGGCGACCACGTCGACCACCTGGCCCAGGGGGCCGTGCACGCGCTCGCCGAGCAGCGGGTAGAGCAGGCTGCTGATGCGCATGGGCAGGGCGTGGCGGTAGGCAAAGTAGGCAATGGCCAGGCCGGGCAGGGCGAAAATGGTCCAGGTGTGCAGGCCGAAGTGGTAGAGCGCCAGGGTCATCGCCTGTCTCGCCGCGTCCTCGGAGCCGGCCTCGACACCGGGGAAGGGCGGGGCGGAGAAGTGGGAGATCGGCTCGGCGACACCCCAGAACATGAGGATGGTGCCGATGCCGGCGGCAAACAGCATGGTAAACCAGGTGGCATTGCTGTAATCCGGCCGGGCGTCATCCGCGCCCAGGCGAATGCTCCCGTAGCGCCCCAGCGCGAGTGTCAGCAAGTAAACCAGCAGAGCCGTCACCGAGAGAATGTAGAACCAGCCCAGGTATCGTGCGACCCAGCGGGTCAGGCTGCCGAAGAAGGCCGCGACTTCCTGGTCCATCGGAATGGCGATGGCGACGAAAATGATGGCGATTGCCGCCGCGCTGAAGAACACGCCGGGAATGGTCTGTAAGCCGAGTGCCCGCTGTAGTCGGTCCAGCAAAGAGTTGCCCCCTTCCGATCGCGACAAAGACCCCTACCCTAACACAGGGAGAGCGTGGAAATCGTCCATCGGCTGACGACTTCCTGGCCCGCATGTGCGAGAATCTCCGGCTTTCAAACCCCAACTGGATCGCTGTTGTCTGCATGTCTGCTACCTCCCCGGCACGTCCCGCCACCGACTCATCCACCGCGACTTTCCGCCTCAAGGGCGGCCTGTTTCCGATGACAGCGCTGGAGCTGGTCGCCTGGGATTCGCAGCGTTTCCTGCAGGATCTGCAGGACAAGGTGGCCGAGGCTCCGGCGTTTTTCCGCGACACGCCGGTGATTCTCGACCTGGACGGGCTCGCCGAAAGCGTTGAGCTGCCACTGAGCGAGCTGGTGGACCTGTGCCGGCGACACGGACTGCTGCCGGTCGGCGTGCGCGGGGGTAGCCCGGGACGCGAGGCGATGGCCCGGGAAGCGGGCCTGGCCTGCCTTCCCGCCAGTCGCGCTCGCGGCGCGCGGTCTCCGCGGGAGCCGGCAGGCGATACCGCGCCGCCGGAAACACCCGAGGCACCTACACCCGCAGCGCTGGAATCCCCTTCTCCGAGCCGGGTGGTCACCACGCCGGTGCGCTCCGGTCAGCAGGTCTATGCGGCGGGTGGCGACCTGATTGTGCTCTCATCGGTATCCGAGGGGGCAGAGGTCCTGGCGGATGGCAATATCCATGTCTATGGCCCCCTGCGGGGGCGCGCCCTGGCCGGTGTGCGCGGGGACAGCCAGGCGCGGATCTTCTGCCAGAGCCTGGAGGCCGAGCTGGTTTCCATTGCCGGTGACTTCAAGCTGCACGACGACCTGCAGGGGCCGCTGTGGAAGCGGCCGGTGCAGATCAGTCTCGATGCGCAGACCCTGCGGGTCGAGGCCCTGGTCTGACCGCCCGGGTCAGTTTTTCATTCATCCAATCGCTACAAGGATCACTTACGTGGCCAGAATCATTGTTGTGACATCAGGAAAAGGCGGGGTGGGCAAGACCACCACCAGCGCCGCCATCAGCAGCGGCCTGGCATTGCGCGGGCACAAGACGGTGGTGGTGGATTTCGATATCGGGCTGCGCAACCTCGATATCATCATGAATTGCGAGCGCCGTGTGGTCTACGATTTCGTCAACGTCATCAACGGCGAAGCCAACCTGCGCCAGGCGCTGATCAAGGACAAGCGGGTCGACAATCTCTATATCCTCCCCGCCTCCCAGACCCGCGACAAGGACGCCCTCACTGTCGAGGGCGTGGAGAAAGTGCTGCAGGACCTGGCGGCGGACGGTTTTGAATATATCGTCTGCGACTCGCCGGCGGGTATCGAGCACGGCGCGTTCATGGCGCTGTACTTTGCCGATACCGCGATCGTGGTGGCCAACCCCGAGGTCTCCTCGGTACGCGACTCGGACCGCATCCTGGGCATCCTGCAGAGCAAATCCCGCCGCGCCGAGCAGGGCGAGCGGGTGGAGGAGTGCCTGCTGCTGACCCGCTACAACCCGGTACGGGTGGAGCGCGGCGAGATGCTCTCGGTGGAGGATGTCGAGGATATTCTCGCCACCCGCCTGCTGGGGGTGATCCCGGAGTCGGAGTCGGTGCTCAAGGCCTCCAACCAGGGGGTCCCGGTGATCCACGATCGCGAGAGCGAGGCGGGTCAGGCCTACGACGATGCCGTGGCGCGACTGCTGGGTGAAGACCGCGATCACCGCTTTCTGTCACTGGAGAGCCGCGGCCTGTTCAAGCGCCTGTTTGGGAGGAAGTGATGGGGATTTTCGACTATTTCCGCAGCGGCCGGAAGAACACGGCCTCGATCGCCAAGGAGCGCCTGCAGATCATCGTCGCCCACGAGCGGTCCCAGCGCAATCAGCCGGACTGGCTGCCGCGCCTGCAGCAGGAGTTGCTGGAGGTGATCCGCAAGTACGTCGAGGTGGAGCAGGACCAGGTGGACGTGCAGCTGGACCAGAACGGCAATTGTTCGGTCCTGGAGCTGAATATTACCCTGCCCGACCGCTGAGGCCTGCCGCGGCGCGCCGCGCGCGGCGGCCGTGTCCGAGCGGGGCGCTTCAGTGCAAGCGGGTGCTGGGCGCCAGTGGCGCCTGGCTTTCCCCCGCGAACAGATAGTCGAGGCGCAGGCACTCCGTGGCCAGCTCCCGGGTCGCCTGCAGACCCGCGGCGAGGAAATCGGCAAACTGCGCCTGGGTCATGCCCGCGGCGCCGGGATAGATGGCCGAGACCACCAGTTGCGGCGTGGCGTCGTCGACAATGTCCAGGAACAGCTTCAACAGCGGGTAGTCCATGCTCAGGCGGCCGAGGTCCGCGGCAATCGCCATCAGCGCCATCGGCCGCACCTCCAGGCCCGTGGTAAGCAGGACGCCAAAGGGTTCCACCAGCAAGCGGCTGTCCACCACGCCCTCCAGCTGGCGCAGGTCGCTCAGGTGCAGGCCCTCGCAGTGGTCGCAGAGTTCGACGGTGACCCGGGCTTTCTGAAGCCAGTGCTCGAGGGTGGCGCGATCGGGGGTAGGCATGGGGGCGCGTTGCTCTCCGGGACAATCAGGGGCGGCTATTCTACGGCTTGTGGGGCCGGGGCTCCAGTCGGAGTGTCCCGGCCGACCTGTCGCCTTTTCCGGCAGGTCGCTACGCGAAGGATGGAAAACGGGCGTTTTGGGGCTTGCAATCTGTTTCTGATGCACTGAGTATATATACAGTAGTTGGGTCGGGTTGGCGCCGGTCCGGGGGTCACTCCCGGCGCGCCGTTCCCGCCATCATGGCAAACGCTTCCGTAACGAGGTCGACTATGGATCCGAACAAGCAGAAAGCACTGGACGCCGCCCTGGGGCAGATTGAACGGCAGTTTGGCAAGGGTACCGTCATGCGCATGGGTGATACCGAGCGCGTGGCGATACCGGCCATTTCCACCGGCTCCCTGGGGCTCGATATCGCCCTCGGTATCGGCGGTCTGCCCAAGGGCCGCATCTGCGAGATCTACGGGCCCGAGTCGTCGGGCAAGACCACCCTGACGCTGCAGGTGATTGCCGAGGCACAGAAGGCCGGTGGAACGGCGGCCTTCATTGACGCCGAGCACGCCCTCGATCCGATCTATGCGGAAAAGCTCGGCGTGCAGGTGGACGACCTGATCCTGTCCCAGCCGGATACCGGCGAGCAGGCCCTGGAAGTGGCGGAGATGCTGGTGCGCTCCGGCGCTGTCGACGTGTTGGTGGTGGACTCGGTGGCGGCGCTGACCCCGAAGGCGGAAATCGAGGGCGAGATGGGGGATTCCCATGTCGGTCTGCAGGCTCGCCTGCTCAGCCAGGCCATGCGCAAGCTGACCGCCACCATCAAGCAGACCAACTGCCTGGTGATCTTCATCAACCAGATCCGCATGAAGATCGGCGTCATGTTCGGCAATCCCGAAACCACCACCGGTGGCAACGCCCTCAAGTTCTACTCCTCCGTGCGTCTGGATATCCGCCGGATCGGTGCAGTCAAGGAGGGCGATGAGGTGGTCGGCAACGAAACCCGGGTCAAGGTGGTCAAGAACAAGGTCTCCCCGCCCTTCAAGCAGGCGGAGTTCCAGATTCTCTACGGCAAGGGCATCTATCACCTGGGCGAGGTGATCGACTGGGGTGTGAAACTGAACCTGGTCGACAAGTCGGGCGCCTGGTATGCCTACCAGGGCGACAAGATCGGCCAGGGCAAAGCCAATGCCGCGCGCTTCCTGGAGGAAAACCCGGCGATTGCCAGCGAGATCGAAAGCCAGATTCGCAGTCAATTGATGGCCGCCCCCGTGCCCAAGTCCGCGGCAGCGGCCGAGCAGGGCGGTACGGTTGACGCGGAATGAGCCCCGCGGCGTGGCCAGCGGGCGCGGGCGTTCCGCTCAGCCCGCCGCGCTGGCTACCCCCCAGGCGACCCGAGCGAAACCGTATGCAGAACACCACTGACACCCGGGATTTGCGGCTCGCGGCAATGAACCTGCTGGCGCGCCGGGAGCATTCTCGCCTGGAACTGGCGCAGAAGCTGCGTCGTCGTTTCGGTGAGGGAGGGCTTCTGGACGAGGTGCTGGATGCCCTGGCGATGGAAGGTCTGCAGAGCGACGCGCGATTCGCCGAGAGTTTTCTCCGGCAGCGCGTGGAGCGCGGCTACGGTCCGCTGCGGGTACGCCAGGAGATGCGCGAGCGCGGGCTCGACGAAGGCGCAATCAATCAGGCCGAGCGGACGTTATCGCCCGACTGGGATGCCCTGGCGGAACAGGTGTATCAGCGCAAGTACGCCTCGAGCCCGGTGGGGGATAACCGGGAGAAGGCGCGCCGGGCTCGCTTCCTGCAGTCCCGGGGTTTTCATCACCAGAGTTTCCGGCATCTCCTCGATGCCTGACCTGGCGCCACCTCAGCTCGCCGGGTAGCCATAGCTCGCCTGCAGGCCGAGGGGGATCCCCAGCCCCCAGTAGGCCAGCAGGAAGAGCGTCCAGATGACGATGAAGCTGAGGGTATAAGGCAGCATCATCGCGACCACGGTACCAATCCCCGTCTCCCGGACATAGCGCTGGCAATAGACCACCACCAGGGGGAAGTAGGGCATCAGTGGCGTAATGATGTTGGTCGTGGAATCGCCCACCCGGTAGGCGGCCTGTGTCAGGTCCGGTGAAATTCCCAGCTCCATCAGCATGGGCACCAGGATGGGTGCCAGCAGGGCCCATTTTGCCGAGGCGGAGCCCACGAAAAGATTCAGCAGGCCGGTCAGCAGCACCACCCCCGAGACTGTCAGGGCCGCCGGCAGGCCCATGGCCTGCAGCGACTGCGCACCGCTCAGTGCCAGCAGAATACCCAGGTTCGACTGGCTGAAGGCGTAGATGAACTGGGCGATAAAGAACATGATGACCAGGTAGTAGGCCATGGTCTGCATGGTCTTGCTCATCCCATCAATGACGTCCCGGCTGCTGCTGATGGTGCCCGCCATGACGCCGTAGACCACCCCCGGCAAGAGGAAGAAGAGAAAGATCAAGGGGACGATGGCCTCCATGAGGGGGGCACCGAACTCTGTCAGAGAACCGTTGCTGCCGCGCCAGGCGGAACCTTCGGGCAGGGCGCTGAGAAGTAGTAGGAGCAGGGAGCCGAGCATGGTCCAGAGGGCGGCGCGCAGGGCGCGTTGCTCCCGGGGGCCGGTCTCCGCCTGGAGGCTGCCCTCGGCTTCCTCCTCCTGATCAATTGCCGTGTGGCGCAGTCTCGGCTCGACGATACGGTCGGTAATCAACCAGCCCGCGAGAATGATCAGCACAGAGGAGCTGGCGGTAAAGAAATAGTTGTTCAGCGGGTTGAGGCTGACTGCCGGGTCGAGGATCTGCGCGGCGGACTGGCTGATGCCCTGCAGCATGGGGTCGACTGCCGAGGGTACGAAGTTGGCGGCATAGCCTCCCGACACCCCGGCGAAGGCGGCGGCGATCCCGGCCAGGGGATGCCGTCCGGCGGCGTGGAAAATGATGCCGCCGAGGGGAATGACCAGGACATAGCCGGCGTCCGCTGCCGTGTGGCTGACAATGCCCACGCCGATGATCATCGGCGTCAGCAGCCAGTTTGCCGTGACACGCAGCATGGCGCGCAGGGCGGTATGGATAAAACCGCTGTGCTCGGCGACGCCGATCCCCAGCATGGCCACCAGCACCACACCGATCGGATGGAAGTGTGCAAAGGTCTGCACCATGTCGGCAAGAAAGGCCGTCATGGCCTCGGGCGCGAGCTGGTTGACCACGACCAGTGGCTGACCGGTGCGCGGGTCCGTCAGGTCATAGCTGAACAGGGAGAACAGCGCCGACAGCGCCCAGGTAATCACCAGCAGGGCTATGAACAGGACCGCCGGGTCCGGCAATCGGTTGCCCGCGCGTTCAATGAGCGAGAGCAGACGCTGGGAAGCTTTTGGGGGAGGGGTCATCGGGTCATCCGCCGGCCTTTAGCCGACGAGTGTACCGGGCTGGCCGCGCTCAGTCATCCAGGCTGTAGGGAGGGCGCATGCCGTTGCACAGCACCTCGGTGACCCGTTCGGTATCCATGTACTCGCGCAGGTGCAGCAGCTTGCCGTCGCGGAATTCGAAGAGAAAGTGGTAGTCGTTGCTGTAGGTCTTGCCGGAGACGTGTTCGCCCAGACTGCTGGCTTCCACGGCCACCTTGTCGCCCTCGGCGACCATGCTCTTGATGGTGAAAGTGATGCCGTCGGGGAATACCTGGAGGATGCCGCGGATGGCATCCGGGATGCCCGGGAAGTCAGTGACACCGGAAATGAGTGTCTCGCCCATGGTCTCGACGTCGCCGTCGGTGGCGTAGGCGGCAATCGCGGATTCCACCCGCCCGTGACTCAGATCGTCGAGAAACTGAGTGACGCGGGCCTTGTTGCTGTCTGCAGGTTCCATGTCTTGCTGCCTGGTACATCGCTGATCGTTCACCGATCTTAGACCGGCATCCGCGAGTGCCCCAGCGCTGCCGGTATAGCATGGCAACCATCAGGTGCCCGACCGAGAGTCGGGCCAGGCCTGGTTCAACTATGCAGTGTGCTCGCGTCCTGCGCGCTCAGCGATTGCGGCCCAGGCGCTCGTGGGCCTCGACCCATTCATTGCGCCCGGTGGCCTTGTCGACGCGCGTGGCCGCGCCCAGGGAGAGCTCGCCGGCGACCACCAGGCCGGCCGCAATCTCGGCCAGCTTCAGGGCCTTGCCCTTGCCGTGACAGCCGAGGATTTCAAGGCATTCCCGCTGGGTGGGCAGGTTGGTGCCACCGCCGTGGGTGGCGAGAATCAGTGCCGGCAGGGTCACGGAAAAGAAATAGTCACCGTCCCGGGTAACCCGCGTGTAGACCGTGCACTGGTTGGATTCGCCGATATTGGCGATGTCCTGTCCGGTGGCCAGGTAGAGCGCGGCCAGGCCATTGGCGGGGTGGGCGGCGTTGTTGGAGGAGTGGGTCAGGAAAGAGGCGATGGTGGTAATGCCCTGCCCGTAGTGCATGGCCTCCGGGGTGACCCGCAGATTGCGCTGGAGCACGTCGCGGGGCACGGTGATTTCGGCGGTGACGCGGCGGCCGCGGCCTTTCAGGGAGTTCACCGAGGAGGTGCGTTTCTCGGTATCGAAGTTCCCCGAGAGCAGGTAGTGGCGCATGTGCGGCACCTGCTGGCGGATCCACTCGCAGGCGGCGAAGGTGGCCCTGCTGGTCATGTTCTGGCCAGCGGCATCCCCGGTCGTGTAGTCGAAGCGGGTGAACACCATGTTATGGGCGATATAGTGTTCGATTTCCTGCAATTTCCCGATCGACGTGGTGGATTCCGCCACCTCCCGGATCGGCTCGAAGTTGGCCACCAGCCACTGCTCGAAGTCCCGCGCTTCGCGGGCATCGCGAAAAACGAAGCAGGGCGCGCGCTGCATGGCCTCGCCGCAGACCGTGGTGCGGACGCCGCCGCTTTCGCGAATCACTTTCATGCCGCGGTTGTAGCTGGCCAACATGGTGCCCTCGATGGTCGCCATTGGCACGTAGAACTCACCCTGGGCGTGCTCCCCGTCGACCAACAGCGGGCCGGCGAGGCCGACCGGTACCTGGACGACGCCAAACAGGTTCTCGATGTTGCCGGACATGTCTTGTGGGTCGAAGGAATAGCGCCGGGTGTGGTCGAGTCTCGCGCCGGTCTCCGCTTCGATGAACTCCTGGCGGCGGGCAATGATGTCGTGGCCGTAATCGTTCTGGTTGTCCCGGGGGATGCGTTTGTCGCTCACTTTATTGTTCTCCCGTGTGGCTGGGTTAATGAAGGCGATTCTGCAAATGTGAGTCTATCACCTGTAAAAATGCACTGGCGTACTTGTCACGCTTGTTCTGTCCGACGCCACTCAGCTCGCCGAAGGCCTGAATATCCCGGGGCAGCCGCAGGCACATTTCCTGCAGCGTGCGATCGTGGAAGATGATGTAGGGTGGCTTGCCCTGTTCTTCGGCCAGTTGGCGCCGACACTCGCGCAGGGCCTCCCAGAGTTCGCTGTCCACGTCGAAGGCTTCGCCCGCGCTGCGGGTGCTACGCTGCCGCACCGGACGCTGGTCCCGGCGCAGCCACAATTCTTCTTCACCGCGCAGTAGCGGGCGGCAGGATTCGGCGAGGGTTAGCGCGCCATAGCGCTCCGGATCGCTGTCCAGCAGCCCGCGGGCGACCAATTGCCGGAATACCGAGCGCCACTGGTTGGCATCCAGCTTTTCCCCCACGCCGAAGGTAGGCAGCCGCTGGTGACCGAACTGGCGCACGCGCTCGTTTTCATTGCCGCGCAGGACGTCGATCAGGTGATTGACCCCAAACCGCTGCTCGGTGCGATACACCGCGCTCAGTGCCATGCGTGCGGCTTCGGTGCCGTCCCAGCTGTCGACCGGTTCGAGACAGGTGTCGCAGTTGCCGCAGGGGGAGGGCAGTGTGTCGCCGAAGTAGCGCAGCAGAACCTGGCGCCGGCAACCGGTGACCTCGCACAGACCAAGCATGGCATTCAGGCGCTGCTGCTCGGCCCGCTTGAAGGTATCGTTGCCTTCGGACGCGTCCAGCATCTGCCGTTGTTTCAGGACGTCCTGCAGGCCGTAGACCATCCAGGCATCCGCGGGCAGGCCATCCCGCCCGGCGCGGCCGGTTTCCTGGTAGTAGGCTTCGATGGTGCGCGGCAGGTCGAGGTGGGCGACAAAGCGCACATCGGGTTTGTCGATGCCCATGCCAAAGGCGATGGTCGCCACCATGACCACGGCCTCCTCCCGCAGGAAGCGCGCCTGGTGGGTGGCGCGCAGCGCCGCGGGTAGCCCGGCGTGGTAGGGCAGGGCGTGGAAGCCCTGGGCGCTCAACCACTGGGCGGTCTCCTCGACCTTGTTGCGCGAGAGGCAATAGACAATGCCGGAGTCCCGGGGGTGCTCTTCGCGCAGGAACTGCAGCAATTGCTGGCGCGGGTTCTGCTTGAGGGCAATCCGGTAGCGGATATTGGGGCGGTCGAAGCCGGCGATAAACTGGCCGGCCTCGTGCAGGTCGAGTCGCTGGATGATCTCCTCGCGGGTGCGCGCGTCCGCGGTCGCGGTCAGGGCCAGGCGGGGTATCTGCGGGAAGCGCTCATGCAGCAGGCTCAGCTGCAGGTAGTCGGCGCGAAAGTCGTGGCCCCAGCGCGAGACGCAGTGGGCTTCGTCGATGGCGAACAGGGCAATGCGCGCCCGCTCCAGCAGGAACAGGGTGCGCGGCTGCACCAGGCGCTCGGGGGCAATGTAGAGCAGGTCCAGCTCACCGGCGAGTAATGCATCCTCCACCGCCCGGGCCGCCTGGGGCTCCAGGGTCGAGTTGAGGTAGGCAGCATTTACCCCCAGCTCCTGCAAGGCGCTGACCTGGTCCTGCATCAGGGCGATGAGGGGTGACACCACCACGCCGCAGCCGGGGCGGACCAGGGCGGGCACCTGGTAGCAGAGGGATTTGCCGCCCCCCGTGGGCATCAGAACCATGGCGTCGCCACCGTCGATCACGTGATTGACGATGGCTTCCTGCAGAGGCCGGAAGGCGTCGTAGCCAAAAACTGTCTGCAGTGTCTCCCGGGCGTCTCTCATCCAACCATTGTAACTCAGCCGACCGCGGCAACGGGCATCCAATCAGGTCGCAAGGGCTGCGATCAGTTCGTTGCGCAGTGCCGCGGGTTCCACGACTCGGTCCACTGCCATGGCGTCGGCGGCCAGCCAGGCGCCGCTCTGCCGGGTTTGCATCGCCAGGGCCTCGTCGTCGTCCGCACCGCTGGCAGCCGCGCCGCCCAGCGCGGGCACGCCCCCCAGGCTGATACCCGGCAATGCCAGCGTGACCAGCTGCTGATCCCAGGGGTTCATGCCCATCACCGAAGAGCCAAAGCCAAAGGCTTTGCGCAGAACCACGACCACCTTGCGACCCCGGTAGCGGCGCTGGGCCTGGAACATCTCGCCCGCCGCACGCAGTACACCCGAGCGCTCGGCTTCCGGTCCGGGCATGACGCCCGGGTTGTCTACCAGGCTGACCAGGGGCAGGCCGAAGCGACTGGCCATGTCGATAAAGTGGCGAGCCTTGAGGGCGGCGTCACGGGTGATGGCACCGGCCTGGACTGCCGGCTGGTTGGCGACCAGCAGGCAGGGACGTCCACCGATCCGCGCCAGCGCCGTGACCAGTGTGCGGCCATAGTCCGGTTGCAGCTCGAACAGCGTGTGGCGGTCGACCAGCTCTCGCAGCACCGCGCGCATGTCGTAGGGCAGGTCGACCCGCGGGGGTATCAGGCCTGCCAGGGCCTCGCAGCGGTAGGGCTGGGTGGTTTTACTCTCGGCTATTACAGGAAGATCTGCCCCGCGGCGGGGTGGCAGCAGGCTGAGGAAATAGCGTGCCGTGGCAAAACAGTCGGCTTCGCTGGCACAGAGATTGTGTGCCACGCCGCTGTCGCGGGTATGCATGCGGGCATCGCCGAGTTCGGCAGCGGTGGTGTCGACGCCCATGGCGGCCTTGACCAGTGGCGGGCCGGCGCTGAAAAGGGCACTGCCTTCCAGCATGATGACCAGGTCGGCGAACATCCCGGCCAGGGCGCCGTGGCCGGCGGAGGTGCCCAGTACCAGGGCGACGGTTGGCACCTGGCCCTGGAGATCGGCGAGCAGCTGCAGGTCGCCCGGTGCATGGGGGTAGCGCTCGCCCTGGTTGGAGGCGCGTTCCCCGGCGCCGTCGAGCAGCATCAGCAGGGGCAGACCCTGTTCCAGGGCGAGGCGTACCAGGCGCGCGCGTTTGGCGGCGTTGGGGTGTCCGATGCTGCCGCCCTGCACGGTGAAGTCCTCGGCGAAGAGCACGACCGGGTTGCCGTTGATGCGGGCGGTCCCGCCCACCAGGCCGTCGGCGGGCACGGGCTCATGACCTGCGGGGTGCTGGCCGCCGGCCAGGGCACCGTACTCGCGAAAACTGTCCGGGTCGCAGAGGGCGGCGATGCGTTCCCGGGCGGTCTGCCGGCCGCGGGCGTGTTGACGTGCGACACGTGCTTCGCCGCCCATGGCCTCTGCTGCCGCCGTGCGCTCGCGCCACGCGCCGAGCAGCCTTTCCCAGTCTCCCCTGTAGTCATCCATGGTGCGGCGTCCAGATAGCGAATTCGCGGAGGAACATACGCAATGCGGACGGGCGCGGCAAGCAGCTGCCGCGACCCGAGGGTGATTGGTGAGGCTATCTGGACCGGGCCCCTGGAGGGACCCCCGGATGTTTCCCGGGGTGCGGGCGACCCGGGCCCGGTGCGGTCAGGCGACCCGGGACTGGTCGTCGGCGGTGGGCGACGGCAGGCCGAAGGCGGCCCAGTCCGGTTCCGCCATTTCACTGACGAAGCGCTCGAAGTTCCAGGGCCAGCTGGAGGGAATGCCTTCCTTGTCGAGATACCAGCTGGAACAGCCGCCCTTGAACCAGACGGTGTTGCGGGCCGCCTCGACACGGGCCGCCTCGAAGGCTTCCGTGGCGGCGTGGGAGGGCGCCAGGGCATCGCAATCCCCCTGGCGCAGGCGCTCCAGCAGCTGGTCGATGTAGATCCACTGGTTCTCGGCGATATCGATCAGGGAGAAGTTGCCCACCGGGCCATTGGGGCCGTTGAGCATGAACAGGTTGGGGAAGTCGGGCATGCTGATAGCCAGGTAGGCGCGGGGCTTGTCGGCCCAGTAGTCTTGCAGGGTGACCCCGCCGGCGCCGGTAATCTGCATGGGGCGCATGAAGGCGTCGGCGTGGAAGCCGGTCGCATAGACAATCACGTCCAGTTCATGCAGTTCGCCGTCCCGGGTGCGGATGCCGTTTGCCTCGATCCGCTCGATACCGGTGGTGACCAGATCGGCATTCGGATGCTGGATCGCCTCGTAGTAGTCCGGCGAGAATATCAGGCGTTTGCACAGCGGCGTGTGATTCGGGCGCAGGCGCTCGCGCAGTTCCGGGTCGCGAACGCTCTGCTCGAGATTGTCGACACAGGCCTTGATCATCTCCTGGGCCTCGGGAGAGTCCACATTGGTCACGGCCTGGGTGTAGGCCTCTACCGCCGCCATGTACTCGTCGTGATTCATCACCCGGTTGAGCACTTCTGGATCGCGGAAGGCGGCGCGCTCCTCTTCGCTGAACTCGCCGTTCTCCACCGGCATGATCCATTGCGGGGTGCGCTGGTAGTGCTCCAGGTGTGCCGCGCGTCCGGCCAGGGCGGAAATGATCTGCACCCCGGTCGAGCCGTTGCCGATGACACCGATCCGCTTGCCGTCGAGAGCCACGCTGTGGTCCCAGCGTGCGCTGTGGAAAATGGCGCCGCGGAAATCGTCGGCGCCCGGGATGTCCGGGTAGCGGGGCTGGTGCAGCACACCGGTGGCGGCGATCAACACGTCGGCGGTATCGCTGTGACCGCTCTTGAATTGCAGCTGCCACTTGCCGTCGCGCCACTCCGCGCTCTCGGCTTCTTCGTTGAAGCGGATCATGTCCAACACACCATATTTTGCCGCGGTGCGCTCGAAGTAGGACTGGATCTCGGGGCCGGGTGGCAGGTGTCGGGTCCAGTCGGGGTTGCGTTCAAAGCTGTAGGTATAAAAATGCGAGGGGACGTCGCAGGTCAGACCCGGGTAGGTGTTTTCACGCCAGGTACCGCCCACGCGATCCGCCTTTTCATAGATCACGGCATTGCGGTAGCCGCGTTTCTGCAGCTGAATGCCCGCCAGCATGCCCGCCATACCGGCACCGAGGACAACAACTTTGAGTTCACGAGTGGTCATGGCCAAACTGCTCCTGTGAATGAACGATCGGGATCCAGCTTAGTGGGGTGGACGCTGTCTGTCGTGACTGAAGTGTCAATAAAGCGTTACATTTGTGTCTGTTTGGGTCATTCTCTTCGTGCATTGCAGGAGTGTCTCCATGTCGGTCGCTGCCCTTAACACTGACTTGTTTCAGCCCCTGCGGCAGTTGCTGGAAAGCGAGTTGCAGGCCGCTGGTCTGGAGGTCAGTGTCACCGGTGATACCGCCAATGCCGCGGGCTTCATGCGCTGGTATCTGCGCGCCATCCAGGCACTGGAAGCCCATGTGGCCAGCGGCGATGAGCACGCGCCAATGGCGCGCCGCGAAGTCGAGCTGCAATGCCGCTGCGCGCTGACCGGCGCATCCCTGGCCGAGGCAGTCGAGCTGCTGGCCCGGTTTGCCGATCTGCTGTATCCCCGTGCCGGCCAGATCAGCCTGGAGCTGTCCGGTGATCAGGCCCTGTTCAAACTGGACTCCCTGCGCCGGCAGACCACCACGGCCAGCGACATGGTGGACATCACCGGGCTGTTTGCCTTTCACCAGTTGCTGCAATGGCTGGCGGGGCGTGAGCTGCCGCTGCGCCAGGTGCGCGCAGGTCCTACCCGGCGGGATGACGTGTTGCCCTTCCTCAAGCTGTTTCGCGCGCCCGTGTTGTCGGGCGGCAGTGACTATGCCCTGGTTTTTGAACGCTCTGTCCTGGCCTGGCCGGTGGTGCGCACGGCCGCGGAATTTCCGCGCTTCTTCGAACTGTTTCCCTGCGCGGTATTCCTCCCCACACGGCACAGCCTGTCTGCCCAGGTTGCCATCCTGTTCTCCGCCATGCTGACCCGGGGCCAGCCACTGCCGACCCAGGCAGAGCTCGCCCGTGAGCTAGGCAAATCGGTGTCCGCCTTTCGTCAGCAGCTCCGGCAGGAGGGTAGTAGTTTCAGGCAGTTGCGCGAGCGGGCCCTGGCCGAGGCGGCGGCAACCGGGCTTGCCCGGGGCCAGGATGTGGCGGCGGTAGCGGCTCAGCTGGGTTTTGCCGATGCGGGCAGTTTTCGCCGGGCATTCCGCCAATGGTACGGTTGCGCACCCCGGCAGTGGCAGGCAGAAAAAGCGTAAAAATAGCAATTGACGGTGGAGGCGGTCAGGGTATACTTGGTCTCAGCTTGATTGTTCTTGCGCTGATTGATACAGAACCAACTGGCAGTTTGTCAGATTACGTCCCCTGTTTCATAAGTCTTTGCACTACCAAGCTTTACCGCCTTCTGCGGAAGGCATCGTTATATTTTTGAAATACAGGACGCTATCATGGCAACTGGCACCGTAAAATGGTTCAACGAAACTAAAGGTTTCGGCTTCATCGCTCAGGAAAACGGCCCCGACGTATTCGCGCACTTCAGCGCGATCCAGGGTTCCGGCTTCAAGACTCTGGTCGAAGGCCAGCAGGTCGAATTCAATGTGGTTCAAGGGCAGAAAGGCCCCCAGGCCGAGAACATTGTAGTGGTCTGAGCCGAGAGGCTTTGAACCCGAAAAACCCGGCGTGGTGACACGCCGGGTTTTTTTGTGGGCGAATGCCCGCAAGCGAGGGGCTGCCCGGCCCCACTGTGTAGCTTCAGCCCCACAGGGGCGGGGGAGCTAGTGTCCAGCCAGTTCCCGCGGCCCCTGGCGGGCCCCTCCATGAGCCCCTGCCGGCTCAGTTGGACTGGCGCCCGGTGCGATGCTCTCAAGCCAGCGACTCACCCGATACGCATCCCGCCAGTAGGGAGCGTTCATTTCCCGCTGCCCTTCGTTCTGGTGGCTTCTGGCTGCCTCGACGGCCTGCTGTGGCGTGATGCCGTAATAGGCCTTGAAGTGACGCGCCAGGTTGGCGCGGCTGGAAAAGCCCCAGGTGTGGGCAAGGGCCTCCAGGAATCCCTTCTGTACCACGCCCATGCGGCTGATTTCCTGCATGCATCGTTGCAGGCGCTGACGCAGGATAAAGGTTGCGATACCGCCCTCCCGCTGGAATAAGCGGTACACCGTGGCGCGCGAGCAGTGAAACTGGCGGCAGAGGTGGTCCGCTCCCAGGTCGGGGTCCGAGAGGTGGCGCGAGAGGTATTGGCGCATATCCTCCAGGCGGTCGCGCTCGCGGTATTTGCTCTGCAGCAGTTCCCGGTCCCCCAGCAGCAGACCGTCGAGCAGGCCGGTGATCCCCGCCGCGTAGGCATCCGCTTCGCCCGCGCTCGCGGTCGCAAGACTCTTCAGTGTCTGTGTCAGGATGGGCACCAGCAGGCGGGCCTGGGGAGAATCGGGCTGCCAGGTGATGACCGGGTTGCGGCGGTACATGAGATGACTACCCCGCAGGAGGTAACGGGGGATGGATACGGCCATGACTTCGTAGGGTGTGGTCGTGATGTTGTAGGGAATGGCCCAGTCCTGCAGCACCAGTGTCCCCGGCGGCGACGAGAAGTGGTCAAAATCGCCGAAGATGCCCTGCTGGTGGCCAGCCAGTTGCAGTTTCAGGACCAGGCAGTCGCTGTCGCCGCGGCGGATATGCCGTGGGGTGCGCTGATAGTGGGTGGCGTCGCAGAGGGTGTGAGAGAACACCACGCCGTCGGTGTACCAGTTGCTGGTGCGGCCGCGAAAGCGCCAGTCCCGCTGCAGACTGTCCACCTGGGCACCGCAACGCGAGGCCTGTCGCCATACGTCAAGATGCAGTGCCTCCGGAATGTTTGCGGGATCAAAACACGTTTTTGCAACGGGCAGACCCGATGAATCCAGCAGGGAAAAACCGCGCACCTGAACCCCCTCTGAGTGCTCGGAGGCCAGGAGCGTGGGGCGCCCCTGGTGAGAAATCCTCCACCCGGCATGCTATCAGCCGGGGCGCGGATTACCTCGCAAGGGGTGTTTGGCTGCGTCCAGCTTTATGGGTTAAGCTGGAAGGTTGGATTTTTACCCTCGGAAGCTTTGTAGCCGGCATCCGATGGCGATGCCCATGCTGGCACCGAGTGTGTTTGCCAGCATGTCACTGAACTCGAAGCTGCGCCCGGGCAGTGCGATATGCAGCAGCTCGGTAATCGTCCCGGCAAGCAGTAGAAGGCCCCAGGGGCGAACCCACTGACGTCCGCGCAGTCGCCAGCCCTTTACCAGCAGCAATCCGCACAGTGTGAACAGCGAGCCATGTACCAGCTTGTCGGTAGGCAGATTGTTCAGGGCCAGAGAGGAGCGGCTACCCCAGGGCCAGAGTGCGCGCAGTAGGTCCTGCAACGCCTCCACACAGTTACCCGGCAGCAGCAACAACAGCAGTGTCGTGCCCAGGCTGATGGCGAACAGCAGGCGATAATGTGTCAGTGTCATGTAGGGGAACTATTGCAAACATCGGCCACCCCGGGTCCGGGGTGGCCAGAAACATCAGGATTGAATTTCGCAGCTTTCCCGGCTGTTGCCGGCATCGAAGTATTCCTGAAAAACCCGAGGGGTCCGCCCGCGTCCGGACCACAGGTGTTCCTTGCCATCAATGACCAGACGATAGCGCGGAGGAACCTTGCCCATTTTCCGTCCGGCTTTTGCACCCTTGGCTTTGCCGCGGGTCTTTTTGGTTTTTTTCAGGTCTTCGGGTTTCAGGCCGGTATCCGCGAGCAGGTTGTTGATTTTGTCGATTGTGGCCAGACGTTCCTGCTCCAGCTTTTTCTCTTCCTTGGCCTTTTCTGCTTCAAGAGCTTCATTCAGCGACTTGATCAGCTTTTCCAGCTCTGCAAAAGGCAGTTTTCTGGCTTCGGCCTTGGCCCGGGTCTTGGATTTTGCGAACTCCTGAAGTGCAGAGGGCTTACCCTTCATGCAGATCTCCTTTTTCATTCATTGTTGGAAAGTCGCATTATATGGATTTTCCGCTTGTTTATGCAAAGTGATTTGTTTTCCGGGAAAATTTGCCGGATGAAACGTCAATGGAATACTGAAAGTGAAGATAATAAATAAATCCGTGGCAGCAGGGTATTTTAGGGCGCTATTGCGGGCAATTCGTCCGTTGGCTGCCAAAGCTTTATTAAATAATAAACCCAAGTTCGAGCTGGTGAATAACCTGATCCAGACAATGTGAGGGGCGTGTGCTGAGTATGCCCGGTATCGGTATGATGCGTTCGTGCAGAACCCGTGTCAGGGTTTCCAGGTTGTCGACATTGATCGTGCAGAAAATATTGTGTCGCCCCAGGGCCGTTGTCACAAAACTCACTGAATCGATTTCTGCCAGCGCCTGACAGACTGCCGTTGCATCACCGCTTTTGACATCGATGCCCACGAAGGCGGCAATATCCTTTTGCCCGAGGGGTTTCCAGACATGCTCAAAGTTAAGTTGTTTATTTTTTTGCATGCGGGCGAGGCGGTTTCGGACCGCCGTTTCGGAAATACCGATCTCGGCGGCAATCGCCCGGTTGCTTTTGCGGGCGGTATGGCGCAGGGACTGGATAATCTGGCGGTCGAGAGCATCGAGCAGAGAAGGCCTGGATTTAGGGGACACCCTGGCCGGGTCCAGAACACCGCTGCGAAACTTCCACACATCCAGTGACAGCGCCGCCTCGAGGCTGGCGATGCCATCAATAGCTGGCAGGGTTTCTGCCAGCAGGTGACTGGCTTCCTCGCGATCGCGAGCGGCGGCAACCAGTTCGATATCCTGGGTGCCCAGGGTGACATTCGCCGTCAGAGCCCCCGGAATTTCGCCGAGCCGCTCGGCGACCCGGTAGGGTGACAGCTGCTTCACCCGAATACCAATAATCAGCAGGTATTCGTAGCCCGCTGCGCGGAGGTCCACGAGGGGGGAAAGAGTGATAATCTGCTCCCCCTGTAGTCTGTCCAGCCGCCGTTTTACTGTCGCCGGGGTTGCGCTCACGGCTTCGGCTATCGCCTGTGTGGGGCGTCGAATATTGCCCTCAAGGGCGGCAATGATAGCCTGGTCGAGTGCGTCGAGTGTTCCTTTCGGCATGTTTTGCACCTGCGCTCAGGCCTGAAAACGATAACGCAGACTCAGGGTCCAGGTGCGCGGCCGGTTATAACTGCCCTCGAAATAGCCGAAGAAACCGCTGCCGTCGAAACCAGAATTGAGAACGCGCTTGTCGCCCAGGTTGGTGCCTATGAGCGACATTTCCCAGCGGCGGTCCGGTGTGTCGTAAATGATGCCTGCCCCTAGCAGGGAATGACCTGGCACCTGCAGCACTTCACTGTTTACCGCATTCAGGTAGTATTCGGCGGTGTAGCGAATATCGCCGCGGAAAGTAAGCGCACCGTACTCGCCGAGAGACTGCTGATAATCAATCGCAAGGTTGGCCGTCCACTCTGGCGTATGTTTGAGTTCGGTATCGGTAAAATCTCCGGTGATATCGACCCAGCCCTCGGAGTCATCCCGCAGGTATCCAATGCCGCTGTGCACCCGCAGTGTTTCCATCGGCAACCAGGTGGCCTCCAGCTCAACCCCTTCGATAGAGGCTTCGGAGGCATTTTCCACGGCTACGGAACCGGCACGGGTAATCAGTACCTGGATATCTTCGTAGTCGTTGTAAAAGGCCGCCGCATTGAGTCGCAGGCGCCGGTCCAGCCACTCGCTTTTGATGCCCGCTTCATAACCGGTGAGGATTTCCGGTTCGTACTCCTGGAGGTCGGCGGCACTGCCAAAGGCGCGACCGTTGTAGCCGCCGCTGCGAAAGCCGCGACTGACATGGGCGTAGACCATCACGTCCTGGTTCCATTGCCAGGAAAGCCCGGCCTTTGGCGAGGTATTCGACCAGTCCTGACTGCAATCAAACCAGGCTGTTGGGCGATCAAAGAGACAGCTGCCGACAGGCTCGCCGGGCTGAAAGAAAACATGGGGCACACCAAAATCGGTGTTGCTGATGCCCTGGGTGAAGTCCTTTTCCTCGCGCGTATAGCGAATGCCGGCAAACAGGTCCAGGCTGGGCGTGAGGCTGTAGGTGGCGTGGGCGTAGGCAGCCTGGCTGGTGGTTTTCTGACGGTTGTCGAAGCTGACGGAGGTTCCCAGGCCCTGGATAATGATCAGGTCGGTGAGATCGCGGGTGTCCTCCTCGAAATAGTAGAGCCCGCCAACCCATTCCCAGTTGCCATGGCTGCCGAGAAACTGCAATTCCTGGCTCCACTGTTCGTGGTCCTGGTCGTGGTAGTCGCCATTGTAGTTGAGCAGGCTGTTGTCACCGTCGCGACCGAACTGGGCATCCACCTCCCGCCAGGCGGTAATCGATTTGAGTTCCAGTTGATCGCTCAGTTGCCAGCGGTTGGTCCAGTTCAGACCCAGGCCTTTGACATCGTCTTCCGGCAGCGGCCCGCCGGCACCGGAACGGTCGATGTCGCGGTTGGGGGTGCAGCAGGGGGTATCGGGGTTGAGCAGGTTCCAGAGGTCACCAAAGGTGGTGCCGTCCTGCCAGGTCAGCATGACGTTGGGGTAACCGGTCTGGTCCTGCCGGTGCCAGTCGGCGGTCAGGGTGGAGTCGAAGGTTTCACTCGGCGTCCAGGCCAGGGAGACCCGGCCGGTCGCCAGATCGACATCACCGGCATCGTCGCCCGGTCGCCGCTGCCAGCCATCGGCCTCGCGCTGCAGGAATGAGGCGCTGGCGGCGAGTGTGTCGGAAATCGCCGTCTGGCCGTACAGGGAGACGCCCCAGAGGTCGCGAGAGCCGGTGCTGAGCTTGATCTCCGCTTCGGTTTCGCCGGTGGGACGCCGGGTGATCACGTTGATCGCGCCGCCGATGCTGTTTTTGCCAAACAGTGTGCCCTGGGGGCCGCGCAGGACTTCAATACGCTCGACATCGGAGAGCTCCAGGTTGGCGCCAAAGGCCCGGGACAGGTAGACCCCATCGAGGTAGACGCCAACGGCGGGGTCGGTGGTCAGGATGAAATCAAACTCCCCGACGCCCCGGAGGAAGGCATTGACCGTTGAACTGCCGCCGCCGGTGCCGACGGTAAAGCTGAGATTGGGAGTCTGTCTTTCGATGGCGGTGAGCTGCTGCATCCCGGACTGGATAAGCGTTTCCCGGCTCAGAGCGGTCACCGAGACGGGCGTGTCCTGGAGACTTTCGCTGCGTTTGCGCGCAGTGACGACCACCTCTTCCAGCGCGCCCGCGGCCAGAACTGGTGCCTGTGTATCGAGAATGGCGAGAGTCAGCGCGCACAGAGTGGCGCCCTTGATCCGGGTCAGGTTATACATGGTAGTACCCCGCTGTTATCACTTTTTTATAATGAGAGCTGCTGCTTGTATTTGCATTTTATTATGAGGCACACCTAAAGGGCGGGCCTTTGCGGTGGAGTTTCCCCGCCAGCTGCGCAAAATGCAAGCTCCCGCGATCAGTTGATTTCCGCGGGTGCCCGCTCCAGCGGTGATGCCATGCTACCCGGGAGAGTATTGCTGGGGTTGTGGGGCACTCAGACGGTGGGTGGCTCGGGGTCACCCTGCTGCCCGTTACGCAGGGACCAAAGCAGAAAGATACCTCCCGCAAAACCGCACGCGGCAATGCACAGCGATACCGAGAGGAGGGTGTGGGGGAGCAGTGTGGTCAGCCCGGAGAGGATGCCCCCGATGCCGAACTGCGTCGTGCCCATCAGGGCCGCGGCCGTGCCGCTGTGCTGGGGGAAGTGTTCCAGGTAGCAGGCCTGATTGTTGGGGCTGATGGCCCCCAGCGTGCCGGCGTAGAGCATCATGGCGGGCAGGAACCATTCCAGGGGACCGTTGCTGGCAGCCACGGCCACCAGGAACACGGCGCCGAGCAGCTGGATAACCGTGGCACCCTGGAGAATGCGCAGTGGAGCAAACCAGTTCAGTAGGAAACGGTTGCCCAGGTTGAACGCGAACATGCTGACGATATTACAGGCAAACAGCAGTGCAAAGACCTGCTCCGAGGCGCCGTAATGCATCTGGTAGATGTAGGACGCGTAGGTGACGAAGACGATCAGGCCGGCAAAGGCCGAGGTCTGCCAGCCGATAAACGGCAAGGCCTGGTGGTTGCGCAGCACCTCGCGGTAACGTCGCAACATGCTGCCGGGGGTGGATACCTCGCGCGGGCGCTGTGGACCCCGGAATACCGTCACGGCCAGCAGGGGTTGCAGGGCGAGGGCATAGAGACCGAGAAAGGCAAAGACGATTTCCCAACTGCCGAACTGCAGCAGCAAGCTGCCGATGCTGGGTGCGATGGCGGGTGCCACGATGGCGACCAGGCCAATCATCGAAAACAGCTTGGCGGCCTGCCGACCGTGCACCCGGTCGCGGACCAGTGCCGGTATGGAAACCGCAGCCCAGCCAGCCCCAAAGGCCTGCAGCACCCGTCCGGTCAACAGTCCTGCCAGGGTGTCGATGGTCGTGAGCAGGAGGCTCGAGGCCGAGAAGGCCAACAGTCCGATGACCAGGATTCGGCGTCGGCCGAAATGATCCGAGAGCGCGCCACCCACCAGCTGGCCCACGGCAAAGGAGGCCATATAGACCGAAATGCTCAGCGCGATGGCGTGTATTTCGACCCCGAGGCTTTCGGCGAGCAGGGGGAAGGCCGGCAGATAGGTGTCGATAGCAAAGGGGCCGAGCATCATGGTGAAGCCGAGGGCGAACACCATGGACAGCGGGACAGGGGTTTCCCGGTGCATGAAGATCCTGTGGTGATGGTGTGGAGGGGGCGGGGGGCGCCCGCGATGCCAGCTGGCAAGTCAGCCCGATATTATAGGGCCTGGCCCGGTTTATTGCACGGCGGGACGGCTCAATTGGGTGGGGCGTCGTGCAGCGGAAAGCCCGGCAGGTTGGCGCAGAGGACGGGGAAAATGTTTTGCCGGGCCGGAACCACTTCCTCCACGTACGTGCGATAAATGGCGGCGCGCATCTCGCTGGCGGTATTGAAGCCGTTGGACTCGGCCAGCTTGTCGAGGACAGTGCGTACCCGCGAGGTGCTGGTGTGGTGGTGGGTGGCCAGCTGTTGCAGGGTGTCGCCGCTGATGAAATCCTCGAGCAGGCGCAGGTGATCAAAAGTCCAGCGGCCACCGCTGGCGGTGACGATGGTGCCATCGCGTTCCGCCCGGACCATGCCGCGGCTGAAAGGGTCCTCGACATTGGCGGTGTAGACGACAAAACCCCGGTCGAGCTTGATCATGTTGCAGATGCCGCGAAACAGACGCCCGGAGCTGCTCAGCAGCCAGATCCACAGGGTGGCGTTCCCCGCTGACCGCGAGGCTTGCTCAAGCAGGTGCACCAGGCCCTCATTGGAAGGCTTGTACCCGATCCGCCAGCTTTCGGGAAGGTGGGACAGCATCTGCTCGCGCGTGCCCAGTTCCGCCAGCACCTGTCCCCGGGCTTCCTGCTCGTGTACACCAAACATCTGCAGTGCCGCAGGCGACATGGAGACGATCCGTGCCTGCTCATCCAGTCGAATGACCGGGAGGACCTCGGCAATGCCTTCAACCCAATCCATCAAGCACCATCTTAAGGTCACAACTCATCCTGCGCATCTTACGCAAAAATGAACGCCTGTCGCCTTAGTAATAGTACTTATGCGTTAATTATGAGACGCGATGTGTCCTTGGTTGAGACAAATTGCAGTCCCTCGGGTCAGCGGGCCTCGCTGATGCCATTGCGCTGGGCGTAGGCCTGGCGCTCCATCAGCATGACATCCGCGAGAATATTGCCGGCTTCGGTCAGCAAGACGTCGGACTCGACGTCTTCACCCTCGTCCGGTTCAGCCGCGGCGGCACTTTCTTCTTCAGGCTCGGCCTCGAGCTCTGTCAACAAGGGCTCGCCGCGGGCCTTGCGCAGGCGGTTCTCGATGGCCAGTGCCCGCTTTTCCTGCTCGTCGCGCAGCGCCAGGCGCTCCGTCAGATTGAGGGGGAGGGCCTGCAAGTCGCGGGTGTCCTCGGCCAGGGCAACCTGCTCCTGCAGGTAGCGCAGGTCCGGGTTGTCGCTGCTGCGCGTCTCGAACATTTCCCGCAGTTTCGGCGCCATGCTGCGAACATTGCCGTAGCGGCGGTGGCGGACCGGATTGATCTGGTCCCAGGGCAGAGCGTGCTCGAGAGCGCTTTCACCAATCTCCTCCGGGTCAAACAGGGACGGGAAGACCACGTCCGGCACTACGCCCCGGTGCTGGGTGCTCTCGCCGGAGATCCGATAGAACTTGGACTCCGTCAGCTTCAGCTGGCCTTCGGTCAGGGGAATCATGGTCTGCACCGTACCCTTGCCAAAGGAGCGGTCGCCGACGACAACACCCCGCTCGTAGTCCTGGATGGCGCCGGCAAAGATTTCCGAGGCCGAGGCACTGAGTCGGTTGATGATGACCGCGAGCGGGCCGTCGTAATAGGGGCTGCGCAGGCGTTTGCCATCGCGCCACACGCGCCGCGAAGCATGACGGATCTGCACGGTGGGGCCATACTCGATGAACAGGCCGGTGAGTTCGTTGGCTTCCTGCAGGGAGCCGCCACCGTTGTGGCGCAGGTCCACGATGAGCCCGTCGATGCCCTCGGCTTCCAGCTCATCCAGCAGGCGACGAACATCGCGGGTGGTGCTGCGGTAATCATCGTCGCCGCGGCGCATTGCCTCGAAGTCGATGTAGAACGCGGGGATGTCGATCACGCCCAGGCGCAGCGTCTCACCGTCGGCACCGGGGACTTCGATAATCTCCTTCTGCGCGGACTGCTCCTCCAGCTTGACTTCGTTGCGAACGATGGTGATGTCGCGGCGCACATCGGCGGTAGCACCGGCGGGAATCACCTGCAGGCGCACGGTCGAGCCCTTGGGCCCGCGAATCAGCTCCACCACTTCATCCAGACGCCAGCCGATGACGTCCTCGAATTCACCGCCTTCACCCTGGGCCACCGCGACGATCCGGTCCGAGGGGCGCAGCTCGCCCTGCTTGTCCGCGGGACCAGCCGCGACCAGGCGGGCTACCCGGGTGTATTCGTCCTCGAGCTGGAGCACGGCGCCAATGCCCTCCAGTGACAGGCTCATGTTGATGTTGAAGTTTTCCGAGCGGCGCGGCGACAGATAATTGGTGTGTGGATCGTAGAGCTCCGTCAGGGCGTTGGCGTAGACCTGAAAGACATCCTGGCTGTTGTACTGCTGTACGCGCTTGAGCTGGTTGCGATAGCGTTTTTCCAGGGTCGGCACGATTTCCTCTTCGGGCTTTTCCGCCAGGCGCAGGCTCAGTACCTGGTTCTTCAGGTGCAGCCGCCAGCGTTCGTCGAGTTCGGCGCCGTTACTGGCCCAATCGCGGGCCTCGTCGTCCAGCACATAGTTTTCGTCGATGCTGAAATCCATGGCCGCGACCTGGGCGGGAAGTGCGTCCAGAACCGACTGAAGGCGCGCCTCGAGCCGCTCCTGGAAACGGTTGAAGATGGTGAAGCCCGCATCCAGCTGCCCGGCATGCAGGTCATCGTCCATGGCCAGGCGGTACTCCTCGAAACTCTCCAGGTCGCCCCGGATGAAGAACATCTTGCCGGGGTCCAGTGCGTCGATGTAGTTGTCCAGGTGCCGGGACGACAGTTCGTCGTCGTAGATCAGCTGTGCGTAGTGGCGCTCCTCCAGCTGCTCGATCATTTCGACAATGGTCTGCCGCTGGCTTTCGGTGTGTTCAATGGCCGCCTGCAGCAGGCTCGCGGGGAGCAGGAGAGCCAGGGACAGCAGGAGCGCACAGGGGCGCACGGACGCGCGAATGACGCGAGCGAATTGGGTCATGTTATGGTCTACCTCCGCACCAGGATCGGCTAGTGTAGCGCCGTCCGTGGTCAGTTCAAACCGGGCCTGTTCCTGGCCCGGATCGGGTGTTCGGCGAGGGGGCGCCATCCTGCGGCGATGCCCCCCGGTCTGTGTCTCTCTGACCCCCTCGCTGGCGCCGGGTTCCTTTGTCGCAAACGGTGAAAATCCGGCGCGCCGGAACGGAGTGCCGCGACGTCGTGGTATAAAGGGCGCAAATTGCAGAGAGAGCAGCAGTCTGTCCATGGGAACGGTAGAGCTTACCAGCACAATGATTTTCGGCGGCGCGGCCCTGGCCCTGCTGTGCGTGGTGGCGAGTGTATTTTCCAACCGGGTGGGCGCGCCACTGCTGCTGGTTTTTCTCCTGCTCGGCATGCTGGCGGGCGAGGAGGGGCTGGGGGGCATCCGCTTTGACGACATCCAGCAGGCCTATCTCTTCGGCAGCCTGGCCCTGGCACTGATTATCTTCGACGGTGGCCTCGGGGCCCGCCGGGACACCTTCCGGGTCGCCCTGGGGCCGGCGCTCTCCCTGGCGACGCTGGGGGTGCTGGTCACCGCGGGGGTGACCGGGCTGGCAGCCTGGTGGATTCTGGAGCTGTCACTCCTGGAAGCCATGCTGATTGGCGCCATTGTCGGCTCCACCGATGCCGCGGCGGTCTTCGGCCTGCTGCGCGCGGCGGGGCTGCAGCTCAAGGAGCGCACCGGGGCCACCCTGGAAATCGAATCCGGCAGCAACGACCCGATGGCGATCTTCCTGACCATTGCCCTGGTGGAGCTGCTGGCCAGCGGCGCCGATGCGCCGGGCTGGTCGGTGGTGGGCGAATTCCTGCGCCAGATGGGGCTGGGGCTGGCAGTTGGCTTTGCCGGCGGCTACCTGCTCACGCTGTTGCTGCGACGGCTGCCCCTGTCCGGCTCCCTCTACCCGCTGCTGGCGCTCGCCGGTGGGCTCAGTGTTTTTGGGCTGACCAACCTCTGGGGTGGCAGCGGCTTCCTGGCGATCTACCTGGTGGGCTACCTGGTGGGCAATGCCTCGCTGCCGAACGCCCGCGATATCCGGCGATTTCACGATGGCATTGCCTGGCTGGCACAGATCGGCATGTTCCTGATGCTGGGGCTGCTGGTCACCCCCAGCCACCTGGTTCCCCTGGCGCTGCCCGCGCTGGCAATTGCCCTGGTGCTGATCCTGGTGGCGCGGCCCCTGGCGGTCTGGCTCTCCCTGCTGCCGTTTCACTTTCCCTGGCGCGAGCAGCTGTTCATCAGCTGGTGCGGCCTGCGCGGTGCCGTACCGATCATCCTGGCCCTGTTTCCCTCCCTCGCCGGGCTGGAGCTGACCCGCACCTACTTCGAGCTGGCCTTCTTCATGGTGCTGATTTCCCTGGTGGTGCAGGGCTGGACCATTGCCCCCATGGCCCGCTGGCTGGGCGTCGAGGTGCCTTCCAGCCAGGTGGATCCGGAACACCTCGCCCTGCGCCTGCCGGATGAGCAGGACAAGGAGCTGATGCTCTATACCGCGGTCGACGGCAGCAAGGCCGTGGGCATGCCGGCGCGGCGCCTGCCGCTGGCCGGGGGCGAGCAGCTGGTGGGCCTGGTGCGCCAGGGGGTGCTGGTATCCGATTGGCGCGAGGAAAAGCTGGTGCCGGGTGACCAGATCCTGGTGCTGGCGGCCGCCGAGACCCCGCCCGCGCTGGCCCGGGTCTTTGCTCCCGCAACCGGGGATGGGCAGCGCCAGGTGTCCAGCTTCTACGGCGACTTCGTGATCAAGCCCGATGCGCGCCTGATTGACCTGGGTACCATGTACGGTTTTGATGTTCCCGGCGAACTGCGGGAGCAGACCGTGGGCACTTTTATCAACCGCCAGTTCCACCACAAGCCCGTGGTCGGGGACCGCGTCAGCCTGGGCAAGGTGGAGTTCGTGGTGCGCAAGCTGGAGGCTGACCGGATCGCCAGTGTGGGCCTGAAGTTCTAGGCCGACTGGCCGGGCAGGCCCGCCTGCTGCGGGGCAATTGCCCGGTCCCTGCCGGGTGGCCTCAGCGGCCTTTCCAGACCGGCTTGCGCTTCTCGGCGAATGCCTTGGCGCCCTCGATGGCGTCCTCACTGGTGAAGATGGGCTGCATCAGGGCCTGCTGTTTCTGCCACATCTCGTCCTGCTTCCAGTCGGGGGAGCTGACCAGGATTTCCTTGGTCACGCGGACTGCCAGCGGGCCATTGGCGGAAATACGCGCCGCCAGTTCCCGTGCGGCTTCCAGCGCCTTGCCGGCTTCCACCACACGGTTGATCAGGCCCATGTCGTAGGCGCGCGAGGCATCGATGAAATCGCCGGTCAGCGCCAGTTCCATGGCCAGCCGCGGGGGAATCTGGCGCGGCAGGCGCAGCAGGCCGCCGGCGCCCGCGGCCAGGCCGCGCTTGACTTCCGGAATGCCGAACTTCGCATTGTCCGCCGAGACAATCAGGTCGCAGGCCAGGGCGAGCTCCAGGCCACCGGCCAGGGCGAAACCCTCCACGGCCGCGATCAGGGGCTTGCGCGGGGGGCGCTCGGCCACACCGGCAAAACCGCGGCCCTCGACCATGGGCAGTTCACCACTGACGAAGGCCTTGAGATCCATGCCCGCGCAGAAGGTCCCGCCGGCGCCGGTGAGGATGGCCACCTGGATGCTGTCGTTACTGTCCAGCTCGTCCATGGCGGCGGCAATGCCTTCGGCCAGGGCGCGATTGGCGGCATTCTTTGCCTCGGGGCGGTTGAGGGTAATGGTCATCACGCCATCGGCGACATCGACGAGTACGGGCTGGTCCGACATGCTTGTTCTCCTTGTGGTGTAATTTTCCATCATAAAAAAAAGGGCGGCTCCGTGGAACCGCCCTCTGTTGGCTGCCGTCCGGCAATCAGCCTGTCACGTTTACGCCGTGACTTCGCTGATCTCCAGGGCCGCGATGCGCTTGCCGTCCTCGGCGCTCTTCTGGAACTCCACGATCTGGTCGAAGTTCATGTAGCGGTAGATCTCCGCCGACATGGAGTCGAGCTTGTTGGCGTACTCCAGGTATTCCGCCGGTGTCGGCAGTTTACCGAGGATCGCGCCGACTGCCGCCAGTTCCGCCGAGGTCAGATAGACATTGGCGCCGTCCCCGAGGCGGTTGGGGAAGTTGCGGGTGGAGGTGGAGAGCACCGTGCTGTTGGGCGCCACCCGGGCCTGGTTGCCCATGCACAGGGAGCAGCCGGGCATCTCGGTGCGCGCGCCGGCGCGGCCAAAGATGTTGTAGTAGCCCTCTTCCATCAGCAGGTGCTCGTCCATGCGCGTGGGCGGCGACACCCACAGCCGGGTGGCCAGGCCGCCCTTGAACTGCTCCAGCAATTTGCCGGCGGCGCGGAAGTGGCCGATGTTGGTCATGCAGCTGCCGATGAAGACTTCGTCCACCTTGTCGCCGGCGACTTCGGAGAGCAGGCGCGCGTCGTCGGGATCGTTGGGGGCACAGACCACCGGCTCGGCCAGCTGGTCGAGGTCGATCTCGATCACCGCCGCGTACTCGGCGTCGGCATCGGCCTTCATCAGGCTGGGGTTTTCCAGCCACTCTTCCATTTTGCGGGCGCGACGCTCGAGGGTGCGGGCGTCGCCGTAGCCCTCGGCAATCATGGCGCGCAGAAGGACCACATTGGAGCGCAGGTACTCGGCGATGGTGTCCTCATCCAGGGCAATGGTGCAGCCCGCGGCGGAGCGCTCGGCGGAGGCGTCGGACAGCTCGAAGGCCTGCTCCACGGTCAGGCCGGACAGACCTTCGATTTCCAGGATGCGGCCTGAGAAGATGTTCTTCTTGCCCTTCTTCTCCACCGTCAGCAGCCCCTGCTGGATGGCGTAGTAGGGGATGGCGTGCACCAGGTCGCGCAGGGTGATGCCCGGGCGGCGTTCGCCCTTGAAGCGCACCAGTACCGATTCCGGCATGTCCAGGGGCATCACGCCGGTGGCGGCGGCGAAGGCCACCAGGCCAGAGCCCGCCGGGAAGGAGATGCCCATGGGGAAGCGGGTGTGGCTGTCGCCGCCGGTGCCCACGGTGTCGGGCAGCAGCATGCGGTTGAGCCAGCTGTGAATGATGCCGTCACCCGGGCGCAGGGAGACACCGCCCCGGGTCATGATGAAGTCGGGCAGGGTGTGCTGGGTGTCGATGTCCACCGGCTTGGGGTAGGCGGCGGTGTGACAGAAGGACTGCATCACCAGGTCGGCGGAGAAGCCGAGGCAGGCCAGGTCCTTCAGCTCGTCCCGGGTCATCGGGCCGGTGGTGTCCTGGGAGCCGACCGTGGTCATGCGCGGCTCGCAGTAGGTGCCGGGGCGAATGCCCTCCATGCCGCAGGCCTTGCCGACCATCTTCTGCGCCAAGGTAAAGCCCTTGCCGCTGTCGGTGGGCTGCTCCGGGGTGCGGAACAGGTCGCTGACCGGCAGGCCCAAGGCCTCGCGGGCACGCGCGGTCAGGCCGCGGCCGATGATCAGGTTGATGCGGCCGCCGGCGCGGACTTCGTCCAGCAGCACCTGGGACTTGAGGGCGAACTCGGACAGGGTCTCCCCGGACTCGCTGAGGATCTTGCCGTCGTAGGGGCGAATTTCAATCACGTCGCCCATGTTCAGCTGGTCGACATCCGCCTCGAAGACCAGGGCGCCGGCATCCTCCATGGTGTTGTAGAAGATCGGGGCCACCTTGCCGCCGATGCAGATGCCACCGCTTTTCTTGTTCGGCGTGCCGGGCATGTCCTCGCCGAAGAACCAGAGCACCGAGTTGGTGGCGGACTTGCGCGAGGAGCCGGTGCCGACCACGTCGCCGACGAAAGCGACCGGCAGGCCCTTGGCCTGGATCTCGGCAATCTGCTGCATCGGGCCGGTGACGCCGTGCTCTTCGGGGGTCAGACCGTCGCGGGTCATCTTGTACATGGCCAGGGCGTGCAGGGGGATGTCCGGGCGCGACCAGGCGTCGGGGGCGGGGGAGAGGTCGTCGGTGTTGGTTTCGCCGGTGACCTTGAATACCGCCACCTTGATCGATTCGGCCACTTGCGGGCGGCGGGTAAACCACTCGCCCTCGGCCCAGGACTCCAGCACCGCTTTGGCGTTGGCGTTGCCGGCCTTGGCCAGCTCGTCGACGTCATGGAAGGCATCGAAGACCAGCAGGGTGTGCTTGAGCTCCTCGGCGGCCAATTCACCCAGTTTGTCATCCTTGAGCAGGCCGACCAGGGTCTCGATGTTGTAGCCGCCGTGCATGTTGCCGAGCAGGCGAACCGCGGCCTCGGCGTCGATCAGGGGGCTCTCGGCTTCGCCCTTGGCGATCGCGGACAGGAAGCCGGCCTTGACATAGGCCGCTTCATCCACGCCCGGGGGGACGCGTTCGCTGATCAGTTCCAGCAGGAAAGCTTCTTCCCCCGCCGGGGGAGCCTTCAACAGTTCCACCAGGTCCGCGACCTGTTCCGCGGAGAGGGGCTTGGGCGGAATATTGAGGGCGGCCCGTTCGGCCACGTGTTCACGATAGGCTTCTAACACAATCGAGCTCCTGTGCAGGGGAATCCATGGGGTGCGTCGGTGGCGCGAAGCCCGCACCGGCGCGGGAAAATCGGGGCGGGAGTATAGCCCAGCGCCGGGGCAAGATAAATGAACCGCGACCGGATACCGTGCATTCATCGGGTGGATCTTTTACACTGCGCCGCCGAGAGTTGCCGCGCGCCCGGTCTGTTTCGCATGTCGCTGTCGATCGTCAAAACCCCCTGCATTGGCGTCTGTTCCACCGGAATTGGCGACGCCGTATGCCGTGGCTGCAAACGTTTCGCCCACGAGGTGATTCACTGGAACAGTTACTCCCCGGAGCAGAAGCGGGCCATCGACGGGCGCCTCGCGGGTTTTTTGTCCCAGTGCGTCAGCAACAAGCTGCGGGTGGTGGACAAACCCCTCTTGCAGTGGCAGCTGCAGGTCCAGCAACTGCGCTACAACCCCACGCACGACGAGTACTGCTGGGTATTCAGCCTGCTCAAGGCGGGGGCCGGGCAGATCCGCCGCCCGGCAGATTTTGGTTTTGAACTGGAGGCGGAGTACCGCGGCATGCCACTGACTGACTTGCGGGAGCTGATTGACCGGGAGTTCTATACCCTGTCCGAGGCCCACTACGACCGCTACATGCGCACCCCCGACCTGTTTGCGGAGGAGGGGGCGTGAGCGCCGCGGTCGACCTGCAGCCGGTGCGCGACTTTCTCGGCTGCGCGACACCCCCGGCCTGGGTCGACTGGGCCCTGCAGAACCCCGATATCCTGCTGGTGGACCACGCCAACTGCGAGAAAAAGGCCGCCGCCACCGCGCTGAATCTCATGTACCGCTACGTCGATCAGCCGCGGCTGCTGCACAAGCTCTCGCGCCTGGCGCGGGAGGAGTTGCGTCACTTCGAGCAGGTGCTCAGCCTGATGCAGCGGCGCGGCGTGGACTACCCGCAGCTGTCGGCGGCCCGCTACGCCGGGGAGCTGCGCGCCGAGGTGCGCAGTCGCGAGCCGGAGAGGCTGCTGGATACCCTGTTGGTGGGGGCCCTGATCGAGGCGCGTTCCTGCGAGCGCTTTGCCGCCCTGGTGCCGGTGGTGGATGAGGAGCTGGGCGGCTTTTACCAGTCGCTGCTGAAATCCGAGGCCCGGCACTTCCAGGACTACCTGGGCTTGGCGTCGGGGCTGGCGCCCGAGCCGGAGCTGGCGGCGCGGCTACAGACCCTGCGCGAGCGGGAGGCGGCGCTGGTGCAGCGCGAGGATCGCGAGTTTCGTTTTCACAGTGGCGTGCCGGCGCGTCCACAGGCGGGGCGCGCGGCCGCCGCGACCTGATCTCAGTGTGCCCTCACGCCAGAGGGCCAGGCGTTTGCTTCAGAGATCGAGAATTTACCCGAAGATATATCTTTAACCCTATGAATTTATAGGGAAATCAATCAATCTTAGCTGCCCCGGTCGCGCTTCGATACACCAGCCCCGTTCCTCCCAGTCACCGAGGACCCAGCGGGTTCCAGCGGCGTGCTCGTGGCGGGCGGGGCGGTGGGTGTGGCCGTGGATCAGCTGGCGCACTTCGCGGTCCAGCATGGACCGTTCCACCTCGTCGGGCGTCACGTCCATGATGTCCTCGGCCTTGTTGCTGTTGGCCTCGCGGCTCAGGGCGCGCAGCTCCCGGGCCAGCTGCCGCCGGTCTTCCAGCGGGCGCGCCAGGAGCTCCCGCTGCCAGGCGGCCGAGCGGGTGGTCTGGCGGAACTTCTGGTATTCCACGTCCCCGGTGCACAGGCTGTCCCCGTGCATCAACAGCGTGGGCTCGCCGTAGAGATTGACCACGCTGGGATCCTGCAGCAGGCGGGCCCCCACCCGGCGGCAGAATTCGCGGCCGAGCAGGAAATCGCGGTTGCCCTGCATCAGGTAGAGGCTGGGTCCCGCCGCGGTAAAGCGCCGGAACATGTCCGCGACCTCCTGTACCAGGGGGGCATCATCGTCGTCGCCAATCCAGGCGTCAAAGAGGTCCCCCAGGATGTACAGGGCGTCGCAGTCCCGCCGTTCCAGCAGGAAATGCCCCAGCGCCCGGGTGATGGCCGGGCGCGTGACCTCGAGATGCAGGTCGGAAATGAACCAGGTTACCGGCACGCGGGGAGCGGGGCCTCAGCCCTCGACGATCTCGACGGACTCGATGATCACCGGGTCCACCGGCACATCCTGGTGGCCGTTGCGGCTGGTGGTGGGCAGGGCGCGGATCTTGTTCAGCACGTCCTCGCCCGCAGTGACCTTGCCGAATACCGCGTAGCCCCAGCCCTGCATGGTTTTGCCGCTGTGGTTGAGGAAGTCGTTGTCCTTCACGTTGATGAAGAACTGGGCGGTGGCGGAGTGCGGGTCCATGGTGCGAGCCATGGCGATGGTGCCGAAGTCGTTCTTCAGGCCGTTGTCGGCCTCATTCTCGACCGGCTCGCCGGTGGGCTTCTGGCGCATGTCGGTGTCGAAACCGCCGCCCTGGATCATGAAATTGTCGATCACGCGGTGGAAGATGGTGCCGTCGTAAAAACCCTCGCGCACATAGTTGAGGAAGTTGGCGACGGTCTTCGGGGCCTTCTCGGCGTCGAGGCTCAGGGTGATGTCGCCGAAGGTGGTGCGCATGATGACCATGGGTGTGTCCTGTCTGCAGTGCTGGATAATGGGCGGGCAATGATACGGACTTTTGCCGCCGGGTGAAACTTGCTGCACGCGATCCCCAAACCGGGCCCCGCTGCCGGTATAATGCGCGGTTTTACACAGTGGAATCAGCGCCTGATATGGAAACCCGAGCCGGCAACAATTTCCTGCATGCCATTATCAAAGAGGACCTGGAGATGGGCAGGGTCAGCGAGGTGGTCACCCGCTTCCCCCCGGAGCCCAATGGCTACCTGCACGTGGGTCACGCCAAATCCATCTGCCTCAACTTTGGCCTGGCGGAGACCTTTGGCGGTCGCTGCAACCTGCGCTTCGACGATACCAACCCGGAGAAGGAGAGCCAGGAGTTCATCGATTCCATCCAGGAGGATGTGCGCTGGCTGGGCTATGAGTGGGCGGAGGAGGTGCGTTTTGCCTCCCGCTACTTCCAGCAGTTCTACGAGTGGGCGGAGTACCTGGTGGTGCAGGGCAAGGCCTACGTCTGCGACCTCAATGCGGAGCAGGCGCGGGAGCACCGCGGCACCCTGACCGAGCCGGGGCGCAACAGCCCCTACCGCGAGCGCAGCCCCGAAGAGAACCTCGACCTGCTGCGGCGGATGAAGGCCGGGGAGTTCCCCGACGGCAGCCGCGTGCTGCGGGCCAAGATCGACATGGCTTCGCCGAACATGAACCTGCGCGACCCGATCCTCTACCGCATTCGCACCGCGGTGCATCACCAGACCGGCAGCGAGTGGGTGATCTACCCCACCTACGATTTCGCTCACGGCCAGGAGGATGCCATCGAGGGGGTGACCCACTCCATCTGCACCCTCGAGTTCGAGGATCACCGCCCGCTTTACGACTGGTTCATTGAGCACCTGCCGGTGCCCAGCCGCCCGCGCCAGTACGAATTCGGCCGCCTCAACCTCAACTACACTGTGACCAGCAAGCGCAAGCTCAAGCAGCTGGTGGACGAGGGCGTGGTGAGCGGCTGGGACGACCCGCGCATGCCCACCATTGCCGGCATGCGCCGTCGCGGTTTTACCCCGGCGTCGGTGCGCAAGTTCTGCGAGATGATCGGTGTGACCCGCAGCGACGGGGTGGTGGATGTGGCCATGCTGGAGCACGCCATCCGCGACGACCTGAACACCAACGCTCCCCGGGCCATGTGCGTGCTCAAGCCCCTGCGCCTGGTGTTGACTAACCTGCCCGAGGGGCACCGCGAGGATCTGGCGGCAGCCGCTCACCCCAGTCGACCGGAACTCGGGGAGCGCAGCCTGCCCTTTACCCGCGAGCTGCTGATCGACACCGAGGACTTCCGCGAGGAGGCCAACAAGAAGTACAAGCGCCTAGTGCTGGGCAAACGCGTGCGCCTGCGCAGCGCCTATGTGGTGGAAGCCGAGTCGGTGGAGAAAGATGAGGCGGGCAACATCCTGGCGGTGCACGCCCGGGTGATTCCCGACACGCTGGGCGAGGACCCCGCCGACGGCGTCAAGCCCAAGGGGGTGATCCATTGGGTCTCCGCCACGGAAGGGCGGCAGGCGACGGTGCGTCTCTACGATCGCCTGTTCAGCGACCCGGCCCCCGACCGCGGCGATCGCGACTTCATGGACTGCCTCAATCCCGACTCCTTGCGGGTGGTCGAGGGTGCATGGATCGAGCCCGGTCTCGCCGCAGCGGAGCCGGAGCAGGGCTTCCAGTTCGAGCGCGAGGGCTATTTCGTTGCCGACCGCTACGACCATTCACCCGAGGCACCGGTGTTCAACCTGACCATCGGCCTGCGCGATACCTGGGAGGGATAACAGTAACGTGAGTGCATCCGACAACCCGAACAAGCACCCCCTGAGTGTTTACAACACCCTCGGCGGGGAGAAACAGCGCTTCGTGCCCCGCGACCCCCAGCGCGTGACCATGTATGTCTGCGGGCCTACAGTCTACAACCTGGCGCACATTGGCAACGCGCGCCCGGTGGTGGTGTTCGACGTGCTCTTCCGTTTGCTGCGACACCTCTACCCGGAGGTGGTCTATGCGCGCAATATCACTGATATCGACGACAAGATCATTGCCGCGGCACAGGCCGGCGAGCGCAGCATCGACGCGGTGACCGACGAGTTCACCGCCAAGTACCGCGAGGACATGGCGGCCCTGAATACCCTGCGCCCCTCTCTCGAGCCCCACGCGACCCACAATATCGAGGCGATGATCGAGCTCACCGAGACCCTGGTCGAGAAAGGCCACGCCTACGAATCCGCCGGCCACGTGCTGTTTGCCGTCCAGTCCATGCCCGACTACGGCAAGCTGTCCGGGCGCTCCCTCGAGGACATGCTGGCGGGGGCCCGGGTGGAGGTCGCGGACTACAAGCGCTACCCCGGGGATTTCGTGCTCTGGAAACCGGCGGCAGACAACGAGCCCGGCTGGGATAGCCCCTGGGGCCGTGGCCGCCCCGGCTGGCACCTGGAGTGTTCGGCGATGATTCGGGCGCACCTCGGCGACAGCATCGACATCCACGGCGGCGGGCGCGACCTGATCTTCCCCCACCACGAGAACGAGATTGCCCAGAGCCGCTGCAGTCACGACGGCGACTTCGTGCACTACTGGATGCACAACGCCTACCTGGACATGGACGGGGAGAAGATGTCCAAGTCCCTGGGCAACGTGAAGACGGTGCGGGAGCTGCTGCAGCACTACCGCGGCGAGGTCCTGCGCTTTGCCCTGCTCTCCGCGCACTACCGCTCGCCCTTGAACTTCTCCGGCGAGCTGCTGGGGCAGGCGGAGTCCGCTCTCGGCAGTCTTTACAACACCCTGCGGGACGTGCGCCATATCGACGTCGACCCCGAGGCGGTGGAACTGGCCGGCGAGGCCGCCTTCCAGGCGCTCTGTGATGACCTCAACACCCCCGGGGCAATCAGTGAGCTGCACGCCCTGGCGCGACAGCTGCACAAGTCGCAGACACCCGTGGAGCAGGCCTGGCTCAAGGCACGCCTGCTGGCGCTGGGCGGATTGCTGGGGCTGCTGCAGCAGGACCCCGAGGCCTGGATGCAGGGCGGGGTCGACGACGACGGCCTCGACGCTGCAGCCATTGAAGAGAAAATTGCCGCCCGGGCCCGGGCCAAGAAGGACAAGGACTTTGCCCTTGCGGATGCCATTCGCGCCGAGCTGCTGGCGGAGGGTGTGGTGCTGGAAGATTCCCGGGAAGGCACCCAGTGGCGACGGGCCTGAGGCCGCTCTCCACCGGGTGAGCCCCGGTTGCGCCGGCCGCCGTGGAGCGGCCGGGCAGGGTGAAAGGGTGTCGGCGTCCTAGCCGAGGGATTTCTCCCCGGACTCCACACTCTGCATGATCAGGGTGTTGATGGTCATCGGGCCGACACCGCCGGGTACCGGCGTATAGGCACTGGCCTTGTTCACCAGGGGTGCCAGCTCGATGTCACCCACGCCACCCGGGTGGTAACCGGCATCCACCACCACGGCACCGGGTTTCACCCACTCGGCCTTGATGAACTCGGGCCTGCCCACGGCACCCACCAGAATGTCCGCCTGGGCCACCAGGCCCGGCAGGTCGCGGGTGCGCGAGTGGCAGATGGTGACCGTGGCATTTTTCTGCAGCAGCATCATGGCCATGGGCTTGCCGAGAATCGGGCTGCGGCCCACGACCACGGCGTGCTTGCCCTCGATCTCGATCTGGTAGTGCTCCAGCAGCCGCATGATCCCCTGGGGCGTGGCGCAGCCGTAGGCGGGCTCGCCCATGGCCATGCGGCCGAAACCGAGGCAGGTGACGCCATCGACATCCTTCTCCAGGGCGATGGCGTCAAAGCAGGCGCGCTCGTCGATCTGCTCGGGAACCGGGTGCTGGAGCAGAATACCGTGCACATCCGGGTTGTTGTTCAGCTCGTCGATCTTTGCCAGCAGCTGTTCGGTGGTGGTCGAGGACGGCAGTTCTACCGCCAGGGACTCCATGCCAACGCGTTTGCAGGCGTTGCCCTTCATGCGCACATAGGTGGCCGAGGCCGGGTCGTCGCCGACCAGGATGGTGGCGAGAATCGGTGTCTTGCCGTCGGAGCGGGCTTTTAGGGCGTCCACGCGCTCGCGCAATTCCGCCTCGGTCTGCTGGGCAACCGCCTTGCCGTCGAGTACCAGTGCTGACATCTGCATGCTTCCTGTCGAAATGTGATGGGGTCCGGGGAGGGCAGCTATTGTCCCACGCTGCCCGCGCCCTTGGAAGCGTATCCCCGTCGCCGCGCGCCTGGCCGCGTCCCGGGCCGCCGATATGCGGGGCTCCGGACTCCGCGAGCGGGCGCACTCGCGGCATTTTGCCGTTGACGACCCCGGGTACCCTGAGTATGATGCGCCCTCCTGAACGCGGGGGTCGAGCGCACCACGGTGTCACTCATCTCGGGGTATAGCGCAGTCTGGTAGCGCGCCTGCTTTGGGAGCAGGATGTCGGGGGTTCAAATCCCTCTACCCCGACCAATTTGCACGCCACACACGGCAAATTGGCACGCCTGTCGTATTCAGACCACGTTTGTTGTGGTGGCCGTAGCTCACCTGGTAGAGCACCGGATTGTGGCTCCGGAGGTAGCGGGTTCGAGCCCCGTCGGCCACCCCATTCCCCTCCCTCATCGGGGGTATAGCTCAGCTGGATAGAGCAACGGCCTTCTAAGCCGTGGGTCGAGGGTTCGAGTCCTTCTACCCCCGCCACTAAACCCCTGAAAAATAAGCGATTTCTGGCTAAGTCTGCCGAAGTCTATAAGTCCAGTTCGCCCCGTAAGTCCACAGTAAGTCCATATCGCGCCGCGAAATACCGGGGGTGCCGTCATGGATAAAGCAGCGTATCGGGTTCGCGCCAGCCTGTTGGCGAAGGCAAAGAAATACCGCGCCAGGTATCCCAGCATCCCAAGTGGGGCCGGGGTGGTGGTCATCAATCGCGAGGGCGTGGCCGCAGGGTGGATGAACGAGCTCCGCGACCCCGAAGGGTGGGTTCCCGGGTGTCGGGCTGTCGATGCGGGCGGGGCTGTCTGGATCGCCAGGGGCGGCGATGACTACAACGGCGCTCGGGAATGGGTGGCCCTGCAGCACGGGGTCGCCAGTCATGGATAAAGATATTGCCTTCCTCCTGGAACAGTGGGCCCGCTGGTGCTATGTCGAGCGCGGGGTGCAGCTTGGACTGCCTCACCAGACACCTTTCCGGCGCCTCCTGGGCTCGACAGTGCCTTCGGCCTGCATCAGTGACCCATTGGCCCAGGCCATCGACCAGGCGGTCGCGGAGGTCTGCCAGCGCAATGAAAAGATCGGGCGGGTGCTGGTCCCGTACTTCCTGCAGGGCAGGACCACGGTGCAGATCGCGAAGAAACAGGGGGTGAGCCGGCCAACAGTGTCAAAGCGGTTGGCGCTGGGGGTGTCGATGGTGGGGGAGATACTCGAGAGGTAGGGTGTGGCAGGTTCCCACCCGTATCCGAAGCCTTTATTTTATTGGTTTTTCTGCGCTCGAGCCTCCGCTTTCTCCGCGCCCATATCAACAATTGCCTCGAGCCGCTTTTTGCGCTCCTCTCGGTTGACGTACCAGTCTTGGAAAAGAGTTTCGATGAGGTTGATTAATAGTTCAGCCTCGTTCGGATCAACATCCACAATGAGATTGATGTCTTTTTCCATGTGGGCACCGATGTTTCCGACCTGCCGAACAGTGTCAATTGCTGCCCAGGTTAGAGGGTCGGTTTTCTCTTTTATTGCTTCGATTTCGTCTACTAGCCGTCCAGGCTTTACAGCCCAGAAGTCACGAATGATTCCTTGTAGACAACGCCTCGCTAGAGTGGCTGATGCTTTCGGGCTGTCGTTTCGTATCAGACAAGCCTCGGTGTAATCGTCAAGCAGTGGTTGGGGGATATATTCTGGAAATACCTTGGCACTGGACGGGGGGATTAATGCCCAAGATTTGATGGGTTTCAAAAGCCTTTCCTCACCAGCTCGCCACTCGCTCTCGTATAGCATGGCATTGAGGCTAAACTTCAAGCACTCGGGATTGGGGCAGACTATGAAAGTTGTATTGAGCGTTCTTCTGCCCTCAGCATTTGCTAGGCGAAGAATGGTAGCGTTTCCAGTTATGGTATCGGTGATGGTGACATGCCTTTGGCAGTGTGGGCATTGCCAGTTGAATCCGTTGGCCATCCTGTCGACTTCTTTGGTTGTGGACCGAGTGCGGCTGACCTTATAACACACGGTCCCCGAGTGCCAGACATGCGATGTGGCGGACAGCTCAGTTCAATTTTAAAGTGGCCGTTTCCTCCCGTTCCTGCTGAAGGGGTTATCCGGCTTCTTCGATCCGGTGGTGTGCACCTTGTGGGTGGTGGCGGGGGTGATGCCGAAGTCACCGCAAAGGGCTCTGTACTGCCCCAGCAGGTGGCCGCTCGGGGCCTCGCCTGCAGCGTATAGCTGCACGATCTTTCCGTGAATCGCCGCCAGGTGCGCCAGAGCCATCACGCTGGCTTCGGTCAGGATGCCGGCGCCGTGCAGAAAGCCGGCCAGCTTGTCGAACTCGCGGCGAGCGTGGATATTCGGCAGCCAGTCCGGGGCCTCGGGCACTTCCTCGGCTGCAGGCAGATCTATCTGCCCAGGCTGGTCACGATCAGGGCGCCGGGTGCCGGATAGCACTTTCAGGTTGGTGGGTTTGCGGGGTCTGGGCATGGCCGAAAAACTCCGTTTTCTGAATTGACGGTGCAAAAAATTGGGGGGCGCATGGTCTTGTCCCCCAGAGTCTGAGAAACCAACCCTCCCCCTCCCCAGGGCGCTCCGGGCCTGCTGGGCTGCTCTCTCCGCTGTGTACGGGCTACCAGATAGCGCCAGCCAGGCGCGTGATCTTCCGATCAAGGCGGTCATGCAGCCTGTAGGCGGGCGGTCATGTAGCGGCGCAGCATCCGGGCCCGGGCATCCTGATTGTTGCTCGACGGTGCGGACCGCGCCGACACTTTACTGGCGGGGTAGGCGGGCAGAGCCACGGTGCTGATCTCCAACAAGATCACGTCCTTCAAGGTCCGCTCGATCTCACCGCTTGAGGTCTCGCGCCAGCTCTCACCGGCGGCGCCATTCACAAAGAAACTGAATGACATGCTGGCCAGATCGCCGCGCTTGACCAGTTCGTGAATGTCCCGGCCCAGGCTGCTCTCGGGCAAGGTCAGTTCGAAGTACAGCCCCCGGTCATCCTCGGATAGCTTGAGGGTGCGGCTTCGGCTGGACCCCAGCAGGTCAGCCATGTTGTGGTGATGCACCGCGAATATCGGGTGGCCGTCGCTGATCGTCCGGGCAAACGCTCCCGGTGCGATGATCTCCCGGAAGCCTCCCAGGTCTACCGACCGACTGTTAAACACTGCTGCATGTCCAATCAGTTTCATTGCCCGGCCCCCAGGTGGACCCCACAGCGGCGCAGCTCACCGGCTACACGCTCCACCTCGGCAGACCAGCGCAGTTCGGCCTCCTTGCTCTGTGCGGTCTGCAGTTTCTCCCGGGCCTCGATCAGGCGGTTTAACATCCACTTGCGGGCCAGGGGGTGCCGGGCCAGTCCCTTGTACTGGCTCCGGTCTTCTTCGGTCATGCGGATTCGGGTTCCCGCCTCTGCGCGTTCTGCTTTCATGGTCTGCTCCTATGCGGCTTTCATCGCGTCCCGAATGCCTAGGTCGATCATCAACTGCTTCCGCTCGTTCCCCTCGGGGTAGAGCGCAGCAGCCAGGGCGCGGATCGTGTCGGCCTCGAATACCAGGGCGCTGCCGATATGCGCGGCTTGGTTCCGGGCGGTGATTACAAGGCGGGCGGCTTGCTGGGCTTCCTGCAGCAGGGCTCGCGCCTTCTCGGCTTGTTCCAGTGCCTTGGCCAGGTTCTTGCGGTGCTGCCCGGCGGCCTTCATTGCTTCTTCACCCTGGGCAATACCAATGGCCCGGTGCAGCTCACTTTGCTGGCGATGCAGTAGCTTGTCTTCGTCGCGAAGGTCGGCTTCGGACTGGCGGACAGCGCGGAGGGCGTCCAGGTCGCCGTCGCCCATCACGTTCTCGATCTCCGCTTCCTTCGCCTTCAGCTCGGTATCGACCTGCTGTATCCGCTGGCTGATCTCTGCCTTGATCGCTGCCAGCTCTGCAGACGATGCGTTGTTTTTCACCGCTTCGGCGGCCCGTTGTGTAACTGATTTGCGCTTAATCATTGCAGCTTCCTCTGTTGCCGTTGGGACAAGATGTTTTCCAGGGTGTGCCGGGCGGCCTTTGCTCCGAGGTCGGCCCCGAACACTTCCACCGCGAGGGCAATGCTCGCTCTCATCAGGGCGCCAGCCACTACCCGCACAGGTAGCTGGCCGAACTCATCCTCGATGAACCCGAACAGATCCAGCGTTGCCCGGTTCTCTGCTTCCATGTCTTCGCGGTTTTTCATGGGGTAATTTCACCATGCGTCCAAGGTGATCGCGTGACTCGTCACAGAGCCGGCTGCATCCTCGATGAACCGGGCCAGGGCCTTTGCGGTCCGCTCCAGGTCGTGCGCTTCCTCGACGGCCAGGTAATTCAACTCAATAAGGGTTTCCACGGTATCTATCTGCACCTCGATCGGCAGGACGCGGATACCCGCTACCCGTCGCTCTCGAAGTTTCCTCATCCGTTCCGCTGCCGTCGTCATGCCCTGGGCCTCCCTGTGATTGCCCCGGCGGTGGACTGCCACCGGGGCGCGGATAGATCACTTGCCTTGCAGCTTCTCGAGGTCGTCCACTGCGGAGTCGATCTCGCCGACAATCACCTGCTCGGCATAGGCCAGGCCCTGCAGCGCCAGTCCCAGACCTTCCATGTCGCGGTCCCCCAGGTGCTCCAGGTCGGCAGAGCAGTGACGACGCTGCAGCAGTTGGCCCAGGGTCTCCACGCCACCGGCGGCGATGCTGAGTTGCCGGACGTGGTAGCGGATGCGCTCGTTAATCACTTCGGTCTTAGTCATCACGGCGCACCCCCTGCAGCTTCTCCAGCTCAATCACGGCTTCCTCGCTGCTATCCCGGATATGCCCGAGCACAAGCGCCAGCCCTCGGACGGACAGGGCCAGGCCCTCCATATCGCGCTCGGAAAGGCTGTCGAGGTCGGCGGAACAGTGCCGCCGGTGGATCAGGTCGCCCAGGGTCTCGAGGGCATCGCTGATAACACATACCTCCTCAAAGCCCCGGCGTATGTCGTGGGTCACAGTCTCGAGTGTCGGATTCATTGCGCTGCCTCCTCGGTTACGCGGTTTTTGATTTCTTCCAGGTCGCTGGCCAGATACAGGGCGTAGTAGCCCAAGCTCGCAGTGGCATGCCCGAAGCTGGCCCGGATCTGCTCGCCGTATTCATCGGGGGTCGATGCCGCCACGCCCAGGGCTTCCAGTCCCTCGCCCAGCAGCACCAGCTTGTGGTGCAGTTCGTCGATTTCCTGTTGTGTGTTCATGGTTATGGTTCCTCTCGAGTTGGTTGGTGGTGCGTCGATGCGTCGATCCTGCGCCAGTCCTGCGCCAGTCCTAATGACGCAGCAGGGCCAGCGCCCCCAGCGCTGCGCCAATGCGCTAGGGGGGGTATGGGGGGGTGACGCAGCGCACTTTTGCTGGCGCATTTTCAGCCCTCCGTGGTCGCTGAAATTTCGGGTTCGGGGTGAGGATCGGCGCACTCTTGGCGATCCGCGAGCACCAGCCGGGTGCCCTTGTGGCGGTTCGGCTTGGTGTATTCCTCCTCGACCAGGACGCCATCGCGCAGCATGCTGGTGAGGGCTTTTGCGGCTAGGGTGCGGCCCTGTTTGTTGGCCTGAAACCGGGCCGGATACTCCGCCAGATTGGCGAGGACGTTCATGGCGCAGTGAGCCCCGGGGACTAGGTTGGCGGGGATGCTGATTCCGGCCTTGTCGGCGGCCTCGAATACCCGCACCAGCTCCTGGCGGTCACCCTGGGCGGTCAGTCCGTCCGTGAGGGTGCGCACCTGTTGTGGGATGGGGATGCCCTTGGCGGTCATCACCAGCGGCAGAGGATCGGCCCGACGCCCCACGTTCAGCTTTTCGTGCTCGAGCACCAGGGAGCCATCCTCCTGCACCAGCAGCGCCAGGCGGGACCGGCTGCTGTTGTGCCAGGCTGTCGAGCCCGAATAGCTGTTGCCCTGGGCTCCGTTCCTGGCGGCGGCCTTGTCGATATGCGCCAGCAGTAGCACGGCGGCATCGTTCTCCCGGGCAATCTGCCCCAGGGCCCGGATGAAGGCGCGGACGGACCGGCGGGCGTTCTCATTGGCGTCGAAGGCATCCGAGGCGTTATCAATCACGATCAGCCCGGCCCCGGCCACCAGGTCGCGCAGGGCGTAGTAGGCCGGCGTGGGCTGCGCTGGGGCGTTGAAGCCCTCCCCCTCGGTCATCAGGGCGGCATAGCCGTCTGTCCCGTCCAGCAGCTCGAGGCGGTCCAGCACGTTGAAGTGGTTCAACTGGTATTCGTCAATGATCCACTTGAGGCGTAGCCGCATGATCGGCGCTTCATCCTCGAGGGACACCACCACCACGCGGTCGCGCTCCACCAGCTTGTCGGCGAACCGCTCACCGGCGGCGACGTGGGCGGCCAGCACCAGGGCCAGAGCAGTTTTACCGGCGCCCCCATGCCCGCCCAGCAGGGTCACATTACGGCGCGGCAGATAAGGCTCCACCAGATACCGGGGCGGCTCGGGTCGGGCGGTCATCAGGTCTTGCAGATCCACCGGCGCCAGCACAGACAGAGCTTGGTCAATCGCGGCGGTGAGTTCGTCGGCAGTCGGAGACTGTGAATTCACGCGATGCCCTCCTGTGCCAGTCGATCCCGGTAGGCCAGATACAGGGCGCGATCCCGCGAGGTGGGCTGCATGCCTCGCTGTTCGGCGAGGCGATACAGCAGCACAAACGACTGCATATAATCCCGGTCGCCCTGTGTCAGCCGTGGGCGGGCCCTGGGGGCTTCCCAGGTGGGCAGGATGCCCCGGGACTGCAGCACGTCGCGGACTTCCTCGAAGGTGCAGCCACTGAAGCAGTGCAGCAGCAGGCGGGAATGGCCGTCCGTGATCTGCAGGGATGGCGAGCGGTCATCATGCGCAGGACAACAGGCCATCCACTGGCCATCACGCACACGGCGGGCCCGGTCCAGGTGGGCGGCCACTTGCTCGGCGGACGGTGTTTCCGGTCGCAACTGAGGCGCGGTATACTGTGTGCGCTTGCTTTGTTCTGCCCCCTGTTGCCGGTGGCCGCCGGCCTGGGGGTGATCTTCCTGCCTCATGGCTCCCCCTCAGTCAGTGCCAGCGCCCCTCGGGCGGCATCGGCGATCAGTGCCAGATCATCGACGTCATGGCCGACGGTCCAGGGCTTGTTGCGGATCTTGAACAGAATCTGAGCGTCATCCACGCGGACCGTGGTGGCGTACTCGCCGCGCTCGAGAGTTACCATGGCAGTGCCGCCACGGGTGGCAGTGATCTTTGTCTGGCGGGCTCTCATGGTCAGGCGCTCCGCTTGCCGGCCTCGAGACAGGCGCGCTCTTGTTCTTCCGTGATGATGGTTCGGCGGCCCAGCTTGGTGGTTTCAAGCTCACCCCGGGCAATCATGTTGTAGACGGTGGCCCGACTGATTCCCCAGCGTTCCGCGAAAGCCGCGATGCTTCGCGGGTGCGGTTGAGGGGGTGCGGGTTCTTTCGTGGTCATTGGTCTAGCTCCGTTGCCTTTGGCTTACGGGGCTAGACTAGGGCGGGGGTAGGGTTGCGGCTTCCTCGTTTTCTTCGAAGAAAGTTAGGACGTGAGTTTTTGCAGCTCGGCGGCAATTTCCCGGTCACGTTCAAATCGCTCCCGTGAGAAGTCGTGCTTGCGCTCTTCGATCTCATCCAGAATAGACTGAATGCTCCAGAGTCGCCGGCTGTACCGTTGGTGTGCGTAATACTGCCGATCGATAGTCGCCTTGCTTCTGTGAAGGCGGTCGCCGATTTCCTCAAACTGTGAGTGAATATCGCCTTCGCGGGGAGTCAGGTGTACCAAGTCCGCGACAAGGGGGTCGAATGTCTGGCGCTTCGTACCCTCTGGGTTGAACATGGAAGCTGGTGTCTTGGTGCCGTCTATCACCTTGCGCATCTCGCTGGCGACAAATCGGGCCACTTTGGCGGGAACCGGCTGCCCGCGCTCCGTGCTTACCGCGAATAGGTCAAAAATCACGGTCGTGGAATGAGTGTTCCCGCGCTCAGCGTCATACAGCAGCGCTGGGACTGGGTAGCCAAGATAGGTGTGGTGCACTTTCACGCTTCACCCCCAAAAACTTGCCGGATGGCGTCTTCCTTGTGGCTGGGGCTCAGGTGGGCATACACCAGCGTCATCTTGATGTCGGAGTGGGTCATCAGCTCCCGGACGGTATTGAGGGGCACCCCGGCCATCACCAGGCGGCTGGCGAAGGTGTGGCGCAGATCGTGGAAGCGGAAGTCCTCGAGGCCGGCGCGCTCGACCAGTCCTTCCCATGCCTTCTTGATGTTGTCCATGGGGCCGCCGGTGACGGGGGAGGGGAACACCAGGCCGGCGGCGGGCTTGCCGTGCTGATCGTTCCACTTGCGCAGCGCCTGCATGGCCTCGTTCGATAGGGGCAGGACTGAGGGCGCCAGGGTGTGGTTTTTTCTCCGGGTCTTGTTGATGACCTTGCGGATCTGGCGGTTATTGAAGTCGACGTGGCCCCATTCCAGGGTCAGCAGGTCGCCGCGGCGCAGGCCGGTATTGAGCGCCAGCAGCACGATGGGTTGAAGGTGGTCAACGTAGCCGGCCGGGTCGATCTCCGGCGCCAGCGGCTTGCCCCGGGCCTTCTGCCAGGCGCGCATGCGCTCCCGGGCTTCCCTGATCTCGTTCTCTCGCGCCGCCAGCGCCTCTCTGAGGGCGGTTTCTTCCGCTGGGCTCAGATACCGGGGGCCGGTCTGTTTCTTTGCCTGCAGCTGTTTGGTGTCGCGGGTGAGGGTGAATCCCTGCAGCTGGTGGCTGGGGATCAGGCGATGCACCTTGATGGCGGTGGTCAGGCAGGCCTTGAGGTAGGTCAATTCGCGCTGCAGTGTCTCGAAGCTCACCGGCTTGTCGCTGCTCGCCTTCTTCCGGCGCCAGCGTTGCACGTCCATGGGGGTGATCTCTGTCATGGGGCGGTCGGCCAGGTGCCCCCAGTTGCGTTTCAGGCGGCGGAGCAGGTCCTTGTGGGAAATGATGTGCTGCTCGGCGTACTCGGTATAGGCGCCCTCGAGGTACTTCCCGAAGCGGGTCGAGCGGGCGGTCTTTTCCTCGGCATAGGGGTCGGTCCCTTCCTCTGCGGTCGCGCTGGCGCTCTTGGCCAGGGTGCGGGCTCGCCTCAGGGTCATCTTGTCGGCGTTGCCCAGGACCTTGCGGGTTTTCTTCCCGGCGACCAGGTAGACCACCACCCAGGACTTGGCGCCGCTGGGCTGGACGCGGAGCAGCAGGCCCGGTTGGGTGGCGTCGCGTAGCTCGTAGGGCTTTTCCTGGGGCTTGGCTCGCGTCACGTCATGGATGGTGAGCGCCTTTGCAGTGCGTTTTCCCATGGCCTGAAATCCCGTAAGTCCATCCGTAAGTCCATTTTGATTGTATTACTCTGGACCCCCGTCTACAATGCTAGACTTACTGAGAAAGGAAAAATGTAGCAAAAATAGGGAGATAGGAAAAAATGGTCGGATTTTCAGAAACTTGGGGAATGGCCATAAAGCGGCCTTCTAAGCCGTGGGTCGAGGGTTCGAGTCCTTCTACCCCCGCCAATAAACCCCTGAAAATTAAAGATAAATTTTATCTAGAACTCGCAAGTCCGGTGGCGACAATGCTCTGTAAGTGCATGGTAAGTGCATAGAGCCAGGGCTCACTACTAGCACCACCCGGTTCTGGCCCTGAGTGCAAATTGGGTGATTCTTCACCGCTCCGCCGAAATGACCGTCGGCTCTGACAAGGGGCGGAACAAGTCCGGGTCGCGGTGCGAGGTATTGCCAACGCTGCGATCGACCGGGTAGAGCATCAGGCTCTCCTTGAGCACCGGCGCCAGCATCAAGTCGCCAGGGTCGATGGCCTGGCGGTTGTCGAGCCAGCGCAGGCACTCCTCGCGAGTCAGCATGACCGGCATGCGATTGTGCCAGGGGCGAAACTCCGGTGCGGCTTCGGTGGTGACCAGCGTGCAGGACAGCAGCGGTACGTCACCCCCTTCCCAGACGTCCCACAGGGCCGCCACAGCCAGAATCTGCTCCTCGTTGGTGATTACCCAGGGTTGCTTCCCCCGGCCCTCCTGACGCCACTCGATGAAGCTGGACATCGGTACCACCCCGCGCTGGCGCCTGAATGGCCCCCGAAATGCCGGACTTTTCTCCAAAGACTCGGCCCTGGCATTGAACATGCTGTATCGAGTGCTCACTTCCCTGGCCCAGGACGGCACCAGCCACCATCGGGCGGGATCACCTCGCCCCTCGCGCAGCAGAAGGATGTTCTCGGTTGGGGCGACGTTGTAGCGCGGCTCGGGCAGTTGCAGGTCAATGCCGAGGTGGTCCAGCAAACCCTGGAGGCCGGGCATGTCGGTGATGTTGAAGCGGCCGCACATGGCATTCACCTGACAGCAGTGGGAGAATCGAAGGCAGTCTAACGTTGCGCCCGGAGGCTTTGCCAGCTGGGGTGGGGAGTGAGCTATGTTGATTACGGTAGCCTATCTGGCCTTCGCCTGTTGCCTTGTTGTGGTGGTCATTTACTGCATGAGGCGAGCCCGTCATGGCCGGCGGGGGGAGGAGGGCGCTTGTGTCGTGGATGAGCCTGCAGAACCGATCAATTTTGAGCGCATCCCGCGTAGTCTCATACATCCCCACCAGTGTATTAGTGAAAAAAAGGCGAAAAAACGCCGGCGTTGGCTGTGATCACCAAGGGCTTGGAACCTATGGAAAACCTATGGGTTTTTGGTCTATGTGATTGCCTGGAAACAAACCGAAAGCGGGCTGCAATCCCCATGTCTCGGGGTCATAGGCTCACCGCGTTCAGAAAGGGCGGGCGCTTGATACACTCTGCTATGATGAGTTTGTGGTGCGCAGGGCGCGTCGGCAGTTCCAGCAGCGTTCTTGATATCTCAAAAGCAGGTTGCAACAGCCTGCTCTGCGGGTTCACAGGCTATAACCATGCACGATGAATTACTCCCGATGGAAGCCCAGCAGCGCGTCCACGAGCTGATTACCCAAAAGGCACCGCTGGATGAGGTGCTGGCAGCGCTCACCGACTGGGTGGGAATGAGCATGCCCGGCGCGATTGTCTCGGTCATGCGTTTTGATCCTCAGCGACAGACCTTGAGCCTGGTTCCCGGCAAACAATTCAGTCCCGCGTATATTGCCCACATGCAAGGCATTCCCGTGGATGTGAATACGGGCACTTGTGGTCCAGCTGCGGTCGAAAAGCGCCTGGTGATCACCGAGGATATCCGCGAGGACAGCAACTGGAGCGGTTACTGTGCTCTCGCGGTGGAGGAAGGGCTGCAGGCCTGCTGGTCGACGCCTATTCTCACCGCCGGCGATGAGCTGCTGGGCACATTTGCTACCTACTACAAACAGCCGGCTGCTCCTCGCGAGGAAGATCTGATCAATCTCGAGCGGGGGGCTGCCCTGGCTTCCCTGGCCTTTGTGCGTGAACGCGACAGTAGTGACCACCAGGCGCTCGCCGAGTGGCACCGCACTCTTTTTGATAATCATCCCGATGGGGTTTTTACCTTCGACCTGGATGGCCGATTCCAGAGTTGCAACGCCGCACTGACGCGCATTAGTGGGTTTCTGGAGTCGCAGATCGTCGGTTTGCACTTCAATCAGTTTGTGGTTCCCGAGTGCCAGGAGGTTACCCAGGCGGGTTTTGATCGCGCCCGCAGTGGCGAGGTGGCCAGCTACGAAACCGTCGGCAAGCACGTCGAGGGCCATACCTACCCACTGACGGTTACCAACTTCCCGGTGGTGATTGGTGACGAAATCGTGGGTGTCTATGGTATCTGCCGCGATATCTCCAACCGCAAGTCCCGCGAGGCCCAATTGTACCTGCTGCAGCGAGGGGTAGAGGCCAGTCAGCACGGTATCCTGATGGTGGATGCTCGCCAGCAGGACATGCCCGTGGTTTACGTCAACCCGGCTTTCACGGCCATGACCGGTTACACCCGGCAGGACATTCTCGGCAGGAATTGCCGTATCCTGCAGGGGGAGGGTACCGATCCGCAAGCCCGAGATGAAATTCGCGCGGGCGTGAGGGACGCTCGTGAAGTCGACACGGTAATACTGAACTACCGCAAGGACGGCACGCCCTTCTGGAATCATCTGCGCATCAACCCGGTTCTGGATGAGCGGGGGGCATGCACACATTTCATCGGCATCCAGCAGGACATTACGCGCCATCGGGAGCAGGAGGCCCAGATCGCCTACCAGGCAACCCATGATTTGCTCACCGGCCTGCCCAATCAGGTGTCCTTCATCGAGCACCTGGTAGAGGTATTCGAGGGGCCGCAGGCCAGCTCCGGTCTGCTGGTGGTGATGAACCTGGATATGGATGGCTTCAAGCCAATCAACGAGGGCCTGGGACACCAGGTGGGGAACCAGGTACTGGCCGAAGTCGCAAAACGCCTGGGTGGCGTGGTCAGCCCGGACACCGTGGTGTCCCGGCTGGTGGGCGATGAGTTTGGTCTGCTGATCAAGGACTGCGCAGGCCGTGAGGCGGCAAAGCAGCTGGCGGACACGATCCTGGAGCGACTGTCCCAGCCTTACGAGATTGATCATCACCTGATTCATCTGAGCGCAAGCATCGGCATCGCCTGCAACTGCGAGCCCCTGAGTTCTCCCCATGAATTGATGCAGCACGCGGATCTGGCCGTTGAGCAGGCCAAGCGCCAGGGCCGCAACACCTGGCAGTGGTACCGTGGGCATATGGCGGAGCGCACCCGGCAGCATGTGGTTCTGCGTCACGAACTGTTGCGGGCACTACAGGAAGACCAGTTCGAGTTGCATTATCAACCCGTGGTGGAAGCGGTTAGCGGCCGGATCAAGGGCCTGGAGGCGCTGATCCGCTGGCAGCACCCCAAGCTGGGGCTGGTTTCCCCGGGTGATTTTATTCCGCTGGCGGAGCAGACGGGGCAGATCATCCCGCTAACTCGCTGGGTACTGCGGCAGGCCTGTCGCGAAATTGGCGCTCTGAATGACAGCAGCAATCGGACCCTGCCGGTAGCGGTCAATATTTCTTCGCTGCAGTTCCGCCGCGACGGTTTTCTGGAAGATGTACAAGCGATATTGAAGGAGACCGGCTTTCCGCCGTCGCTGCTGGAGCTGGAAGTGACCGAAAGCGTGCTGATGGATGGCGTTGAACCCGTCGTGGAGTTGATGCAGGCGCTGCGCTCCATGGGTATCAGTCTGGCACTGGATGATTTCGGCACCGGATTTTCCAGCCTCGGCTACATGCGTGATCTACCCACCAGCAAGGTCAAACTGGATCGCAGTTTCGTCGCCAAGACCACCTCGGACCGTCGAACGGCAGCGATCGTGCAGGGCGTGATCACCATGGCCCACCACATGGAAATGAACGTGGTCGCTGAGGGCATCGAGACAGCAGAGGAGTGGGAGGACCTGGTTCACCGCAACTGCGATCTGCTTCAGGGCTTCTGGTTTGCCCGGCCGATGCCTCTGGCGGCCCTGCGTGATTTACCTGACAAGTTGCCGGTGGGAGTGAAGTAGGGCTGCACGATTGAGTGTCAGGCAGCCCCGCGCTGACCATTTGCTGAGTCAGTGGAAAAATCGGCCCAGCGCGAAACGATCGCTGCCCGGGCCGTGCAGGCGCCGGCTTCCTCCCAGTCGCCGGTCAGAATCCACCGGCCACCTGGCTGTTTGTCGAAGACCAGAGGCGACTGGCGTTTATCCTTTGCGACATTAACCGCCGTTGACTCGAGGATGCTGTGGCTCTGGAGCGAATTCCAGCACAATATCCTCCAGCAGTGGGTGTGTGCTGTCGAAGGGCTCCTCGCTGAGCTCCCAGATTTCGCGAAAGAATTCACGTTTTGTCTGGGGCTTGATGTTGTGGGGGAATAGCAGCAGGATCCAGTGCAGCTCAGCCATCAGTTGAGCCGCCGAGGGGGAGACATCAGCCAGCTGCATTCGGAGTTTTCAATATAGCTGGTGTCGCCCACCAGAGGGTTCTGGACAAGGGCGCGGTCGAGTTCGGTAAGTGACTCCAGCGTCCAGAGCTGGTGCTGCCCAAGCAGACTGCCGTCATCGATCAGACAACGTTTTGCCCACTGCTTGGCGGCACTGAGCAGAGCGGTGATATCTCTGTTGGGATGATAAAGGCTCATCGGGAATATCCGTTGGGTTGATCGGTGGGGCGTCGACAGCTTACTACAGTGCATTGCTGGGCAGAGTCTGGCTCTCTATGCCTGGCCGGTTATACAAAGCATAGCCAAAGGCCATTAGCGTACGTCTTCTCTGGCTGATTCAATACCCGGTCAACGCTACCGCCGGCACGCCCCCGCGAGCAAACGGTTGGTGCGAGAAGAATACCGAGTCGACAACCAGGGATCGATCCAATGACTGTCATGCAACGAATTTCCATGCGCTTCAGAACTGGGCGGGCATCGCTCAGGCTTTTTGCGACACTCCTGCTGGGTTTTGGCTGCACGGCCACCTTGGCGATAGCAGAGCCCGAACGCCCCAATATCGTGATTTTCCTCGCCGACGATCTCGGCTGGGCCGATGTCGGCTACCGCGGCAGTCCCATAAAAACCGCCAGCATTGATCGTTTGGCGGAGGAGGGCGTTCGCCTGGAGCGCTTTTACGCTACGCCCATCTGTTCCCCCACGCGGGCGGCACTGATGACCGCCCGCGACCCGATACGGCTGGGTATTGCCTACGACCAGATCCACCCCTGGTATAACGCCGGCCTTGATAAAGACGAATACACCTTGGCTGAGGCCTTCCAGGATGCCGGCTACCAGACGGCCCTGGTAGGCAAGTGGCACCTGGGGCACACGCAGGAACACCAGCTGCCCAATGCCCAGGGTTTTGACGAGTTCTGGGGCCACGTGCACACCAATACCGACTTCTACGACCACAAGCGCGAGGGCGGGCATGACCTCCAGCACAACGGCGAGAGCGTGCATGAACCCGGGGAGTACCTGACCCACCTCGAGGCCCGCGAGGCGCTGCGCTTTATCCGCGAGCGCGATGAAGACAAGCCGTTCCTGCTGTATGTGCCCTTTACCGCCCCGCACAGCCCCATGCAGGCACCACAGGAAACCATCGACAAATACGCCGGGCTGCCGGAGAAGGACTACCGGCGCACCTATGCCGCCATGGTTGACGAGATGGATCGGGCCATGGGACAGGTGCTTGCCGAGCTGGAAAGCGAGGGACTGGCGGAGAATACGGTGGTGTTGTTCTTCAGCGACAACGGCGGTTTTCACGGCTACGGTGGCAACAACGAGCCGCTGCGAGGGCAGAAGGGCCAGACCTTCGAAGGTGGCATTCGGGTGCCTGCGGTGATCCGCTGGCCGGGCCGGCTGCAGGCCAACCAGGCCTTCAACGACATGATGTCAGTGCTCGACGTGATGCCGACCCTGGCGGCCGCCGCGGGTGTGGAGCTGCCTGCCGGTACGGAGATTGACGGGGAAAACCGCTGGCCGGCCCTGCTCGGGCAGTCGGTGCCGCGGAAAACACCTTTGTTCTTCGTGTCGGAGATTCCGGTTCCCGGGATGATCTTTACCGCCGTGATCGACTGGCCCTGGAAGCTGGTGCAGATCGTCCGCGAAGGCCAGACCGCCACGGAAACGCGCGAAATGCTGTTCCAGATTGATCGCGACCCGAATGAGCAGAACAACCTGGCCTCCAGCGAGCCCGAAAAGGTGGCACATCTGGCGGAGCTGCTGCGCCAGCGCCGTGCAGAGCATCCACTGGCCGGTACCCGTGGAACGCTGGTCCCGCACCCGGGCTGGATCCCCGCCAAGGACTGGGCGCAGGCCGTGTCTCCCAGCGAACACCTACAGGATCAGTGGCGCAACGAGTTGCCCTTCGATGAGTCCCTGATTCGCGCGATTGGCGACCGTGGCCGTCTGGTCGACGAAGAGACCCGTGCGCGTTTGCGGAAGCAGGAGAGGGAGCGCGAGAAGGCCTGGCAGCAGGGCGGGGGCGAACGTTAATAGCCACTTTCCCGAGTGCGCTGCCCGAGGCTCCTCCGGGCTCTGGCAGCGCCGGCGCCGTTAGCCCTTGGCGTTTCCTGTGCGGTCGGTGGCGGGAACAGCGACCCTGTCGATCTCGATGATTTTTCTGCGTACCCACTGGTGCAAGGGTGAGCTCGTGGTGCGCAGATGCTGAATCAGGTAGGGGCGAAGCCCCGCCTGATTTTCGAAAATGGCCCTCGGCAGGTCGCGTCCGATGATCTTGTCGCGAGTCAGGGCCAGCCTGCTTAGCTGCGAGGAAGCGATCAGGAGTGCGTCGCTTTGCAGCATCAGCTCAATTGCCATCAGTAGGGAGCTGGTCCTGAGGGGGGGCACGCTCGCGATGTTCAGCTGCTTGGCGGCAGCGTCGAATTGAGCGCGGATCTCTTCGCCGTAGCCGGTCATGAACAGGACCAGTCGCGGGTGGCTGAATAGCTCTCCGGCGGCTATTTCCTCAACCGCCGCCAGCGGGTGCCCCCGCCGCATCCAGCAGATCAGCTCGCGCGGATTCAGCGGTGAGCAGACAAAATCCGGGTCCCGGGTCGATACCGAGGAGATCGAGAAATCGACTGCACCGATGCGTAGAAGTTCCAGTTGGTCCACGGTCGCGACACGGGTATTCACGTGATTTTGCAACTCAAGCTGCACTTGGGGTGCGGCTTGCTGCAGGTCCGCGCACAGCGCGAGCAGGGTTTCACTCGACGTCGTGTCCGAGTAGAGAATGCCGACACGCCCTTGTGCCGAGGCCGGGTCGAAGGTGGTCGGCGCCAGCAGATCTTCCAGTTCGTTGAGCGCACGCACGAGTGGCAGGCGCAATGCCTGTGCCCTGGGGGTCAAAACCAGGCCCGTGCCCGAGCGCGTGAGCAGTGGGTCATCGAGCAGGTCGCGGAGTCGGCCCAGGGTCTTGCTCATGGCCGGTTGGGTGACACAGAGGCGATCGGCGGCCCGGCTTACACTTTGCTCATCCAGCAAGGCCTGGAGTGCCAGCAGGAGCCGGATATCGATGTGGGACAAGCGATTTTTCATGCCCTCTGCAGGCTCACTGGACGCCGGTTGGGAACGCGCATTCTACGTTAGTTTTCAGTGCTGTCCCAAGTTGCGGCTATCGCGCGAAGGCTGGCAGGATCAGCCAATGGGGGACGGAAGGGTGTGGCCTCAGCCCTGCCATCAGCGGTCGGGGAACGCTAGCGCCGCCAGTGGCGACCAGGATGCTTGCAGCGGCCGCCGCTTTCCGCGACAATGCGCCCCCTCGCCGCAGGGCGAGTCTGTAATGGTGACCCGGGTGGTCCCCTCGCAACGCCAGGTAGCGAACCCCGCCAGGCCCGGAAGGGAGCAACGGTAGTTACTGATGCGTGTGCCGGGGTGTGGCTGCTCGGGTCATCTCCATTACGGCCCCTGTCGAGTGCATTCGGCCAGCCTCATCCGCCGCACTGCCCCGCGATCTCAGTCTGTCTCCGCCACCGTTTTCAGAGCCCCCGCCAGCAGCGGTGCCAGCTCCACGCGATTGCTTGCGTGGCGCACGCTGTCCGTGCTGAGCACCTCGCCCACGCCCGCCGCCTGCAAAATCTCCAGGGCATCGCCGGCAAACAGGGCGTGGGTGACCAGAACGTCCACCTTGCAGGCGCCCTTGGCCAGCACCTGTGTCGCCGCCGCGGCGAGCGTACGCCCGGTGCTGGCGATGTCGTCCACCAGCACCACATCGCGGCCGGCGACTTCCAGGTCGGGGAGGGTGACTCGCACCTCGCGGTCGCCCAGGCGCACCTTGCTGGCCACGCCGTAGTCCAGTCCCGCGAGCCGGGCGATGCTTTTAACCCAGGGGGCAGATTCGCTGTCCGGACCCAGCAGCAGGGGCGCCGCGGGCCGGCCTTCCAGCCACTGGCCCAGGAGGGGCCCGGCACTCAGGCTGAGGGCGCGGTGCACGGGGACGGCGTCCCTCAGGTGCGGTGTGCGGTGCAGGTGCGGGTCGACGGTGATGACTGCGTCGACCAGGCGCGCCAGCCACTGCCCGACGATCCGCTGGCTCACCGCTTCGCCGGGGTGAAAGGCCGTGTCCTGGCGCATGTAGCAGAGATAGGGCGCCACCAGGGTCAGGTGCCGGGCACCCAGCTCGCGTGCGGTCACGGCCGCGAGCTCCAGTTCCACCAGCTTGCTGTTGGGCTGGTCCAGGCTGCGGCACAGGATGACCTGCTCCGGGAGTTTGGCGGGCAACTGCAGACGGCTCTCGCCGTCGGGAAAACGGTGCACCTGCACCTCGGCGTAGTCCATGCCGGCGGCGGCCGCCAGGCGCTGTGCCGGCTCGCGGTAATCCGCAAACCCCAGGATCAGGCTTCCGCGCATGTTCAGATCTCCCCGCCAATGGCAAAGCCGTTGTCGGCCGCGGCGGCTTCCCGCGCGAAGTCGAAGTCGGCGGGAAACTCGGCGCGGATGGCGTAGAGGGGCTCGCCGGCCTTGACCTGATCGCCGAGGCGGCAGTAGAGGTCGACCCCGGCGCCCTGGTCCATGGGCGCGCCGGCGAGCCGGGCAATGCGCGCGATCTGCTGGTTGTCGATGCTGCTCACCACCCCCGCCCGGGCGGCGGTCACCTCGTGGCACAGCTGGCCCAGGGCAGGGGGTGAATGATTGCGGCCCTGCAGTTCAATAATTGCCTGCATCTTGTCCAGGGCGCGACCCGACTCGAGGATGTCCCGGGCCAGCAGATAGCCCTGGCCGCCGCGCACGTCGGGGTCGAACTCGAGGATCCGGCTGGCCAGCTGCAGCGCCTTCTCGCGCAGGTCCCGGGGCTGGTCCGGGTGGTTTTCCAGTACCTGCATCACGTCCCGCGCCTCCAGCACCGGGCCGATGCCGCGGCCGATCGGCTGGCGCCCGTCAGTAATGATCACCTCCAGGTGCAGGCCGATGCGGTCGCCGACGAACTCGAACAGCTTGCGCAGGCGGAAGGCTTCCTGCTGGGTGCGTACCTTGGCAGTGGGCCCCATGGGAATGTCCACCAGCAGGTGGGTGGCGCCGGCGGCGACCTTCTTGGCCAGGATGGAAGCGACCAGCTGACCCGGGGAATCCAGGGAGAGGGGACGTTCGACCGAAATCAGGATGTCGTCCACCGGTGCCAGGCGGGAGGTGCCGCCCCAGGCGAGGCAGCCCCGCTGGCTGCGCACGATGTCGTTGAACAGTTCCGAAGGCAGCTCCACGTTGGCCAGCACCTCCATGGTATCGGAAGTGCCCGAGGGCGAGGTGATGGCGCGGCTGGAGGTCTTGGGAATGAACATGCCGTGGGCGGCAACAATGGGCACCACCAGCATGCTGGTGCGGTTGCCAGGGATGCCGCCGATGCAGTGCTTGTCGGCAACCAGCGGTTCGTTCCAGGACAGCTGGTCGCCGGTTTCCACCATCGCCTGGGTCAAATAGAGCACCTCGTCGCGGTCCATGCCCGCCTCGCTGCAGGCAACCAGGAAGGCGGCCATCTCGATCTTGGCGTAGCGCCGCTCGGCTATCTCGCGCACGATGGCGGCGTAGTCGGCGCGGTCCAGGGGCTCGCCGGCGATCTTGCGGTGGACCGCGCTGATCGAGCCCGGGGGGCGGGCGTGGGCGATCAGCGCCGGGGTGCCCTCGGGGTACTGCAGCTGCGCGAAGGCCTCCAGGCCCAGGCCTAGCTCCTCGGGTCCGCAGATGCGCGGGTCATCGACGATGTTGAGCACCGCGAGGATGCTGCGGCCATTGTCGTCGACGTGGATCTCGACCTTGGACAGCGCCTGGAAGCCGGCGCTGCGATAGAGGTGGCAGTCCCGGTGCAGGTAGGCGACGTTTTCCTTGTAGGTGTCGATGCCGACCCGGCGCAGTTTGAGGCAGTGTTTGTTGTCGTCTGACATGGGGAACTCGTGCGTCTGGGGCAGCGGGAACCATAAGTGGCCGCGCGGCACTTGTCCATGCCTGGCCACTGGCCCGCGGGGCTATCCCGCCGCCCGCCATGAGGGGAGCGGCGCTTTGGATACCCCTCTGGCTGGTGTATCCTTGGCCTTTTCCGCAAGGCGCGTATTTTCATGTCCTACCAGGTTCTCGCCCGCAAATGGCGCCCCAGCCGATTCAGTGAACTGGTCGGCCAGGAGCATGTGCGTCAGGCGCTGGTAAATGCCCTGGATCACGACCGCCTGCACCACGCCTACCTGTTCACCGGCACCCGCGGCGTGGGCAAGACCACCATTGCGCGCATCTTTGCCAAGAGCCTGAACTGCGAGGCCGGGGTGAGTTCGGAGCCCTGCGGCCGCTGCAGTGCCTGCGAGGAGATCGCCCAGGGGCGCAGCGTCGACCTGCTGGAGATCGATGCCGCCTCGCGGACCAAGGTGGAGGACACCCGCGAGCTGCTGGACAACGTGCAGTACGCCCCCACCCGCTCGCGCTTCAAGGTCTACCTGATCGACGAGGTGCACATGCTCTCCAACAGCAGCTTCAATGCGCTGTTGAAGACCCTCGAGGAGCCGCCACCCCACGTCAAGTTCCTGCTCGCCACCACCGACCCGCAGAAGTTGCCGGCGACAGTGCTGTCCCGCTGTCTGCAGTTCAACCTCAAGAACATGTTGCCGGAGCAGGTGGTTGGGCACCTGCGCCAGGTGCTCGAGACGGAAATGATCCCTTTCGAGGAGCCCGCATTGTGGTTGCTCGCCCGGGCGGCCGACGGCAGCATGCGCGACGCCCTCAGCCTCACCGATCAGGCAATCGCCTTCGGCAGTGGCAGTGTGCACGAGGCACAGGTGCGCAGCATGCTGGGTACGGTGGACACCCACTTTGTGCTGGATCTGCTGCGGGCCCTGGCCGAGGGCGAGCCCGGGCCGGTGCTGGATATCGTGGCGCGCATGGCGGAGCACGCGCCGGATTTTGCCGCCAGCCTCGACGAGATGCTCTCTGTCCTGCACCAGCTCGCGGTACAGCAGTTCCTGCCGGGCAGCGACCGCCTGCGCGGGGATGCTCCCGGCCTGGCGGAACTGGCGGGGCGCCTCAGTGCGGAGGATGTGCAGCTGTGGTACCAGATGGCGCTGCAGGGGAAGCGCGATCTCCCCTGGGCAGCGGATCCCCGCAGCGGGTTCGAGATGAGCCTGCTGCGGATGCTTGCCTTCCGTCCGGCGCTGTTGCCACCGGGCGCCTTCGACGACGACACGGAGACGCAGGCTGCCGGGGAGGGCAGCCCCGGGGGAAAAAAGCCGGCTGAGCCGACGCCAGCCCCGGTGTCGGCTCCCGCGCAGCGCCCCACGCCGACGCCCGCTGAGCCTTCCACCGTGCCAGCCGCCGCGACCGCGCCGGCTCCGGAGGCCGCTGGCGCCGCACCCGTGGCGCCGGCCCTGTCTGTGAGGGGCACTCCGGCCCCGCCCTCGACCTCGACTCCGCCTCCGGCGTCTTCCACCCTGCGCCCAGCACCCGCGGGTGGGCCAGATGCGGGTGCGGACGAGGCGGAGGATGGCGAGCCTGCGGAAGCGCCTGACCTGGACACCCTGGCCGGTGACTGGCCGGCCCTGCTGGAGTCCCTCGGGCTGGTGGGCATCGTGTACAATATTGCCCTGCATTGCGAGCTGCGCGCGTGGCAGGGCGCCGACTTCCAGTTCGTGCTGGACGAGCGGCATGCGGCGCTCTACAACAGCGGTCACGACGAGCGCCTGCGCAAGGCCCTGGAGCTGCGCCTGGAACAGCCCGTGACGGTGAAGATCACCCTCGGCGCGGTGGCCGGCGAGACCCCGGCACAGCGGCAGCAGAGGCTGGCTGCCCAGCGGCAGCAGGAGGCAGAGCGGGAGGTGGATCAGGACCCGCTGCTGAAACACTTGATAGCCCGTTTCGACGGGCGTTTGGACCGGTCGTCCATCGCGCCGGTAGATACCCAGGAGCCACGATGAAAGGCAATCTCTCCGAACTCATGCAACAGGCCCAGAAAATGCAGGCGGACATGCAGCGCGCCCAGGAAGAGCTGGCCCGCGCCGAGGTCGAGGGCGAAGCGGCCGCCGGGCTGGTCAAGGTGGTGATGACCGGGCGTCACGACGTGCGCCGGGTGAGCATCGACGACAGCGTGCTGGGCGAGGACAAGGAAGTGCTGGAGGACCTGCTCGCGGCGGCCGTTAACGACGCGGTGCGCAAGGTCGAGGCCCACAATCGTGAGGCGATGTCCGGGCTGACCGCGGGCATGAACCTGCCGGCCGGCTTCAAGCTGCCGTTCTGAGACCTGGCCGATGAAGTTCAGCCCCGCACTGGGCAACCTGGTCGAGGCCCTGCGCTGCCTGCCCGGTGTTGGCCCCAAGTCCGCCCAGCGCATGACCCTGCACCTGCTGGAACGCGATCGCGCCGGGGCCATGCGCCTGGCTTCCGCGCTCGAAGACGCCATGCAACGGGTCGATCACTGCAGCCGCTGTCGCAATTACACCGAACAGGATGTCTGTGAAATATGCAGCGACCCGCGGCGTGACCCGCAGACGGTCTGCGTGGTGGAGAGCCCCTCCGACGTGATGGCGGTGGAGTACAGCGGAGGCTATCGCGGGCGCTATTTCGTGCTCATGGGGCACCTGTCGCCGATTGACGGCATCGGCCCCGCCGAGCTCGGTCTCGATCGCTTTCTCGAGCGCGTGGCCGAGGAGGGCGTCACGGAGGTGATTCTGGCCACCAACCCCACCGTCGAGGGCGAGGCAACCGCCTGGTACCTCACCGAGGCCCTGCCGGCCTCGGTCAATGTCTCGCGCATCGCCCACGGCGTGCCCCTGGGTGGCGAGCTGGAATACGTGGATGGCAATACCCTGGCCCACGCCTTCAGCGGCCGCCGCCGTGTCGAGCGTCCGGCATGAGCTGGCGCTGGATCGACAGCAGCGCGGCGCTGCAGCAGGTCCTCGACGACCACGCCGACTGCGCGGTGGTGGCCATGGATACCGAGTTCATGCGCCGGGACACCTTCTACCCCCAGGTGGCCCTGGTGCAGCTCTGCTTCGACAGCCAGGCCTTCCTGGTCGACCCCCTGGCGCTGGCGGACACCGCTGCCCTGAAAAACCTCCTTTCCCGCCCCGATGTGGTCAAGGTCTTTCACTCGGTCAGCGAGGATCTCGAGGTCTTCGATCGCTGGTTGGGTGTCCTCCCGGAACCCCTGTTTGACACCCAGCGGGCCGCGGCACTGCTCGGCGAGGATTTTGGCATTGGCTACAGTGGGCTGGTGGAACGCTTGTGCGGGGAGTCGCTGGCCAAGGGGGAAACCCGCTCCGACTGGCTGCAGCGCCCCCTCACGGCATCGCAGTGTGACTACGCTGCCCAGGATGTCACCTGGCTGATGGCGGTTTGGCGGGTACTCGACGCGCGCGCGCGGGAGCAGGGGCGCCTGGAGTGGGTTCTCCAGGAGGGGCGCGACACCCTGGCCAGTTTCCGCGACAGCCAGGCACACCCGGTCCAGCGTATCAAGTCGGCGTGGAAGCTGAACCGCCGCCAGCTGGCCCTGTTGATGCGCATTTGCGAGTGGCGCGAGGCGGAGGCCCGGCGGCGCGACAAGCCCCGGGGCTGGATTGTCGACGATGCGGCCTGTCTGGCTATTGCCCAGGCCCAGCCACCGAACGCGGAAACCCTGGGCCGGGTCGAGGCATTGAACCCCGCGGCCCGACGTCGCTACGGCGAGGTGTTCCAGGGCCTGGTCGAGGAGGTGGCTGGTCTGCAGGAGGCGGCGCTGCCGCAGCGTCTGCCTGCGCCCCTGAACGCCGAGGAGCGCAAGCGTCTCAAGCGTCTCAAGCAGCGCGGCCAGGCCCTGGCGGAGGGGCTCGGCGTGGCGCCGGCTCTGGCGCTGGCGGGGCGGGACTACGAACTGTTGTTGCGCGAATCGGGCGGCACGTCGGTAGCGCCGCCGCCGAGCTGGGGCGGCTGGCGCGAGACGCAGCTGATTGGCCCTCTGCGACAGCTATTGAAGGAAGGACAGTTGTGAAACGTATCTGCCAGATTTATCGCAGCCCGCGCCGGGCCGAGATGTATCTCTATGTCGACAAGGCGCGCGGACTGGCGGATGTTCCCGAGGCACTGCTGCAGCAGTTCGGTGAGCCCCAGCCGGTCATGGTGCTGGCCCTGGATGCCGGGCGTCACCTGGCGCGTGTCGCCGTGGTCGATGTTCTGGACAGCATTGCGCAGCGCGGCTTTTTCCTGCAGATGCCCCCCGCAGAACCCGCGGAGGCTCCGCTGCAGCCCGGGCCGGCACATGACTAACTGGTGGGACAGCCTGCCCCTGGAGGCCCTGGACCAGCAGCAGTGGGAGGCGCTCTGCGACGGCTGTGGTCGCTGTTGCCTGCACAAGCTGCAGGATGAGTACAGCGGCGAGTTGTTCTACACCCGCGTGCACTGCCAGTACCTGGACCTCGCCGGATGTCGCTGCACGGTCTATCCCACGCGCCAACGCTGGGTGCCGGACTGCGTGGTACTGGATCGGTCGCGGCCCGAGGAATTCGAGTGGATGCCCGGCACCTGTGCCTACCGGCTGCGGGCCCACGGCAAGCCACTGCCTGCCTGGCATCCCCTGCGCACCGGCGATCCGGAGTCCGTGCGCCGGGCGGGAATCACCCTGGACGAGCGCGCGATCTCGGAGGAACACGTGCATCCCGACAGTCTCGAGGAGCACATTGTGCACTGGGTCGACAGCAGGGAGGAGACAGCATGACGGCGGAGGCCTATCCGATTGCCCTGGGTGCCTATCTGGGTTCGGCTCTGCTTGCCCTGGTCCTGTTTGGCTGGTGGCTGCGCGGCTGCTGGGGGCCCGGCCGACGCTGTCTGCTGCTGCTCTGCGGCGCGGCCCTGTTGTTGACCCCGGCCTTTCCCCACGGGGGTGTCGATACCCTCGCGCCGGCGCTGGTCGTCGCCGCCTTCCAGTTCTTCACTTCCGGCGAGCTGGCCTCGGCGACGCACGCCCTCAGACCGCTCGCTGCGGCGCTGCTGGCGGCCGTGATAATCACCGCGCTGCTGCGCCTGACGCTGTGGCGGACGCGGGCGGAGACGCCCAGATCGTGATCCGGCGCCTGCGGCAAGTCCTGCTGGCGGCCCTGCTCGGGTTTGTGATCAGCCCCTTCGCACAGGCCACCTATGACCTGCGGCTGGTGGTGCAGGCAGACTGGCTGGAGGATCCCGCGACCCGGGAGGCGGTCAGCCTGGTGCTGCACCTGCTGCCCGAGGGCGGGCGCGTCGGGCTTTGGCGCTACGGCGCCAGGGCCGAGTCTCTGCTTCCCCCGGGCACCGTGGATGCCGACTGGCGTGACCGGGCACTGGCCTCGCTGCGGGGGGAGCCCGGGGAGGGTGGCGCCCAACTGCCGGCGGCACTCGACGCCGCCCTGGCTGCGGCTCCCGCCGATCCGGCCTGGCCGCGTGCCCTGCTGCTGATGGGCGACGGACGCGTCGAGGTGGCGGACTCGCCCATGGTCAATGCCGCCGGTGCCCGGGACCTGGACGCTCGCTTTGCCGACAGCGAGTCGCTCAGCTGGCCGATCTATACCGCCGTTGCCGGTCGCGGGCCGGGGGCGGACCTGTTGGCGTCCCTCGCCCGCAATAGCGGAGGCCAGGCGCTGCCTGCCCAGGCAAGCCCGGCGGATACCTGGTGGCGGGTATTGAGCGCCGCGCTGCCCATGACCCGTCTGCCCCTGCGCGAAGGACGAGTGCAGGTGCCCGGGGAGACCCGCACACTGACCTGGTTGATCGCCTCCGCCAAGCCGGCCCTGAGCATCCGCCCGGCACAGGCGCTTGTCGGGGACGGCGAGGGCGCGCGCGAAGGCGCGGCGAATGCGAGTACGGCCGGCCCCGGTGAAACTCGCGTGCGTTTTGCGGCGCACCGGCTGCGCCGCTGGGAGTCCCCGTCCCCCGGTGAATGGCGGGTGGACGGTGAAGACCTCGAGCAGGTCGCGGTCTTTGCTTCCCTGCCCCTGAGTCCCGCTCGCCGCGAGCTGCCGACGCGTGTCCTGGCCGGGGAGGCCCTGGAGGGGAGCTTCGGTCTGCTCCAGGAGGGTGTCGCGGGCGGACTCCCGGAGGAGGGGCGCTGGCGGGTACGGCTCGAGGGGCCCGCGGACTATGTCGCGGTAGCCAGTCCGGAACCGCTATCCGGGCGCCTGCCCCTGCTCTTCTCGCCCCTGCAGCAGCCGGGCTGGTATCGCCTGCAAATCACCCTGGAGCGCGGCCCGGAACGTCTGAGCTGGGTCTACCGGCTGCAGGTGGAGCCGGCGGCGACCGGGTCTTCCATCAGTACCCGTCCGCCGGACCTGCCGGAGGCCAACCTCCGCACTGCGACGCTGTCTCTGCTGGTCTTCCTGCTCTCTGCGGCCATGCTGATAAGCTGGATTCTGCGCCGCCGCCGCCGGCACAAGCTGCGACTCTGGGAGCAGCGCCGCGGCCGCTCAACTTGAACCCCGCGGGCGCTGCCAGTACCCTTGAGCGCTTTCCGATCTGCTGACTGGATGAACCACCAATGACACAATTCGAGGGAACCGACCGCTACGTCGCCACTGACGACCTGCGCATGGCGGTGAATGCCGCCGTCACCCTGCAACGCCCGCTGCTGATCAAGGGCGAACCGGGCACCGGCAAGACCATGCTGGCCGAGGAGGTGGCGCGCGGTCTGGGCAAGCGCCTGATCCAGTGGCACATCAAGTCGACCACCAAGGCCCAGCAGGGGCTGTACGAATACGATGCCGTGTCCCGCCTGCGGGATTCCCAGCTCGGGGACGACAAGGTCCACGACATTGCCAACTACATCAAGAAAGGCAAGCTGTGGGAGGCCTTCGAGGCAGACGAGCAGGTGGTGCTGCTGATCGACGAGATCGACAAGGCCGATATCGAGTTTCCCAACGACCTGCTGGTCGAGCTCGACCGCATGGAGTTTTTTGTCTACGAGACAGGGAAGACCGTGGTCGCACGCCACCGCCCGATCATCATCATTACCAGCAACAACGAAAAGGAGCTCCCGGACGCCTTCCTGCGCCGCTGTTTCTTCCACTTCATCAACTTCCCCGACCGCGACACCATGCGGGAAATCATTGATGTGCATCACCCGGGGATCGCCCAGGCCCTGGTCCAGGAGGCCCTGGAGGTCTTCTTCGACCTGCGCGACATCCCCGGTCTGAAAAAGAAGCCCTCGACCTCCGAGCTGATCGACTGGCTGAAGCTCCTCCTGGCCGACGACCTGCCGGAGCAGGTGCTCAAGAACCGCGACCCCAGCAAGGCAATTCCGCCGCTCTACGGTGCCCTGCTGAAGAACGAACAAGACGTGCATCTGCTCGAGCGCCTGGCCTTCATGCATCGCCGGGAGGCCCGCTGACCCCATGCTGGTCAATTTCTTCCACGGCCTGCGCGATGCCGGCATCCCGGTCACCACCCGGGAGCTGCTCGACTTGCTCACCGGTCTGCGGGCACGGGTGGCCTTCGGTTCGATCGACGACTTTTACTACTTCAGTCGCACCTGCCTGGTGAAGGACGAGAAGTACTTTGACCGTTTCGACCGCGCCTTTGGCCTGCACTTCCGCGACCTGGAGGCCATGGATGACGTGATCGAGGCGCTGATCCCCGACGACTGGCTGCGCTCGGAATTCATCAAGCAGTTGAGCGAGGAGGACAAGGCGAAGATCGAGTCCCTGGGGGGGCTGGAGAAGCTGATCGAGGAGTTCAAGAAGCGCCTGGAGGAGCAGAAAGAGCGTCACGCCGGGGGCAACAAGTGGATCGGCACGGGTGGCACCTCGCCTTTCGGTCAGGAGGGATACCACCCGGAAGGGATCCGGGTCGGCCCCAACGGCCGCAACAAGCGGGCGGTCAAGGTCTGGGACAAGCGGGAATTCCGCAACCTGGACGACAGCGTGGAGCTCGGCACGCGCAATATCAAGGTGGCTTTGCGGCGCCTGCGCAAGTTTGCACGCACCGGCGCTGCCGAGGAGCTCGACCTCGACGACACTATCCACTCCACCGCGCGCAATGCCGGCCTGCTGGATATTCGCATGGTGCCGGAGCGGCACAACGCGGTAAAAGTGCTGCTGTTTTTCGACGTCGGCGGCTCCATGGATCCCCACGTGCGGGTGTGCGAGGAGCTGTTTTCCGCGGCGCGCACCGAGTTCAAGCACATGGAGTATTTCTACTTCCACAACTTCATCTACGAGAGCGTCTGGCGCAACAATATCCGTCGCCACAACGAGCGCATCCCGCTGCTGGACGTGATGCACAAGTACAGCCACGACTACAAGGTGATCTTCATCGGCGACGCGGCGATGTCGCCCTACGAGATCGTGCAGCCGGGGGGCTCGGTGGAGCACTGGAATGAGGAATCCGGCGAGGTCTGGATGCGTCGACTGCGCCAGACCTATGAAAAGGTCGCCTGGATCAATCCGGTACCCCGGGAAGAGTGGGAGTACACCCAGTCCACCCAGATGACCCGGCAGTTACTCGAGGACCACATGTATCCCCTGACCTTGCGCGGTCTGGAGGATGCCATGGCCTATCTCTCGAAATAGCCCGCTGCGAGCTCCCCCGCCGCGGGATTTCCGCTGCCCTTGTGGTGCCTGCTGGTGCGGGCAGTCCGCTGCCAGGCCCCTTGCCGGCCAGTTTCCATCACTCAGCCGCGCTGCCCTGGAGGGCTCCGGCAAAGGCGATCAGGCTGGCGGTTACCGCGACGTTCAGGGATTCGACGCCGTTGTGCATGGGGATGGACAGGCCGCGATCCGCCAGTTTTCCGACTTCCCGGCTGACCCCCTCCGTTTCATTGCCCAGTACAAAGACGGCGTGGCCCGAGGGGCGGTAGGCAAACAGTGAATCCCGTGCGTCGGCGCGCAGGGTGCACAGCTCGAAACCGGCGGCCCGACATTCACGCAAAGCCTCGATCACGCTCTCGCAGCGCAGCAGCGGGGCGCGGTAAACCGTCCCCGCACTGGCCTTGATCACCAGCGGACCGAGGCCCGCGCAGCCGCGGTTGGGCAGCAGAATGCCATCGATGCTGCCGGCGGCGGCGGAGCGGATCAGCATGCCCAGGTTCTGCGGGTTGCTGATACCGTCCAGGGCCAGCAGTCGCTGGGGTCGCGGGGGCAGGGCCGCCAGGTAATCGCCCAGGTTGGCGAAGCGCGGGCAGAGAATGTCCGCCGCGACGCCCTGGTCCTGGCGGCCGTTGCGGGAGATGCGTGCGAGCTCAGTGCGGCTGTGGTAGTGCAGGGGGATCTCGCGCCGCGTGGCCAGGCGCAGGATGTCACGCAGCACGCCTTCTTCGCGATTGCTGTCCGCCAGGTGCAGGGCGTGGCAGGTCAGGCCCTCGGTCTGCAGTGCCTCGAGCACCGGTTTGCGCCCGTAGACGGTCAGGACCCGCTGGAAGAAAGCCTTGCGGGCGGCGTAGTCGTGACTGCTCACTTGCTGCCGTCGTCGCCGCCGGCGAGCCGCGTTACCCGGTCCGCGGATTGCTTCATGCGCGCGGCGATATCTTCAATCTGGGCGCCGGTGATGGCGTTTTCAATCGAGCCGGCCACGAAACACAGGACCGGTACCTGGCGGGCGACGAACACCGGCACGGCGATGGTGGCGACCTCGTAGCGCGCCTTGGGGTCGATACGGTCGAGGTGGTAGTGTTCCAGGCAGACATCCCGCTGGTAGCGGTTAGTGGCTTCCTCCAGCTCCTCGAGGCTCCAGGACTGGTGAATCCGCTCGAGCTCCCGGGTGAGTTCGGCCTCGGCGCGAGTTTTCAGCGTCACTTCGTAGCCGCGGGCGCGAATCGCTATCACCGAAACCCGCAGTTTCTGATCCAGTCGCTCGTTGTAGCCACCGCGGGACTCATGCGCGCGCGTCAGCCAGGCCTCCAGCTGCTTGGCCGGCGAAAAAGCGGTGAAGCAGGCGGCGATCGGCGCGGTATTGGGCAGGCGCAGCCCGAGCTGGAAGCTGTCCATCAGCGGGGTGGCGTTGCCGTAGAGGGCCAGCAGCACCTGGTGGAGCTTGGAGCGGGCGGTCACGGCAAAGCCGAGATTGAGGTCGCTGTTCAGGCCCTCCAGTTCGGGCCTGGCATACTCCAGCACCGGGAACTGGGCAAAGGCCGCATTGCCCGCCGCAATGATGGAAGGACCCAGGCGGTAGGCCTTGGTCTTGGGGTGTTGCACCAGGAAGCCGTAGTTGGCCATGGTGGTCAGGATGGCGTGACAGGTGGCCTTGTTCAGGTTCAGGCGCCGGGTCATTTCGGTCAGCCCGAAGGCCTGTTGTGGGTTGGCCATCAACAGGTCGAGGATGGCCAGAGCCCTGGCCGTCGGTTGCGAAAATAACGCCACAGTATTGCTCCCGGTGAATCCTTGGCTGGTTCAGTATACTATACCTGACCAGTCTACCGTTTCCGCGAAGAGGGGCCAATCAGGCCGGAAATCGCCGCGATCCGTCAGGATGAGGGCGCATTAAACAACAGGAGTGAGACTCGTGCCAGACCCCGGTGACCCGCCACTGACACTCTATGGAACCAGCGCCTGCCACTTGTGCGAGCAAGCGGAGGCGGTGCTGCAGCGGGTGCTGGACGCCGGACTGGTCTCCGGCGTTGCCGTGGTGGACATCAGCGAGACGGAAGACCTGATGCAGCGCTTCGCGCTGCGCATTCCGGTACTCGAGAGTGCCGATGGCAGGGAACTCGACTGGCCCTTTGGCGAGGCCGAGGTACTTGCCTTCCTTTCGCCTGCCTGAGTGCGACGCCCCGCCACAGCGGCCGGCCGGTCCTCAGCTGCCCACGCGCACCGCGAGGACATCGCAGCTGGCGCCGTGGAGTACGCCGTTGGCGGTCGAGCCCATCAGCAGGGCCAGGCCATAGCGGCCGTGGCTGCCGACCACGATGAGGTCGGCGCCGATTTCCTCGGCCTTTTCGTGGATCTCCACCTCTGGCCGGCCGAGGACGATGTACTGGCGGTTGGCGGGAATCTTCCAGGTCTCGCCAAACTTGGCCAGTTGCTGGGTCGCCTGCTGGTGAATCTCGTCCTGGATGCCCGAGAAGTCCATCGGGATGTCGCCGCCGTAGGCGAAGCTCAGGGGCTCGATCACGTGGATCAGGTGCAGCTCGGCACCGGAGCCTTCGGCCAGGCCCCGGGCGCGCTCGGCAACTTCGGGGGAGTCTTCGCTGAGGTCGACGGCGATCAGCAGTTTCTTGTAATTGGCCATGGTGCAGCTCCAGAGACTTCGGGTTTTCGACAGACCGCTGTTATAGCATACTGCGTCGCCGCGTATACACCCGCATCGCTCCCCGAGCCGCTGGCATGCGCTTTCATTGATCCCGCTCAGGTCCAGTCGTGGAATTACTCTTGATAGCCGGCGCCATCCTGATGGTGCTGGCGCCCTTGTCGAACTTCTTTCCGTCCCCGCGCCAACGGCGCCAGGCCTCGCTGCGCCAGGCTGCTGCCCAGGCGGGGCTGTTTGTCGAGTTCCGCGATCTGCCCGGGGGGCGCCTGCCGGCGAACCCGGCGGACGGCGAGGTGATCTACTACGGGCTGCGGCTGCCGCCGTCCCTGGCCCGCGGTCGCCGCCGGCAGGCCTGGTGGCGGGAGGGCCCGGCCTGGACCCCGCTGCCCGCGGCCGGTCCGGCTCCCTCCTGCCTCGAGGGCTGCCCGGAGGAGGTGCTGGCCGCCAGCGTGGATGAGGGAAGTTGCGGTCTCTACTGGCAAGAGCAGGGCGATGCCGCTATGGTGCAGAGCATGGGCAAACTGCTGGTTCAGTGGCGTGATTCGCTCGAACAGCGCTGACCCGGGCCGGGCACGGCCGGGACTGCTCGCCTTGACCGCGACCGGCGAGCCCCGTATATATGCGTCCTTTTCACCTTGGGCAGCCGAGCGTTGGCTGCGACCTGCGGGAGTTTATGGGTAAATCACTCGTCATAGTCGAGTCGCCTGCCAAGGCGAAGACGATCAACAAATACCTGGGCCCGGATTTCATCGTGAAGTCCAGCGTCGGGCATATCCGTGACCTGCCGACCTCGGGCAGCACGGCTCCGGTAGACCCCAAGGAGCGCGCCGCCCAGGCCGCGCGAACGCGCAAGATGTCCCCCGACGAGAAGGCTGCCCACCGCAAGGCCAAGGCCCGCGAGCAGCTGGTGCGGCGCATGGGTATCGATCCCGAGCACGGCTGGAAAGCCCGCTACCAGATCCTGCCCGGCAAGGAAAAAGTGGTTTCCGAGCTGAAGAAACTGGCTGCCGACTGTGACGCCGTCTACCTGGCGACTGACCTTGATCGCGAGGGAGAGGCTATCGCCTGGCATTTGCGCGAGGCGATTGGCGGCGATGACAAGCGCTACCAGCGGGTGGTGTTCAACGAAATCACCAAGAATGCGATCACCGAGGCCTTTCAGCACCCCGCCCACCTCGACCAGAACCGGGTCAATGCCCAGCAGGCCCGGCGCTTTCTCGATCGCGTGGTGGGCTACATGGTGTCGCCACTGCTGTGGTCCAAGGTGGCCCGCGGCCTGTCCGCGGGGCGGGTGCAGTCGGTGGCGGTGCGCCTGATCGTCGAGCGCGAACGGGAAATTCGCGCCTTCGTACCTGAGGAATTCTGGGAGGTCCACGCCGACCTGTTGAGCCAGGAACAGACATCGACCCGTTTCGAGGTGCGCCGCCATCGCGGCGAGAACTTCCGGCCCGGCAATGAGCAGGCGGCCATGGCCGCGGTGGCGGAACTCGAGGGCCAGCAGTACCAGGTGGCGCAGCGGGAAGACAAGCCCACCCGCTCCAAGCCACCCGCCCCCTTTATCACCTCGACCCTGCAGCAGGCCGCCAGTACCCGGCTGGGTTTCTCGGTCAAGAAAACCATGACCATGGCCCAGCGCCTCTACGAGGCGGGCTACATCACCTACATGCGAACCGACTCCACCAACCTGAGCGACGAGGCGGTGGCCAGTTGCCGGGCCTACATCGGCGAGAGCTTCCCGGCGCGCTATCTTCCCGAGCAGCCCAACCGCTACTCCAGCAAGGAGGGCGCCCAGGAGGCCCACGAAGCCATCCGTCCCTCGGACGTGCGCCTCAAGCAGTCCGCGCTGCAGGGCATGGAGCGGGACGCGGAGCGTCTGTACGAGCTGATCTGGCGGCAGTTCGTCGCCTGCCAGATGACCCCCGCGGAATACCTGTCCACAACGGTGACCGTGCGCGCGGGTGACTACGAGCTGGCGGCACGCGGACGGATTGTGCGTTTTGACGGTTACACGCGGGTGCTGCCACCGGCCGGTCGCAAGGGCGAGGACGCCGTCCTGCCGGACCTGAAGGAAGGGGAAGCCCTGGCCCTGGAGGCCCTGCACCCGGCCCAGCATTTTACCAAGCCCCCGGCGCGCTACGGCGAGGCCAGCCTGGTGCGGGAGCTGGAAAAACGCGGTATCGGCCGTCCCTCGACCTACGCGTCGATTATTTCCACCATCCAGGATCGCGGCTATGTGCGCCTGGAGAACCGCCGCTTCTACGCCGAGAAAATGGGCGATATCGTGACCCAGCGGCTGCAGAACAGTTTCGCCGAGCTGCTGGATTACGGTTTCACCGCCAGCATGGAGGAGCACCTGGACGATGTCGCCCAGGGCGAGCTGGACTGGAAGCAGCTCCTCGACCGCTTCTACGCCGATTTCCGCGCCCAGCTGGAGCGCGCCGAGGAACCCCAGCCGGTGGGCATGCAGCCCAACGAGCCCACGATGACCGACATTCCCTGTGCCAAGTGCGGTCGTCCGATGCAGATCCGCACCGCGAGTACCGGGGTGTTCCTGGGCTGTTCGGGTTACTCGCTGCCGCCCAAGGAGCGCTGCAAGCACACCATCAACCTGATACCCGGCGACGAGGTCATTCGCGAGGATGCCGACGACGAGGCGGAGTCGCGCCTGTTGCGCTCCAAGCACCGCTGTCGCCTGTGCAATGCCGCCATGGACAGCTATCTGATCGACGAGCAGCGCAAGCTCCACGTCTGCGGCAACAACCCGGACTGTCCGGGCTACGAGGTGGAAAGCGGCAAGTTCAAGATCAAGGGCTACGACGGACCCACCCTGGAGTGCGACAAGTGCGGGGCGGAAATGCAGCTCAAGACCGGGCGTTTTGGCAAGTACTTCGGCTGTACCGCCGAGGACTGCAAGAACACCCGCAAGCTGCTGCGCAACGGCGAGCCGGCCCCGCCTAAGATGGACCCCGTGCCCATGCCCGAGTTGGCCTGCGAGAAGGTCGACGACCACTATGTCTTGCGCGACGGTGCCGCGGGCCTGTTTCTGGCGGCGAGCCAGTTCCCGCGCAACCGGGAGACGCGGGCGCCCTTCGTGGACGAGCTGTTGCCGCACCGGGATGAAATCGACCCCAAGTACACCTTTCTCTTCGATGCCCCGGTCACCGACCCCGAGGGTAACCGCACCCAGGTACGCTACAGCCGCAAGAGCGCCGAGCAGTACGTGATGAGCGAGGTTGACGGCAAGGCGACGGGCTGGCGTGCTGTCTATCGCAACGGCCGCTGGCAGCCCGAGGAGGGCAAGGCCGGCGCTGGCAAGGCAGCGGGCGGCAAGGGCGCCAAGTCGGGTACCGCTCGCAAGCGCAAGGCGGCGCCGGCCAAGCGCAAGGCGGGTTCAAAAACATGAGTTCCGCCCGGGGACAGGCCAATCATCACCTCTACCTGGCCCGTCTGTTGCTGGAGGCCTGGCAGCAGGCGCGCGCCGCCGGCGAGCTGCGCGGCACCCTGGTGGACCAGGCCTGGGCCCCCGCGGTGCGTTTGCACCTGCAGCGCGCCTGGGGCTGGTTTCTGCTCGCGTTGGCGCAGCCCGCGCAACTGCCCCCCAGCCTTCCCGACTGTGTCGATGCGCTGCCCGCACCGCCCCCGGGGCGCAGTCTGCCGGCCGAGCTGGAAGAATGCCGGCAGCTGGAGTCCAGCCCCTGGCTGGCGCCCTATCTGCACGAGTCCGCGCTCGGCGAGCCGGCACCCGCAAGGGTCGGCCTGGCGGTGAGCGTCGATCCCGCCAGCGACCCCGAGGCCCTGGCGGCGACCCTGGACCGCCTGCGGGATACCTTCGATCGTCTCGGCAGTTTTGTCGACGAGAGCTGATAGCGCTCGAGGCTGACCCACCGCCCGCCGGCTGTTACACTAGCGTTTCATGTTGCGTGTGAGGAGGCCGTGTGCCGACGGCTGTACTGGAAATTGTTGACCTGGGTGATGGCGAGATCGTGCTGCGACGCTCCGGGGAAGACAGCGAGCCGCTGGTGCGTGTGGAGTTCTCCGAGGAAACCCGCGAGTACCTGATGGACAACAGCCTGGAGGTGGCCCGGGCCATGTTCCAGGCGGGCCTGCAGGCGGCCGCCGTGCTGCTTGAGCAGGAGGATGACACCATGGCCGAGCGCCCCCGGGTTTTGCACTGATACCCGGCGGGCAGCCCGACTGATGGTCTAGTGGTCGCGGCGAATTACGCCGACACTCAACCCTTCAATCACCAGTGACTGCTCCCGCAGATCGACCTGGATCGGCTGGTAGTCAGGGTTTTCCGGCAGCAGGGCCACCTGGTGCCGCTGCCGGCCGCGCTGGAAGCGTTTTACCGTGACCTCATCGTCGATGCGCGCGACCACGATGTCGCCGTTGCGGGCTTCGTGGGTACTGTGCACCGCCAGCAGGTCGCCGTCGAGGATGCCCGCTTCGATCATGCTGTCCCCCTGCACCCGCAGGAAGTAGTCGGCGGCGGGGCGGAAGAAGGAGGAGGGCAGGGGACAGTAGTCCTCGATGTGCTCCTGGGCCAGCAGGGGGCTGCCCGCGGCCACACGGCCGACGATGGGGATTCCCGCAGGCTCGGGCAGGCGAATGCCCCGGGAGGCGCCGGCGATGATTTCGATAGCGCCCTTGCGGGCCAGTGCCTTGAGGTGCTCCTCCGCCGCATTGGCGGAGCGAAAACCGAGTTCGCGGGCGATGTCGGCGCGGGTCGGAGGATAGCCCGTCGCATCGATGTGGCGCCGAATCAGGTCCAGAACCTGTTGTTGCCGCTGGGTCAATCTCTCCATGTCACAGCCACCTGTAATTTTGTACAGTGGCTGTGATTATATACAGTGGCCCGCCGCGGACACAAGCCGCCACTTTGGGTATCACCTCGTGGGGCGTCGCTAGTACTCCTCCACCCCGAGCATGGCGTCCGGTTCGATGGTGCTGACCGGGTTGTTCCAGTCTTCCGGGTGGTAGGGCAGGTCGGGATCGGCGCTGTCCTCGTCGTCCAGCTCGAAGGGGTTGCGCCAGTCCTCCGGGGCGGCGGCCGGCTCCAGGGCCAGCTGGCTCCAGACCTCGAGGTCGAATTCGGCGACCTCGCCATCGACGTACTGCACTTCGACCGCCAGGCCCTGGGGCTCCCAGGCAACCACTTCAAACAGGGTGTCGGTTTCCACATCCAGGTACCAGCGGCCCACAACGGGATTGAGCATCCGTTTCATTGTGTTTCCTCCCTGTGGCGTTAGACTGACTCCCGATCAACATACCATGCAGCGGGCCGCTGTCCATTATGGAAAGCCGGAATATGCAAGGCGCTTGTTTATGCGTCTTTTCGCAGCCGTTGTGGGTAACCACCGACAAATCAGCGTCTTGCAGGCGGCACCGAGAAGCGGTCTGATCCCGTTTCCGGTGTGTTATGTCCGCACGGCGTCAAGCAGGGGGCAGGTAAATGACAAATCGGTCTAACTCACCCGGGCACCAGGGGGTGCGGGCATGAGCTGGGCAATCATCGGTGGCACCGGGCTGCATCAGCTGCCGGGGCTGGAGGTCGTGGAAGAGCGACACCCCGAGACACCCTGGGGGCGGGCCTCGCGGCCGCTGCAACGGGGTCGCCTCAACGGCGAGACCGTGTGGTTCCTGCAGCGCCACGGCAGCCCGGCGGCGGTCCCGCCCCACCGGATCAACTACCGGGCCAATATCGCCGCGCTCCAGGCCGTGGGGGCGACCCACATTGTCGGTGTCAACGCGGTGGGCGGGCTGCACATAGACCTGCTTCCCGGCACGCTGGTGGTCCCGGACCAGCTGGTGGATTACACCTGGGGTCGCGAGCACACCTTCGACGAGGGGGCCGATGGCCACTTGTTGCATATCGACTTCACCGAGCCCTACGACGCCGGCCTGCGCGAGGCCCTGCTGGCCGCTGCCCGCAGGGCCGAACTGGACTGTCGGGCGGCGGGGGTGCACGCGATCACCCAGGGGCCGCGGCTGGAAACCGCGGCGGAGGTACGGCGCCTGCGCCGGGATGGCGGCGATGTGGTGGGAATGACCGGGATGCCCGAGGCAGCGCTGGCGCGGGAGGCCGGGCTGGCCTATGCCAGCCTGTGCATGGTGGTGAATGCCGCCGCCGGGCTGGGGGATGCCCCCCTGACCCTGGCGGCGATGCGCGAGACCCTGGAGGCCAATGCTGGCCGGGTCAGGGTGCTGCTGGCGAACCTGCTGGCTGCTGCAGCGCCGGGCTGACCCCGGCTTTCCCCTCGGCTGCGTCGACCGGAGCGCCGTTTTCCAGTGCTGCGCCGGTCGTCAGGTGGTGCCACGCGCGATCGTAGTCGGCCGCTTCCAGGGTGTCGCTGTCCAGCGGGGTCAGCTTGATGATCAGGCCCAGCCGGGGGTGGTCGAGATAGTGAACCTCCCCCGAGCGCATGCGCCGCTGTTGCTCCAGGGTCACCGCGTGTCGCCAGGGCCAGTCGGGTGGCGCCTCGGTCGTCGGCGGTGCCGGGAACAGGCGCCGGTCGAGGTGCGCCGGCAGGACGCCGGGGACCAGCAGCCAGCTCAGCGCGCGGGCATCCGGCTGTTCCCTCAGCAGACTGGCTGGCCCCCGCGGCGGGCTGGGCATGGCGCCCTCCCCGGGGAAGGTGTCGCCCTCGGTGTTGAGCCACAAGCGGGTGCTCAGATGCAGGTAGCGCGAACGGCTGAGCTGGACGCTGCCCTGCAGCCGTGGCCAGCTGCCCCCGTCTCCGGAGTGGTCCAGGATAATCGGGCGCAGGGATGCGCCCTCGGGGATTGGCTGCCACCAGCGCTCGTGAAACAGAATGCGGTAGCCCCCGTTGCGGGCCATGTAGGCGGCCTTGCCGCGAAACTCGTGGCCGCTGGCGGGCAGCAGGGCGTGGGGGACCGGCAGCCGTGGCGGCGCCTCGGGGGCTTCGGCCGCCGCGGCAGTGTCGGCGTCGGCCCCGGGATTCTCTGGCACTGGATCTGAGGCCGCCGCGGGCGTGCCGTTGCCGGCGACCCCGGTGGTGTCGTCAACGGCACGGGTGGCTGCGGCCCCGGTGATGGCGGCCTGGCTGTCGGAGGCTTCCGGTGTCCCGCCCGTGGGGGGAATGTCTGCCGCCGGGGGCAGACTTGACGGAACGCGCCAGGCGGCCGCCAGCGGCGGCAGGGTCAACACCTGGCGCCCCCGGGCGTCCACCTGGCTGGCGAGGGCCTCGGGGTGCTCCGCGATCCGGGTCTGCAGACGCTGGGGGTCGATCAGGAAGCGTCCGTTCCCGGGGTAGGCGAGATCCGGGAAGGGCGGCCAGGCCTCGCCGTCCGCCCGGAGTCGGGCGGGCTGCTCGACAACCAGCAGCTCCACCTGGTACCAGTCGGTGGGCTCCGCAGATAAAGCGGTGCTGCCCGCGAGACCGAACAGCAGGGCGAATGTGCGGGTGAACGGGCTTCTCATCAGGCGGCTTCCTCGTTGGCGTCGGCGGCAAAACGGGCCAGCAGGTCGCCGACAAACTGCTCCCGTTCCTCCGGGGTTTCCAGGGCGCCGCGGTAGCGCAGGCGGGTGGCGCCGGCGAGCTGCCAGGCTTTCGGGTCGCCCTGCACCAGCTTGACCAGGCTCATGGGGTTGACCCGGGTATCGGCGCTGAAGTCAATGCTGCCACCCGCGGGCCCGATGTCCAGCCCGACGATGCCAAGGGATTCCGCCTGCTGCCGCAGCCTGGCCATCAGCACCAGGTGCTTGACCGGTTGCGGCAGCAGGCCGAAGCGGTCGATCATTTCCACCTGGATGGCGCGCAGGGCCTCTTCGCTGCCGGCGGCGGCTATGCGCTTGTAGAGCACCAGGCGGGTATTGATGTCGGGCAGGTAGTCCTCGGGAATCAGGGCCGGCAGATGCAGGTTGATCTCGGTGCCGTGTTCCAGGGGGCTGTCGGTATTCGGCAGTTCGCCCCGGCGCAGCGCCGCCACGGCGCGCTCCAGCATGCGGGTGTAGAGGGAAAAGCCCACGCTGTGGATCTGGCCGCTCTGGTCGTCGCCGAGCAGTTCCCCCGCGCCGCGGATCTCGAGGTCGTGGGTGGCCAGCTGGTAACCGGCGCCGAGGTCGCCGGCGGCCTCGATCGCCTCCAGGCGCTTTTCCGCGTCCGGCGTGATGGCGGAGCGCGGCGGGCAGAGGAGGTAGGCGTAGGCCTGGTGGTGGGAGCGGCCGACCCGGCCGCGCAGCTGGTGCAGCTGGGCCAGGCCAAAGCGGTCGGCGCGCTCGATGATGATGGTGTTGGCGTTGGGGATGTCGATCCCGGTCTCGATGATGGTGGTGCACAGCAGGATGTGGTGGCGCTGGTGATAGAAGGCTGACATCACCTGCTCCAGCTCGGTTTCCCGCATCTGCCCGTGGGCGACCCCGATCGACAGGTCCGGCAGCAGCTCGCGCAGCTTGCGGGCGGCTTCCTGGATGGTCTTCACCTCGTTGTGCAGGTAGTAGACCTGGCCGCCGCGCAGGGTCTCCCGCAGGACCGCCTCGCGAATCAGGGCGATGTTGTGCTCGCGCACGAAGGTCTTGATCGACAGCCGGCGCGCGGGCGGCGTGGCGATGATGGAGAGGTCGCGCATGCCCCCCAGGGCCATGTTCAGGGTGCGCGGAATCGGCGTCGCGGTGAGGGTGAGAATGTCCACCTCCGCGCGCAGGGCCTTGATCGCCTCCTTCTGCTTGACCCCGAAGCGGTGCTCCTCGTCGATGATCAGCAGGCCCAGGTCGGCAAAGCGGAACTCCTTGGACAGCAGCTTGTGGGTGCCCACCAGGATATCGATATCGCCGCGTTCCAGCCGCGCCAGCACCGCGTCCATTTCCTTGCCGCTGCGGAAGCGCGAGACCACTTCCACGGTCACCGGCCAGTCGGCAAAGCGGTCGGCAAAGGAGTTGTAGTGTTGCTGGGCGAGGAGGGTGGTGGGCACCAGTACCGCCACCTGCTTGGCGTTGCGGGCGGCGATAAAGGCGGCGCGCATGGCCACCTCGGTCTTGCCGAAGCCGACATCGCCGCAGACCAGGCGATCCATCACCCGCGGGCTGGTCATGTCGTCGATCACCGCCTGGATACTGGCGGCCTGGTCGGCGGTCTCCTCGAAGGGGAAGCTGGCGGCGAACTGTTCGTACTCCAGTGCCGGGAGCTCGAAGCAGAAGCCCTGGCGGGCCTCGCGGCGGGCGTAGACATCCAGCAGCTGGGCGGCGACGTCACTGGCGCGCTCGCTGGCCTTGCGGCGGGCCTTCTCCCACTGGTCGGAGCCCAGCTTGTGCAGGGGCGCCAGGTCGGGGTCGGCGCCGGCGTAGCGGCTGACCAGGTGCAGCGAGGTCACCGGCACATAGAGCTTGCTGCCGCCGGCGTATTCCAGCGCCAGGAACTCGGTGTCGGCGCCATCCACGTTGAGGCTCTGCAGGCCCAGGTAGCGGCCCACGCCGTGCTCCAGGTGCACCACGGGCACCCCTTCGCGCAGCTCGTTGATGTCGCGGAAGGCATTGTCGATGCTGGTTTCATCGCTCTTGCGCCGCCGGCGGCGCTGGGCTACTCGGTTGCCGAAGAGCTGGGGCTCGACCACCAGGGCCGGCTCGCCGGGGCCGCTGTACAGCCCGCGGTCCACCGGCGCGGTGGCGATGGCGAAGTCCAGGCCGGAGGCGAGGAAGCCGGGCCAGTTGTCGACCTCTATCGGGTACAGGTCGTGGGCGGCGAGGTTTTCCAGCAGGATTTCCCGGCGGCCGGCGGATTCCGCGCACAGCAGGACCGGGCCGCGGTGGCGGTCGAGGAAGCCGCGCAGGCGGTCGGCGGGGGCCTCGCGCACGCCCTCGGCACCCAGGGTGGGCGGCGGCAGGCAGCCGCTTTCCACGTGGACAGGCGCCTGCGGGTCGCGGCGTAGTTCTAGTACCGCGGTCTCGCCCAGCAGTTGATAGAGCTCCTCCGCGGCGGTGAAGCAGCGCCGCGGTGGCAGCAGGGGGCGCCGCGGGTCGATCCCGTGCTCCTCGAAACGCCGGTTGGCGTCCTCCCAGAAGCGCCGCGCCGCCTGGAACGTGTCCCCCACCGTGATCACCGGCGTGCGCTCGGGCAGATAGTCGAAGAGGGTGGCGCAGCGCTCGAAGAACAGCGGCAGGTAGTACTCGCAGCCCCCGGGGGCGCGACCTGCGCTGACCTCGGTGAAGGTCGGGCAGCTGTCGGGGTCGACGTCAAAGGCGGCGTACCAGTTCATCTTGAAGCGTTCGATGGCGGCGCTGTTGAGCGGAAACTCCCGCGCCGGCAGCAGGTTGATCCGCTCGACCTTTTCCACCGTGCGCTGGGTTTCCGGGTCGAAAACCCGCAGGCTGTCCACTTCGTCGTCGAGCAGGTCGACCCGGTAGGGCTGCTCGCTGCCCATGGGGAAAATGTCCAGCAGGGAGCCGCGCAGAGCGAATTCACCGTGCTCGTAGACGGTGTCCGCATGGCGGTAGCCGTTGCGCTCGAGGTTGCGGCGGAATTCATCGCGGTCCAGGGTGTCACCCGGTTCCAGCACCAGGCTGGAACCCGCGATGTAATCGGTGGGCGAGAGCCGGTGCATCAGGGTTGAAACCGGGACCACCAGAATGCCGGCGCGGGTCCGGGGCAGGTGGAAGAGGGTCCGCAGGCGATCGGAGATGATGTCCTCGTGGGGTGAGAAGCTGTCGTAGGGCAGCGTCTCCCAGTCGGGAAAGGCCAGAATCTCGAGTTCGCGGTCGATAAAGAAGGACAGCTCGCGCTCCAGGGCGATAGCGGAGCTGGTATCGGCGGTGACCACCAGCAACAGGCGATCGGCCGGGGCCAGTTCGGCCACGGCGCGGGCTTCGGCGCTGCCGTAAAAGGGACCGATGGCGGTGCGTGAACCGGGCTTGCCGGGCCAGGGGGTGCCCTCCAGCAGGGGTGCAAACATGGGTGTCCTGGGTCTTCAGCGGATTGGCGGCCTATTGTAAAGCAATCGTGCGGCGGGGAAACGCCGCGGCCAGTCTGATTCGGCAGCGTGAATAGTCACGGCTTGCCTTGCCCTCGGCGGGGCGGGGAACGATAATACGCGCCCGTCGAATTCCCTCATCCCCAGGCAGAAAGGTAGACAGCCCGTGAATGAACGCAAGCGAGAGCGCCCTGACGACTATTTCAAGGACTGGAAGGAGCGCGAGGCGCTGGCTGAGGGGATGATACCCCTGGTTGGTCAGCTGTCCCGTCAGCGCAACGTCAAGTGCTATGTATACGGCAAGTCCCTGGTGAACCGCTCGGTGACCCAGATCATGAAAGACCACCGCTATGTGCGGCAGGTGGAGGAGAACGAACTCTCCGAGTTCGAGACCTTCCCGGTGATCAAGGCGGTTTCCGAGCTCGATCTGGGCCCCGCCCACATCGACATCGGTCGCATGGCGGTCCGCTACTATGACAAGGGCGAGGGTGCCGGCCTGTCGGTCGAGCAGTATGTTCGCGAGCAGCTCGCCGACCTGATCGGCGCCACCGACAAGCCAGTGGAGAAGCCGGTGGACGTGGTGCTCTACGGCTTCGGTCGCATTGGCCGCCTGATGGCGCGCATCCTGATCGACAAGACCGACGGCGGTGAGTCCCTGCGCCTGCGGGCCGTGGTGGTGCGCAAGGGCAAGGCCGCCGACGACCTGCTCAAACGCGTCAGCCTGCTGCGCCGGGATTCGGTGCACGGTGCCTTTGACGGCACCATCCGCGTGGATGAGGAGCGTCAGTCCTTTGTTGCCAACGGCAACGAAGTGAAGGTCATCTACGCCGATGCGCCGGACAACATCGACTACACCGCCTACGGCATCGACAACGCCATCGTGGTCGACAATACCGGTGTCTGGCGCGACGAAGCCGCGCTGTCCCAGCACCTGAAGAGCAAGGGTGTGAGTAAGGTCATCCTCACCGCGCCGGGCAAGGGCGACATGAAGAACGTGGTGGCGGGCATCAACAACGCCATCATCGAGCCCTCCGACAGCATCATCTCTGCCGCTTCCTGCACCACCAACGCCATCGTGCCGCCGCTGAAGGCCATGGACGACCAGTTCGGGATTCTCTCCGGGCACGTGGAAACGGTGCACGCCTACACCAATGACCAGAACCTGATCGACAACTACCACAAGGCGGATCGCCGCGGCCGCAGCGCGCCGCTGAACATGGTGATTACCGAGACGGGCGCGGCCAAAGCCGTAGCCAAGGTCCTGCCCCAGCTCTCCGGCAAGCTGACCGGCAACGCCATTCGGGTGCCGATTCCCAACGTGTCCATGGCCATCCTCAACCTGAGCCTGGCCCGGGAAACCACCGCCGAGGAAGTCAACGAGTACATGCGCAACATGGCGCTGCACTCCGACATGCGCAAGCAGATCGACTACTCCAACTCGCCGGAAGTGGTCTCCTCGGACTTTGTCGGCTCGCGTCACGCCTGCATCTTTGATGCCCAGGCCACCATCGTCAACGGCAGCCAGGCGGTGCTCTACCTGTGGTATGACAACGAGTTCGGCTACAGTTGTCAGGTGTACCGGATTCTCGAGCAGATGGCGGGAATCAGCTATGCGCGTTACCCCAAGCCGCTCTGACGGGCGTCTCGGGGTGGTCCCGCGCGGGACGTCGCGCAGGACTTTTTTTGCCCAGAACAAGGACGGAGGTGGCCGCTGGCTTCCCGGTTCTTTATAATGCGCGCGGTTTGAACCAGCGTACCGCCAGGGGTGGTGCGCTGCGACAAGATCAGGCCCGAGAGGGCATTCCAGCATCAAGCCAGCGCCCTCCGGGGCCTCTGGCGCGCGTGAAACAGCAAACAGACTGGTAGGCGGATCGTATGATCAGAATCAAGCGGGGTCTTGACCTTCCGATTGAGGGGGCTCCCCGGCAGGTCATTGAGGACGCTCCGGCAGCACGTGCTGCAGCCGTGGTGGGTTTCGACTACGTTGGCATGAAGCCAACCATGGAGGTGGCCGAGGGCGATCGCGTCAAGCTCGGTCAGCTGTTGTTCACCGACAAGAAGACCGAGGGCGTGCGCTATACCGCACCCGCCGCCGGTGTGGTTTCGGCGATCAATCGCGGTGCCAAACGGGTACTGCAGTCGGTGGTGATCGACATCGAGGGTGACGAGGCCGAGGATTTCGGCGCCCACGCGCCGGAGGCAGCGCGTCAGCTCGAGCCCGCCGCGATCCGCGAGCAGCTCAACCAGGCCGGCGAATGGGCCGCCCTGCGGACCCGGCCCTTCAGCCGCGTGCCCGCACTGGATGCCGAAGCCGCCGCCATTTTCATCACCGCCATCGACACCCATCCCCTGGCACCCGATCCCAAGGTGATTGTGGCCGAGGAGCCCGAGGCCTTTGCCCTGGGGCAGGACCTGCTGGCCCGCCTGACCGCTGGCAAGGTCTGGTTGTGTGCGGCACCGGGGGCGGACCTGCCCCGGGGGCAGGCCGCCAACATCGAACTGGCGGAGTTCGCCGGGCCCCATCCCGCGGGCCTGCCGGGCACCCATATCCACTTCCTCGAAGGGGGTGTCTCCTTCAACAAGGTGGTCTGGACCATCGGCTACCAGGACGTGATCGCCATCGGCCGACTGTTCCTTGACGGCCGCCTGTATACCCGCCGGGTGCTGGCACTCGCCGGTCCCCAGGTGGAGCAGCCGCGCCTGCTGCGCACCCACCGGGGCGCCGATCTCCAGGCCCTGTGTGCCGGCCAGTTGCGCGACGGCGAGAACCGCATGATCTCCGGCTCGGTCCTCGGCGGCCGCCGGGTACAGGCACCCACTGCCTACCTGGGGCGCTATCACAACCAGGTCTCGGTGTTGCGGGAGGGCCGCGAGCGCTCCTTCATGGGTTGGCTGTCCCCGGGCAGCAAGCGCCACTCCAACCTGGGTATCTACCTGACCAGTTTCCTGGGTACCCGCCCCCTGGCCATGACCACCACCACCAATGGCAGCGAGCGGGCCATGGTGCCGGTGGGCAGCTACGAGCGGGTGGTACCCCAGGATTACCTCCCCACGCAGCTGCTGCGCGCGCTCATTGTGGGCGATACCGAGACCGCCCAGGCCCTGGGCTGCCTCGACCTCGACGAGGAGGATCTGGCCCTGTGTACCTATGTGTGTCCGGGCAAGTACGAATACGGTCCCATTTTGCGTGACAACCTGACGCGCATCGAGAAGGAGGGTTAAGCCGTGGGTTTGCGCAGTGTTCTCGACAAGCTCGAGCCCCATTTCCACGAGGGCGGCAAATACCAGAAGTGGTATGCGCTCTACGAGGCAGTGGATACCATCTTTTATTCGCCGTCATCGGTGACCCGCAGCACGGCCCACGTGCGCGACGGTGTCGATCTCAAGCGGATCATGATCACCGTCTGGCTGGCGGCCTTCCCCGCCATGTTCTACGGCATGTACAACCTGGGCTTCCAGGCCAACGAGATCCTCGCCGCCACCGGCGGTGAGGTCGAGGGCTGGCGCGGCAGCATCATCGCCGCCCTGGGGGGCTACGACGCGTCCAGCCTGTGGGACTGCTTCCTCTTTGGCGCCCTGTATTTTCTACCGATTTACGCCGTGACCTTCGTCGTGGGGGGCTTCTGGGAAGTCCTCTTCGCCATGAAGCGGGGGCACGAGGTTAACGAGGGCTTCTTTGTCACCTCCATCCTGTTTGCCCTGATCTGTCCGCCGGATCTGCCCCTGTGGCAGGCGGCCCTGGGCATCAGCTTCGGTGTGGTGATCGGCAAGGAAGTCTTCGGCGGTACCGGCAAGAACTTCCTCAATCCGGCGCTGACCGGCCGGGCCTTCCTGTATTTCGCCTACCCGGCGAGCATGTCCGGCGATGCCGTGTGGACGGCGGTGGATGGCTACACCGGTGCCACCCCGCTGTCGGTGGTGGCCTCCCAGGGCATGACCGCCCTGCAGGAACAGTGGACCTGGACCCAGGCTTTCCTCGGCAATATCCACGGCTCCATCGGGGAAACCTCGACCCTGGCCATCCTGATCGGCGGCGCCGTGCTGCTGGTGACCCGCATCGCCTCCTGGCGCATTGTCGCCGGTGTCTTCCTGGGCATGGTGGCCTTGTCGACGCTGTTCAACCTGGTGGGTTCCGACAGCAACCCCGCCTTTGCCATGCCCTGGTACTGGCACCTGGTGGTGGGCGGCTTCGCCTTCGGCATGATGTTCATGGCTACCGATCCGGTATCCGCGGCGATGACCAACACCGGCAAGTTCGCCTACGGCATCCTGATCGGCGTCATGTGCGTGCTGATCCGGGTGATGAACCCGGCCTTCCCCGAGGGCATCATGCTGGCCATTCTCTTCGCCAACCTGTTCGCGCCGCTGATGGACCACTTCGTGATCCAGGCCAATATCAAACGGAGGCTCGCCCGTGTCTAAGAACGACGGCATCGGAAAGACCCTGCTGGTCGCGTTTGCCATCTGTATTGTCTGCTCGGTGGTGGTATCCACCGCGGCGGTGGTACTGAAGCCGGCCCAGGAAGCCAACAAGACCCTGGACCGCAAGCGCAATATCCTGGCCGCTGCCGGCATGCTGGAGCCAGGCCGCTCGGTGGAGGAACAGTTTGCCCAGGTGCAGACTCGCGTTATCGACCTGAAGACCGGCGAATTCACCGACCAACGCAATCCGGAGAACTACGAGCCGGTGAAGGCCGCCAAGGACCCCTCGCAGTCCATCGACCTGTCCCAGGAAGAGGATATCGCCGGCATTGGCCGCCGCGAGAACTACGCCCTGGTGTACCTGGTCGAGGGCAGCGGCGGTGATCTGGACAAGGTCATCCTGCCGGTACGGGGCTACGGCCTGTGGTCGACCCTCTACGGCTTCATCGCCCTGGAGTCGGACCTCAATACCATCGCCGGTCTCGGTTTCTACGAGCATGGCGAAACCCCCGGCCTCGGCGGCGAAGTCGATAATCCCCGCTGGAAGGCCCTGTGGCCAGGCAAGCAGGTCTATCGCGACGGCGAGGTGGAAATCGAGCTGATCAAGGGCAGTGTCGAGCCCGACAACCCCCGTGCCGAGTGGCGTGTGGACGGCCTGTCCGGGGCGACCCTGACCAGCCGCGGGGTGACCCACCTGGTGCAGTTCTGGCTGGGCGAACAGGGCTACCAGCCCTTCCTGAACAACCTGAAATCCGGGGAGGCCTGATCATGGCAAAATCCGAATTGATGGACACGCTGTCTACACCGATCTTCAGGAACAACCCCATCGCCCTGCAGATCCTGGGGATCTGCTCGGCGCTGGCGGTGACCACCTCGCTGCAGGTCACGGTAGTGATGTGTATCGCCCTGACCTCGGTGACGGCGCTGTCGAATTTTTTCATCTCGTTGATCCGCAGCCAGATTCCCAGTTCCATCCGCATCATCGTGCAGATGACCATCATCGCCTCCCTGGTGATCGTGGTGGACCAGGTGCTGAAGGCCGTGGCCTATGAAATCAGCAAGCAGCTGTCGGTCTTCGTCGGCCTGATCATCACCAACTGCATCGTGATGGGGCGCGCCGAAGCCTTCGCCATGAAAAACCCGCCGCTGCCGAGCTTTGTCGACGGTATCGGCAACGGCCTTGGCTATAGCGTGGTCCTGCTGGTGGTGGCCTTCTTCCGCGAACTGTTTGGTTCCGGCAAGCTGTTTGGCTTCGAGATCCTGCCCCTGGCCAACGAAGGTGGCTGGTACAGCCCCAACGGCCTGATGCTGCTGGCCCCGAGTGCCTTCTTCCTGATCGGTCTGTTTATCTGGGCCCTGCGCAGCTGGGACAAGCAGCAGGTCGAAGAGCCTGACTTCAAGATGGCCCCCCACACCGCCGCCGAGGAGGGCGCGTAATGGAACAGTTGCTGAGTCTTTTCATTCGCGCCATCTTTATCGAGAACATGGCGCTGGCCTTCTTCCTGGGCATGTGTACCTTCCTGGCCATCTCCAAGAAGGTGTCGGCGGCCCTGGGCCTGGGCATCGCGGTGATCGTGGTACTGACGGTGACCGTGCCGGTCAACAACCTGATCCTCAACTACCTGCTTGCCGAGGGTGCGCTGGCCTGGACCGGTATCCCCGCCCTGGCCAACGTCGACCTGAGCTTCCTGGGCCTGCTGTCCTACATCGGCGTGATCGCGGCGATTGTCCAGATTATGGAGATGTTCCTCGACAAGTATGTGCCGGTTCTCTACAACGCCCTCGGTGTGTTCCTGCCGCTGATCACGGTAAACTGCGCCATCCTGGGTGCCTCGCTGTTCATGGTTGAGCGCGATTACAGCTTTGCCGAGAGTGTGGCCTTCGGCTCCGGTGCCGGGGTTGGCTGGGCGCTGGCCATCGTGGCCCTCGCCGGTATTCGTGAAAAACTGAAGTACAGTGATGTGCCCGCCGGCCTGCAGGGCCTGGGCATCACCTTCATCACTGTTGGCCTCATGTCCCTGGGCTTCATGTCCTTCGGCGGTATCGACATCTAAGGCGGAAGTGCTGTTATGAATATGACGATCATTGTCGGCGTCACCATGTTCACGGCCATCGTGCTGGCACTGGTGGCGATTATCCTCGCGGCCCGCTCGCGCCTGGTGAGCAGCGGTGAGGTGAGTATCCAGATCAACGGCGAGAAGACCATCCACGTTCCCGCCGGGGGCAAGCTCCTGGGAACGCTCTCCGAGAGCGGCCTGTTCCTGCCCTCCGCCTGCGGTGGCGGCGGCACCTGTGCCCAGTGCAAGTGTGTGGTCAAGGAAGGCGGCGGCGCCATGGTTCCCGCCGAGGAGAGCCACTTCACCCGTCGCGACGCCCAGGAAGGCTGGCGCCTGTCCTGCCAGACCCCGGTCAAGCAGGATATGGTCATCGAGGTGCCGGAAGAGGTCTTCGGGGTCAAGCAGTGGGAGTGCACGGTGGAGAGCAATCCCAACGTGGCCACCTTCATCAAGGAGCTCACCCTGCGTCTGCCCGAGGGCGAAAACGTGGACTTCCGCGCCGGCGGCTACGTGCAGCTGGAGTGCCCGCCGCACCTGGTCAAGTACAAGGACTTCGACATCGACGCCGAGTATCGCGGCGACTGGGAGCGCTTCGGTTTCTTCGACCTCGAGTCCAAGTGTGACGAGACCACCATCCGCGCCTACTCCATGGCCAACTACCCGGAAGAGAAGGGCCTGGTCAAGTTCAACATCCGGATCGCCACGCCGCCCCCCGGCGCCAAGGACATCCCCCCGGGCATCATGTCTTCCTGGGTGTTCAACCTGAAGCCGGGAGACAAGGTCAAGGTTTACGGGCCCTTCGGCGAGTTCTTTGCCAAGGATACCGACGCCGAGATGGTCTTTATCGGCGGTGGTGCCGGCATGGCGCCGATGCGTTCGCACCTGTTCGACCAGCTCAAGCGCCTCAACAGCAAGCGCAAGATCTCCTTCTGGTACGGCGCGCGCTCCCTGCGGGAGATGTTCTACACCGAGGAGTACGACCAGCTGGCGGAGGAGAACGATAACTTCGAGTGGCACGTGGCCCTGTCGGATCCGCAGCCCGAGGACAACTGGGAAGGCCTGACCGGCTTCATTCACACGGTGCTCTACGAGCAGTACCTGAAGAACCACCCGGCGCCCGAGGACTGCGAGTACTACATGTGTGGTCCGCCGATGATGAACGCCGCGGTGATCAAGATGCTCACCGAGCTCGGGGTCGAGCCGGAGAACATCATGCTGGACGATTTCGGTGGCTGATCGGTCCATCCGCGTCGCAAAAAGCCACCTCACCGGGTGGCTTTTTTGTGTCCTGGCCCTGTGCCTCGTCGCCGCCTGCGGTGGCGGGCGCGATGCCGTGCAGCTTGCCGGGGCCACCATGGGGACCAGCTGGCATGTCACCTATCTGCCGGGCGCAGCGTCGGGCCAGGGCGAGCCGGTCGATGCCGAAACTATCCGCAGCCTGCTGGAAGCCGAACTCGCCGCGGTGGATGCCGGCATGTCCACCTGGCGCGATGACAGTGAACTGTCTGCCTTCAATCGCGCCCCGGTGGGGGAGTGGGTGGCGGTCAGCGAGCCGCTGTTTGCGGTGGTGGCGCAGGCGCTTGCCATCGGCGAGACGACCGCAGGCGCCTACGACGTCACGGTGGGGCCCCTGGTTCAGTTGTGGGGCTTTGGCTCCCACGAAACGCCCGTGGCGCTGCCCGACGACGACAAGCTGGCGGCGACCCGCGAGCGGGTGGGCCAGCAGTGGCTGGAAGTCGACCCGCAGGGGAGGGCGCTGCGCAAACAGCGCCCACTGGAGCTCGACCTGTCCTCCATCGCCAAGGGCTACGCCGTGGATCAGCTGGCGGCAGTACTGGCGACCCGGGGCATCGAGGACTACCTGGTGGAAGTTGGCGGTGAGATGCGCCTGGCCGGCCACAGCCCCCGTGGCGATGACTGGCGGGTGGCCGTGGAGCGCCCCGAAGCCGGCCTGCCCCGGGGCGTGTCGGCGCAAAGCGTGGCGCTGGGCCTGTCCCTGAGCGACATTGCCGTAGCTACCTCGGGGGACTACCGCAACTTCTTCGAGTTGGAAGGGCGCCGCTATTCCCACACCCTCGACCCGCGCACGGGCTACCCGGTGGAACACGATCTGGTTTCCGTAACGGTGCTCGCGCCGACCTGCATGGAAGCCGACGGCTGGGCCACCGCGCTGGTGGTGCTGGGGGCCGATGCGGCCCTGGCGCTGGCGGAGGAGCAGGGTCTCGCGGTATATTTGTTACAACGACGGGGCGAGGATTTCGTGGCCCGACATTCATCCGCCTTCGCCCCCTGGCTGGCCCGGTCGCCAGCCTCGGCATAGCGGGCAGCAGCCCCGCAGGATTTCACTATGGCAGTCTTTCTACTCAGTGCATTGTTCATCGGCCTGGTCATGGCGATCATGGCGGTGGGGGTGATGTCCGGTCGCAGCCCGATCAAGGGCTCCTGCGGGGGCCTCGGCGCGGTCGGTATTGATTCCACCTGCGAGATTTGCGGCGGCGACCCCAATCGCTGTGACGAGGAGACCCGCGGCGGGCAGCCCGAGTCGGGTGGCGACACGCCGTTCTACCGCGCCGACCGCTGAGCCGGGCGCCCCGAGGCGTGTCCGGTCTATCCCACTATGCCCTGTTCGTCGGCCTGCGCTACAGCTTCAGCCGCAAACGCAGCCGCTTCACCGGCCTGATTGCCAGCATTTCCATGCTCGGCATGGTGCTGGGCGTGGCCACCCTGATTACCGTGCTTTCGGTGATGAATGGGTTTGCCGCCGAGCTGCGCGGGCGCATTCTGTCACTCGTCCCCCACGGTTACGTGCAGTCGGCGGACGGCCCGCTATCCGAGTGGTCGGCGCTGGCGGAACGCCTCCGCAACCAGGCCGGCGTGGTCGGCGTCGCCCCTTTCATTGACGACCAGGTGATTCTCGCCGGTCCGCGGCAGCTGCGGGGCGCGCGGCTCACGGCGATCGACCCCGCGCAGGAGGCGCAGGTCTCCTGGGTGGGCAATGCACTGCTGGGCGGCGACATGGCCGAGCTGCTGGCAGAGCCGTTTTCCATCGTGCTGGGCAGCGCCCTGGCAGCGGCCCTGGAAGTCGGTCCCGGGGATACCGTGGAAGTCACCCTGCCGCGCTTGACCATCACCCCGCTGGGGACTTTTCCGCGCAGCAAGCGACTCACGGTGTCCGGCCTGTTCCGGGTCAACGCCCAGCCCGATAGCCAGCAGGCCTATGTCTCCTTGCCCACCGGGCAGCGCCTGCTGGCCCTGGGAGAGGCCGTGGACGGGCTGCAGGTGGCCACCCGCGACCTGATGGCGGCGCCGGAGATCCTGGCGGATCTGGCGCTCGCGCTGCCCGACTCCCTGGTAGTGACCAACTGGACCCAGACCCAGGGCAGCCTGTTCCGCGCGGTGCGCATGGAGAAACTCATGGTGGGGCTGCTGCTGCTCAGCGTGGTCGCGGTAGCCGCCTTCAATATCGTGTCCACACTGGTGATGTCGGTGGCGGAAAAGCGGCGCGACATCGCCGTGCTGCGCACCCTGGGGGCCCGCGCAAGTGGGATTGTGGCGATTTTCGTGGCCCACGGCCTGGGGCTGGCCCTGTTCGGCATTGCCCTGGGGGCCTTGCTGGGGGTCGTGTTGTCCTGGCAGATTGCCGCGGTCACCGCGACCCTGGAGAACTGGCTGGGGGTGAAGCTGTTCGACCCGGCCGTCTATTTTATCAGCGAGCTGCCGGCACGGCTGATGTGGGGTGATGTCGCGGCGGTTGTGCTCGCGGCCCTGGCGCTGAGCCTGCTGGCCACCCTGTATCCCGCCTGGCGAGCCTCGCGCATCGCGCCGGCGGAGGTTCTGCGGTATGAGTGAGAGAGACGTCGTCCTGCACTGCGAGAAGCTGTCCCGGGTCTACCGCGACGGCCAGCGCGAAGTGGCCGTGCTGCGCGGCGTGGATTTCAGCCTGCGCGCCGGGGAGACCATCGCCATTATCGGCGCCTCCGGCTCGGGCAAGTCGACCCTGCTGAACCTGTTGGGCGGCCTGGATACACCCAGCGAGGGGCAGGTGCTGCTGCGCGGCCGGGACATGTCCCGCTTGCGGGAGGGCGAGCGCTGCCGCTGGCGCAACCGCCACCTGGGCTTTGTCTACCAGTTTCACCACCTGCTGCCGGAATTCGATGCCCGGGAAAATGTCGCCATGCCTCTGCTGATCGCCGGGCAGGGCCGCCGCCAGGCCTGGCGGGCGGCCGCGGACATGCTCGAGCAGGTGGGTATGGGGCACCGCCTGGAGCACCGCCCCGGCGAGCTGTCCGGCGGCGAGCGACAGCGGGTGGCGATCGCCCGCGCCCTGGTGACCCGGCCGGACTGTGTGCTGATGGATGAGCCCACCGGCAACCTGGACCCGGGCTCCGCGGCGCAGATACTGGGCCTGATCGAGACGCTCAGCGCCGGCAGTGCGGCCTTCGTCGTGGTGACCCACGACCCCGGCGTCGCGGCGCACATGCAGCGCACACTGGAGCTGGTCGACGGTCACCTGGAGGAGCGTTCGCGTGAGCCTGCGTGAGCAGCTGCGCCTGGCCCTGCGCTACAGTTTTGCCTTTGGCCGCGGCTATCTGTCGACCTTCCTGTCGTCCCTCTCCACCCTCGGCCTGGTGCTGGCGATTGCGCTGCTGGTGGCCGTGCTCTCGGTCATGAACGGTTTTGACCGCGAGATGCGCGAGCGGATCCTGGCCCTGGTGCCCCACGTGACCATCCAGTCCGTACAGGGCATGGCCGACTGGCGCGACATGCGCCGCGAGCTGCTGCAGCATCCGGAGGTGACCGCTGCCAGCCCCTTCGTCGCCTTCGACGCACTGTTCCTGCGCGGTAGTGAGGTACAGACCGCGGCGGGCCTGGGGCTGGAGGCGGGGGACAGCGCCCTGCTGGCCGCACTACCCGGTGACGTCGCTGCGGCGATGGCGGGCCGGGAGGACGCCCTGGTTCTCGGCGCGGGCCTGGCGCGGCGCCTGCAAGCCGCGGTGGGGGACAGCCTGACCCTGCTGGTCCCGCGGGGCGCCGACACTCGCGGCGGTGCGGGGGATACGGGCATGGGGCGTTTCACCCTGGTCGCGGTGGCGGAAACCGGCACCGAGCTGGACCAGTCCCTGGCCCTGGTGCGCCTGTCCCGGGCTGCGGCGCTGAGCGGACTGGGGAAGGGGGTGAGCGGCCTGCACCTGCGCACCCGTGACCTCTTCGCGGTATCGGACCTGGCCTGGGAGCTGGTGGGACAGCTGCCGCCGGGCTATTACGCGACCCACTGGATGATGACCCACGGCAATCTCTACGCGGCGATCCAGCTCTCCCGCGACCTGGTCAGCATCCTGCTCTACTCGATCATTGCCGTGGCGGCTTTCAACCTGGTCTCCTCACTGGTCCTGGTGGTATTCGACAAGCAGGGTGACATCGCCATTCTGCGCACGCTGGGTGCCTCCGGGGCCGCCATTGCCGGCATTTTTGTCCTCCAGGGGGCCTTGATCGGGGCGGTGGGCGTGAGTGTCGGCCTGGGCCTCGGCGTGGCTCTCAGCCTCGCCTTGCCGGAGCTGGTGGGGGCGGTGGAGCGCCTGCTCGACTACCGTTTCCTCGACACCGATGTCTACCCGGTATCATTCCTGCCGGTGGACGTGTTGCCCTCGGATCTGCTCAGCATCGGCGGAGTGGCGCTGTTGATGTGCCTGCTGGCGGCACTGTACCCGGCCCTGCGCGCGGCGCGCCTGGCACCCGCCCAGGTGCTTGACCAGGAGCGTCACTGAGGGTCGCGGTCCTCGGCTGACGCTGCACTCCGCTGTGCCCGCCGCAGTCGGCGCTGGCGCCAGTGGTGGATGACGTGGATACGCCACAGCAGGTTGACCACGAAGTAACCCAGCGACCCCACCAGCAGGCCACAGAGCACACTGCCCAGCAGCAGTGGCTGCCAGATGGTGTGCAGCCGCGATTCCAGCCAGGACAGGCTCATCTCGAAGGCCGGCACCGGCACGTGACTGTCGATCAGCAGGGCGCCGACCCGGTAGGCCAGGTAAAAGATGGCCGGCATGGTAACCGGGTTGGTGACCCAGACCAGGGCCACCGACAGCGGCAGGTTGCAGCGCAGCAACACCGCCAGCAGGGCCGCCAGGGGCATCTGCCCGGGCAGGGGCAGAAAGGCCACGAACAGGCCGGTGAACATGCCCATCGACGCGGAATAGCGGTTGATGTGCCAGAGGTTGGGCTGATAGATCCACTCCCCCAGTACCCGCAGGGATTGCATGCTGCGCACGCGGGCCGGCGAGGGCAGCCAGCGGCGTAGTCTCTTGCGTGGCATTGATGGCTGCTCGCTTCTGACGTGTCAAAAATGCAAGGGCTGTGTTTGACTGGGCATGCGAGCGCGGGCATGGGCCGCGTTCGACATGTCGAGCCAGTGGACGGCCATTATGACGACCTTGGGCGGGTATCTCCAGACGTGATCGAGCGCGGCCTGGCCTTGCTGGCGGGTCTGCTCTTGCCCCTGCTGGCGCCCGCATTGCCTCCGGTGTCTGCCGCCGTCTGGCTTTGCGGGGCACTTTTGGGGGCCCTGGCGGCCTGCCTCCGCGGCAGCGGGCCCCGCCCCTTGCTGGGGGCCGTTTTGCTCGGCCTGTGCGTCACCGGCGGGCACGCGGCACGCTGGGCCGAGCGGGAACTCCCCGCGGCCTGCGAGCGCGAGCTGTTGTCGGTGGTTGCTCGTGTCACCGGGCTGCCCGAGGCAGTGCAGAACACGCGCGACGAACCGCTTTACCGCGTCACCCTGTCCCTGGAGCGCCTCAGCCCGGCGCGCTGTCGGGGCCCTCGGACGGTCGAGGTCTACTGGCCGGCGGCGCTGCCGCCGGTGCCGGGCGAGGCCTGGGCCCTGGGCCTGCGGCTGCGCCGTCCCTGGGGCGCGGTCAATCCCGGGGCCTGGAACGCGCGTGCAGGCCATCTCGCGCGCGGGGTGCATGCCCTGGGCAGTGTCAGTGCGGCAATCACGCCGCAGCGGCGCCCGCAGCGGGACAAGGGTGGCGCCTTCGACCGCTGGCGCCAGCGCTTCGCGGGGGCGCTGGACCGGGAGCTGCCAGCGGCCGGGCTGCTGCGGGCGCTGGCGGTGGCCGACCGCAGCGGTATCGGGGCGGCCGACTGGGCGCGCTTCCAGCGTTTCGGCGTGGCGCATCTGCTGGTGATTTCCGGGCTGCACGTGGGCATGGTGGCGGGGCTCGGCGCCCTGTTGGGCGCTGCCCTGGCCCGCCTGCCGGGCTGGGGTGGCCAGGCACCCCGGCTGCTCGCCTTGGGGGCACTGGTATCGGCGACACTGTACACGGCGCTGGCGGGCTGGAGTATTCCCACCACCCGCGCCTGGGTGATGCTGGCCTGCAGCATGGCCGCCAGCCTCGCCGGGCGCTCCGCCTGGGCACCCCTGAATCTGCTGCTGGCGGCGCTGGCGGTGCTCCTGCTGAACCCCTTCAGCGCACTCTCCCCGGGCTTCTGGCTGTCCTTCGCGGCGGTGGCCTCCCTGTTCTGGCTGTCCCACTGGCGCGGTCGGGCCGCGGGCGCGTCGCGCCTGGGACTGGCCCACCTGTTTATCTGCCTGGTGATGTTTCCCCTCGGCGCTGTCTGGTTCGGCGCCGCCAGCCTGGTAGCCCCCCTGGCCAACGCGCTGCTGGTACCGCTGACCGCGGTGGCGGTGGTCCCGCCGGTGCTCGCCGGTATCCTGGTGTGGCCTGTGCAGCCGATGTTGGCCACGTGCTTCTGGCAGGCTGCGGGCAGGGTACTGGAGCTGGTTCTCTCCGTCATGCAGCGGGCGGAGACCCTGATGCCGATACCGTTGACGCTGCCCCTGCAGATGAGCCCTGGTGCCGTCCTGCTCGCGGTGATCGGCCTCGGACTGCTGGTACTCCCCCTTGACTGGCCGCGGCGCCTGGCCTGCAGCCTGTTGCTGCTGCCCCTGCTACTGCCGCTGCGGGAGCACCGGGTGGCGGGCGCGGGGGCTGTGCATGTGCTGGCGCTGGACGTGGGGCAGGGCACGGCGGTGCTGATTCACGACCAACGGCGGGCGCTGCTCTACGACACCGGCAGTCCCTGGGCCGCGAGGTCGGTGGTGTTACCCGTGCTGCGGGGGCGCGGCATCCGACGCCTCGACCAGCTGGTGCTCAGCCACGGCGACGCCGACCACGCCGGGGGCGTGGGTGATCTCGAGGCCGCCCTGGAGATCGACCGGCTGCTCCTGGGGGCGGACCTGCCATCTGCCGCCTTCGATGGGGCCATTTCCCGCTGTCGTGCCGGCCACAGCTGGTCCTGGGGGCCGGGCATCTGGTTTCGCATTCTGGCGCCGGCTCCGGGGGAAGTGCCGGCCTCGCGCAATGCCGGCAGCTGCGTGTTGCAGGCCTCCCTCTGGGGGCAGCGTTGGCTGCTGGCCGGGGATATCGATGCCCGGCGGGAGCGGGCCCTGGTGGACTACTGGGGCAGCGCCCTGGGCAGCCAGTGGCTGTTGGCCCCGCACCACGGGAGCGCCAGCTCCTCCTCCTGGGCCTGGCTGAAAGCGGTGCGCCCGCGGCAGGTGGTTTACAGCCATGGCCGGGCCAATCCCTTTGGGCACCCGGCGGCGTCGGTGGTGGCGCGCTACGCGGCCCGGGATATCGTCAGCTACAGCACGGCGGCGCAGGGCGCCGTGGAATGGGTGATCGAACCGGCGGCCCGCCCGCGGCTTGTTGCCCACCGCCAGTTGGCGCGACGCTTCTGGTGGGGGCGCTGAGCGCTGTTGTCGGGGCCGGGGCGGGGCGTATAATGCGTTTTTGGCTGGCGAGACGGGATGGCAACGTGCTGGAACTGGTAACCGCGGGCGGCTGGCTGATGGTGTTGATCCTGCTGTGCTCGGTGGTCGCCCTGGCCATCTGCATCGAGCGCCTCTACACCCTCAATCCCCGCAAGATTGCTCCGCCGCATCTGCTGGCGACGGTGTGGAAGCAGCTCAAGGCCGGAGAGCTCGATGGCAACCGTCTGCGCCAGTTGCGACAGTCTTCGCCCCTGGGGCGCATTCTCGCGGCGGGCCTGAGCAATGCCGGCCACGGTCGGGACGTGATGAAAGAGAGTATCCAGGAAGCCGCCAGTCACGTGATCCACGAACTGGAACGCTACCTGAACACCCTGGGCACGATTGCCGCCATTGCCCCGCTCCTGGGTCTGCTGGGTACCGTCGTCGGCATGATCAAGGTGTTTGCCGAGATCATGGCCCAGGGGACTGGCAACGCCAGCGCCCTGGCCGGGGGCATCTCCGAGGCGCTGATCACCACCGCCGCGGGGCTGGTGGTGGCGATTCCGGCACTCGCCATGCACCGCTACCTCAGCGGGCGCATCGACGCCATTGTGATCAACCTGGAACAGGAGTCGATCAAGCTGGTGGATGCGCTGCACAATGACGAGCGCGCGGGTGGCCGGGCTTGAAATTCCGCCGCCAGCGCAGCGCCGAGCTCGGCGTCAACCTGACCCCACTGATCGATGTGGTCTTCCTGCTGCTGATATTTTTCATGGTCTCGACGACGTTTACCCGCGAAACCCAGCTCACCATCGACCTGCCGGAGGCCGAGGGCACAGCGCGGGAGACGGTGACGCAGCCAGTGGAAGTGCTGGTCGCGGAGGACGGCAGTTACCGGGTCAACGGCAAGCCGGTGGCGGACCGGCGCTTCCGCACCCTGCAGGCCGCGCTCTATGACACCTCCGCGGGGGACACCACCCTGCCGCTGGTGATCGCCGCCGATGCCCAGGCGCCCCACGCGGCGGTGGTGCTGGCCATGGACGCGGCCGGGCAGATGGGCTTTGCGCGCCTGAGTATCGCGACCCGCGAGCCGGCGGGAGGTGGGCGATGAATCCGGCGGTAGCACCCGAGCGCCAGGGCACCCTCTCGGACTGGCAGCTCTACCGGCGCCTGCTGGCCTACGTGGTGCCCTACTGGTACCTCTTCCTGTTCAGCATCGGCGGCTTCCTGATCTACTCCCTCGGCAATGTCATGCTCGCCGACCTGATGCAATTCCTGCTCGACTCCCTCAACGGCCGCCCCGCCGCCGAGGGCGGCGTGGTCTCCCGTACCGCCTACAAGCTCGCCGGGGAAACCGGGCAGAGTGCACTGGAGTTTGCCCGGGTGGCGGTACCCCTGGCGGCGGTGACCATCGCCTTCACCCGCGCCATGGGCTACTTCGCCGGCACCTATTTCATGAACCACGTGGCGCGCAACCTGGTGCACGTACTGCGCCGCCAGCTGTTCGAGAAGATGCTGGTGGCACCCAGTGCCTACTACGACCGCCAGAGCCAGGGCATCCTGGTATCCAAGATCACCTTCAACGTCGAGCAGGTGACGGGTGCCGCCACCCGAGCCCTGAAGGTGATCATCGGCGAGGGCATGACCGTGCTCGGCCTGCTGGGCTACATGCTCTACCTGAACTGGCGCCTGTGCCTGGTGTTTCTGCTGGTGGCGCCCTTTATCGCGCTGGTGGTGTCGGTGGTGGGCAAGCACTTCCGGCGCTACAGCCGGCGCATCCAGGCCTCCATGGGCGACGTGACCCAGGTCTCCGGGGAGAGCATTGGCGGCTACCGCGAGATCCGCCTGTTCGGCGGCCAGCGGCAACAGGGCGATCGCTTCGAGCAGGCCAGCGCCTACAACCGCAACCAGAGCCTCAAGCTGGCCTTTGCCGATGCCCTGAGCACCCCGGTGATCCAGACCATGCTGGCGATCGCCCTGGCGGCCCTGATCTGGTTCGCCCTCGACCCCGAGATTCTCGCCGGCTTTACCGCGGGCTCCCTGGTGGCCTTCCTCACCGCCGCCGGGCAGCTGGGCAAGCCGATCAAGCAGGTCAGCAGCGTGCAGAGCATCATCCAGCGGGCCCTGGCTGCCTCGGAGGACATCTTCGCCCAGCTGGACATGGAGGAGGAACAGGACCGGGGGCAGCACGTCACCTCCCGGGCCCGGGGCGACCTGCGCATCGAACACCTGAGCTTTGCCTACCCCGGTGGCGTCGAGGATGTGCTGCAGGACATCAACCTCGACATACGCGCCGGCGAGACCGTGGCCCTGGTGGGCCGCTCGGGCAGCGGCAAGAGTACGCTGATCCAGCTGCTCGCGCGCTTCTACCCCATGGAGCGCGGGGCCATCCTGCTCGACGGGGTGCCGATCCAGGACTACCGGCTGGACAACCTGCGGCGGCAGCTGGCGATGGTGTCCCAGGATCCGGTGCTGTTCAACGACACGGTCTACAACAACATCGCCTACGGCGACCTGGCAAGCGCCAGTCGCGAGGAGGTCGAGGCCGCCTGCGAGTCGGCCCACGCGATGGAGTTCATTCGCCAGCTGCCCGAGGGCCTGGACACTCGCCTCGGTGACGACGGCGGCGGCCTCAGTGGCGGTCAGCGCCAGCGTCTGGCGATCGCCCGCGCCATACTCAAGGACGCGCCGTTGCTGGTGCTCGACGAGGCGACCTCGGCCCTGGACAACGAGTCCGAGCACCGCATCCAGCGGGCACTGGAAGTGATCATGCGCAATCGCACCACCATCGTGATTGCCCACCGTCTGAGTACCGTCGAACACGCCGATCGCATCGTGGTGATGGATGGCGGTCGGATCATCGCCGAGGGCAGCCATCAGGCACTGCTGGAGGAGGGCGGGCTCTACGCGCAGCTCTACCACCAGGAATTCGCCGCCTGATGGCAGGCCTGGAATCCGGCCTCACGCGGGCCTGGTACGCGGGCGCTCCCTGGCTGTGGCTCCTGCGCCCCCTGGAACTGCTGTTTCGCGCCGTGGCCGCGGCCCGGCGCTGGTACTGGCAGGGAGGCCCCGGGCGGCCCTGGCGGGCGCCCGTGCCGGTGGTGGTGGTGGGCAACCTGAGCGTGGGTGGTACCGGCAAGACGCCGGTCGTCATCGCCCTGGTCGAGGCGCTGCAGGCGCGCGGGCTGCGGCCCGGGGTGGTCAGCCGCGGTTACGGTGCCGCCGCGGGTGCGCGCTTCCCGCACCGGGTCGGGGCGGAGAGCCTTTCCGCAGAGTGTGGCGATGAGCCACTGTTGATCCACCACCGCACTGGCGCGCCCTGTGTGGTGGACCCGGACCGACCCGCCGCGGTGCGCGCCCTGCTGGCCGACGCGGCGGTCGACCTGGTCATCTGCGATGACGGCCTGCAGCACTACGCGCTGCACCGGGACCTGGAAATCGTGGTGATGGACGCCGTCAGGGGGCTTGGCAATGGCTGGTGTCTGCCCGCCGGCCCCTTGCGCGAGCCGCCCTCGCGCCTGCGCTCGGTGTCCTGGGTGCTCTATCGCGGCGGTGACGGTGCCGCGGACGGTGTGCGCTATGTTGTCGACGGCCTCTATCCGCTGTGCCCCGGCGAGACCGGGCAGCCACCCGAGCCGCAAGCGGTCTACGCCGTGGCCGGTATCGGCCAGCCGGAGCAGTTCTTCGACAGCCTGCGCGCGCGGGGCTACCGCGTGCGCCCAGTGGTTTTTCCCGATCATCACCCCTTCAGCGCGTCCGACCTCGCGCCGCTGGATGACGCGCCGCTTATCATGACCGAGAAGGACGCGGTAAAATGCCGCGCATTTGCGACCCCCGGGCAGTGGTACCTGCGCATCAGCGCGACGCTGCCCGCGGCGCTGCCCGACGCGGTGGCCGCACTGCGGGTCGCCCCCTGAAGCCCGCCGGAGAGAGCATGAGTTTTATTGTTGTCATTCCCGCCCGCTACGGGTCCTCGCGCCTGCCGGGCAAGCCCCTGGAAGACCTGGCCGGCAAGCCCATGGTGCAGCGTGTCTGGGAACAGGCCTGCCAGAGCGCTGCGGGGCGGGTGGTTATCGCCACGGATGACGAGCGTATCGCCACCGCCGCGCGCGATTTTGGCGCCGAGGTCTGCATGACCGCCGGGCACCACGCCTCGGGTACCGATCGCCTGCAGGAAGTCGCCCAGCAGCTGGGCTTGGCGCCGGGGGCGATCGTGGTCAATGTGCAGGGGGATGAACCGCAGATCCCGCCGGCGGTGATCGACCAGGTCGCCGCCAATCTGGCAGCGCACCCCGAAGCCGGGGTGGCCACCCTGTGTGTGCCGCTGTTGCAGCTGGAGGAATTGCGCAATCCCAACGCGGTGAAGGTGGTCATGGACGACCGCGGCCTGGCGCTGTATTTCAGTCGCGCGCCGCTGCCCTGGCCCCGCGACGCGATGGCGGCGGATGCGGCAGCGCTGCCCCCCGGACACTGGTGGCGACACCTGGGGCTCTACGCCTATCGCTGCGAGTTCCTGCACCGCTTCGTCCACTGGCCACCGGCGGAGCTGGAGCAGCTCGAGCAGCTGGAGCAACTGCGGGCCCTGGCCCAGGGCGAGCGCATCCACGTCGCCCCGGCCTGTGCGCCGGTGCCGGCGGGGGTGGACACCGCGGCAGATCTGCAGCGAGTCCGTGCCGAGCTGGAGGCCGGGGCATGAGCGAAGCGACCCTCTCCGGCGTGCTTTTCGTCTGCCTGGGCAATATCTGCCGTTCACCCACCGCGGAGGGGGTATTCCGCGCGCGCCTGGCCGAGCGGGTCGCCGCCGGCGGCGCGCTGCCCGAATTGCTGCCAGTCGACTCCTGTGGCACGGCGGGCTGGCATATCGGCAAGTCTCCCGATGCGCGGGCGATGGCGGCAGCGTCGGCACGGGGCTACGACCTCGCTCCCCTGCGCGCTCGCCAGCTGCAGTGGCAGGACTTCTACACCTTCGAGCATATCCTCGTCATGGACGAATCCAACCTGGCGGATGTGCGCGACGCGGCGCCCCTGGACTACGCCGGCGACATCCGCTTGTTCCTGGATTATGCCCCCGGGCAGCCCGTGCGCGAGGTCCCCGATCCCTACTATGGCCGCGATGACGGTTTTTCCCATGTCCTGGACCTGGTGGAGCTGGCCAGCGAGGGGCTGCTGGCTGAACTGGAGCGCCGTGCTACACGCTGAGCGACAACTGCAGCGTCGCAATACCCTGCGCCTGCGCAGCCGGGCGGCGGCCCTGTCGGTGATCGACAGTCCGGCGGACCTGGAGCGGGCACTGGCGGAGGCGCGACAGAGCGGCCTTCCCGTGCTGCCGCTGGGGGAGGGCAGCAACGTGGTGCTGGCCGAGGAACTGGCCGCCCACGTGTTGCTGCTGCGCCTTCGCGGCTGCCGCTGGCTGGACCGAAGGGGCCTGCTGCGGGTGGCTGCCGGGGAGTCCTGGCACCCGCTGGTGGCCTGGACGGTGGCCTGTGGCTGGCGCGGCCTGGAAAACCTCGCGCTGATCCCGGGCACCGTGGGTGCCGCCCCGGTCCAGAATATCGGTGCCTACGGGCGGGAGCTGGCGCCCTTCGTGCACGCGGTACATGCGGTGCGCATTGCCGACGGCGAGCCGGTGAGCCTGTCCCGGGCGGCGTGCCGCTTCGGATATCGCGACAGCATCTTCAAGCACGCCCTGCGCGACCGCGTGGTCATCACCGCGGTGGACTTGCAGCTCTCCCGTGATCTGCCGCTGGAGGTCTCCTATCCGGGCCTGCGCGATCGCCTGCCCGCGGCCATCGAGGCCATCACGCCGCAGGCGGTCTTCGACGCCGTGGTGGCCCTGCGGCGGGGCAAGTTGCCCGACCCGCTGCGGGAGCCGAATGCCGGCAGTTTCTTCAAGAACCCGGTGGTGAGCCTGGAACAGGCGGAGGATTTGCAGGCCGCGTGTCCGGGGTTGCCGGTCTTCGAGGCCGGGGAGGGGCGGCGCAAGCTGGCTGCCGGCTGGCTGATCGAGCAGGCGGGCTGGAAGGGGATCGAGCGCGAGGGCATTGCCGTGCACCCGCGCCATGCCCTGGTGCTGGTCAATCGCGGGGGCGACAGCGCTGCCCGCGTGCTGGCCCTGGCGGCGGCAATTGCCGAGAGCGTGCGCGCGCGTTTCGGTGTCGAGCTGGAGATCGAGCCGCGCTGCTACGGGAGCGGGCCGTGAGCCAGTTCGACAGCGAGTCCTTTCTGCGCCACCTGACCACCCGGCCGGGGGTCTACCAGATGTACGATGCCGAGGGCCGGCTGCTCTACGTCGGCAAGGCGCGCAACCTGCGCAGCCGGGTCAGCAGTTACTTCCGGGCCAGCGGTTTGACCGAGAAGACCATGGCGCTGGTGGCGCGTATCGCCGACATTCAGGTCACGGTGACCGCGACGGAAGTGGATGCGCTGCTGCTCGAGCACAACCTGATCAAGAGTCACAAGCCGCCCTACAACATCCTGCTGCGGGACGACAAATCCTATCCCTACATCTTCCTCTCCACCGAGGACCGCTTCCCGCGACTGAGCCTGCACCGGGGGGCAAAACGCCGCAAGGGCGCCTACTTCGGGCCCTATCCCAGTGCCGCCGCGGTGCGCGACTCGCTTCACTTCCTGCAGAAAGTGTTCCAGGTGCGCCAGTGCGAGGACAGCTTCTTCAGCAACCGCTCGCGGCCCTGCCTGCAGTACCAGATCAACCGCTGCACTGGCCCCTGTGTCGGCCTGGTCAGCGAGGAAGACTACGCCGAGCAGGTGGAGAAGACCCGCTTGTTTCTCAACGGCAAGTCCCGGGAGCTGATGGTGCGCCTGGCTGACGACATGGAGCAGGCGGCGGCGGAGCTGGCCTTCGAGAAGGCTGCCGTACTGCGGGACCAGCTGGCGCAGCTGCAGCAGGTCCAGGCCAGCCAGGGGATCGAGGGCCGTCACGGCGACCTCGACGTGATGGCGGTGGAAACGGCCGCCGGGGTGGCCTGTGTCCAGGTGCTGTTTGTGCGCAACGCCCAGGTCCTGGGCAGCCGCACCTGGTACCCGCCGCTGAAACTGGACGAGTCGCCGGCGGAGGTGCTGACGGCCTTCCTGCCGCAGTTCTATCTGGCGGGCGACCGGCCGATTCCCCCGGAAGTCATCGTCAACGTCATGCCGGAGGAGTACGAGAGCCTCGCCGAGGCCTTCTCGGTGCGCGCCGGGCGCCGCGTGCGCATTGCGTCCCGGGTGCGGGATGCCCGGGCGCGCTGGCTGCAGCTGGCGGGGCAGACGGCACGCTCCAACCTGCAGGCGCGGCTGGCCGACAGCGAGTCGACCCGGGCGCGCCTGGCTGACCTCCAGACCGCCCTGGGGCTGCAGGCGACACCCGGGCGCCTGGAGTGTTTCGACATCAGCCACAGCAGTGGCGAGGCGACGGTGGCCTCCTGCGTCGTCTTCGACGACAATGGGCCGCGCAAGTCGGACTACCGCCGCTTCAACATCGAGGGCATCACGCCGGGGGATGACTACGCCGCGATGCAGCAGGCCCTGGAACGGCGCTACCGGCGACTGCGCAGTGGCGAGGGCGTATTGCCCGACCTCCTGCTGATCGACGGCGGCAAGGGTCAGGTCGCTCAGGCCATGGGCGTATTGGCAGAGCTGGGCATCGAATCGGTCGAGGTGGTGGGTGTGGCCAAGGGCAGCACCCGCAAGGCGGGCTTTGAGACCCTGGTGCGCGGAGCCTCCCGCGAGGAGATGCACCTGCGCGCCGACCGGCCGGCGCTGCACCTGATCCAGTTTGTGCGCGACGAGGCGCACCGCTTCGCCATTACCGGACACCGCGCTCGCCGCGGCAAGGCCCGCCAGCAATCGACCCTGGAGGCAATCCCGGGGGTGGGCGCCCGGCGCCGCCGTGAACTGCTGCGGCATTTTGGCAGCGCCCAGGGGGTTGGCAACGCGAACCTGGAAGAACTGAAAAAAGTGCCGGGCATCAGTGCGAGGCTGGCCCAGCAGATTTATGATCACCTGCACGGTGCCGGTGGCTGACAGGAGAACCCAAGGCTTTGCACGTCAATATTCCGAATACCCTGACCCTGCTGCGCATACTGCTGATCCCGGTGCTGGTGGCGGTCTTTTACACCCCCTTCAGCCACCACCTGCTGGTGGCCGCGGCGATCTTTACCCTGGCCGCGGTCACCGACTGGCTGGATGGCTATCTCGCGCGCCGCCTGGGGCAGATGACACCCTTCGGGGCTTTCCTGGACCCGGTGGCCGACAAGCTGATGGTTGCCGTCGCCCTGGTGCTGCTGGTGGAGCGCCACGACACACCGCTGTTCACTCTGGCCGCCTGTGTCATCATCGGCCGCGAGATCGTGGTGTCCGCGCTGCGGGAGTGGATGGCCGAGCTGGGGCAGCGCACCTCGGTGGCGGTGTCCTACGTGGGCAAGGTCAAGACCGCCTTTCAGATGGTGGCGATCATCGGCCTGCTGGCGATCAATCCGGCGATCCACGGCGGCTGGCTGCTGGCGCTGTGCTACCTGTTGCTCTACGTCGCCGCCGCGCTGACCCTGTGGTCGATGGTGATCTACCTGCGGGCCGCCTGGCAGGTCATGCGCGACGCGCCTTGATCGTGTCCGGCGGCAATTCCTTGCGAAACCAGCTTGACAGCGGCTGCGCAGAGCCTAGAATAGGCGCCCTCACGACAGCTGACGTGAGTGTCTGAAAGCGCGGGAATAGCTCAGTTGGTAGAGCGCAACCTTGCCAAGGTTGAGGTCGCCGGTTCGAACCCGGTTTCCCGCTCCAAAAGCGCAAGGCTTTGCGCCGCCCGGCCGGGCAGCGTCATACAATCAAGGCTCGGTGGCAGAGTGGTTATGCAGCGGACTGCAACTCCGTATACGCCGGTTCGATTCCGACCCGAGCCTCCATTACTTTTCGGTTATTGATCGTCACTGACACCCAGACCTTGCGGTTGCGCGTTCAGAACCGTTGGCCAGACAGCGTCAGCCGTCAGCCCGCCGCCGGTGCATAGGCATTGCACCAGCCGGTTTTCTTCACCTGCTTGCCGCTAAACAAGGGGCATGCCCCCCATTCCTCGCCCGAGCTTCCCTGGTAGAGCTGGCAATTGCCGCAGTGCTGGCCCGATTGGTATCGGGGCTGCTCGCTGGCTATGACATCCTCGGCATTGTGAACATAGGCCAGGTTTTTGGCCTGCGGGTCGTCTTCACTGACCCTGGGCATGGAGCCGTCTGCACCTGAGGGCTGGGAGCTGGCCTGCTGTGCGCTCCCGTTATTGGTATTGGTGTTGGCGCTTTGTCCTTCCGCGGAGGGGGTATTGGCGCTCTGCGCGCCTGCGGAGCCCTTGGCCGCCAGGGTATTGGTGTCGCCAGCGGCGCCCATCACCGGCCGGTTGGCATCCTCCTTGCCGCCACAGCCCCTCAGGCCGAACAGCGGGGTAAAGAGTAGGCCACCGCCGACCAGTGCCATGAAGCGCCGGCGGGTGTCCAGAGAATCGTCACGGGTGCGCATTGTCGCCTCCTGCTGAATTCCGGGTTCTCCCCGAGTGTAGTTGCCATGTGCTCAACTTTCACGTCGGGGCCGGCGCAGGACAGTTTGGTGCTGGAAATCGGGTGCGCGACGGCAGGGCGCTTGCCTCATTCGCTCGCTGTGGCGGCCCAGTTTTCGATCGCCTTGGGCGGTATGCGCAGGCCGCCGGGAATTGCTGTCTGCGTGGACGTTTCTCCCCCCTCGCCGGGGGTGGGCGCCGGCAGGCTGAAGGCACTCTCGCGCAGGTCGCCCCAACGGATTTCCCAGTACAGGGCCGTGTTTGTCGCGGCCTGATTGAGTGCCTGGGTGGCGTTCGCCGTGTCGGGGTCGCCAAAGCTCTCGCGCTGGACCCTCAGCAGCGGCGAGGAGAAGAAAGGGACCTGGTTGAAGCTGAAGGAGCGCATGATGGTGGCGCGACCGCTGAAGGGGCTCACGTAGGGGCGTCCGAAAAGGAGGTGGGGCTCGGTATCACCGGCGCTCCGCTCGTGGCCCAGCCCGAAGACGTGTCCGAACTCGTGGGGAGCGACCAGTTCGGAGCAGCCGTCCTGGAAGCGCGGATTGCCGTGTTCGGCCACCAGGATCGCCATGGGAACCAGGTAGTCGGCTGGCGGTGCCATGCCCAATGTGGCTACGCCACAGCTGCCATCCGGGTTTCGGCCCTCGGCATTTCTGACCACCAGCAACACGTCGGCGCCGTCGTTGTAGGCGAGATTGTTGATGAAGGTGCTTTCGCGCTCGTAGAGCTGGTCGTAGAGCGTCGAAGGGTTGAAGGAATAGCCGCGGGCGGAGAAGTCGAAATAGCGAATGCCGCTGATCAGCAGCCGCGCGTTGACACCGGAGCGGCTGAAGGCATCGTTGGTCCGGCGGACTGCATCGATGGCGCGGCGAAAGGGAAAGTCGAAGCCCGGGGTCTGGCGGGAGTCCACCAGTACCGAGACGGTAACGGGTACGTCGCCCTGGGCGTAGTAGGCATCCTGGGGGATTTTCTGACGGTCGCCAAAGCAGTCGACGCTGCTGTCGTCCTGGTTGCAGAGGAACTCCCTGCCGGCCAGGGGCGGAAGCGAGCGGTATTCCTCGGCGATCAGCGAGGATTGTTGGTACCAGTGGATGTTGTCGGCGCCCTGGTAATTGCCCCGGGGGCTGTCCAGTGAAACGTTGGACTGCGCCGTGGCGACAGCGGCGGCAAGCAGTGCTGCCGTCGCCAGGAGGGCGTTCCGCAGTGTGATGAGCCACCCTTGGCATATCGTCATGGGAAGTTGCCTCAGCGAAGAATCAGGACTGGTACCGTACTGCTGGCGAGCATGCGCGAGGTGTTGCTACCCACAAAGAATTCGCGAATCCGTGAATGGCCGTAGGCGCCCATGACCTTCAGCTCAATGCCGTGGGTTTCCTGGAACTGCATCAGGGCCTCGATAACCCCGCCCTGGACCAGGTGGGCTTCCACCCGGTGGCCGGCGCCGGTCAAGGTGGCCGCGGCACGCTCGAGGCGCACGCGGTTGTCCCCGGAGTCTTCACCTACCATGACCACGTGCCCGGGCAGGTCCAGCAGCAGTTGGCTGCTGGCGATGCGGGCGATGGCGGCATCCGCGGTCTTGCTGCCGTCGTAGGCCAGCATATAGCTGGTGGGGGCAGAGAACTGGCCGGTCGCCATCAGGATGGGGGTGTGGATGGCGCGCACCACGTTTTCCACGTGGGAACCGATTACCGCGGACTGCGCCGGGTGGTCCTCTCCCTGGCGCCCGATGACGAACAGGCGGGTGTCCGCCTCGCACTCGAGCAGGGCGTCCAGCAACAGGTCGTGGCGCTGTTCGGCGCTGATCTCGCGGGCGCCCTGGGCCTCGGCCCGCTCCAGGGCCGAGGCCAGGATGTGCTTGCCGTGCTCGATGGCCAGGCGGTTGCGGCGCTCGTCCAGCTCGGTGAGTTCCGCCAGCAGGGTTTCCCGGCTGCCCAATCCAATGGCGCCGGAGAGGTCCTCGCCGGCAGCGGGTGACGCCGAGCGTTCCAGCACATGCAGGAACTTGAGCGGCGCATCGAGGACGCTGCTGGCCCAGGCGGCGGTATCGCAGACCGCGGTGGCGATGGTCGAGCCGTCGATGCAGGCTGTAATCTGTTGTGTCACGCTAGCGCACCCCCGTTGTGATTAGTGTCCCGCCAGAAGCTTTTCCACTTCCTCTGGCTTGTCGTGTACGCCGAAGCGGTCGACCACCGTGCGGGTGGCCTCGTTCATGCCCTCTATAGTGACCGCGGTTCCCTCGCGACGGAAGCGAATCACGGTTTTGTCCAGGGCGCCCACCGAGGTGATGTCCCAGAAGTGGGCCTGACTCAGGTCAATAGTGACCGTATCCAGTACCTCCTTGAAGTCAAAGGCGGCCATGAAGTCTTCGGCCGAGGCGAAGAACACCTGCCCGACGACCCGGTAGCGGCGGTGATTGCCCTCGCTGTCTTCCAGCTCGCTCTTCACCACCATGAAGCGGCCGATCTTGTTGGCGAAGAACAGGGAGGCCAGCAGCACACCGACGAAGACCCCGATGGCCAGGTTGTGGGTGGCCACCACCACGGCAACCGTGGCAACCATGACGATGTTGGAGGAGAGCGGGTGAGTCTTCAAGTTTTTCAGGGACTCCCAGGAGAAGGTGCCGATGGAGACCATGATCATCACCGCCACCAGCGCGGCCATGGGAATCTGCCCGATCCAGTCGTCCAGGAAGACCACCATGATCAGCAGCAGGCCCCCTGCGGTGAAGGTCGACAGACGGCCGCGACCACCGGATTTCACGTTGATGATCGACTGCCCGATCATGGCGCAGCCGGCCATGCCGCCGAGCAGACCGGAGGCGATATTGGCCACGCCCTGGCCCTTGCACTCGCGGTTGCGATCGCTGCTGGAGTCGGTCAGGTCATCCACGATTGCCGCCGTCATCATCGATTCCAGCAGGCCTACGATGGCCAGGCCGACGGCGTAGGGCAGGATGATCTTGAGCGTTTCCAGGTTCCAGGGCACGTCCGGCCAGAGGAAGACCGGCAGGGTATCCGGCAGCTCGCCCATGTCGCTCACCGTGCGGATGTCCAGGTCGAGGAACATGGCGATCGCGGTCATCACCACGATACAGACCAGGGGCGAGGGCAGGGAGCGACCGATGCCGGGGAGCAGTGGGAACAGGTAGATGATGCCGAGGCCGCCCGCGGTCATGGCGTAGACCGGCCAGGTGACATTGGTCAGCTCCGGCAGCTGGGCCATGAAGATCAGGATAGCCAGCGCGTTGACGAAGCCGGTGACCACCGAGCGGGACACGAAGCGCATCAAATCGCCGAGACGCAGGAAACCGGCGACGATCTGGAGTACCCCGGTAAGCAGGGTGGCCGCGAGCAGGTACTCCAGGCCGTGTTCCTTGACCAGGGTGACCATCAGCAGGGCCATGGCGCCGGTCGCGGCGCTGATCATCCCGGGGCGTCCGCCGACGAAGGCGATGACCACGGCGATGCAGAAGGAGGCGTAGAGGCCCACCTTGGGGTCGACACCGGCGATGATGGAGAAGGCAATGGCCTCGGGAATCAGGGCCAGGGCGACTACCAGGCCGGCGAGCAGGTCGGCGCGGACATTGGAAAACCAGTCCCGCTGGATCGATGCAATCATGGGTATCCTGTTGTGCTGGGTGACCTGGCGCGGGGCGCAGGTCGGGATCTCGGGATGCAGCCGCGGCGCGGCCAGGGGGTCGCGCCCGGAATTCCGCTGGAATCCGGCGCGAGGGGGAGGGGATGCGTTCTACGGCGGCGTGGTCAACATGCGTCCCGGGGCCAAAAAAGGCGCAGAGCATACAGGACGCGGGGGGAAAAGCAACACGCTCAGGTTCAGTTGCCGAAGAGCTTGCCGAAGGCCTTGCCGATTTCCTTGGTGGCATTCTCCACCGCGTTGCCGGCATCGTCCGCGCTCTCGCCGCCGTCTTCCGCCGTGTCGCTGCCGCCATTGCCGCCAAACAGACTGCCCAGGCCACCGCCGTTGGCGCCGCCCTGCTGGCCGCCACCAAAGAGATTACCCAGGCCCGAGAGATCGGTGGGCTCAGCCGGCAGCACGAAGCGCGCATCGTCCACGCGGGTGGTGTCGAGGCTGGTGATGCGCATGTCCTGGCCGTAGCGCAGCACACCGAGGTCGCGGCTGGCGAGTTGCTGCTGCAGCTTGTCGGTGCCCTCGAGATCCATGTCCACGGAATCGGCGATGGATTTTGCCATCAGGAAGACGGCGTCGCGGAAGCCGCGGGCGCGCGCATCCTCGGACAGCACCATGTCGGTTTCCCGGGTCTGGCCGTCTTCGTCGATGTAGCGCAGGCGCCAGACCTCGCCGGGAATGCCGGCGACCGTCTCTTCGCGGCCGGTGGCCTCGAGGGATTCCACCCGGACATCCACGGTCTCGGGGGTGGCGGCGCGGGCCATGCCGCCGAACATGGACATGGCCTGGCTCAGATCGAGCACCATGATCTGGCCGTCGCTGTCCTGGACCACGTAGGTGCGCCCGTCGCGCACGATCATGTAGCCCTCCTGGTCGGCGGGATTGATGCGCAATTGCTGATCCTGGTATTCAAAACGCATGCGATTGCCCTCGCCATCGACCACCTCGGCAATATCGGCGGCGGCGGGCAGGGCCAGCAGGCCCAGGCAGGCGAGCCAGGGGGCGCGGCGTGTGCTGAGCGTCGGCATGATCAGTTCTCCTGTTGCGGGTGGTTTGGCATCGCTGCAGTATCGACCCGACGGGCAAAAATTTCCACCGCTCAGTCGGCGTTTTGTGCGCGTTCCCGCAGTGTCTGCCAGGCCCCGAGAGCCGTCTCCCGGGCCTCGCGGTGGTCCACCACGGGCTCGGGGTAGTCCTCGCCGAGTGTGACGCCGGCCTCCTGCAGTACGCTGGCGGGGGCCTCCCAGGGGGCGTGCAGATGGCGGTCGGGCAGGGCGGCGAGCTCGGGTACCCAGCGGCGCACGTAGTGCCCCTCGGGGTCGAACTTCTTTCCCTGCAGTACCGGGTTGAAAATGCGGAAATAGGGCGCGGCGTCGGCCCCGCAACCCGCCGCCCACTGCCAGCTGCAGAGGTTGTTGCCCATGTCCGCGTCCACCAGGGTGTCGTGGAACCAGCGTTCACCCCGCTGCCAGTGGGTGAGCAGGTGTTTGGTGAGGAAGGAGGCGACAATCATGCGCACGCGATTGTGCATGTAGCCGGTCTGCCACAGCTCGCGCATCCCGGCATCCACCACGGGGTAGCCGGTGCGCCCCTGCTGCCAGGCTTCCCGCCGGGGCTTGCTGCCACCCCAGGGAAAGTGCCGGAAGTCGGGTCGGAAAGGACTGTCCACGAGGGCCGGAAAATGAAACAGCAGGTGCGCGGAAAACTCCCGCCAGCCCAGCTCGCTGAGGAATTTGTCGGCGGGCTTGTGCAGCCCGGGGTGCTGCTCCGCCGCGGCGCGCACGGCGTGCCAGAGGGTGCGCGGGGACAGTTCGCCGAAATGCAGGTGGGGGGAGAGCCGGGAGGTGCTTTCCTGCGCCGGGAAGTCGCGGCCGCTGGCGTAGTCCTCCAGGCGTTCGCCGAGAAAGCGGGCCAGCCGCTCGCTGGCGCCGTCCTCGCCCGGTGTCCACAGTGTCTCCCAGCCGGCTGCCCAGTTCGGCTTGTCCGGCAGCAGTTGCCAGTCCTCCAGGTCGTCGCCCGGCGAGGGCGGTTCTGCCCAGTTGACCGCGTCGGGCTCGGGCAGGGGCATTGCCGGTTCGCTGGCGCGGCGACAGGCGCGCCAGAAGGGCGTAAAGACCTTGTAGGGCTCCCCGGACTGGTTGGCGATGTGTTCTGGCTCGTGCAGCAGGCTGCTGCCAAAACGCCGGCAGTCGATCCCCAGCTCGGTCAACTCGCGGTGCAGCTCGCCCTCCAGTGCGCGCTCCCAGGGGGTGTAGCCGCGGCTGAAATACACCGCATCGGCACCGGTACGCTCGATCAGTTGGCGCAGGATGTCGGCGCTGGCGCCACGGCGCAGCAGCAGCGTGCCGCCCCGATCCGCGAGGCTTGTCTGCAGTGCGCGCAGGCTGTGGTGAAGCCACCAGCGGCTGGCGCCACCCGGGGCGAAATCCCCGGCGGCCGCCTCATCCAGGATGTAGAGTGGCAGAACCCTGCCGCGCTCGGCGGCCTTGTGCAGGCCGGGGAGGTCGCGCAGTCGCAGGTCGTGGCGGAACAGATAGAGTGTAAGTGCAGTCATGTGGCTAGTACGCGGGTCGGGGGCGTTCGGATGAGAGGCATCGGCGCTTGATCCACGGCGAAGGTGCTGCGTACTGTACAGAAAGTGGAGGAACAGTCTATGCACTTACTTCTGACGGGCGGCACCGGGTTTATCGGGCAGGCGCTGCGGGACAGCCTGCTGGCCGAGGGCCATCAGCTGACCATACTCACCCGCCAGCAGAACCTGGCTTCGAGCGATCGCTGTCGCTATATCAACTCGCTGGACACCCTGGTCCGCGAAGCCGCCGCCCTGGATGGCGTGATCAACCTGACGGGGGCCTCCCTGGCGGAGGGGCGCTGGACCCGCTCGCGGCGGCAGGTCCTGTGGGACAGCCGGGTGGAGCTCACCCGGGACCTGGTCGCCGCCCTGCAGCAGTTGCCGGAGCCACCGCGGATCCTGCTGAGCGGCAGCGCCGTGGGCTACTACGGCCACCCGGAACAGAGTGAACTGGACGAGTCGAGCCCACCCGGCAGCGGTTTTGGCAGCGAGCTGTGCCAGGCCTGGGAGGCCGCTGCCCAGGAGGCAGCGGCTCTGGGAACCCGGGTCTGCCGCCTGCGCCTCGGGGTGGTGCTCGATCAGGGTGGCGGCGCGCTGTCGCAGATGGTCCTGCCTTTCCGCCTGGGTGTCGCCTCCTGGCCGGGTTCGGGGCACCAGGTCCTGAGCTGGGTGCACCGCAGCGATGTGGTGTCGGCGATGCAGTTCCTGCTGGCACATCCCGCCTGCGAGGGCGCCTTCAACCTCACCGCGCCGGCGCCTGTCAGTCAGCGGCAGTTGTGCGATGCCCTGCGCGAGCACTTCCGGACCTGGCTCACCCTGCCGGCTCCGGCGCCGGTATTGCGGCTGGCCCTGGGCGAGATGGCCGACGAGCTGTTGCTGGAAGGCGCCCATGTCATTCCCGCTGCCCTGGAGGACGCGGGTTTCGGGTTTGGCTTCCCGCAGATCCGAGACGCCCTCGCCGCCATCTACGGCGGCGGGGCGCCAGATTAGGAGGTAATCACCCAGTCCCGGGCAGTCTCCTGCAGCGCCGGATTGCGGGCGAGCTTGTCCAGGGCGGAGCGCTCCAGTTGCCGCACCCACTCGCGACTGACAGACAACTGCTCGGCGACTTCGGCCCGGGACAGCGGTCGCCCCCGGTGGAGTCCCCAGCGGGCAATCACGACCTGCCGCTCGGTGGGGTCGAGCTGCTCCAGCTCACGCAGCAGATGGCGGTGCAGAGAGCGGGTTGAGGCCTGTCCGTCCGGCTCGATGTCGTCCTGGTCGGTGAGCTGGTCGAGCAGGGTGTCGTCGTCATCCTCCCAGGCGGGCGCGTCCAGGGACACCGTGATATTGCGCAGCTGCTGGATGGCGCGGACCTGCTTTGCCTCCATGCCGGCGGCTTCCGCCAGCATGGCCTCGTCGGGCTCGTTGCCGGAGCTGGCGCGCAGGGCTTCCCGCTCGCGGTAGACACGGCCTATCTGGTCCCGCACGTGGCTGGGAAAGCGGATCAGCGCAGCGCCGTCCTGCTGGTAGCGGCGAATGGCCTGGGAGATCCAGTTGTAACTGTAGGTACTGAAGCGGTAGCCCTTGCGCGCCTCGAATTTTTCCGCGGCGCGGATCAGCCCCAGCGTTCCTTCCTGGATCAGGTCGCGATAGGCGATGCCCTTGCCCACCGACTTGCCGGCGATGGCGTAGACCAGGCGCAGATTGTGCAGTACCAGCGTGTCCCGGGCCTGGTTATAGCGCGTCAGGGCCAGCTTCAACTGCTGGCGGGCCTCCCCCGACAGCTGGTAGCGGCTGTGTCCCATCTGCACGTCGGGCAGCCAGTCGGTCAGGGCGTCGGCGACGGCACAGCGCACGGCAGTGCCCTGGTGCCGCATGATCAGGTTGCCGATGCCGGCAGTCAGGCTGGCCGAGAAGGCCAGTTCCGCCAGCTGGTCAGCACCGCCGCGTTGCCCGGGCGTGGCCAGCGTTGCGCGCAGCAATTCCCGGGCCGGGGCCAGGCGCGCCCCCGGCAGGAGCTGTCCGACCTCCCGCCGCAGCAGGAAGTGGTGCTCGCGGTTGCCGAAACCGGCGACTTCCAGCGCCTGGGTGCCGAGGGCGTCGAGGAAATCCGTCAGCCAGGCGCGGGCGCCCTCACCGTCCAGGAAGACATGCTGCAGGGCCTCCACGGCGCGCCATTTGCTGCCGTCGATCTCGCGCTCCTGCTCCGCACTCAGCAGGGCATAGCGGCGCGACTCGGCAAAGAGCTGCTCCAGTTCGCTTTCGTCTCCTTCCACTTTCCAGCTATCCACGACATCTCCCTCATGTCAGGCTTGCACCACCTTATACGGAACGCAGTGGCCGGTGGTGCTCTGAATCTGGTCATTGTCCAGCCAGAATCACGACAAGTCCTGGTCATTCAATCCGTTTCGAGGGGGGCCGCGTATATCTGCCAAACCCGCGATGAGGTCTACGTCATGACACAGTCAGTTGTTGAAACCCGCCCCCTCTATGGTATTGGTACGGTTGCCCGGCTCACCGGGCTGAAACCGGACACCCTTCGGGTCTGGGAGCGGCGCTACGGCCTGGGGGCCAGCCACAAGTCGGGCACCGGCCGCCGCCAGTACACCCAGGCGGATCTCGAGCACCTGCAGCTGGTTGCCGCCCTGGTCAGCAGCGGCTCGCGTATCGGCGAAATTGCCTCGGTCGAGCGCAAGACCCTTGAGATGCTGCTGCGTCAGCGCCGGGACGGGCGCGGTAGCGCGATCCCGCCAAGCAAGCCTCGGGTGGTCTTCGTCGGCAATCGCCTGTGTGAGTGGCTGGATGCCCACCAGGGCTGTGTGGCCGCCGTGGAGGCTCTGCTGCTGCGTGTCTCCTTGAGCGATATCGAAGAAACGCTGCTGGCAGAGGTCGAGCACGCCGACGCCCTGGTGGTGGAGTGCGCCAGTCTGGGCAATCGCCAGACCCGGGAGCTGAGTGAGCTGCAGGAGCGCCTGGGGGCGCACCGGGTGATTGTGGTCTACGAGTTTGCCAGCGAGCGCTGGTTGAAGACCCTGGAGGAGCAGTCGATCGTCAGCTGCACCTTTCCGCCGGAGTCATCCTTCATTGCCTTTGAGCTGGCCCGCCTGGGGGCGGAAAAGACGGCGCGGGTGGGGGACGGCAATCTCGGCGAGCTGATGACGGCAAAGCCCAGGCAGTTCAGCGAGCTGCAGTTGAGTGCCGCGCGCAAGCTCGACTCGGCCCTGGACTGCGAGTGCCCCCGTCACATCGCCGATCTGATTCGCTCGCTCTCGCATTTCGAGGAGTACTCCGCCAGCTGCTCGGTGGAGAACTGGCACGATGCCGCGGTACACGCCTGCATCTACGCCTATACCTGCCAGGCTCGCTGGCTGATGGAAAAAGCGCTCGAGGCGGTGCTGGAGAATCACGCGGAGGACTACGCGCGCCTGTGCGAGTCCGCGGCGGAACTCAGGGAGGAGATGGCCGGCGCTGCCTGAGCATGCCCTCGAGCAGGCCGCTGTCCCGGCTGGCCCAGGCCCACAACAGCACTGGCGCGACGGTGGGCATGATCAGCGTGAAAAACTGGAACAGCAGGGCGATGACCGCGGGGGGCGGCAGCGGTAACAGCGCCTCGGTGAACAGGGTGTCACCGAGGCCCAGCATCAGGTTTTTCAATCCCACCGCGAAGATCCCCAGGGCTATCAGTGCCCACAGGGCAAACAGGGCCGTGACGAAACGCGACAGGCTCTGGGGCACGCGCGCGGCGAAGTGCAAGGCCGCGTAAAAGGGAATGCAATAGGTGAGGGCACGGGTATTGATCGGGTAGCCCAGCTGGTATTCACCCCGGTCCAGTGGCACGACCTGCCCCGCAGCCTCGCCGAAGTTGGTCATCACCAGCAGTTCGTGGCCGCGAAACACCACCTCGTCGACAACTCCCGGCAGGCTCCAGGAGAGCAGTGCCTGGCCCAGCCAGAGGCCGGGGGCGGGTGTCAGGTTGCCCAGTGCATACCACAGCGCAAAGCAGGGAAGCATGAGCAGGATGACCAGGCCGACGAAGCGGTAGACACTCATGCCGCGACCTCCGCCGAGCTGTCGCGCCGGCGCTCGAGCACACGCAGGTAGACCAGGAACACCACCAGCACGTCGAGCATGATCAGCACCGGCCAGAGATAGAGGTGGGTCCAGTTGAACAGTTCCACGTCCCACTGGCCCAGGTAGAACAGGCTGATGATGCGGGCGATGTTCATTACCTGGATGGTGAGAAACCCGAGCAGGATGGCCATCACGCGCAATTTCCAGGGTGCGGGGAAGGCGATGACCGCGGCGATCAGGACGATCGCGGCCTCGACCCCGTTGCAGCCGGCCTCGATCGACACGGCGAAATTGTTGACGGTGTGGGCAATCACGCGACCGTAGGCGATCACATCGCCATCCAGCGGTGTGATCAGCGCGGCGCTGAGACTGGCGAGGGAGGCCGTGAAAGGCTGGATCACGGCGTTTTGCACCGGTGTCAGCATTTCCAGGGTGAACAGGCCGATAAGAATCGCCAGGAAGGTGAGCAGAAAGCGCATCATGGGAATGGTATCATCGCGTGGTGGAAAGCTCGGGCAAGCCTAACCCGTTCATGGGCAAATGCCAATTGTGGAGGACATATCGTGGGGCCAACAGCGCGCAAGGTGGGCATGGTACTGGCGACCGTCATGCTGGTCTTCAGTGCCTGGATGTACCTGCAGACGGGTGACTGGGTGGCCTTGATCTTCGTCGCCGGCAGCCTTGGCTACGGCGTGTTTTTCCTCTCCCGTTTTGCCCGCGGGGATCGCCCCTGAGCAGGGCATCCCGCTGGCAGCAGCCTGCCCGGTGTGCGCTGTCCAGAGAGCACGCTGTGGCATGCGTTGCGGGCCCTCAGGTCAACGACTGGGCGAAAATGGCCAGAATGATGACCGGGCAGACGACCCGCACGTACCAGGGCCAGATTTTCCAGAACCAGCCCTGTTCGACCTCCGGATAACCCCGCCGCAGTTCCTGCAGCAGGTTGTCGCGATGCCACACCCAGCCGGCGAAAATGCAGAACATGAAGCCCAGCAGTGGCTGGCTGTAGCGGGTGGTGGCGGTGACCACCAGGCCGAACAGGCTGTCGAAGTTGAGCAGAATCAGCGCGCTGACCGCCGCGATAATCAGGCCGATGACCACCACCGCGGGCTTGCGGCCGACATTGTGCTGCTCGATGGTATAGGCGACGGGTACCTCGAGCATGGAGATCGAGGAGGTCAGTGCGGCGATGCTCATCAGGAAGAAGAACACCAGGGACACGACAATCCCCGCGATGCCCATGCTGTCGAACAGCGCCGGCAACACGGTGAAGATCAGGGTGTCCTCGGAAATCAGTGCGCCGCTGGCGGTGAAAATTTCCACGCCGTTGTGCAGGGCAACATACATCGCCGGCAGCACCAGGAAGCCGGCGGTGACCGCGATACAGATATCCACCAGGGTGACCAGGCCGCCGACCAGGGGCAGGTTCTCGCGATCGCTGATATAGGAGCCGTAGATCAGCATGGTGCCCACGCCGAGGGAGAGGGAGAAAAAGGCGGAGCCCAGGGCATTGATGATCAGGCCCGGCTCCAGGGCGCGTTCGAAGTCCGGCAGCAGATAGACCCGCAGGCCCGCCATGGCGCCGTCGAGGGTCAGCACGTAGATCACCAGCAGCACCAGGCTGATCAGCAGCATCGGCATCAGCCGGCTGGACCAGCGCTCGATCCCTTCCTTGACCCCCTCCGAGATGATCCCCACCGTCAACGCCAGGAATATCAGCATGAACAGCAGGTTGCGGCCGAGACTGAAGTCCCGGAGCCAGGCGACCAGGGCGTCCAGCCCGGCGAGTTCAGCGATCGACGCCAGGGTATAGGCCAGCATCCAGCCGGCGATGATGCTGTAGAAACTCAGGATGAAACTCGCCACCACCAGGCCCACCAGGCCGGTGCCGACCCCGATGCGCTGCATCAGTCTGCCCGGTGAGATCAGCCGCAGGGCGTTGACCGCGTTGGCGTGGGCGTGGCGCCCGATGATCAGCTCGGCCATCAGCGCGGGGTAGGCCAGGGTGAAGGCCAGCAGCAGGTAGATCAGCAAAAAGGCCGCGCCGCCATTGCTCGCGGCCTGGGTCGGGAAACCCCAGATATTCCCGAGGCCGACGGCGCTGCCCGCCGCGGCCATGATGAATCCGAATCGTGAGCTGAACTCTCCGCGGGGTGCTGCCATGGGGGATGGTTTCCGGTCTTGTTTTGCGCGCCAGTGTAGCACGAAGCCTTCAGTCGCCGCGGTCCCCGGCTGGGCTCGGCAGACGGCAGTCGCGGTCGGCGAAACGGTCACCACTGCCCAGCCCGAACAAGCGCAGCAGCATGCGCGGCAGCAGCGAAACGATTTCCGTGGTCAGGTCCAGGGTGGTGGTGACCGGGGAAATCCAGGTGCGCGGGCTGGCCATGTCGCCCTTGAGGGTGATTTGCGAGGGAATCTCCAGGCGCCGCGAGCGCGAGCGGGGAGTCAGTGCGACATCCAGGGTGCGCTTGCCCAGGTCGAAACGTGCGCGACCGGTGGCCACCATCCGTGCCGAGGCGGCGTAGAGGTTGTCGCTGCTGGCGACCCCGTCGCGGAACTGGAAGTCCGCCATGGTGCACTCGATCACGGTCGATTCCTCCATCGCCGCCCCCGAGTACAGCCAGGCCAGCAGGTCGGTGGCGAGCACGTCGTAGGCCGCGCCCTCGATGGTGGCGTCCTCCAGGGCCAGGGACAGGCTGCCGTCGGCACTGGCCAGCAGGCTGTCGAGATCCAGCCCCTCGCCGCTGATGCCGGTGCGCAAGTGCAGGGTCCCGGTGATGTCGTTGTCAAAGCCGAGGTCGCGGGTGAGGCTGTTCAGCGGAATGCTCCGGGCGTCCCCGGCAACGCTCAGTCCGGGGGGGCTGACACTGATGTCGACGACCCCGCGCAGCTGTGCCAGGGCATCGTCGTAGCGGAAGTCGAATTCCTGCAGCAGGAAGTTGCCGTCGCGCCCGCTCAGCTGGATGCGGATATCGTCAAAGCGACTCTGTTCGCCCTCCAGGTGGCCGATGCGCGCGGTCAGTGCCACGGGATAGCGCGGCAGGCGGTCGAGCAGTGCCTGCAGGTTGCGCCGCTCGGCCTCGACCGCTTCCAGGCGTTGCGCCGGCCGGTAGCCCTCGTCGACATCCAGCTCGGCCTGCAGGCCCAGGTCCGCCAGGTGTACCGTCGGCGCGGTCAGTGCCAGGTCCAGTCCGCTCAGCTGCAGGTCCTGCAGCGTGGCGCGCAAGTCGATGCCCAGCGGTGTTGCGCCAAAGCGTGCGTCGCCGGTCAGGGCTATCGCCTGCGTATCCAGGTCGAGGCGCAGGTCACTGCTCAGGGGGGCCAGTCGCAGACCACTCAGGGTCTGCAGAAATGCCCGGTCCTCGCTGGCGATGGCCGCCTCGATCTCGCCCTGCCACCCCCGGTTTTGCCAGGAGAGCGCACCGCTCAGCTTCAGTGCCAGCGGCGAGTCAGGCGTGCTGCCGAGTTGTAGCGCACTGATCGCCAGGGCGTCGGGGCTCGCCTCGAGCTCAAACTCCCCGGAGAGGCTGGATAAATTCAGTGGCAGGGTGAGCTGCGGTGCCAGCCAGGGCAGCAGTGCACCGCTGTCCAGTGTGGCCACCGCTACGCTCAGATTGGCCCGCGGTGCCTGCGGCAAGCCGCGGGCCTGCCCGCGGGCGCTCAGGGCCAGCCCCGGCCCCTGCAGCTGCAGTTGCGTCGACGTCAGCGCGAAGCGCTGCGCATCGGTCTGTTGCAGTGTTCCGCTCAGTTCCGCCGCCAGGGGGTAGTCGGGCAGCTGGGGAAACTCGTCGCGCCACTGCCGCCCATCGGCCACGTTCACCTGCAGGTCTGCCCGAGTCTGTTGTGGCTGCCAGCCGGACGCGGCCGTCAGTTGCATTTGCAGCGCCTCCAGTTCGAGCCGGGAATCGCCCCGGCTCACCTGCGCGGTCCCGTCCTGCAGTCGCAGGGCACTGCCCTCGCCCTTGGCTGTCACCGAGGCCTGCAGTTGCAGCTGGTTGGGGATGGGATAGGGCAGCCCAAGTGGCGCCAGGGCGCGCTGCAGGTCGGGGCTGCTGGCGCCGATCCGGAGATCCAGCTCGGCCAGTGCGTCCGCGGCGGCGGGGCGCGTCAGGTCCACCTGTCCGATCTTGCCGTCGACCGTCAGTTGCAGGCGCTCCGGCGTGCCCAGCCGCCCGCGGATCTCCTCCAGCGCCAGCTGTCCGTCCCGCTCGCGCAGGCGTCCGGTCAGCTCCCAGGGGCCCGGGTCCAGGGGCAGCTCGCTCCCCAGCCAGGGTTGCAGGACGCCCAGGCTCGGTGCGTCCAGGTAGACGCGGAAGTCACTGTCGCTCGGCACCGTGACACTGGTTAGACTGCCCGGCCCGGAGCTGCCGTTGATCGACAGCCACAGCCCCTCGCTGCTGCTGGTCACCAGGGTCATCTGATCCACCGCGGGGGCGCCCAGGCGGCCCGAGAGGGCGATGCTGGCGCGGGTACTGCCCAGCGGGCTCAGATCGACACCGACCCAGGTCAACAGGAGATCCATGTTGGCGAGTTCGCCACTGGCAATCAGCGAGAGTGCGGGGTCTTCCCCAGTGGCACCGGCGAGGCTGCCGCTGGCCTCGAAGCGGTAGTCCGGCAGGTTGTCCAGGGCAAAACGGGCGTCGGTCAGGGCGAAACCCGCGGCATCCCCGCGCACGCGCCCCGACAGTGTCAGCGAGCCCGCCAGTTCGGGTGCCGCCGGGAATGCCGAGAGGAAATCCGCCACGGAGGGGTAGCGGGCGTCGAGGCTGAAGTCGTAGGCAATGTCGTCGACCAGGGCGCGGAATTCGCCCTCGACACGGCCCCGGCTGCCATCGGGGCTGAGAAGCGCCGCCGCCACCGTCACGCTGGCCGCTTCGTCCTCGCGCTGGACCTCACCGAGTTCCAGGCTCAGGCTGAGGGCATGCTGGGGCAGGTTGGCTTGCCCCTGGGCAACAAAGCCGCCGCGGTCCCGGCGCTCACCCTGCAAGCCCAGGAAGGGAAGAATGTTGACGTCCTCGGCGTCGCTGATGATGTGCAGCTGGTCGACCGTAAAATGTCGCGGCAGCCAGCGCAGGTACTGCAGCCAGTCGCGCGGGCTGGGGTCGGCTGCCGCGTCTCGCGCGGACACGTAAATGATGGCACTGCCCAGGGACAGCTCGGTGTGCCGCAACTCGCCGTCCCAGAGATCGGCGAAACGGGTCTCGCCCTCGAAGTCGAGCACGGCCAGCAGAGGCGCGCCGCTGGCGCCCTGCTGGTGCAAATAGAGTTCATCGAAGCGCAGACGCCGCTCCCCGGGGATCAACTCGAGCCCGGACACTTCCAGGCGGTAGGGGCTGAGGTGCGTCACGCCCCACTGCAGCGCCTGGGTGAGGGCCGCGGGGGAGAGCCAAAGGATGGCGACGGCCGCCAGTGGAAGCAGCAGCAGGAGAACAGCAAGCGTCAGCCAGAGTTTGCGCATGGGCGCAGTGTAACGCCGCTCGAAGGGCCCCGGTAGCATGGCGGGCGTCCTGCGAGGTGCCAGCGCAGAAGTGCTGGGACGCCACCCGGGTCGCTTACGGCTGTGCTATCATGCGCCGCCTCTCCGCCCGGGTGGTGAAATTGGTAGACACAGGAGACTTAAAATCTCCCGATCATTGCGATCGTGCCGGTTCGAGTCCGGCTCCGGGCACCATCAGAAACATGCCTCCCGTTTCAATTTATCGTCGAACGCCATTACTGGCGCGGTCAATTACTTTGTCGATGCGCCGCTGGTGGGCCTCCGATGGTCTGTTCGCATTTGCAAATAGCACTTCGCCCTTGCTGTTGCCCTTACACCTGAGATCCTGATCCTGTCATGCTTTTGTTTGGCTATCGTGTCCAGCCTGCATTAGACTCCCCTACGCGCTTTACAACAGGGGAAAATCAATGACGCGTTTGATAGCCATACTTTGTTTTCTAGCACTGCCAGTTAGTGCCTCCGCCACGATTTGGGTGACTTCCGGGAACGGGGACTCCAACCTCTACGAGGTTGATGATACCGGGGCGACCATAGGTACGATTGGTGATACGGGCGAGTTTTTTACCGGTCTTGCCTACGACCGTAACCGCGGTTTGCTAGTGGGTACCACGTCGCCCAACTCCGCCACTCCCAGCAGCGTGTTCGAGATAAACCCGGACACCGGTGCGGCGACCCTCGTCGGTGCCCACGGGGTTGATCAGGCGGTGATTGACCTTACCTTTGCAGAGGACGGCACTCTCTATGGCTGGCTTGAGCCCGGCAGCGACGACTTGGTTACCATCGATCTGGGTACGGGCGCAGCGACAGTGCTTGGCAATGGGCCGAGCTCAGGCGGACGGACGATCGAGTTCGTGCCCAGTGGTGAAGTGGCGCTTTTCAACCTGTCCCTGGCAACCTTGCTCGACCCTGTTACCGGCCTCGCAACCGGCGATACCATCGCGCTGAGTGGTTCCGGAAGTATCAACGCGAGCTTCCGTACGTCCACGGGCCTGGTCTATGCCATCGGCGCACAGGGTGGTCAGGGTGGCCTACGGACTCTGAACACCATCGATTTCGAGACGGGTGTTGTCACCGAGCTCGGTGAAATTTCGGTGCTCAACGCAAGTGGTCTCGCGTCTGATCTTTTTGATCCGACTCAGAATCCGGATGACCCTACCTTCGCAGCCGCGAGCATACCCGCCGTGCCGCTGTTTGGCCTGCTCGCACTGGGGGGGCTTCTGGCCTTGCTCGGGCTGGGGCGGCTCAAGTTCTGATTCGGTGACGTGCGTCAAGGCCGGGTTTGTGTCTCACCGGCCTTGATGAACTTCCTTTTCAATTTCTCGGCCTGTGGTGGTGCTGGTAAATTTCTCCAGCGTTTGCTGCACAAAGTCCTGGGCCTTGCCTGAATCCCGGCTGCCCGCGCGCTGAAAGCCTTCTGCAAAGCTGAACATTACCTCGAATAGCCTCTGCCCCTCCACCGCGCTGCGCAGGGTCACACGCTGATGTTCTGACAACAGCTTGCCCCACTCTTCTCGCACCAGTTGCCAGAAGGGCCCGGTTCGCTCCCAATAGGCATCCCCCGCTGAAACGTCAAAACCGCTCAGCAGCTCATAGCGCGCCAGGCCAGCTTCCCGCGCCAGGTAAGGCAGTTCATCGCGAGGCTCGCCGTCCGCGCCCAGCACCAGCTTGAGGTTGTCTTCCTCCTGTACCCAGCCGCTGGGGGTGATGGTGTGGCGGTTGGTACCGGCGAGGACCTGGTAGTCGTCGCGCACGCTGAATTCCCGGCGCGGCAGGGGGCGCCAGGTGGTCTCGCTCTCCCAGGCGGAGAAGCTGCCGGTGTGGACCCAGCGGCCGATGGATTCGTAGCGCGGGGAGTCGTCCACCTGGAACACCGCCTGGGACCAGCTGCCGTCGACCGCCGCTTCGGGGAGTTCCCGCCGCTCCCAGGTGTGGTTGCCGACATAGGCGTTGATCACGCGATCCTCGTAGCGCCAGTCCTGCCGCCAGTGTTTCATCACCATTGGCTCGGAGACCGTGCCGTCTGGCTGGCGAAAGCGCATGACCATGATGTGCTGCAGGCTGATGAAGTCGGGGCGGTCTGCCACCACATAGATATGCTCGGTGCCCCAGGACTGGTAGGGGCGGGCGGGGCTGAAGTCCGGGGTGTAACCCACGGTCTCGAGGAAGTCGAAGCTGGCGCGGTAGGTGCCGGCCATGGCGAGGATGGCCCGGCGGTCGCGCTCGCGCTTGTCCAGGCCGGCTTCCTGCAGGGACAGCCAGGCCGCACTGGGTGCGTCCGCCAGGGTCAGCTCTGCGCCCCGGGAAGTGCCGCCGCGGGGGCGCATGGCGTCATCCTCTGTAAAGGGCCAGGCGTAGGTGAACTGCTTCGCGGCCCGCCCGGTGTCGCTGGTGCTGTCGGCCGCTGGCACAGTCAGAGAGGTGGCCAGCAGCGCGCCGCCCAGCAGGAGGGCGGTGGCACCGTGTGCCAGAGTGGCGATACCGCGATGTGCCAGCGGTCTGGCTGGTGTTAACTTCATGCGTGTCCTCCGTCGGCCAGGTGCGCGGGGTCGAGGAGGTTTTCCAGCTCCTCCCGGGACAGCTCGGTGGCCTCCTCGGCTACCTCGATGATGGGGCGGTTTTCGGCATAGGCCCGCTTGGCGATTTCCGCCGCCTGCTGGTAGCCGATGATCGGGTTGAGGGCGGTGACCAGGATCGGGTTGCGCGACAGGGGCCCCTGCAGCTGTGCCTCGCGCACCTTGAAGCTGTCGATGGCGCGGTCCGCCAGCAGGCGGCTGGCATTGGCGAGCAGTTCGATGCTGTCCAGCAGGCGCTCAGCCATCAGCGGCAGCATTACGTTCAGCTCGAAGTTGCCCGATTGCCCGGCGATGCCGAGGGTGGCGTCATTGCCCATGACCTGGGCGCAGACCATGGCAACGGCCTCGGGAATCACCGGGTTGACCTTGCCGGGCATGATGGAGGAGCCGGGCTGCAGGGCCTCCAGCTCGATTTCCCCCAGGCCCGCCAGCGGCCCGGAGTTCATCCAGCGCAGGTCGTTGGCGATTTTCATCAGCGCCACCGCGGTCCCGCGCAGCTGGCCGGAGACCGCCACGGCGCTGTCCTGGGAACCGATACGGGTGAAGAAGTTTTCCGCCGGCCGGAAAGCCAGGCCGCTGCGTTCGCTCAGGGCATGGCAGAAGGCGCTGGCGAAGCCCGGGTGGGCGTTGATGCCGGTGCCCACGGCGGTGCCCCCCTGGGCCAGCGTCTGCAGTTCCTGGCAGGCCTGCTCCAGACGCCCGCGACAATCCCTGACCTGGTCGGCCCAGGCCCCCAGCGTGTGGCTCATGCGCACCGGCATGGCATCCATCAGGTGGGTGCGGCCGGTTTTCACCTGGTCGTGGACCCGCTCGCCCTTCCGGCGCAGCGTGGCCTCGAGGTGGTCGAGGGCGGGCATGAGGTCCCGCTGGAGCGCCAGGGCGCCACTGACGTGCAGGGTGGTGGGAATCACGTCGTTGCTGCTCTGGCCGCGGTTGACATGGTCGTTGGGGTGGACCGCGGTCCCGGCTCGCCGGGAGGCGAGGGTGGCCAACACTTCGTTGGCATTCATGTTGGTGCTGGTGCCGGAGCCGGTCTGGAACACATCCACCGGGAAATGTTGCAGCAGATCCGGGTCCGCTTCCAGCTCGCGGGCGGCGGCTTCGATGGCCTCGCCGAGGGGCGCATCCAGCTCGCCGAGCTCGACATTGGCTGCGGCGGCCGCCGCCTTCACCTGCAACAGGGCGCGAATAAAGCCCGGGGGCATGCGCCGGCCGCTGATCGGGAAGTTGTTGACGGCGCGCTGGGTCTGGGCCGCGTAGAGAGCCTCTGCCGGCACCTCCAGTTCGCCCATGCTGTCGCGTTCTGTCCGGGTACTGGCCATGTCTTGCCTCCGCTGTCTGCCGCAAGAGTGTGCTCATAGGGTAGCCGCTTGCGCCCCCGGCGGGAAACCGGGGCGACAGCTGCTCGCCGCGGATGTCGTCAGGGCGGGCCGTCACTGCTATGCTCTGCGCCTTGTCCGACACTGCAACAGGAGCCACTGTGGAACAAGCCCTTACCACCATGCTGGACATGCAGCACCGCATGAATACCCGCATTCACCCCGACTGGATCAGCCAGGATTTTGCCTGGTACCGGGCATTGTGGGTCGAGTGTGGCGAGTTGCTGGAGCACTACGGCTACAAGTGGTGGAAGGCCCAGGAGCCGGACCTGCAGCAGGTGCGGCTGGAAGTGGTGGATATCTGGCACTTTGGGCTGTCGGCGCTGTTTCGGCCCGGTCTCTCCACGGGCGCGATCGCCGAATCGGTGGCGGATGAGCTGGCGGGCTTTGCCCCGGCGGGGCTGGGGGTGCGCGAGGCCACCGAGGCCCTGGCACTGCACGCACTGCAGACCCGCGGCTTCTCGCCGGCGCGTTTCTGGGAGCTGCTGCACGCCGCGGACATGGACTTCGAGTCGCTGTATACCGCTTACGTGGGCAAGAACGTGCTCAACTTTTTCCGCCAGGACCACGGTTACAAGACGGGCACCTACCACAAGCAGTGGCAGGGCCGCGAGGACAACGAGCACCTGGTGGAGGTGGTCGCCGCGCTGGATACGGGTGCCGCTGACTTTGCCGAGCAGGTCTACGCCGGTCTGGCTGCCCGCTACCCCGGCGCGGCCAGCGCCTGACACATGGCCGAGAGCGAGGAGTTTGTCTCCACCTCGGCCCTGGCCCGGCGCCTGGAGCTGCCGGTGCAGCAGCTGTTCGCCACCCTGCGCGACTACGAGTGGATCCGCCGCCACGGCGAGCAGTGGCTGCTCACTGCCAAGGGCGAGTTCATGGGCGGGCGCTACCAGAACAGTCGCCGCTTCGGCCGCTATATCGTCTGGCCGGCCCGGGTGGCCGAGCACCCCCTGCTGGCGGCGATCGAATCCAGCCAGCGGGTCACCGCCAGCCAGATGCGCCGTTACTTCCCGCAGCTGCAGCCGCGCCAGATCAACCGGGCGCTGGCGGAGCTCGGCCTGCAGGTGCATACCCTGCTGGGCTGGGAGCTGACCGATTTCGGCAAGCGCCTGGGCGGGCAGCAGGCGGAAAGCGAGAGTAGCGGCGCCTTCTACGTCAGCTGGCCCCACGAGCTGGTCGATCACCCGGTGATCCAGCGCGAACTGTCGCGGCTGGCGCCCCCCGCGCGCCCAATGCCGAGCCCGGTGGCGGGGGAGGATGACCTCTTCGCCGGTGTGCCCGAGACGTCGTCGGGCCAGAACTGCACGCTGGATGGGCACGTTCTGAACAGCGCCCTGCAGCGCCAGGTCTGTGACTGGCTCTACCTGGCGCAGCTGGCCCACGCCACCGGGCGCGCGCTGCCGGTGGAGGAGAACCTGGTGGCGGATTTCTACCTGCCCCAGGGCAGCGTGTATATCGATTGCTGGGACGAGCACGCCAGCCCCGCGCGCATGGCGGAGCGCCTGCGCAACCAGGCGGCCTGCGAGGAGCTGGGCCTGCCCTACCTGTCGATCAAGGGCGAGGATGCCGAGCGCCTGGACGAAGTGTTGTTGCGCGCCCTGCTGGGCTTCGGCATCCGCTGCTGATCAGCGCCGCTGCAGCAGCACCCCGCACTCCATGTGATCGGTGTAGGGGAACTGGTCGAAGAGGGCGAAAGCCGCGATCCGGTGGCTTTCCGTGAGTCGCTGCAGGTTGCCCGCCAGGGTCTGCGGGTTACAGGAGACATACAGGATGTTGTCGAAGCCCTGCACCATGGCCTCGGTCGCCGGGTCCAGCCCGGCCCGGGGCGGGTCCACGAAGACCGTGCGCAAGTCGTAGTCTCCCAGGGCCTGTGGCAGATCCGCCAAACGCCGGAAGGCGCGCTCGCCGCGGATTGCCTGGGTCACTTCCTCCGCTGCCAGGCGGATCAGCTGCACATTGCTGACGGCGTTCTGTGCCAGGTTGTGCTGGGCCGCGCGGACCGAGGTCTTGGCCAGCTCGGTGGCAATCACAGTATCGAAATGCCGGGACAGGGGCAGGGTGAAATTGCCGTTGCCGCAATAGAGCTCGAGCAGGTCGCCCCCCAGGCCCTGGGCAGAGCGGCAGGCCCAGTGCAGCATTTCCCGGTTGACCGCGCCGTTGGGCTGGGTGAAGCCCTGCTCCACCTGCTTCCAGTACCAGGTGCGCCCCTCCACCTCCAGGGATTCGGTGACATGGTCGCGGCCAATGACCCGCTTTTGCTTGCGGCTGCGGCCGACCAGGGCGATGCCGAGATCCGCGACCAGCTGCTCCGCCGCCTGCTGCCAGTCGTCCTCCAGGGGACGGTGGTAGACCAGGGTCACCAGGGCGTCGCCGCTGGTGGTGGTGAGGAATTCCACCTGGAACAGTTTGCGCCGCAGCAGGGGGCTGACCGTCAGTCGTTCCCGCAGGGGCGCCATCAGGGCCTGGATGCGCGGCCCGGCAATCGGGAAGTGATTGACCGGCACCGGGTCCCGGGGCGCGTCGGGGTGGAACATCACGTAGTCGAGCTGATCGCCCTGGTGCCAGACGCGGAATTCCGCGCGCAGGCGGAAGGCGTCCCGGGGCGAGGGGAAAACCGCCGCGGCGGGCGGTGAGAAGGGGGCCAGCAGGGCCTCGGTCTTCGCCACCTTGTCGGCGAGGAGGGTGTTGTAGTGCTCGGGCTGGAAGCGGCTCAGGGGCATGCCGGCAGCCTCCCGCGGTCGCGGCGGTCCCAGAGCGCGACAGCCTGTTCACGCGCCTGCTCTGGCGATTGTTCCGGGTGGAGCAGGAGCAGGGCCGCGGCGGTGGTGTCCAGCGTCGCCGCGAGACCCAGCGCATCTTCTTCCTCCCCGCGCCAGAGCCGGCGCAGGGGGGCCACCGAGGGCGTCACCTCGCGCTTGGCGGGCAGGCTGTCGGCGGGGCGCCGGGGCAGGGTGGTTTCCCCCGTCGCATCCTCGTGCAGCCAGGTCAGGCGGTTGTCGGCGTGGGGGCGGATCTCCGCCTCGCCGGCCTCGCCCTTGAAGACCATGGCATGGGGCTGGCCGAGGTGTTGGTCGGCTTCCCGGTGCAGGCGGGCATAGGCGGGGTGAAAGACGCTCTGCAGGCTGTAGGGGGCCTGCAGCGGGTTGAGCATGCGGGTCAGGGTGTTGACGCAGGAGCGCAGTCCGAGCACGGGTTTGAGTCCCAGCAGATGATCCAGGTCCGGGCAGAACTGGCCCAGGGAGAGGTAGCTGATACCCCCGTCGGCGAGTTGCGCGGCGACCGCCTGCCAGGTATCCGCGACGGGCAGGCCCAGGGCTCGCATTGCCTCGTCGGTGTACAGGCGCCCGGGGGTATGGGCGCTGCCGCCGTGCAGGAAGACCCGCTGACCCGACCCGGCGAGCAGCAGTGCCGCCAACAGGTACCAGGGGTGCTCGCGGCGCTTGCCGGCGTAGCTCGGCCAGTCCAGGGTGGCACTGCCCAGGGGCCGCGCGGGCGCGAGCTGGGCCCGACAGGCCTCGACGAAGCCCGCCAGTTCGTCACCGGTCTCCTCCTTGACCCGCAGGAGCATGAGGAAGGCGCCCACCTGCAGCGGATCGGCGTCTCCCCGCAGCAGCATGGCAAAGGCCTCGCGGGCTTCCTCGCGGCTCAGGCCGCGGGTGCCGGTGCGGCCGCGCCCGAGAATGCGGACGTACTGGGCAAAGGGGTGCTCTGGGTTCACGGTCTCTCTACAGGCAGTTGTCGGGTTTGGGCAGGCCGGCGATCTTGCTGGCCAGGCGTGCCGGGGAACCGGGGAACAGGGACAGCAGGTAGATGCTCCTGCCTTTCTCGGGCCCCAGTTCCCGGGCGCAGAACTTTACCAGCGGGCGCATGTTGGGGGAACTGTCGAAGCGCGCGTAGTAATCGCGCACCAAATGCAGGATTTCCCAGTGGGCATCGCTCAGGGTGATGTTCTCCTTCGCGGCCAGCTCGGCGGCCAGGGCCGGTGTCCATTGCCGGCGGTCGCGCAGGAAGCCGTCGCGGTCGAAGGCGGAGGCATCGAGCATCGGCCTTGCCCCTCAGTACCAGGCCAGCTGGCGCGGGTGCTCTTCGGTGAGGGCGACGAAGCCGTCCTCGTCGATCACCCTCGCTGCATTCGCCAGCCGCGACAGCACCCCCGCAGCCCGCGCCTCGGCCTCCAGCAGGCAGACCGGGCAGGGGAGATGCGCCAGGCGCCCGGCGGCGTCACTGTCGCCGAGGGCGTGGTAGACCCCGTCCCCCAGCAGCAGCAGGGCATCACCCGGGGCCAGTGCCTCGAGACAGGCTTCGCTCTGGCGATGCCCCGGCGGGCAGTTCAGTGTGTGCAGTGTCATCCTCAGAACCCCAGGACATGCGTGTGGGCCGCCAGCAGGTCGCGCTGGCCGGCGGCGTCAACCAGTCGGGCATGCGCCGGGAGCCCCGCGGCCAGCAGGCCGTGACGGGCGGCGGACTCGGCATCCACATGCACCTGCTCGATATCGTAGAGGGGCAGGCTGTCCAGCAGCTTGCCCAGGCTGCGCACGCCCAGGGCGCTGCCGTCCTGCTCCGGCAGCAGCTGCAGCACGCCATCGCCCTGCAGCAGCAGGGTCACCGGCAGGTCGAAGACCGCCAGGGCCAGGGTGGTATCCAGCGCACTGCGCGCCAGGCTGTGGCCGGGCGGCTGCCTGCTGATCACCAGGGTGGCGGGGCGGGGGGCGCTCATCCGAAGGTCACCACCCGGTCGCTGGTCGCCAGAGCTTCCACCAGTTCACCCAGGCCGCCCAGGCGAAAGGCCGGGTGCACCGTGGCCTCGCTATCCTCCCGCTGGGCCGCCGTGGCGTCCAGCAGCCCGCGCCGCTGTGCCGAGCTGACACAGAGAACCAGTTCGGTCGTGTCTCCGGCGAGTTCGACCCAGCCGGCGAGCAGGTCGGTTTCGTCACTGGGGGTGCTGGCCGCCGCGGTGCCGGTGCGGGTACCCTCGTCGAGAAAGAACACCAATGGCAGTTGGTGACCGCGGGTCAGCAGCGCCCGGGCAAAGCGCAGAGCGGTGAGCCCGCTGCGGCTGGCGGTGGGCGAGGCGGTGATCAGCAGGGTGTAATTCACGGCTGTAGCGCTACAACGAAAAACCCCGGCCGGAGCCGGGGCTGGCGGAGGCGTTTGGACACGCGCTCAGTCTTCACCACCGAAGACGCCGAGCAGCTGCAACATGTGGATAAACAGGTTGTAGATGCTCAGGTAGAGGGAGACCGTGGCGCGGATGTAGTTGGTCTCGCCGCCGTGGATGATGCGGCTGGTGTCGAACAGGATCAGGCCCGACATGATCAGGATCACCGCGGCCGAGATGGTCAGGGAGAGCGCCGGAATCGCCAGGAAGATATTGGCGATGGAGGCGACGACCGCGACCAGCAGGCCGACAACCAGGAAGCCGCCCATGAAGGAGAAGTCCTTGCGGGTGGTCAGGGCGTAAGCGGAGAGGCCGAAGAACACGATGGCGGTGCCGCCCAGTGCCTGCATCACCAGCGAGGGGCCGTTGGGCAGTGCCAGGTAGTAGCTGAGCAAGGGCCCGATAGAGGCGCCCATGACGCCGGTAAAGGCGAAGATCGCCAGCAGGCCCTTGCTGGTATCGGCCATCTTGTGGACCACGAACAGCAGGCCGAAGCCGACCAGCATCAGCACCAGGGCGGCGCCCTGGCCCAGGCCCATGGCCATGGAGATCCCTGCAGTCATGGCACTGAACAACAGGGTCATACCCAGCAGCATGTAGGTGTTCTTCAGCACCTTGTTGGTGCTGACCACCGAATCCATGCCTGCGGTATTCAGGTTGTACAGGCTCTTGTCTTGCATGTTTACCACTCCTTGAGAATACACCCGTGGGTGCGGTTCATTCTTGGACCCATGATAACCATGAAAATTCCAAAAACCAACGGATTTACAAGACCCTACAAACGCTGGGGGATTGGCGTATGATAGGGGACTGTGCGTAGTCGGTCTAGGAGGGAATCTTGCGGCGATACCGGACACTGCCGCGGCTGCCAGCACTGGCGACCGGCCTGCGTGGCGCCCTGGCCGAGGGCTATGACCGCCGCGACCTGTGGCGGGATATTCTGGCCGGCCTGACGCTGGGCACCATCGCGGTGCCGCTTTCCATGGCCCTCGCGATCGCCGTCGGCGTGCCGCCCCAGCACGGTCTGTACACCGCTATCGTGGCGGGTGCGGTGATCGCCCTCGCGGGGGGTTCCCGTTTCAACGTATCCGGCCCCACTGCCGCCTTTGTCGTCATCCTTTTGCCCATTGTTCAGCAACACGGCCTGGGAGGCCTGCTGCTGGCGACCTTGATGGCGGGGCTGATCCTGATCGCCATGGGGCTGGGCCGGCTGGGGCGCCTGATCAGCTTTGTCCCCTACCCGGTGGTGCTGGGTTTCACCACCGGCATCGCGGTGGTGATTGCCACCCTGCAGGTGCCGGACTTCCTGGGCCTGGTGGTACGCCACGGCAATGAATCCTTTCACCTGCATCTGCTGCACATCGCCGGCTCCCTCCACGCCCTGGATCCGGTGGCCTTCGGAGTGGGGCTGTTTACCCTGGCAGTGCTGATTCTCTGGCCCCGTCTCGGCACCGGCGTTCCGGCACCCCTGGTGGGGCTGGGCTCCGCCGCGGTGCTGGGGGCGCTGCTCAACCAGAGCGGCTGGCTGCCCGGCGAGGGAGTGGCGACGATCGCCTCCCGCTTTACCTGGTCGATGGGGGAGCTGTCGGGTTCGGGCATCCCTCCGGTGCTGCCCCATTTCGCCTGGCCCTGGGAGCTGCCGGGGGCGGACGGCGAGCCACTCGGCTTGAGTTTTGGTCTGGTTCAGGAGCTGCTCGGACCGGCGATCGCCATCGCCATGCTCGGAGCCATTGAATCGCTGCTGTGTGCCGTGGTCGCGGATGGGCTGACCCGCACGCGCCACGACCCCAATGCCGAGTTGATCGGGCAGGGCCTGGGTAATCTGCTGGCGCCGCTGTTCGGCGGGATCACCGCGACCGCGGCGATTGCCCGCACCGCGACCAATATCCGCAGCGGTGCGCGTTCCCCCATTGCCGCGGTGGTTCACGCCGGTGTGGTGCTGCTCACCGTGATCGGCCTGGCGGGGCTGCTCGGCCATGTGCCCATGGCCGCCCTGGCGGCCCTGCTGCTGGTCACCGCCTGGAACATGAGCGAAGTGCGTCACTTCGTGCACACGCTGCGTTCGGCGCCGGCGGGGGATGTGTCCATCCTGCTGGTGTGTTTTGGGCTTACCGTCCTCTTCGACATGGTGCTTGCGGTGGGGGTGGGCATGGGCCTGGCAGCGGCGCTGTTCATTCGTCGCATGGCCTCGCTCAGCCACGGTCGTCGGGTTGATCCCCAGCGGGACAGCTTTGCCGCCGAACTGCCGGCGGAGGTGGCCCTCTACGACATCAATGGGGCGCTGTTCTTCGGCGCCGCGGAGCGGGCACTCTCCTCACTCTGGCTGGTGGACAAGCGCTTGCGCGTAGTGATCCTGGACATGCGCGACGTGCCGAGCATTGACGTCACCGCGATGATCGCCCTGCAGTCGGTGGTCGAGGACCTGCAGCGCAACGGCGTGGGACTGATCATGGTCGGCCTGCCCGCGCGTATCATCACCAAGATGCGTCGCGCGGGTTTGCGCCGCGAGGCGGGGCGGCTCAGTCACTGCCGCAGCCTGGAACAGGCGGGGCGGCTGGTACGTCGCTGGCTGCCTGAGGCCGCCGGCGAAATGCCAACCAAAACCGAATAAACTCAGTCGGGCACCAGTCGGCCCGCCCGCCACCATACCACCAGGGTTTCCACGCCGAAGCCCCCTAGCAGAGCCAGGACGGCGAAACGGTGATCGAGTAGCCCGGTGGCCTCGCCCAGGGCGCCCAGCGCGGCGATGACCAGGACGCGGGAAAGGCTGGCCCAGGCCATGCCGCCGGTGCGCTCCCGGGCGATCAGCATGCCGTGGAAGTAATTGCGCAAAATGATGATGCCCGGCATCAGGGTCATCAGCAGCAGAATGTCCATGGCGCGCTGCAGCACCTCGCCCTGAATGCCCAGGCCGCGGCGCAGGAGCCAGTCGCCCAGGGGCGAGAGGGCAACGGCCAGCATGATCAGAGTGAGGCCCAGGGCCACCCGGCGCATGAAGCGACGCTTGCCCGCGAGGTCGTCCAGGCCGAAGCTGACAAAGAAGTGACGGAACTGGTTTGCCGCCTGTTGAAACAGGAAAGCGAAATCGAAGCCGACCCGCAGGGCGGCGATGATCACTACCCCCTCGGGCTGCCGTGCGACAAAGGCGTAGAGAATCGGCCGGCTGAGGGAGAACAGGGCGCCGGTGGTGGCCAGGGGCATGAAGAAGCGTAACAGACGTCCCGCCGAGGGCGGCGGTTCGGCGCTTTCCGGCAGCGGATGATGGCGTCCGGCTTGGCGCCTTGCGAGCAGCGCATGGACCAGGGTGGCTGCGGCCTGGGCGCTCACCAGCACCGCTAGCGCCGACCCGCCGAGGGCGAAGCCCGCCAGCAGCCAGCCGCCCAGGACGCCGAGGTAAATGGCGTTCAAGGCGGTAACCTGACCGGTGAGGCGGGCCTGGATCAGCAGGCCCACGTAATACAGTCGCAATGCGTGCAGCAGCAGTACCGGCGCCAGCCACACCAGGTAGCGGCAGACGCGCTCCAGCATGCTCGCCTCGACACCGAAGGCCAGCCCCACCAGCACCTGCCCGGGGGTGCTGCCGCCGACCCAGCCTATCGCCAGTGCCAGCAGTGTGGCCAGCAGGACGACAAAGCGCAGTGTCTGCCGGGCCGCGGCGCGGCTGCGGGCGAAGTGGGCGGAGAGGTGCTGGGTAAACTCGAGGCCGGTGCCAAACAGCGAAAACACCGCGTGGGCGATGGCGAAGATGGCCAGTTCGGTGACGGCGTCGGGGAAGCGCGCCAGTGAGGCGTTCTGGAACTGCACACCCAGCAGCGTGGCCGCACCGGTGAGCGCCAGGGGCCAATAGAAGGCCCAGTATTCCCGCTGGGTTCTTGCGGTCAACCAAAGTCTCCTTCGCGTGCTGAGACCCAGTGTACAGAAAAGACTGCCAGTTGGCGGGTTTGGGGTGCTGCGCGAGAGAAGCAATCCCGACTGTCTTCCGCAGTTTGCAAACCGCAGTCCTGCTTGCTAGCTTGAGCCTTGCCTGCCTGGCCAATTTTCGGGCAGTAATGAAAGGGTGAGGAATATCGGGATGACGTCATCTTACTGGTCAAAAGCGGTCCGCACTGTCCTCGGAGCCGTATTCCTGGTGGGCCTGGTTTCCGCCTGCAACACCATCGAGGGAGCAGGTGAAGATATCGAACAGGCTGGCGATGAAATCGAAGAAGCCACCAGCAACTGAGCTACTGTACCCGTTGGTAGGTTCATCGCACAGGTTTCCGGTATGGTTTGCCAGCCACGCGAATTGAATCGTGGACTCCCTACTGCCTGAAGTGGATGTCGGTCTGATACTGCTCCACCTCCGTCAAATCGGTATCGCTTTCATTCTCTCGCTGCCGGTCGCCATCAATCGGGAGTACCGCGATCAGGCTGCCGGACTGCGAACCTTCCCCCTGGTCGCCATCGCCTGTTGTGCTTTCATGCTGGTGGGCATGGACGTCTACGAGGGCTCAGACGCAGAAGCCCGGGTCATGTACGGCATCATTACCGGGATGGGTTTTATTGGCGGGGGCTCCATCGTCAAGCGATCGGGCCAGGCGGATGGCACCGCGACGGCTGCCGGCCTGTGGTTGACTGGCGCCCTGGGTATTTCCGTGGCTTATAACCGCTACGAGGTCGCCATCGTTTTGTCCTTGATCGGCTTCCTGATCTTTCAGTTTTCCGAACAATTCAAGACCACCGCTCGATAACTGTGCAGCGTCCGCGGCAGCCCGGTTTGGCCGGGGGCTGAAAGGGGGGTAACGGGATTCCAGGGCGGCCTGAAGCGAAAAACCCCTCGGGGAAGCGCGCCAGTGGGGCGTTCTGGAACTGCACACCCAGGAGCGTGGCCGAGCCGGTGAGTGCCAAGGGCCAGTAGAAGGCCCAGTATTCCCGCTGGGTTCGGGTAGTCAATGAAGGTCTCCTGGAAATCACTGCGCCCCGGTTACTGAGGCGCGTTAGGCAGGCCTTCGCAGAGGATATCGATCAGCCCCCCTCAGGGGGTTTGGTCCGTGGGGAATGCCATCCAGGCGACGCCAATCGAGGTGACGCCGGCGGCAGTGCCATAGATCTCGACATCCGCGGTGCTGTCGCCCACGAAAAAGCTTTTCAGGTTGACAGTCAGCCGGCCGCTGCTGGATGCGTCGGGCGTGACAACCACGCCAGTGACTGGCTCTCCAAAAGAGAGGGTGCAGGTAATCGGCGTTGTATCCGTGGCAGTGCCAACGCAGCTACCGCCCTGGGCGCCACCCAGCACTCGCCCCTGAAAGCCGCTCGCGCCGGCAGGCCCTTGCGGGCCTTGGGGACCTGGCGGGCCCTGGACACCTTGTGGGCCTGCGGGGCCGATGGGGCCTGCGGGACCTACTGGGCCGGTGGGGCCGGGGTCACCTTGAGGTCCTTCAGGCCCGGCGGGGATGCTGTCGATGGCAGATTCGAGGGCATCAAAATTTGCGTTGAACTCCTCGGCTTCGATAATTCCGCCATCCTGAAAGGTATGGGGAACCTGGGTTTGTGCGACGGCAAATGCGGCCGCAGACAATAGGGTGAAGAGAGCCAGTCGGCGCACCTTAATCTCCTTGTGTGGTTTTTGTTTTCATGGTGTAAACGACAGCCCAAAGCGCTATTGCCGTGAGTATCAGGGCCCAGAGCGGGAGGGCCGGTACCGGCTCCGGCAGCGGTCCGAACTGGGTTCGCCCGAAGCGGGCGACACCGAAGAGCGGGAAGGACTGCGCCAATGCGAGCACAGAAAACAGTGTCGCGGACAATGCCATGCCACAACGCAAGAGCCGATTATTCAAGGCTTTCCCCTTAGTGTTCCCCCGAGTCGACTTGAGTAAACCAGTGATCATGGCCAATCACAAGCAGAGCTTGCGCAGCATTCGACCCGTATCACGGTAATGCCCAAAGGTTCACCGAAGAGTGGGCCTCTACTGCGACGGCGTCCGCATTGGCGAAGATTTCGAGGAGAGTCCGGAAAGAAGAGGTAGTGCTGCCCGTCTGAACACCAGATGGTGCCGGCGATGCCAGGAAACTATGGCTAGGGATGCGTCGAAGTGGCGGTGGGCCAGGGATTCGAACCCCGGGAGGGTTGCCCCTCAACGGTTTTCAAGACCGCCGCTTTCGACCACTCAGCCAGCCCACCGTAATCAATTGTGATTCCCCGGCATCCCGGGGAAGCGCGTGATTATACAGAGCCTTCCGCGGGGCACAAGGGGCTCGACACAGGATATGCCGGCCCCTGGTGCTTGCCAGGCATCAGCCTTCGGCGCTGGTCCGGGAGGCGGGCAGCGGGCCGCGGGGGTCGTTGCTCGCCCGCGGAACCACGCGGCCGCTGTGGCTGGCAGGCGGTGCCTGTTCCTCGCGGAACAGCACCGGATGACCGGTGGTGATGTCCACCTTGCCGATTTCCCGCGGTGCCACCCGCGGATCGTTGCTGGCGCGGCCTGTCGAAGCGGAGCCACGGCCAGGTTTACTCCCGGACGCAGCTGCCGGTGCAGTGGCGGCAGGCGGTACTGTTGCCGCCGGGGCCTCCGTTTGTGGCGCTGCCGTTTCCGCTACCGCCGCTTCCGCATCGGCAGGTGCCTCGGGCGCGGTTTTGGCGGCCTCGGGCTCTGACTCCTCGGCGGTTTCCGGCTCTACCGGCTGCGCCGCTGCAGGCTTTTCGACGGCCACTTCCTCCGCCACTGCCGCCTCGACGGGCGTCTCGACAGCGGTCTGCTCCTCAGCAGGTGGCGGCTCCGAAGCCGAAGCTGCTGCGGCTTTCTCCCCGGAAGATGCCGGTGGCTCGAACGCCTGCTCCTCACGGCGTGCGCTCTGGTGGTGCGCTTCCTCGGCGGCTGCGGCGACTTCTGCCTCGGAGCGTTCGCTCGCCGCGGCTTCGGCCTCCTGGGCCGCCAGGATGTGCACCGGGGTCACGGCCGCGGCCGGGATATGCCCGTCCTCGAAATCCAGGCTGTTGTCGTCGGCGGACTCGTCCGTGCGCTTGGCCTCGGTGGGACGCTGGCGCGGGGCCTGTTCGCGGGGGCTTTCGGCTGCGGCGGGCCTTGCCGCGGCGCTTGCCGCTTCGCCCGCGGCGGCGCTGCTGTCACTGCTGTCGCTGGCGGCGCCACTGCTGGCGTCCTCCGCGGCGGGACGCGGGCGACGGCGACGCCGCGGTTCGGCGCGCTTCATGTCGCTGGGCCGCTTGCGCGGACGCTCCCGGTTTTCATCCGCGGCGTCCACGCTGCTGTCATCCAGTGCGCTGCTGTCAGCGCTGTTATCGCTACTGCTGTCGGCACTGCTGCGAGCCTCGGCATTCTGGCTCGGGCGGCGCCGGCGTCCGCCGCGACGGCGCCGCGACTTGCTGGGCGCCTGCTCGTTGCCCTGGGCTTCATCGCTGCTGTCGTCGCCGCGTGCCTGGGGCTTGTCGGCGTCCCTTGTGCTGTCCTTGGCTGCGCTTGTCGCGTCGCTGCTTGGGCGCGGGGCGCTGTCGCGATTTTCCTGGGAGCGGCCCTCCTGGGAACGGCCCTCCTGGGAACGGCTTTCCTGGGAACGGCTTTCCTGGGTGCGGCTGCCCTGGCTGCGATTGCTCTGGCCCCCGCTGCGGCGACGGCCGCCGCGGCTGCGCCGGTTGTTGTTGCTGCGCTCGCCGTCAGCACTCCCCGAACGGGCGCTGCTGCGGGACTTGTCGCTGGTTTCCGTTTCCGCCTGGGCCGGTGTGGCTTCGGCTTCCGCTTTGGCGCTATCCGCGGCGGGGTCGCCAAACAGCACCGCCATCAGGCGGCCGACCAGACCCGGCTTGGCCGCCGCACTGGGGGCCGCGGGCATCGGCGCCGCCTGCCGCGCGGGCGGGCGCTTGTCGGCTTTCTGCTCGCTTTCCGGCTCGGCCGGGGTGGGCACTGCGTTGTCGCGCTTGTTCTCTGGAGCAGGGGCAGAGGGTGTCACGCCCTGGACCGCGGGCTGGGGCGCCGGCGGGCGCGCGGCGTGGGCGTCGCTGACGACATCGGCTTCGGGAACGGCCACTTCAATCTTGTAGCTGACCTGGCGGTCCTCGGGGACCTCGTCATCGCGCAGACGCTGCACTTCGAAGTGAGGCGTCTCCAGGTTCGGGTTGGGGATGACCAAGATGCGCGTGCGGCTGACCTGCTCGATCTCCGAGAGGGCGCTGCGCTTCTCGTTGAGCAGATAGGCGGCGACGTCCACCGGAACAATCGCGCGCACTTCGGCGCTGCGGTCCTTGATCGCTTCCTCTTCCATCAGGCGCAGGATCGACAGGGCCAGGGACTTGGTGTCGCGGATGGTGCCCTGACCGGTGCAGCGGGGGCAGACGATGTTGCTGGTCTCGCCCAGGGAGGGGCGCAGACGCTGGCGGGACATTTCCAGCAGGCCGAAGCGGGAGATGCGGCCGACCTGGACCCGGGCGCGGTCGATTTCCAGGGCTTCGCGCATGCGGTTCTCCACCTGGCGCTGGTTGCGCGAGGCGAGCATGTCGATGAAGTCGATGACCACCAGGCCGCCCATGTCGCGCAGGCGCAGCTGGCGGGCAATCTCGTCGGCGGCCTCCAGGTTGGTCTGCAGGGCCGTTTCCTCGATGTCCGTGCCCTTGGTGGCGCGGGCCGAGTTGATGTCGATGGACACCAGGGCTTCGGTGGGGTCGATCACGATCGAGCCGCCGGAGGGCAGGCGCACTTCGCGCTGGAAGGCGGTCTCGATCTGGCTCTCGATCTGGAAACGGTTGAACAGGGGGATGGAGTCTTCGTAGCGGCGGATGCGGTTCTTGTAGCGGGGCATCACCATGCTGACGAAATCCAGGGCCTGGCGATAGGCGTCCTCGGAGTCGATCATCACCTGGTCGACGTCATCCCGCAGGTAGTCGCGGACGGCGCGAATGATGACATTGCTCTCCTGATAGAGGAGGGCGGGGGCCTTGAGGTCGTCGCTGGCCTTGGTGATGGATTCCCACAGCTGCAGCAGGTAATTGAGGTCCCATTGCAGCTCCTCGGCGCTGCGGCCGACCCCCGCGGTGCGAATGATCACGCCCATGCCGTCGGGGATTTCCAGGGCGTTGAGGGCCTCGCGCAGCTCGCTGCGATCGTCGCCTTCGATGCGCCGGGAGATGCCGCCGGCGCGGGGGTTGTTGGGCATCAGGACCATGTAGCGGCCGGCCAGGCTGATAAAGGAGGTGAGTGCTGCACCCTTGTTGCCGCGCTCTTCCTTGTCCACCTGGACGATGATTTCGGTGCCTTCCTTGACCACTTCCTTGATCTTCATCCGGCCTTCGCCGCCGCTGGGGTCACGGTGGAAGTATTCCCGGGCGATTTCCTTCAGCGGCAGGAAGCCGTGGCGCTCGGCGCCGAAGTCCACGAAGGCCGCTTCGAGGCTGGGCTCCACGCGGGTGATCCTGCCTTTATAGATATTGGACTTTTTCTGCAGACGGGTGCGGTTTTCGATATCCAGATCGTAGAGACGCTGTCCGTCGACGAGGGCAACACGCAGCTCTTCGGGCTGGGTTGCATTGATGAGCATTTTCTTCATGATTAGGCCATATACCTGTTGCGCACAGGGCTGGCCGGGAGGGAATCAGCTGTCAGCGCCGGCCTTGGGCCAGGCGGCATCTCGGGTCGGTTCGTCCCGGTATCTGCGCGACCCACGCGGGTCCGCGGTACCGTCCTCACCACTCTGAGCAATCAGGTGTGCGTTTCTGTGCAGCGCTTGTCGGGGCGCTGCCGGCAGCGACGACGCAACGCGCTGGCGCGATACGTCGGCTTCTGATAGTGTCGCGTCACCTGATGACCGCGACCGTGCTGCCCAAAGCCTTGTCTGATTCTGGTTCCCGGCAGTGTCACTGCGCGGTTCATCCGTATCATCGCGCGCTGGGCGGGGCGGCTCGATAGTGCGCGCCCGGCAAGCTGCAGCCATGACATCCGTTTTGTGTGTTCTGACGCGTGCCCGTTCCCCCTGGAGCGCTGCGGTTGCGTCGGCAGGCCCTGCTGTCAGAGGGGGCGTCCGCCGGGGGCTTTTCGAGCCAAACCGCGGCGACACGCCCCGGACTATATCAGCAAAAGCTAAGTGCTTCAATTGTCAAGATTTTACGGGAGAGCATGAAACGTCACGCCAAGTCCCCCGCCGGGCGCTCTGGGCCCAGGCAACGCAAGGCCCCGGAGGGGGCCCCGCAATCCGCCCCGGAAGCGACCGCCGTGCGCCAGCTCACCGTGGGCGAGGATGCGGAAGGTCAGCGCCTGGACAACTACCTGGTGAAGGTCCTCAAGGGTGTGCCTCGCACCCGTATCTACCGGGGCCTGCGCAAGGGCGAATTCCGGGTCAACCGCGGCCGGGTGAAAGCCGACTACCGCCTGGCGCAGGGCGATGTGCTGCGCATCCCGCCCCTGCATCAGCCGCCGCCGGGGGCGCCGCCGGTGGTGTCCGACGCCCGCGCGGAGCAGCTGCGCGCGCGCATCGTCTACGAGGATGCCGGGTTGCTGGTGGTGAACAAGCCCTCCGGCCTGGCCGTGCACGGCGGCAGTGGCCTCAACTACGGCTTGATCGAGTGCCTGCGTCAGTTGCGCCCGGAGGATCGCTATCTGGAGCTGGTGCATCGACTTGACCGGGATACCTCGGGTCTGATTCTGATCGCGCGCAAGCCCGCCGTGCTGCGGGAGCTGCACCGTCAGCTGCGCGGTGACGGGGTGGACAAACGCTACCTGGCCCTGGTGCCGGGCCGCTGGCCCCGGGGCTTGCGCCAGGTGGAGGCGCCGCTGGAGAAAAACCATCTCCAGTCCGGCGAGCGCATGGTGCGGGTCTCCCGGGAGGGGAAGCCCTCGCTGACCCGCTTTGCGGTGGTCGAGTCATTTGCCGAAGCCACCCTGGTCGAGGCTCGGCCGGTGACCGGGCGCACCCACCAGATCCGCGTGCACGCCCGTCACGCCGGGTTCCCGCTGCTGGGCGACGAAAAGTACCAGGACGAGCGGGGCGAGGCCCTGGCGCGCAGCCTGGGGCTGCGGCGCCTGTTCTTGCATGCCGCCAGTCTGCGTTTCTCGCTGCCGGAAGTGGGCCGGATTGCCCTGCAGGCGCCCCTGGATGATGATCTCGAGCAAATTCTCGAAAAGCTCCGCAAGTAATTAATTATGTTGGTTATATTTGATTGGGATGGGACGCTTTGCGACTCCCTGGGGCAGATTGTCGCGGCGATGCAGGCAGCGGCCCGGAAATGTGCGCTGCCGGTACCTTCGGAGGCCGCCGTCCGGCACATCGTCGGGCTGGGATTGCCCCAGGCCGTGGCGGTGCTCTACCCGGAACACGGCGAGCGGGACCGGGAGGCGCTGGCAGCGGCCTATTCGACCTGCTACGTGGCGGCCGATCCCGGTCCGGCGCGGCTCTACGGGGGCGCGCTCGAGCTACTCGAGGCCCTGCGCGGGAGCGGGTGTGAGCTGGCCATTGCCACCGGCAAGACTCGCCGCGGACTCGATCGGGTGCTGGCGGGGCTGGGCATGCAGGGCTACTTCGAGAGCACCCGCTGTGCCGATGAAACCGCCTCCAAGCCGGATCCGCGGATGCTTTCAGAAATCCTTCGCGAGCGGCGCCGGCCGCGGGAGCAGGCGCTGATGGTGGGCGATTCGATCTACGATCTGGACATGGCGCGCCGCCTGGGCATGGCCTCGGTGGGGATCAGCCACGGGGTGCACGACCACGCGGCTCTCGGGGCCCACCATCCGGTGGCGATTGTCGACCGGCTGTCCGAGCTGGAAGCGGTGGTGGCGGGGCTGGCTCAGTCGAGAACCGCGTGACCGGCCTCCTGTAGCAGGGCGCACAGGGCGATCAGGGGCAGGCCCTCGAGGCTGGTGGGGTCGTCGCCCTCCAGGCGCTGGAACAGGGCGCTGCCCAGGCCCTCGCACTTGAAGCTGCCGGCGCAGTCCCAGGGGGCCTCCCGGGCCAGGTAGCGTTCGATTTCGCCGTCGCTCAGCGAGCGGAAGTGCACCCGGAAGGGCACCACCACCGCCCGATCAAAAGCCGGCGTCCGGCGGGCCAGGGCCAGGCCGGTGTGGAATGCCACGCTGCGGCCGCTGCTGGCCCGCAGTTGCTCCCGGGCGCGCGGGTAGGCGCCGGGCTTGCCCAACAGCTGGCCGTCGAGGCAGGCCACCTGGTCACTGCCAATGACCAGGGCCTCCGGGAAACGGTCTGCGACCACGCGGGCCTTGGCCCGGGCCAGGCGCAGGGCGAGTTGCTCTGCCGACTCCCCCGGCAGGGGGCTCTCGTCGACCTCCGGGGCCACGCAGCGGAAGGGCAGCTGCAGGCGCTCCAGCAGGGCGCGCCGATAGGGGGAGGTGGAGGCGAGAATGAGCGTTTCGGGCACGGATTTTCCTGTTTTGTGAAGGATTTCCTGAACTGGTTGTATTCTATCGTTTTTTTTGACAAAGCGTGAAAGCGCGCCTATGATGCGCGCCCATGTTGAATGCACCCCTTCCCGGCACGCTGGATGTGCGCAAGGCCGCGTCGCGCGGCGTGACGGTTCAGGGCAGCCTGCAGCCGCGCGACCTGCCGCGGTTTCGCGAGCTGCTGGCGGGCGACGACGGAGAGATCCAGGCCAGTCTCGATTTATACCGGGACGAAGAGGGTCGTTTCGTGCTGCACATTGTCATCGAGGCCCGGGTCTCGGTGACTTGTCAGCGTTGTCTGCGGCCCATGCCGCTGTCGCTCCGCAGTGACAGCGAGCTGGCGGTGGTCTGGACCGACGAGCAGGCGCGACACCTGCCGTCGCATCTGGACCCGCTGGTCCAGGGGGAAGAGGAGTGCGACCTGCGGGCGCTGGTGACGGAGGAGCTGATTCTGGCCCTGCCGGCCTTCAGCTACCACGAGCAGGCGGATTGCAACACGCTGCTGGCCGAGTATGCAGCGCCCACGGAGGCGGAGAAGGAAGCCGACGACGGGGCGGAAAAGCGGCCCAACCCTTTTGACATACTGGCGCAATTAAAGCGCGGCGATACACATCAGGAGTAACCCATGGCAGTTCAACAGGACAAGAAATCCCGGTCGCGCCGCGGCATGCGCCGTTCCCACGACGCCCTGACCGGCCCGACCCTCAGCGTCGACCAGACCAGCGGCGAGACCCATCGCCGTCACCACGTCTCCGCCGACGGTTTCTATCGTGGCAAGAAAGTCGTCAGCACCGGTAGCGACGACTGAGACCGCCCGGCGCGCGAGAGCACGCCAGGCCGGTGATTTGATACCATGCGCAACGGGAGCTTCGGCTCCCGTTCGTGTATCTGCAAGCTCCGGAGACTGATATTTTGACCACGCATTCTTCCAGTGCCTTTGTTTTCCCCGGGCAGGGTTCCCAGAAAGTCGGCATGCTGGCCGCCGCCGCGGAGGCCAGTCCGGTTGTCATCGAGACCTTTCGCGAAGCCAGCGACGCCCTCGGCTACGACGTCTGGGACCTGGTCCAGAACGGCCAGCAGGAGGCGCTCAACCTCACCGAAACCACCCAGCCGGTGCTGCTCACGGCGAGTGTTGCCCTGTGGCGCGCCTGGGTGGCCGCGGGCGGCCCGACTCCCGCGATCATGGCGGGCCACAGCCTGGGGGAATTCACCGCCCTGGTCTGTGCCGGCGCGCTGGACTTCGGCGACGCCGCCAGGCTGGTGCGCCAGCGCGGGGCCTTCATGCAGACGGCGGTACCCGTGGGCGAGGGCGCGATGGCGGCGGTGATCGGCCTGGATGACGAGCAGATCAATACCCTCTGTGCCGAGGTGCGCGACGCCGGCCGCGGTGAAGTCGCGGCGGTCAATTTCAACTCCCCGGGCCAGGTGGTGATCGCCGGTCACGCTGCAGCAGTCGAGGCGGCGGGCGAAGCCCTCAAGGCCGCCGGTGCCAAGCGCATCATGCCGCTGCCGGTCAGCGCGCCTTTCCATACCGTTCTGATGAAGCCCGCCGGCGAACAGCTGGAGCAGGTGCTGGCGGATGTGCGCATCGCGACCCCGCTGGTCCCGGTGGTGCACAACGTGCATGCGCAGACCGAGGCGGACCCCGAGCGTATCCGCGCGCTGCTGGTGGAACAGATCTACAGCCCGGTGCAGTGGACCCGCTGTGTGCAGACGATGGTAGACAGCGGCGTGCGCCAGGTGGTGGAATGCGGCCCGGGCAAGGTCCTCAGCGGTCTGAACCGGCGCATCGACAAGTCCCTGGAAAGTTTCAGCCTGGAGGAGCCGGAGGCGTTGCAGCAGGCGCTCGCCGCACTGGGCGGGCAGGAAGGAGTCAAGGCATGAGTCAAACGGACAAGGTTGCACTGGTCACCGGCGCCACCCGCGGCATCGGGCGCGCGATCGCCGAAGCCCTGGCGGAGGCCGGGTTTACCGTGGTCGGCACGGCCACCACGGAGAGCGGTGCGGAAGCCATCACCGAGTATCTGAAGGCGGGCAACTGGCCGGGTGCCGGGCTGACCCTGGACGTGGCGGATGCCGCGGCCGTGGACGAGACCATCAAGGGTATCTCCGAGCGCTTCGGTACCCCGCTGGTGCTGGTCAACAACGCGGGCATCACCCGCGACAACATTCTCATGCGCATGAAGCCCGACGAATGGCAGGCGGTACTGGATACCAACCTGTCTTCCCTCTATCGTGTGTCCAAGGCCTGCCTGCGGGGCATGACCAAGGCGCGCTGGGGGCGTATCGTCAACATCACCTCGGTGGTCGGGGCGATGGGCAACATCGGGCAGAGCAACTACGCGGCCTCCAAGGCCGGCGCCGAGGGTTTCTCCCGGGCGCTGGCCCGCGAGCTGGGCTCGCGCTCGGTTACCGTGAACTGCGTGGCTCCCGGGTTTATCGACACCGACATGACCCGCGACCTGCCGGAGGCACAGCGGGAGAGCTTGCTGTCCCAGATACCCCTGGGGCGCTTGGGTGAGGCTCGGGAGATCGCCGCCCTGGTGGCGTTCCTGTGCAGCGAACAGGCCGGGTATATCACCGGCGAGACCATTCACGTCAACGGTGGCATGAATATGGCATGACCCGGTAAGCGGCCGCGGGCAAAAAAAGTTATTACTCGGTCCCAAAACCGAGTAAAATGCGCGCTCGGGCCGGGTGACCAGGTTTGAAAAAAGCACTGAAATATCAGGAGTGACCAACAAGATGAGCAGCATCGAAGAACGCGTTAAGAAGATCGTCGCAGAGCAGCTTGGCGTGAAGGAAGAAGAAGTCTCCACGGAAGCCTCTTTTGTCGAGGACCTCGGCGCAGACTCCCTGGATACGGTTGAGCTGGTGATGGCCCTGGAGGAGGAATTCGAAACCGAAATCCCCGATGAGGAAGCCGAGAAAATCACCACCGTGAAACTGGCGATCGATTACATCAAAGATAACCTCGCCTGAGTTCATCCTGCTCATAGCAGTACCCGGAAAGCCGTTTCATACTAGTCTGGAGCGGCTTTTCTTTTTTGGGGCCACCCCGAATCTGGTTTGCAAGGAGTACGCGCCGTGAAAGGCAGACGCGTTGTAGTCACGGGCCTGGGCATGGTGACGCCGGTAGGGCTCACCGTGGCGGAAACCTGGGAAAACATTCTCGCCGGCAAGAGTGGTGCGGCACCCATCGAGGCCTTCGATGTTTCCGCCTACAGCACCCGCTTCAGTGCCAGTGTGCGCAATTTCGATATCGAGCCCTATTTCAGTGCCAAGGACGCCCGCAAGATGGACGTCTTTGTGCAGTACGGCATGGCCGCCGGGATCCAGGCGATGCAGGATGCCGGGCTGGAAATCAGCGAGGAGATGGCGCCCCGCGCCGGCGCCGCGATTGGTTCCGGCATCGGCGGCATCGGGCAGATCGAGAAAAACAGCGAAATCGTGGCCAATTCGGGTCCGCGCAAGATTTCTCCCTTTTTCGTGCCGGGCTCGATCATCAACATGATCGCCGGCAATCTCTCCATGCGCTACAACCTGCAGGGTCCCAACCTCGCCATCGTCACCGCCTGTACCAGTGGTACCCACAACATCGGCCTGGGTGCGCGGCTGATCGCCCAGGGCGACGCCGATATCATGCTGGTGGGCGGTGCGGAGATGGCCACCACCCCGGTGGGCTTGGGCGGTTTTGCCGCGGCCCGCGCCCTGTCCACCCGCAACGATGACCCCGAGGCCGCCTCGCGGCCCTGGGACCGCGACCGCGACGGTTTCGTCCTCGGTGACGGCGCCGGTGTCATGGTGCTGGAGGAATACGAGGCGGCCCGCGCCCGCGGCGCCAGGATTTATGCCGAGCTCACCGGTTTTGGCATGAGTGGCGACGCCTACCACATGACCCTGCCGCCAGAGGATGGCCGCGGCGCCGCGGCAGCCATGCGCAACGCCCTGCTGGACGCCGCCATGGATCCGGCGGCGGTGGACTACATCAACGCCCACGGCACCTCGACCAATGCGGGTGACGTGGCCGAGAGCCGCGCCATCGAGTCGGTACTGGGCAGTGCCGCCGGCAATGTCGCGGTCAGCTCCACCAAGTCGATGATCGGTCACCTGCTGGGGGCCGCCGGGGCGGTGGAGGCGATCTTCTCCGTGCTGGCCCTGCGCGATCAGGTGGCGCCGCCGACCATCAACCTGGACAACCCCGGCGAGGGCTGCACGCTCAACTACGTTCCCCACACCGCCCAGGAGCGCCGGATTCGCCACGCGCTGTCCAACTCCTTCGGTTTCGGTGGCACCAACGGGTCGCTGCTGTTCAGCCAGCTGGATTGAGGCCGGGGAGGGCGCGGGTGCCGGAAACCGCCTACTGGGTTGACGGCGAGCGGGCGGCGGCACTGCCGCTGCCCGACCGCGGCCTGTTCTATGGCGACGGGCTGTTCGAGACCCTGCTGGTGGTCTCCGGTCGCCCCCTGCTCCAGGGGCTGCACTGGCAGCGCCTGCAGCGGGGTATGGCTCGCCTGGGCTTTCCCGAGCACAGCCTGCCTGCCCTGGAGGCCCAGTTGCTGGCGGCTTGCGAGGGCAGTGCCGCGGAGGGCTGGCACCGCCTGCGCCTCACCGTGACGCGCGGTGGCGGCGAGCCCGGCTACGCGCCTGCGGAGCCCGCGCAGCTGCGCTGCATCATCAGTTGCCAGCCCCTGGCCCGCGACCCGCGGATTCCCCTGCCCGCCGCCGAACTGGAGGTGGCCGAGCTGAGCTGGGGCAGCCAGCCGGCTCTGGCCGGCATCAAGCACCTCAACCGCCTGGAGCAGGTCCTCGCCGCACGCGAGGCCCGCGAGCGCGGCTGCGACGACCTGGTGGTGCTGGGGCAGGGGGGCGACGTGATATCCACCACCAGCGCCAATCTTTTCCTGGTCCGCGACCGCTGGCTGCTCACGCCAACCCTGGAGCAGGCCGGCATCGCCGGCACCCGTCGTCAACTGATTCTCGAGGAGCTGGGAGAGGCCTGTGGCTTGCAGGCAGAGCCGGTGGCCCTGGGGCCAGCCGACCTCGCGGCAGCCGATGAGCTGTTTCTCTGCAATGCGGTGATCGGGCTGCGGGCGGTATCGCGACTGGCGGAACGCCGCTGGGACGACTGGCCAGTGACCCGGCAACTGCAGGCAGCCTACGCGGAACGCCTGGATCGATGAACCCGCTTTTCCGCCGCCTGCTGCGGGTCGCGCTGGTCCTGGCGCTGGCTGCGATGCTGGCGGCCGCCCTGCTGTTGATCTGGCTTGACCGGCGCCTGGATGCGCCGCTTCCCCTGCCCGAGGACGGCGCGCTGTTTGTGATCGAGCAGGGCGAGAGCCTGGCCGCGATCAGCCGTCGGCTGCAGGCGACCGGCTGGCTGCCGCAACCCTGGCTGCTGCGGGCCTGGGGGCGCTTCAGCGGCGATGATGCGCGTATCCGCCACGGCGAGTACCGCCTGCGCCCGGGCCTGTCGGTGCGCGAGCTGTTGGCGCTGCTGGCCAGCGGGCGTGTGGTGCAGTACCAGGTGACCCTGCCCGAGGGCATCACCCTGGTCCAGGCCCTGCAGCGCCTGGCGGCGGCCCCGGCACTGCGGGTCGTGCTCAGCGGCCCGGAGGACCCGGCCCTGCTCGCGCTGGTGGCGCCCCACACGGCGGCCGAGGGGCTGTTTCTGCCGGAGACCTGGCGCTACGAGCGCGGCGACAGCGATCTGCAGATCCTGGCGCGGGCGCACCGCGCGCTGGAGGATGAGCTGGCCCGGGCCTGGGCGGGGCGCGCCGAGGGCCTGCCCCTGGAAAGCCCCTATGAGGCGCTGATCCTGGCCTCGATCATCGAGCGCGAAACCGGCGTGCCGGCGGAGCGGGGCGAGATTGCCGGGGTTTTCGTGCGTCGCCTGCAGCGGGGCATGCGCCTGCAGACGGACCCGACCATCATCTACGGACTGGGGGAGGGCTTCGACGGCAATCTGCGTCGCAGTCACCTCGAGGATGCCGGCAACCGCTACAACACCTATCGCCACCACGGCCTGCCGCCGACACCCATCGCCCTGCCGGGACGCGCCGCCATTCGCGCCGCCCTGCAACCGGCGGCGGGGGACTCGCTCTACTTCGTGGCCCGGGGCGACGGCAGTCATGTCTTCAGCAGCACCCTTGAAGCCCATCGCCGGGCCGTGCGTAAATACCAGCTTTCGCGTCGCGAGGACTACCGTTCCTCGCCGCCCCCGTCCAGCCAGTAACACAGCAAGCAAGGGAGTCGCATGCACGGAACACGAGGCCTGTTCATCACCGTGGAAGGTGTGGAAGGCGTGGGCAAGTCCACCAACATGGCGTTCCTGGAGCGCCGTCTGCGGGCCTGCGGCGTCGACCTGGTGGTGACGCGGGAGCCCGGTGGCACCCCGCTGGGAGAGGACCTCCGCCAGGTGCTCCTGAGTCCCCGGGAAGAGCCGGTGGCGCCCCTGGCGGAGTTGCTGATGATCTTTGCCGCCCGGGCACAGCACCTGGAAGCGGTGATCCGGCCCGCCCTCGCGGCGGGGCGCTGGGTGCTCTGCGATCGCTTTACCGACGCCACTTACGCCTACCAGTCGGGCGGCCGCGGTCTCGATGCCAGTTTGGTACGCAGTCTCGAGCACCTGGTCCAGGGGGAATTGCGGCCGGATTACACCCTGTTGCTGGATGCGCCCCCCGAGGTCGGCCTGGCGCGCCTGGCCGAGCGCGGCACCACGGATCGTTTCGAGCGCGAAGCCCTGGCCTTTTTCCAGCGGGTCCGCGACACCTACCTGCGCCTGGCCCGGGAGAGCAGTGGCCGCTACCACCTGGTGGACGCCGCCCAGCCACTGCCCGCGGTCGAGGCGCAGTTGCAGGGTATCTGCGATGAACTGATGAGCTGCTGGCCGGCTCACCACGGCCTGCCCGCGTGAGCCTGGAGAACCTGCCCGCGATCAGCGTGCCGCTGCCCTGGCAGGCCGAGGCCTGGTCCCGCTGGCAGGCGCAGCTGGCCGCCGACCAGTTGCCCCACGCCCTGCTGGTGAGTGGCCCCGAGGGGGTCGGCAAGCAGCGTCTGGCGGTTGCGCTCTCCCGTTGGCTGCTCTGCCACGCGCCCCGCAATGCGGCCAATTGCGGCGAGTGCCCGGCCTGTCGTCACAGCCGCGCCGGCAGCCACGGCGACTGGCTCTGGGTGGGTCCCAGCGGCAAGGGGCAGGTGATCCGGGTGGACCAGATTCGCGAGGTGATTGCCTTTGCCTGGCGCACCGCGGGCTTCGGTCGCCGCAAGGTGATTACCCTGGTCCCCGCCGACCGCATGAACACCGCCGCCGCCAACGCCCTGCTCAAGTGCCTGGAGGAGCCGGCGGAAGACACCTTCCTGATCCTGGTCACGGACCGCCTGCACGCGCTGCCGGCGACGGTGCGCTCCCGCTGCCAGCGTCTGTCCCTGCCCCTGCCCGAGGCGGGTCAGGCTCTGGACTGGCTGGACCCGCTGACCGGCCAGCGCGAGCGCAGCCAGGCGCTCCTGGATCTGGCCGCTGGCCGCCCGCTGCGCGCCGAAGCCCTGTTTCGCAGCGACGCCGCCGAGGCGCTGGGTGCACGGCGCACACTGCTCGCGGATTACCTGCAGGGGCGCGCTCGCCTGCCCCAGGTGGCGGCGGCACTCGGGGAGCGGCCCCTGCTCGAGGCGCTGGACGAGATCGAGGCGCTGCTGCTGTCGCAGTTGCGCGGGGCGAGCCGCGAACAGCTGCGCGGCGGTGGCCGCGACTGGCTGCGGGTGCTGGACGAGCTTGCCGCCCTGCGGCGCAGTGCGGTCGCCGGTGCCAACCCCAATCCCCAGCTGGCCCTGGAAAGCCTGCTGGTGCCCCTGGAGCGCAGCTTCCTCGGCGGCGAAGGGGGTGCTACCATGAAGCGGTCATCCATTGGGGGCAGTCCATGAACGACGCAGTTGCCGGGGGCCGCAACGGCATCCTGTCATTGACCATCAAGGACAAGGCGGTGCTGTATTCCGCCTACATGCCTTTCATCAACAACGGCGGCCTGTTTGTGCCGATCAACAAGTCCTACCAGCTCGGCGATGAAGTCTTCATGCTGCTGACGCTGATGGACGAGCCCGAGAAAATCCCCATTTCCGGTCGTGTGGTCTGGGTCACCCCCCGCGGCGCCCAGGGCAACCGGACCGCCGGTATTGGCGTGCAGTTCAGCGAGCAGGACGCGGTCGCCAACAGCAAGATCGAGAACCATCTCGCAGGCTCCCTGCATTCGGACCGCCCGACCCACACGATGTAGAAAAAAGAGGGCCCCGTTCAGGGACCCAAGAAGACCATTAGGAGTGAAACACAAAGGGATTGCTTCCCTGAGAGGGTATTGGGGATACCCTGCGTGGCCGCCTTTTCATGCAGGGGAACTGCGGCCACGCTACAAGTATCGTCGAAAACCGGTAATTTTCCACACGGGAAGTGATTATTTATTAGGCTGATTCGGTCTAAGTGGTCAATTATTAATCGCCTGAGAGAATAAATGCGCGCGACACCCCCCTGGCTTGGCATCGTCGAAGGCTTCTACGGCCGCCCCTGGTCCTGGGGTGCCCGCCTTGCCTGGGTGGAGTGCCTGGCGCGCCTCGGTCTCAACAGCTACCTCTATGCCCCCAAGGCCGACCCCTGGCTGCGACGCGACTGGCAGGCGGACTGGCCGGCGGCCCAGTGGCACGAGCTGCAGGGCTTGTCGGCAGCGTGCGCGGGGCGGGGCGTGCACTTCGGCGTCGGCCTCTCGCCCTTTGCCCTCTACCGCGACTACCGCGCGCCCCAGCAGCGCGCCCTGCGCGACAAGGTGCGGCGGCTCAACGCCCTCGACGCGCCCCTGCTGGCGATTCTCTTTGACGACATGCCCGGGGATCTCGATGACCTGGCCTGCCGCCAGGCAGAGATCGTCGCCGACGTGCTGGCCGTGACCCGCGCGCGGCAGGTGTTTGTGTGTCCCACCTACTACAGCTTCGACCCGGTCCTGGAGCAGCATTTTGGCCGCCGACCCGCGGGCTACTGGGAGCAGCTCGGCGCCGCGCTGCCGCCCGGCGTGGGTCTTTTCTGGACCGGGCCGCAGGTCTGCTCCGAGAGCCTGGATAGCGCGGACCAGGCGGCGGCGGCCGCCGCCTTGGGGCGGCCGGCCGTGCTCTGGGACAATTACCCGGTGAACGACGGCGCCAAGCGCAGCCGCCGGCTCTACCTGGACCCGCTGCCAAAGCGCGAGGCGGGCCCGCCGCAGACCACCCTCGGCCACTTCTGCAACCCCATGAACCAGCCCTGGTGCTCGCTGCCGGGGGTGGCCGGTCTCGCCGCCCTCCATGGCACCCTCGGGGAGGATTCCCGGCAACAGATCGAGGGACTTCTGGACGCCTTGCTGGGCGGGCCCCTGCGGGCGGCGCTGCGCGCCGACAGCGCGCTGTTCCGCGACGGCGGGCTCGACGCCATCGGCGCGGCGGAGCGGCGCCAGCTGCTGCAGCGCTACAGCTGTCTGCAGGGCCCGGCCGCCGCGGAAGTCTGCGCCTGGCTGCGCGGGGAGTACACTTTCGACCCCGCCTGTCTCACCGATTGATCGCCCCTGGGCTTTGTGGCAAACTCTGCGCCCCTATAAGGGTCTCGGATGGCCGTGTTTAAGGCATTCAACAAGCGGTAATTCAGGGACTTACAGCAGGCTGATCAAGGATTTTCCAGCCCGGTTCGACCCTTAGTGGAGCGCATGCGGCCGGCGCGCCGGTGGTTGCCGGCAAGGTTCAGCGCGGAAGTGGCGAAATTGGTAGACGCGCTGGATTTAGGTTCCAGTGCCGCAAGGCGTGGGAGTTCGAGTCTCCCCTTCCGCACCAAATTACGGCGGCGGCCCGTGGGTCGCCGCCCTGTATTTACGGAGGGCCAGGAGCCCTCACTGTTCATGTTTGCGAGGAAAAACGATGCAGGTGTCCATTGAAACGACTTCCGGCCTGGAGCGCCGTCTGACCGTCGGCGTACCCGCCGCAGAGGTAGACAGCGAAGTCGATTCCAGGTTGCAGAAGGCGGCCCGTAACGTGCGCCTGCCCGGCTTCCGCCCCGGCAAGGTGCCGATGAAGGTGATGCGCCAGCGCTTCGGCGCCGGTGTGCGTCAGGAAGTGCTGGGCGAGGTCATGAGCCGCAGCTTCCAGCAGGCGGTGATCCAGGAAGAGCTGCGCCCCGCGGGGCAGCCCAACATCGAGCCGCGCAACCTCGAACCCGGCCAGGATCTCGAGTACGTGGCCACCTTCGAAGTCTTCCCCGAGGTGCAGGTCGCGGAGATGAAGGGCTTCGCGGTATCGCGCCCGGTGGCCGAGGTGGGTGACGCCGACGTCGAAAACATCATCGAGGTGTTCCGCAAGCAGCAGGGTAGCTGGGACGAAGTCGAGCGCGCCGCCGAGACCGGCGACCGGGTCAATATCGACTACACCGGCACCCGCGACGGCGAGCCCTTCGAGGGCGGCAGCGCCGAGGGCAGCGATCTGGAGCTGGGCTCCGGGCGCATGATCCCCGGCTTCGAGGACGGCATTGTCGGCATGCAGGCCGGTGACGAGAAAACACTCGAGCTGAGCTTCCCCGAGGACTACCACAACGAAGAGCTGCGCGGCGCCGCCGTCAGCTTCGCGGTCAAGGTCAACAGCGTGAAGGCCCTGACCCCGGCGCCCCTGGACGAGGAGCTGTTCCGCACCTACGGCGTGGAAGAGGGCGGTGAAGAGCAATTCCGCAAGGAAGTTGCCGAAAACATGAACCGCGAGCTGAAGAACGCCGTACAAAACCGCGTGAAGCAGCAGGTCATGGATGCCGTACTCGCGGCCCACGAGTCGCTGGAAGTGCCCCGGGCCCTGATCGCCCAGGAAGTCGACGCCCTGCGCCGGCAGATGTTCCAGCAGTTTGGCCAGGCGCCGCAGGATCTCGATCTGAGCTCCCTGCTGCCCGACGAGATGTTCGCCGAGAACGCCGAGCGCCGGGTGCGCCTGGGCCTGCTGCTGGCGGAGATGATTCGCCAGTACGAATTGAAAGCCGACGCCGACCAGGTGCGCGAGACCATCGAGGAACTCGCTTCCACCTACCAGGACCCGGAAGAGGTGATCAACTGGTACTATAGCAACCAGGACCAGCTGTCCGCGGTCGAGTCCCGCGTACTTGAGGACAGCCTGGTGGAACGCCTGTTGCAGGACGCCGAGGTGACCGAGGAGCCCTGCAGCTACCAGGAAGCAATCAGCCAGGGGCAGCAGGCCCAGGCCTGACCCCCGGGCGGGGTGGGCCGGGCCCGCCCCGCACAGCGAAGGAACTTTGCATGTCTTACATCCCGGAAGGCCGGAACAGCAGCACCATCAACAACCTCGGCCTGGTGCCGATGGTGGTCGAGCAGACCTCCCGCGGCGAGCGCGCCTTCGACATCTACTCCCGCCTGCTCAAGGAGCGGGTGATCTTTGTCGTTGGCCCGGTCGAGGACCACATGGCCAACCTGGTGGTGGCCCAGCTGCTTTTCCTGGAATCGGAAAACCCGGACAAGGATATCCACCTCTACATCAACTCGCCGGGCGGCTCGGTGACGGCGGGCATGTCGATCTACGACACCATGCAGTTCATCAAGCCGGATGTCAGCACCATGTGCCTGGGCATGGCCGCCTCCATGGGGGCCTTCCTGCTCAGCGGCGGCGCCAAGGGCAAGCGCTTCATCCTGCCCAACGCCCGCACCATGATCCACCAGCCCAGCGGCGGTGCTCACGGGCAGGCCTCGGACATCGACATCCACGCCCGCGAGATCCTGATCATCCGTCGTCGCCTCAATGAACTGATGGCCGAGCACACGGGGCAGGACCTGGAAACCATCGAGCGCGACACCGAGCGCGATCGCTTCATGAATGCCGAGCAGAGCTGCGAGTACGGCCTCGTTGACCAGGTGGTGACTCGCCGCGTGACCGGCGACTGACCCGCCTTTTGTCCCGCTCGTCACCCCGCTGGGTGGCGCCGGGACTTGCAAACCCCGGCAAAAAACATCATCTTTGCCTCAAGGGATGAGGCATTCACTGCTATTCGGAGTACCAGTCCAGCATGAGCAACAGCTCCTCGAAATCAGGCGACGACGGCGGCAAGCTGCTGTATTGCTCGTTTTGCGGCAAGAGCCAGCATGAAGTGCGCAAGCTGATTGCGGGACCCTCGGTTTTCATCTGCGATGAATGTGTTGATCTGTGCAACGACATCATTCGCGAGGAAGTCCAGGAAAATGGCGCCGAGTCCCGCGGGGAAAGCCTGCCCACGCCCCAGGAAATCAAGGCCATTCTCGACGAGTACGTGATCGGCCAGCAGCGCGCCAAGAAGGTGCTCTCGGTAGCGGTGTACAACCACTACAAGCGCCTGCGCCACGGCAAGGCCGGCAATCGCGGCGACGATGTCGAACTCAGCAAGAGCAACATCCTGCTGGTTGGCCCCACCGGCAGCGGCAAGACCCTGCTGGCGGAGACCCTCGCGCGCCTGCTGGATGTGCCCTTTACCATCGCCGACGCCACCACCCTCACCGAGGCGGGCTACGTGGGCGAGGATGTCGAGAACATCATCCAGAAGCTGCTGCAGAAGTGCGACTACGACGTCGACAAGGCCCAGGTGGGGATTGTCTACATCGACGAGATCGACAAGATCTCGCGCAAGTCCGACAACCCCTCGATCACCCGCGATGTCAGCGGGGAGGGCGTGCAGCAGGCCCTGCTCAAGCTGATCGAGGGCACCGTGGCCTCGGTGCCGCCCCAGGGCGGTCGCAAGCATCCCCAGCAGGAATTCCTGCAGGTGGACACCTCGAACATCCTGTTCATCGTCGGCGGCGCCTTTGCCGGCCTGGACAAGGTGATTCGCCAGCGTTCCGAGAAGGGCGGCATCGGCTTCAACGCCGAGGTGAAGAGCAAGGACGACAAGCGCAAGGTGGGCGAACTGCTGTTCGACCTGGAGCCCGAGGACCTGGTGCAGTACGGCCTGATCCCCGAGTTCGTGGGGCGTCTGCCGGTGATCGCCACCCTCGAAGAGCTGGATGTGGATGCCCTGGTGCAGATTCTCACCGAGCCCCGCAACAGCCTGACCAAGCAGTATGCCAAGCTGTTCGAGATGGAAGGCGTCGAGGTGGATTTCCGCGAGGACGGCCTGCGCGCCATCGCCGAGCGCGCCATGGAGCGCAAGACCGGTGCCCGGGGCCTGCGTTCCATTCTGGAAGGCATCCTGCTCGACTCCATGTACAACATTCCGTCCCGCAACGACGTCAGCAAGGTGGTTATCGACGAGTCGGTGATCCGGGGTGACAGCGAGCCCCTGCTGGTCTATCACAACGGCGAAGCCCGCAGCCGCGCGGCCTCCGCGGACGACTGATTGATCTGCCCCTCCCCGTGCCCGCCCCGCGCTTTCCGCAGCGCGGGGCGGGCAATCTTCCCCTCGCACCTTGCAATCCGTCTGTGGGCCCCCACATACTCATATTCAGAAGCATCTGCTGACCCGGAGTAGACTTATGGGTTCTCCCCTCGTTGAACTTCCCCTGCTGCCCCTGCGCGATGTGGTGGTCTATCCCCACATGGTGCTGCCTCTTTTCGTGGGCCGGGAAAAATCCATCCAGGCCCTGGAAGACGCCATGGCCGGCGACAAGCAGGTCCTGCTGGTCGCCCAGCGCGACGCCGCCGACGACAATCCCGGTGCCGAGCAACTCTACCGGGTGGGTACCGTCTCCAATATTCTGCAACTGCTGAAACTGCCCGATGGCACCATCAAGGTGCTGGTGGAGGGCACCTACCGCGCCGGTATCCAGAGCGTGGAGGAGAGCGGGCCTTTCGCCGTGGCCACGGTGGAGGAGGTCGAGAGCGAGGAGATCCCCGAGCCCGAGGCCGACGCCCTGGTTCGCTCCACGGTGACCCAGTTCGAGAAGTACGTGAACCTGTCGAAGAAGGTGCCGGCGGAGGTGCTGACCTCGCTGTCGGGCATCGATGAGCCCGGCCGCCTGGCGGATACCATCGCCGCCCACATGGGTGTCGACCTGGAGCAGAAGCAGCAGGTCCTGGAGATCGCCGATATCCGCACCCGCCTGGAGCACCTGATGGGCCTGATGGAGGCGGAGATCGACCTGTTCCAGGTCGAGAAGCGCATCCGCGGCCGCGTCAAGAAGCAGATGGAGAAGAGCCAGCGCGAGTACTATCTCAACGAACAGATGAAGGCCATCCAGAAAGAACTGGGCGAGATGGACGACGCCCCCAACGAACTGGATGACCTGCAGGCGCGCATCGAAGAGGCGAAGATGCCCGAAGAGGCGCGCAAGAAGGCCGAGGCGGAACTCGGCAAGCTGAAGATGATGTCGCCGATGTCCGCCGAGGCCTCGGTGGTGCGCAGCTACATCGACTGGATGGTCAGCGTACCCTGGTCCAAGCGCAGCAAGGTCAAGCACGACCTCGAGCGCGCGCAGAAGATCCTCGACGAGGACCACTACGGCCTGGAGGAAGTCAAGGAGCGCATCCTCGAATACCTCGCGGTACAGAAGCGCGTGCGCAAGGTAAAGGGCCCGGTGCTGTGTCTGGTGGGCCCGCCCGGCGTCGGCAAGACCTCTCTCGGGGAGTCCCTGGCCCGCGCCACCAACCGCAAGTTCGTCCGCATGGCCCTGGGTGGCGTGCGCGACGAGGCGGAGATCCGCGGCCACCGGCGCACCTATATCGGGTCGATGCCCGGCAAGCTGCTGCAGAAGATGTCCAAGGCGGGGGTGCGCAACCCGCTGTTCCTGCTGGACGAAATCGACAAGATGGGCATGGACCATCGCGGCGATCCGGCCTCGGCGATGCTCGAGGTGCTGGACCCGGAGCAGAATCACGCCTTCAACGATCACTACCTGGAAGTCGACTACGACCTCTCCGATGTGATGTTCGTGTGTACCTCCAACACCATGAACATCCCCGGGCCGCTGCTCGATCGCATGGAGGTCATTCGGATTCCCGGTTACACCGAGGACGAGAAGGTCAACATTGCCGAGCGCTACCTGGTGCCCAAGCAGCTGTCCCGCAACGGCCTGCGCAAGGACGAGATCAGCATCGGCCAGGATACCCTGATCGACATCATTCGCTACTACACCCGCGAGGCCGGGGTGCGCGCCCTGGAGCGCGAGATCGCCAAGATCTGCCGCAAGATGGTCAAGGCCTTCACCCTGAACAAGTCGGTGAGCGCCGAGGTTGCCCCGGACATGCTTCCCGACCTGCTGGGTGTGCGCAAGTACAACTACGGCATCGCCGAGGAAGAGAACAAGATCGGGCAGGTCACCGGCCTGGCCTGGACCTCGGTGGGCGGCGAGCTGCTCACCGTGGAGACGGTGGCGGTGGCCGGCAAGGGCCGCTACGTCAAGACCGGCTCCCTCGGGGATGTCATGCAGGAGTCGATCCAGGCGGCCACCACGGTGGTGCGCAGCCGCTCGCAACTGCTCGGTGTGCCGGCCTCCTGGCACGAAAAGCACGATGTGCACATCCACGTGCCCGAGGGCGCGACACCCAAGGATGGCCCGAGTGCCGGTATCGCCATGTGCACGGCACTGGTCTCGGTCTGCGCCGGCATTCCCGTGCGCGCGGACGTCGCCATGACCGGCGAGATCACCCTGCGCGGCGAGGTGCTGCCGATCGGTGGCCTCAAGGAAAAACTGCTGGCCGCCCGCCGCGGTGGCATCAAGACGGTGATCATTCCGCGGGAGAACGAGCGCGACCTGAAGGAAGTGCCGGAGAACATCAAGCAGCACCTGGACATCCGCCCGGTGAAATGGATTGACGAGGTTCTGTCCATCGCCCTGGAGCAGATGCCCGAACCGATCAGCGACGAGGCCTACCTGGCGGGCAGCCCGGTTGCGGGTTCGGATGCCGAGTCGGCAGAAAAAAACCGGATCAACACGCACTAATCCGGGCGGCTCGGTTGACCGCTCTCTCGGGACTGGTATAAAGTCCTCCGTCCGGATACATGGCCGTCAGGGCTGAACCATTCACTGTTGGGGCGTGCTTTACGCCATCGCGACATAACACTCTCAAGGGGACTCTTGTGAACAAGACTGATTTGATTGAAGCTATCGCCGCCGCTGCTGATCTGCCCAAGGCCTCTGCCGGCCGTGCACTGGACGCTGTCCTGGACAGCGTCACCGATGCCCTGAGCAAAGGTGAACAGGTCAGCCTGGTGGGCTTTGGCACCTTTGCGGTCAAGCACCGCGCCGGTCGTGAAGGCCGCAACCCGCAAACCGGCCAGACCATCCAGATCGCGCCCTCCAACGTCCCCGGCTTCAAGCCCGGGAAAGCACTGAAGGACGCGGTCAACGCCTGACCGGCTCCGGCGGGCTTGCCCGCTGATGCTGTCCCTACAGTAAAGGCGCACCGCGGTGCGCCTTTTTTGTTACTCCGCACGGAAACGCTTGCATGCTCCAGGATATTCGCAAAAGCACCCAGGGAACCGCGGCCAAGGTCGTGATCGGCCTGATCGTCTTGTCCTTCGCGCTGTTCGGGATCGAGTCGATTCTGGTCGGCGGTAGCGACAACAGTATCGCCGAGATCAACGGCGAACCGATCGCCGCCCAGGAACTGCAGCAGGCGGTGGACCTGCAGCGCCGCCAGCTGATCAGCATGCTGGGCGACAACCTGGACCCGGCCATGCTCGAGGAGCAGCGCCTGCGGCCCCAGGCCCTGGACAGCCTGATCGGCCGCCGGGTGATGCTGCAGCACGCCGCGGACCTGGGCCTGGCCACCTCCAGCGAGCAGCTCGGCGCCGTGGTGGCGGGGATGGAGCAGTTCCAGATTGACGGCGAGTTTTCCCCCGAGCGCTACCGCAGCCTGTTGGCCAGCGCCGGCTACACCCCCGCCAGCTTCCGCAACGCCCTGGGCGAAGACATCCTCCTGGGCCAGCTCCAGGCCGGCCTGCTCGGCAGTGAGTTCGCCACCGCGTCGGAACTGGCCCTGAATGCGCGCTTCCTGGCGGAGCAGCGCGATGTGCGCTACCTGACCCTGCCGCCGCTGGAAGCGGATGTCGCCGCCGTTTCCGACGAGGCGATCGAAGCGCACTACCGCGATAACCCCGAGGCCTATACCCGCCCCGAGTCGGTGGTCTTGAACTACCTGGTGCTGACCGCCGAGGACTTCTTCCAGCCGGTGGACGAGGCGGCTCTCCAGGAGGCCTACCAGCTGGAGATCGGCAGCTACCAGTACCAGGACGAGAGTCGCGTTTCCCACGTGCTGCTGGAGCCCGGCAGCGATCAGTCGAAGGCCGACTTCCAGTCGCGGGTGGACGAGGTGCAGTCCGCCCTGGATGCCGGTCGCGATTTCGCCGAGGTCGCCGAGGCCTATTCCGACGATATCGGTTCCGCCAGCAGCGGCGGCGATCTCGGCTTTACCGCGGGGGATGCCTTCCCGGAGCCGATGGAAACGGCGATCGCAGAGCTGGAGGAGGGCGCGGTTTCCGGTCCGGTGGAAACCGATGCCGGCGTGCACTTCATCAAGGTCACCGAGCGTCGCAGTGGCGAGGCCCCGGACTTCGAGGAACTGCGTCCGATGCTGGAGCAGCGGCTGCAGCAGCGCGAAGCTCAGGCGGCCCTGCTGAGCACGGTTGAAGAGCTGCGCGACCTCGCCTTCATGGCCGACGGCCTGGCGCAGCCGGCGGAGAAACTCGGTCTGGAGCTTCAGCGCAGCGAGCCGCTGACCCGCGATGCCCGCGGCGAGGGGCCGTTGTATGCCCGCGCGGTGCTGGAAGCCGCTTTCTCCGAGGAGGTACTGGAGGAGGGCCACAACAGCGAGGTCATCGAGGCGGGCCCCGAACAGTTCGTGGTGGTGCATGTTGCCGAGCACCGCGAGCCGGCCCAGCGCCCCCTGGACGAGGTGCGCGAGGAGATTGCCCGGACGATTGCCGAGGAGCGGGCTCGCGAGGCCCGGCTGGCCGAGGCAGAAGCCGCCGCGGAGGCGATTCGCGGCGGCGAAAGCGTCGAGTCGGTGGCCCGCAGGCTGGGCGTCGACTGGCAGGTGGAGCTGGGTGCCCGGCGCAACTCCCCGGCACTGCCGCGCGCCCTGAGCCAGCGGCTGTTCAGCCTGCCGGCACCGCAGGGTGATGCCAGCGTGGTGGACGTTCTGCTCGCCGACAGTGGCGAGGCTCGGGTGCTGGAACTGGTGCGCGTATCCCCCGGCAGCCTGGAGCAGATGCCGGCGGCGGAACAGCAGCAGTTGCGCCAGCAGCTGCGCGGCGAATACGGGCAGACCCTGCAGGCGGAGCAGCGCCAGGGCCTGCGCGAGCGCGCGGAAATCACCGTTCTCTGAGTTTTACTGCCGCGCCGGGCCGCTGCGCGCAGTGGCGGGGCGCGGCACTCGGATGCAGCTGCCGCGGACCCGTGGCCAGCTCGCTCTTTCATTCACCGGGACACATCCGGTTCGCCGCGGCGGGCCGAGCGTATTCCCCTGACAGACCAGGACCCATGGCCAGACGTATTCTTACCCTCAACCAGATTTCCGTAAAAGGGCTCGAGCGGCTCCCCCGGGACGGCTACGAAATCGCCAGCGAATTCACCCATCCGGACGCGATCCTGCTGCGCAGCCACAAACTGCAGGCGGCGGACATTCCCGCCTCGGTGCTGGGCGTTGCCCGCGCCGGTGCCGGTGTCAACAATATTCCCGTCGCCGAGTGCACTCGGCGCGGCATCCCGGTGTTCAACTCCCCCGGGGCCAACGCCAACGCGGTCAAGGAACTGGTGGCTGCGGGCCTGCTGCTCGGCTCCCGCGGCATCCTCGAGGGGCTGGCCTGGGTGGATACCCTCTCCGACGTCCAGGATCCCGCCGAGCTGCACAAGGTGCTGGAAGCCGGCAAGAAGCAGTTCAAGGGCCAGGAGCTGGCGGGCAAGACCCTCGGCGTGGTGGGGCTGGGTGCTATCGGCTCCCTGGTGGCCGACATGGCCCTGAGCCTGGGCATGCAAGTGGTCGGCTACGATCCGGCGCTGTCGGTGGATGCCGCCTGGCGCCTGTCCAGCCAGGTGCGCAAGGCGGACACCCTGTCGGCACTGTTTGCCCGCAGCGACTACATTACGCTGCACCTGCCGGTACTGGAGTCGACCCGCAACCTGGTCAACGCCGAACTGCTGGCGGCGATGTCCCCCGAGGCCTGCCTGCTGAACTTCGCGCGGCAGGAGATTGTCGACGGCCCGGCACTGCTGGCGGCGCTGGAGAATGGCCAGCTGCGCAAGTACATCGTCGATTTCCCGGCGCCGGAACTCATCGGGCGCAAGGACGTGGTGTTGATGCCGCACATCGGTGCCAGCACCGACGAGGCCGAGGACAACTGCGCCATCATGGCTGCGGAACAGCTGCGCGACTTCCTGGAAAACGGCAACGTGCGCAACTCGGTCAATTTCCCGGCGTTGCAGCTGGAGCGGGCGGGGCACTGCCGGCTGGCGGTGACCAACACCAACGTGCCGCGCATCCTGGGCAGCGTGCTGTCGATCCTCGCCGAGCAGAACATCAACGTGGTGGACATGCTCAACAAGAGCCGCGAGGAGCTGGCCTACAACCTGATCGACATCGACCGCGAGCCGACCGAGGAGAGCCTGGTGGCCATGCGCGCCCTGGAGGGCGTGATCAACGTACGTCTGATTCCCTGAGTTTGCCGTACACTGTGGGGTAAGCCACTTGCGACAACGTGGAGGACCGCACATGAGTCAGGCACTGGAGGCCGTCGAGAAGGCGGCCGGGAAGACGCGCAATTTCCAGGATCCTCCCCTGGAAAAGTGGGACCCGCCCCTCAGTGGCGAGATCGATATCGAGATCGACAGCGAGGGGCAGTGGATCCACGAGGGCGCACCGATCCACCGCGAGGCCATCGTGCGCCTGTTCGCCTCGATATTGCGCCGGGAGTCGGATGGGCACTACTACCTGGTGACCCCCGGGGAAAAGTGGCGCCTGCGCGTGCAGCGCCATCCCCTGATGATCACCGATTTCGATCGCGAGGGCGAGGACCTGCTGGTTACCCTGAATACCGGGCGCCGCTGGCGGGTGGATGCCGAGCGCTCGCTCTACCTGGATTCCGACTGCGAGAACGTGGCGGTGGTCCGTCTGCCCCACGGGCTCACGGCCCTGGCGACACGGGCCGCCTGGCTGCGCCTGGTGGAGCAGGCGGAAGAGCGCGACGGTCAGCCCGGCGTGAGCAGTGCCGGGCAATGGTTCCCGCTGCTACCCTCCTGAAACCCCCGGGCCGCGCGGCCCTGACGTTTTAGCGCCTCGCAGGCACAAAAAAGCCCGGGTCGACGCTGTCGAGCCGGGCTTTCCGCGGGCCGGGGTACTGGCCCGCGTGCAGGCCTTACATGTTGGGGTAGTTCGGGCCGCCGAAGCCTTCCGGGGTCACCCACTGGATGTTCTGCGCCGGGTCCTTGATGTCGCAGGTCTTGCAGTGGACGCAGTTCTGCGCATTGATCTGGAAGCGCTTGCCCTCGGCATCCTCCACCACTTCATAGACACCCGCCGGGCAGTAGCGCTGGGCCGGTTCGTCGTAGCGCGGCAGGTTGTCGCGCAGGGGCACCTCGGGGTCCAGCAGGGTCAGGTGACAGGGCTGGTCTTCCTCGTGGTTGGTGTTGGACAGGAACACCGAGGAGAGCTTGTCGAAGGTGAACTTGTTGTCCGGCTTGGGGTACTCCGGCTTGGGGCACTCCGAGGCGGGCTTCAGGGTGGCGTAGTCCGGCACCCGGTCGTGCAGGGTGAAGGGCAGTTTGCCGCCGAACAGATTCTGGTCGACCCAGACCATGCCGGCGCCGAGCAGCAGGCCCAGCTTGTGCATGAAGCCGCTGAAGTTGCGGGTGGTGTAGAGCTCCTCGTGCAGCCAGGAGTTCTGCACCTTGTCGGCATAGCTGACCAGGTCCCGCGGTGCGGATTCGCCCTGGAGCAGCCCCTCGACCACCGCTTCCGCGGCGAGCATGCCGCTCTTCATCGCGGTGTGGTTGCCCTTGATTTTCACCGAGTTCAGGGTGCCGGCGTCACAACCGATCAGCAGGCCGCCGGGGAAGTGCATCTTCGGCAGGGAGTTGTAGCCGCCCTTGGCAATGGCGCGGGCGCCGTATGACAGGCGCGAACCGCCCTCCAGGTACTTGAGCGTCTCCGGGTGCTTCTTCCAGCGCTGGAACTCCTCGAAGGGGCTCAGGTGCGGGTTGCTGTAGTTGAGGTCGGTAATCAGGCCCAGGTAGACCTGGTTGTTTTCCGCGTGGTAGAGGAAGGCGCCACCGCTGGCGCCGTTTTCCTTCAGCGGCCAGCCCACCCCGTGAACCACCAGGCCCGGCTGGTGCTTCTCGGCGGGGATCTCCCAGATTTCCTTGATGCCGATGCCGTAGTGCTGAGGGTCCTTGCCTTCGTCCAGGCCGAACTTGCGGATCAGTTCCTTGCCCAGGTGGCCGCGACAGCCTTCGGCGAAGAGAGTGTACTTCGCGTGCAGCTCCATGCCGGGGGTGTAGCTGTCCTTCTTTTCCCCGTCGGCGCCGATGCCCATGTCGCCGGTGGCGATGCCCTTGACGCTGCCGTCCTCGTGGTAGAGCACTTCCGCGGCGGCAAAGCCGGGGTAGACCTCAACGCCGAGGTTCTCCGCCTGCTCTGCCAGCCAGCGGCACAGGTTGCCCATGGAGACAATGTAGTTGCCTTCGTTGTGGGTGGGCTTGGGGATCAGGAAATTGGGCAGGGTGATGGCCTTGCTGCCGCTGGTGTAGAAGAGGAACTGGTCCTTGCTGACCGGGGTGGGCAGGGGCGCGCCCAGGGACTCCCAGTCCGGGAACAGTTCGTTCAGGGCCCGCGGCTCGAAGACCGCACCGGACAGAATGTGTGCCCCGACTTCGGAGCCTTTCTCCACGACACAGACGCTGACTTCGCGCTCCTGCTCCTGGGCGAGTTGCATGATGCGGCAGGCGGCAGACAGGCCGGCGGGGCCTGCGCCAACGATCACCACATCGACTTCCATTGATTCGCGTTCCACGTCGGATCCTCTTGCTGGGTGTTCCCGAGCGGGCCGCCAGGCCCCCGGGTCACGGGTGTGAAATTATCGATTGGGTCCAATAAAAGTGGCGCAAGTATATAATTTTCAAGAGGTAAGCGCCACTTGCCGGGAACTGGCCGGGGAAGCCCGCCGCAAGTGCGCCCGGCCCGCCCTGCGGGGCGACATTCAGCCCGCGAATGGCCTGTATCGGGGCTGGACAGCCCCGGGGCACGCTATTGACCTGCGGGGGCTTTGACGGCAACATAGCCGGCCGAATTGTCACGGGGGCGAGTTTCAAGGCCCCGGAAACCCACCTGAAACTACCATTGGAATTCCTATGAAGGTTCTTGTTGCCGTCAAGCGCGTGGTTGACTATAACGTCAAGGTACGCGCCAAGGGCGATGGCAGTGACGTCGATCTGAACAACGTCAAGATGGCCATCAACCCGTTCTGTGAAATCGCCGTGGAAGAGGCCGTACGCCTCAAGGAAGCCGGTGTCGCCAGCGAAGTGATCGCGGTATCCATCGGCGAGAAGCCCTGCCAGGAGCAGATCCGCACCGCCCTGGCCCTGGGTGCCGACCGCGGCATTCACGTCGAGACGGAAGGCAAGGTCGAGCCGCTGGTGGTCGCCAAGCTGCTCAAGGGCGTCGTCGACAAGGAAGAGCCGCAGCTGGTCATCCTGGGCAAACAGTCGATCGACGGCGACAACAACCAGACCGGGCAGATGCTGGGCGCGCTGGCCAACATGGCCCAGGGTACCTTTGCCTCCGAAGTCAAGGTCGACGGCGACAAGGTCAATGTGACCCGGGAAGTCGATGGCGGCCTGCAAACGGTCAGCCTGAAACTGCCGGCCATCGTGACCACCGACCTGCGCCTCAACGAGCCGCGCTACGCGTCGCTGCCCAACATCATGAAGGCGAAGAAGAAGCAGCTGGATGTATTCAGCCCCGCCGACCTCGGTGTCGAGGTCACGTCCCACATTGAGCAGGTCAAGGTTGAGCCGCCGGCCGAGCGCCAGGCTGGCATCAAGGTGGCCGATGTGGCGGAGCTGGTGGACAAACTGAAGAACGAGGCGAAGGTAATCTGATGAGTACTCTGGTTATTGCAGAACACGACAACAGCAGCCTCAACCCCGCCACCCTGAACGCGGTCACCGCGGCCCAGGCCATGGGCGCGGACATCGACATCCTGGTGGCCGGTGCCGGTTGCGGCGCTGTTGCCGAAGCGGCGGCCAAGGTCGCCGGTGTCAACAAGGTGCTGGTTGCCGACAACGCCGCCTACGAGCACCAGCTGGCGGAGAACCTGAGCCTGCTGATCGCCGAAGTGGGCGCCGGCTACGACAACGTGGTTGCCCCGGCCACCACCAACGGCAAGAACACCATGCCGCGGGTGGCCGCTCTGCTGGATGTCGGTCAGATCTCTGACATCATCGGCGTGGAGGGCGCGGATACCTTCAAGCGTCCCATCTACGCGGGCAACGTGATTGCCACGGTGAAGAGCAAGGATGCCAAGAAGGTCATCACCGTGCGCACCACCGCCTTTGATGCCGCCGCTGCCGAAGGCGGTTCGGCGTCCACCGAAAGCGTCGACGCGGTACACGACGCGGGCCTGTCCACCTTCGTGGGCGAGGAACTGGCCCAGTCCGACCGTCCCGACCTGACGGCTGCCTCCGTGGTGATTTCCGGGGGTCGCGGCATGCAGAACGGCGACAACTTCAAACTGCTCGACGGTATCGCCGACAAACTGAATGCCGCCATCGGCGCCTCCCGCGCGGCGGTTGACGCCGGCTTTGTGCCCAACGACATGCAGGTCGGCCAGACCGGCAAGATCGTGGCGCCGGACCTGTACATCGCCGTGGGCATCTCCGGGGCGATCCAGCACCTGGCGGGCATGAAGGACTCCAAGGTCATCGTGGCCATCAACAAGGACGAGGACGCGCCGATCTTCCAGGTGGCGGACTACGGCCTGGTGGCCGACCTGTTCGAGGCCCTGCCCGAACTGGAATCCGCGCTCTAAGGCAGCCTCGCTGAATGCACCCGGGGCTTGCGCGCCGGGTGGTCTCCGAAAGCCGGCCTCTGTGCCGGCTTTCGCGTTTTCGGGGGCGGGCAAAGCCGGGCGGACTGACAGGCCCAGGGGCGGCCGGTGGCCCGGTGTCAGCTCGGGACGTGTGCTAGCCGCAGACCCGGTTGCGCCCCTCGGCCTTGGCCCGGTAGAGCCGGGCGTCGGCCTGGGCCAGCAGCTCCGCGGCTGTCAGGTGGCCGTCGGTCACCGCCACACCGATACTGATGGTCAGCGGGATATCCGGCTGAAACGGGCGCGCGGCGACGGCCTCACGCAGCTTCTCCGCCAGTTGCAGGGCACCCTTCCGGGGTGTGTCCGGGCACACCACCACAAACTCCTCGCCGCCCCAGCGGCCGAGATAATCCGTGCCGCGCACCGTATCCCGCAGGCGTGTTGCCAGCTGTGTCAGCACGCCGTCACCGGCCAGGTGGCCGCGACTGTCGTTGATTACCTTGAAGTGGTCGAGGTCGATCAGCAGCATGGCCGTCGCTTGACCGCTGCGCCGGCCGAGCGCGAGGGACTGGGCGAGGGCTTCGTCCAGGCGGGCTCGGTTCCACAGTCCGGTCAGGGGGTCGGTGTGGGAGAGGTGACGCAGCCGGGCCCAGGCTTCCTCGCGGGTTTTCTCGCTGTAACGATAGAGCAGCCACAGGGCGGTCATCACCTCGGCGAAATTGAGCAGGGTGGCAATGCCGAAGGGGCGCGGCTGGAAGTATGGCAGGCGCAGCCAGATATAGACCAGCACCGCGGCGAAAAACAGCGCGGTCACCCAGGCGCCGTGGCGAGAGCCCAGCAGGAAGAAGGCCAGCGGGGGCAGTACGGTGACCCACAGCAGCGCGTAGTTGCCGCCGCTGGAAACGGCAATAAAGGCGCTCAGCACCGCGATCAGGAGCCCGACTGTCAGCCAGCTGGCCAGTTGCAGGCGCCCGTTTCGGTGGGAGAGGAAGAGGGTGGCTCCGGCGAGCAGCGTCAGGCCAAAATCGAAGGACGCGATCAGCGGGTCGTCGAACAGGGTGAGGTTGAGTGTCCCGAGCAGCGCGCCGTATAGGCACATGACCCAGAGGGTAACCCGCAGCAGGCGCGCCTGGCGGGCCTGCAGGGTAACATCCGGGGGGGCACTCACTGTCATGAAAGCAGGAGCGGCTGCGCCGCTCCGGGATCTCTCAGCGCTGGCCCAGATGCCGGCGACCGAGCGCGGCCATCAACAGCCCCAGTAGCCCCAGGGCGACCCCGGGTAGCGCGGGAATGGCGCGGGCTTCCACCGGTTCGCCCACGCCGGGCTGGGTGCTGAAGACTGCCGGGTTGTTGAAGGTGTTGCCGCCGGCGTCCCAGGTGCCGCGCAGGAGTACAAAATTCCCTTCTTCGTTGCCAACCCGGCCACAGTAGACAGCTTGATCGACCAGGGGGATGCTGTTGCTGGTCGAGGTCATGTCCAGGCAGTTGCCGGCGTAGCCCGGACCCATGTCCTCCGTGTACAGCGTGACTCCGTCCCAGCGACCGAAGGAGACATCCCCCGCAGGTGCGGGACTCAGGCTGGTCGCTAGAAAGCCATTGGCGAGCACTTGGGCGGCACCGCTGTTGGCGCTCAGGGTGAGGTGGAAGCCGGGCTGGCCGACGGCGTTTTCCATGGTGCAGTCACTGTACACGGAGACACCGTCGGGACTGCTGCCCACGATGACATTGGGACACGCGGACACGCTTTGGGCATTGGCTTCGTTGGTGGCGGCCAGGGAAAGCACCGCGGTGGTCGCAATGACAACGAGGCCGCCCGTGGCAGCACGCAGACTGCGTGCGGAAAGATACTGCATGAAAATCCCCCTCAGGATTGTTGTTCTTGGAAGTCCATGCTGCGCCCGGGATTGGGCGGCAGCATGTAGCTTGCGGGGCTGCGAGCCGAGTGGTCTGTCAGGCCCGGCGACGGAACAGCGGCAGAGGCTGATCGATCGAGGCCTGATAGGCGTCACTGAAGACCTGGTACTGGCGCAGACCTTCTTCCAGGCGGCTCTCGTCGGCGAACTGGAAGGCGTCGAAACCGCAGCGCCGCAGGTAGTATACCTGGTCGGGCAGGAAATGCCCCACCGCGCGCAGTTCTCCGCGGTAGCCGCGCTCGCGCAGCTCGCGTCCGTAGGAAAAGCCGCGCCCGTCGGTGAAGACGGGAAAGCTGACGGCGACCAGTTCCAGGGCATCCAGGTGCTCCAGCAGGGGCTCGATACCCTCGCCGGGCTCGATCTGCACGGCGCTGTCGCGCTTGTCCGCCAGGGCCTGCCACTGGCTCAGGGTGGCGATGTGCCCCGCGGGTGCCTGCTCCGCCTCGGCCTGGACCGGCGCCCAGCGATCGCAGGTGGCCGACTTGCCGTCTTTAATGAGAGCTTGCATAGACGCGCTCCTTGAAGGGGTCGATACCGACCCGGTTGTAGGTCTGCAGGAAGGTTTCCTCTTCCTGGCGCAGGTCGACATAAGTGTCGATGATGCGGCCAATCACGTCGGGCATTTCCTCCTGGCTGAAGGAGGGGCCGAGGATCTTGCCCAGGCTGGCATCCTTGGACTGGCTGCCGCCGAGGCTCACCTGGTAGAACTCGGCGCCTTTCTTGTCCACGCCGAGGACACCGATGTGGCCGATGTGGTGGTGGCCGCAGGCGTTCATGCAACCGCTGATGTTGAGCTCGATGGGGCCGAGGTCGTAGAGGTAGTCCAGGTCGTCGAAGCGCGCCTGGATGGCCTCGGCCACGGGAATCGACTTGGCGTTGGCCAGAGAGCAGTAGTCGCCCCCGGGGCAGCAGATCAGGTCGGTCAGGGTGCCGATGTTGGGCGTGGCCAGGCCGGCCTGCTGCAGGCGCTGCCAGAGGCCGCGCAGGGCGTCGATCTCGACATCCGCCAGCACCATGTTCTGCTGGTGGGTGGTGCGGATCTCGCCGAAGGAGTAGTCATCCGCCAGCTCCGCCAGCAGTTCCAGCTGGCCATCGGTGACGTCCCCGGGGGCGTAGCCGGTGGCCTTGAGGGAAATGCTCACCGCGCGGTAGCCGGGTACCTTGTGGGCCACCGTGTTGTGCTCCACCCAGCGGGCGAAGATCGGGTCCGCCTGGCACAGTGCTGTCAGTTCCGCGTCGCTGGTCGCGGCGTCGCAGCTGCGGTAGGCCGGGGCGGTAAAGAAGGATTTGGCGTGCTCGATGGCCTCGTCGGTCAGGGTCGAGGGGCCGTCCTTGAGGGCCGCCCACTCGCGCTCGGCGGCGGCGCGGAAGGCCTCGATGCCCATGGCCTTGACCAGGATCTTGATGCGCGCCTTGAACTTGTTGTCGCGGCGGCCGTGCTGGTTGTAGACCCGCAGGATGGCCTCCAGACAGGTCAGCAGGTGGCGTTTCTCCACCCAGTCCCAGACCACCGAACCGATCACCGGGGTGCGGCCCAGGCCGCCCCCGGCGAGAATGCGGAAGCCCGATTCCCCCTGGGCATTGGTCACCAGCTCGACGCCGATGTCGTGGGAGTGGATCGCCGCGCGATCCTCCTCGCTGGCACAAACCGCGATCTTGAACTTGCGCGGCAGGAAGGCGAACTCGGGGTGGAAGGTCGACCACTGGCGGATAATCTCGCACCAGGGGCGCGGGTCCTCGCGCTCGTCACGGGCCACCCCGGCAAACTGGTCGGTGGTGGTGTTGCGGATGCAGTTGCCGCTGGTCTGGATGGCGTGCATCTGCACACTGGCCAGCTCGGCCAGGATATCCGGGACTTCTTCCAGTTCCGGCCAGTTGAGCTGGATGTTCTGCCGGGTGCTGACGTGGGCATAGCCCTTGTCGTAGTGCCGGGTGATGTGGGCCAGCTTGCGCAGTTGCGTGCTGTTGAGCAGGCCGTAGGGCACCGCGATACGCAGCATCGGCGCCAGGCGCTGCACATACAGGCCATTCTGCAGGCGCAGGGGCAGGTATTCGGCCTCGCTCAGGCCGCCGGCCAGGTAGCGTTGGGTCTGTTCGCGAAACTGGGCGACGCGCTCGTCGATCAGGCGCTGGTCGTAGTGGTCGTAAACGTACATCAATTCGTTCCAGGCTTGAGAGAGGCGCTACCTTAACAGAATTGGGTCGCGCCAATTAGTCAGATTTTTCATAAGGTTAGAACGGCCCGGGAGGGAGATTGGCGCGGCCGGCTTTCCTGCTATAATCGCGCTTCCTTCCCGATCCGTCAGAAAGAGGTTTTTTGCACCATGTCCGATTCGCCGATCAAGAACGACGGCTCCGCCGACGCCATTGCCGCCACCGCGATTATCAGCATCGTGGTCTTTTCGCTCTACCTCTGGCTGTCCGGCATGCCCGGCTGAAGGCGGTGTTGACGCGGGTCGCGCCACCGGCCGGCACGCTTCACCCCCGGGGCTGCCACGGCCGCAGCCCCGCTGTCCACCCGCCCGGGCGCCAGCTCAGCCCGCGGCACTCAGCACCAGGTTCACCACCAGGGCCACACCGGCCACGAACAGCACAGTAAAAAGCAGCCCGGCGACAATGAAGGGGCCGGCCTTGCCCTGCTTGAAGTCGCGCTCGCGGTTGCGGCTGCTCTGCACTCCGAAGCCGGCGGCCAGGGTGCTGAAGACCACATGCCAGGGTTTGACCCGCTTGTTGTCCGCCTGCTCCGGCGCCTGCCTGTCTGCGGATGACCCGCTGTCTGCCGCCGCGGCGGGCCGTTTGTCAGTCCTGTCTTCGCTCATCACTCGTTGCCCTCAGTAGTCCAGCACCGGCGCCAGCCAGCGCTCCACATCCTCGATACTCATGCGCTTGCGCTCGGCCACGCTGGCCACCTGGTCGCGGCTGATCTTGCCCACGGCGAAGTAGCGCGCCTCCGGGTGGGAGAAGTAGAAGCCGCTCACCGAAGAGGCGGGCAGCATGGCATAACTGTCGGACAGCTCGACACCGCAGGTGTTCGGGGCATCCAGCAGCTGGAACAGGGCGCCCTTCTCGGTGTGGTCCGGGCAGGCCGGGTAACCCGGTGCCGGACGAATCCCCCGGTAGCGCTCGCGAATCAGCTCGTCATTGCCCAGGTTCTCCTCCGGGGCATAGCCCCACAGCTCCCGGCGCACTTCCCGGTGCAGGTACTCGGCCAGGGATTCCGCCAGGCGATCGGCCAGGGCCTTGAGCATGATGCTGTTGTAGTCGTCGTGGTCGGCCAGGAAGCTGTTGGAGAGCTCGTCCACGCCGTGGCCGGCGGTCACGCAGAAGGCGCCGATGTAATCCGGTGTGTCGGATTCCAGCGGGGCGATGTAGTCCGCCAGGCACAGGTTGGGCTCGCCGCTGGGCTTTTCCATCTGCTGCCGCAGGTGGTGCAGGGTGGCAATCACCTCGCCGCGGGACTCGTCGGCGTAGAGGGCGATGTCGTCACTGCCCACCCGTTGGGCCGGCCAGAAGCCCACGGTGGCCTTGGCGGTGATCAGCTTCTCGTCGATGAGCCGGCGCAGCATGGCCTGGGCATCGGCGAACAGCTCCCGGGCCTGGGGGCCGACCACATCGTCCTCGAGGATCTTCGGGTACTTGCCCGCCAGGTCCCAGGAGATGAAGAAGGGCGTCCAGTCGATGGTCTCCAGCAGGGGCTCGAGGGGAAAGTCCTCGTAGACCCGGGTGCCGATAAAGCTCGGCTTCGGCGGGGTGTAGGCCTGCCAGTCGAAACGCGGGGCATTGGCGATCGCCTCGGGGTAGGGCAGCTGGCGAACCCGGGGCTGTCGGGCGGCGATACGCTCGCGCACTTTCTCGTATTCGGCCCGCCGCTCGGCGACAAAGGCCGGCTTACCCTTGCCCATCAGGGCGGTGGCCACCGACACGCTGCGGGAGGCGTCCGGCACGTAGACCGTGAGGTCGTTCTGGTAGCGGGGCTCGATCTTCACCGCGGTGTGTGCCTTGGAGGTGGTGGCGCCGCCGATCATCAGGGGCACCTGGAAGTCCTGGCGCTGCATCTCGCTGGCCACGTGCACCATCTCGTCGAGGGAGGGGGTGATCAGGCCCGACAGGCCGATCATGTCCACCTTCTCCTCCCGGGCCACGCGCAGGATTTCCTCGCAGTGGACCATCACCCCGAGATCGATGACCTCGAAATTGTTGCACTGCAGTACCACGCCGACAATGTTCTTGCCGATGTCGTGGACGTCGCCCTTGACCGTGGCCATGAGGATCTTGCCGTTGGTCTGGGTGGCGTCGGTTTTCTCCGCCTCGATGTAGGGCTGCAGGTAGGCCACCGCCTGCTTCATCACCCGGGCGCTCTTGACCACCTGGGGCAGGAACATCTTGCCGTCGCCGAAGAGGTCGCCGACCACGTTCATGCCGTCCATCAGCGGCCCCTCGATCACCTCGATCGGGTGGTCGAAGGCCTGGCGGGCCTCCTCGGCGTCCTCCAGGATGAAGCTGTTGATGCCCTTGACCAGGGCGTGCTCGAGGCGCTTGCCCACCGGCGCCTCGCGCCAGCTCAGATCCTCCTGGCGCGCCGCCGGGCCGCCGCTGTCCTTGTAGCGCTCGGCCAGGTCCAGCAGGCGCTCGGTGCCGTCGTCGCGGCGGTCGAGTATGACGTCCTCCACCGCCTCGCGCAGCTCCGCGGGCAGCTCGTCGTAGACCGCCAGCTGGCCGGCGTTGACGATGCCCATGTCCATGCCGGCGCGGATGGCGTGGTAGAGGAAGACCGAGTGGATCGCCTCGCGCACCACGTTGTTGCCGCGGAAGGAGAAGGAGACGTTGGACACGCCACCGGACACCAGGGCCCCGGGCATGTGCTCCTTGATGTAGCGGGTGGCCTCGATGAAGTCCACCGCGTAGTGGTTGTGCTCCTCGATTCCGGTGGCCACGGCGAAGATGTTGGGGTCGAAGATGACGTCCCGGGGATTGAAGCCGATGCGATTGACCAGGATGTCCCAGCAGCGCTCGCAGATCTCCTGGCGCCGCTGCAGGGTGTCCGCCTGGCCCTGTTCGTCGAAGGCCATGACCACCACCGCCGCGCCGTAGCGCTTGCACAGGCGCGCCTGCTCGATGAACTCCTCCTCGCCGTTCTTCAGGCTGATGGAGTTGACCACCGGCTTGCCCTGGATGCACTTGAGGCCCGCCTCGATCACCGACCACTTGGAGGAGTCGACCATGATCGGCACGCGGGAGATGTCCGGCTCCGAGGCCACCAGGTCGAGGAAGGTGACCATGGCGCGCTCGGCGTCGAGCATGCCCTCGTCCATGTTGATGTCGATGATCTGGGCGCCGTCCTCGACCTGGGTGCGGGCCACCGAGAGGGCGGTGTCGTAGTCGTCCGAGAGGATCAGCCGCTTGAAGGCCGCCGAGCCGGTGACGTTGCAGCGCTCGCCGACGTTGACGAAGAGGCTGTCGGCAGTGATGTTGAAGGGCTCCAGGCCCGACAGCCGGCAGGCGGGCTCGGGCTTCGGCAGCGGGCGCGGGTCGATGCCCTCGACCGCCCGGGCAATCGCCTCGATGTGATGCGGCGTGGTCCCGCAGCAGCCCCCCGCCAGGTTGAGGAAGCCGCGCTCGGCAAAGCCGCGGAAGTCGGCGAACATGTCCTCGGGGGTCTCGTCGTACTCGCCGAAGGCATTCGGCAGGCCGGCGTTGAGGTGGGCGCTGAAGTAGCATTCCGCCACCGAGGCCAGCTCCTCCAGGAAGGGGCGGATTTCCTTGAAGCGGCGCCCGCAGTTACTGCCCACGATCAGCGGGCGGGCGTGGGCGATGGCGTTCCAAAACGCCTCGGGACTCTGGCCCGAGAGCACGCGGCCGCTGGTGTCGGGGAAGGTCACCGAGATCATCAGGGGCAGCTCGCGGCCGACCTCCTCGAACACCGACTGCACGGCGAAGATCGCCGCCTTGGCGTTCAGGGTGTCGAAAATGGTCTCGATCATCAGCAGGTCGGCGCCGCCGGCGATCAGGGCGCGGGTGGCCTCGCTGTAGTCGCGCACCAGCTCGTCGAAGCGGATATTGCGGGCGCCCGGGTCGTTGACATCCGGCGAGATGGAGGCGGTGCGCGGGGTCGGGCCGAGAATCCCCGCCACGTAGCGCGGGCGGGAGGGGTCGCGGGCGGTGATTTCGTCCGCCGCCTGCCGGGCCAGGCGCGCGCCGGCTTCGTTCAGCTCCGCGGCCAGGTGGGAGAGGTCGTAGTCCCCCTGGGCCACGCGGGTACTGTTGAAGGTGTTGGTGCCGATGATGTCGGCGCCGGCCTCCAGGTAGCGGCGGTGAATCCGCACCACCACCTCCGGGCGGGTCAGCGACAGCAGGTCGTTGTTGCCCTTGAGGTCCCCGCTGTGGTCGGCAAAGCGCTCGCCGCGGTAGTCCGCCTCCTCGAGCCCCTCGCCCTGGATCATGGTCCCCATGGCGCCATCCAGGATCAGAATGCGCTGCTTGAGGGCCTCTACCAGGGGGTGGCTGTCGGGGATCATCGGGCTTCCTTCTGTGGATGGCTGACAAAGCCGCCTATTCTAGCAGATCGGCCCCGGCTTTAGGTGCTCGGTAGAACGGCCGCTGGCCCCGTATCCGATCCCGCTGCGACACGTTTGCGGCTCCCCCGGCAGTGGGCGATAGCGGTCGGAGTGCACAGGCGGGGCGGGATTTGCTAGAATACCTGACCAAATTACTCGGAATGGATGTGAAGCATGATCACCATCACGGAATCCGCGCAGGCCTACCTCGCAGAATTGCTCGGCAAGCAGGACGATGCCCTGGGTGTGCGTGTGTTCATCAACCAGCCCGGTACCCCCAAGGCGGAGACCTGTATCGCCTACTGCCGGGAAGGGGATATCCAGGAAGGTGATGAGGAGCGTGCCTTCGAGGGCTTCAAGGCCTGGTTCGACGGTCGCAGCCTGCCCTTCCTGGAAGACGCCCTGGTCGACTACGCCAAGGACCGCATGGGCGGCCAGCTGACCATCAAGGCGCCCAACGCCAAGTTGCCCCGGGTGGACGAGAACAGCCCCCTGGAGGACCGCGTCAACTACATTCTCTACAACGAGGTGAACCCCTCGCTGGCCGCCCATGGGGGCGAAGTGAGCCTGGTCGAGCTGACCGAGGACAAGGTCGCCATCCTGCAGTTCGGCGGTGGCTGCCAGGGCTGCGGCATGGTCGACATGACCCTCAAGGGCGGGGTGGAGAAGACCCTGCTGGAGCAGCTGCCCCAGCTCAAGGGTGTGCGCGACACCACCGACCACTCCGATCGCAGCCAGGCCTATTACTGAGCCGGGGCCGCCGCGCCCGGCTTTCCTGCTGCTCCCGGATCGCCCGGCTCAGACCTGACGCACGCCCCGGATCTGCTCGCGCAGCTTGCGCAGGGCGGCTTCGGTCTCCGGCCAGCCAATGCAGCCGTCGGTGACCGACACGCCGTATTCCAGCTGTGACAGGTCCTCGGGGATCGACTGATTCCCGGCCTTGAGGTTGCTCTCGATCATCAAACCGACAATCGAGCGGTTGCCCTCGAGGATCTGGTTGCCCACGTTCTCAACCACCAGCGGTTGCAACTCCGGCTGTTTGTTGGAGTTGGCGTGACTGGTGTCGATCATGATATTGCGGGGCAGGCCGGCCTTGTCCAGGGCTTCCTCGCACAGTTTCACGTGCACCGAGTCGTAGTTCGGGCCGCCGCTGCCGCCGCGCAGCACAATGTGCCCGTAGCGGTTGCCGCGGGTGGTGTAGACGGCCACCCGGCCCTCGCTGTTGACCCCGAGGAAGCGGTGCGGCTTGGCCGCCGACTTCAGGGCGTTGACCGCCACCGCGAAACCGCCGTCGGTGCCGTTCTTGAAACCGACCGGGGAGGACAGGCCGCTGGCCATCTCGCGGTGGGTCTGGGATTCGGTGGTACGCGCGCCGATGGCCGACCAGCTGATCAGGTCCTGCAGGTACTGCGGCGAGATCGGGTCGAGGGCCTCGGTGGCGGTGGGCAGGCCCAGCTCCAGCACGTCCAGCAGCAGGCGCCGGCCGATGCGCATGCCTTCCTCGATCTTGAAGGAGTCGTCCATGTGGGGGTCGTTGATCAGCCCCTTCCAGCCCACCGTGGTCCGGGGCTTCTCGAAGTAGACGCGCATGACGATGTAGAGGGTGTCGGAGAGCTCCTCGGCCAGTGCCTGCAGGCGCCGTGCGTAGTCCATGGCCGCCGCGGGATCGTGAATCGAGCAGGGGCCGATGACCACGAAAACCCGCGGGTCCTTGTGGTCCAGGATATCCTGGATCACCTGTCTGCTGTGGGTGATCTGCTCGCGGGCGGCCTCGCTCAGGGGCAGGTCGCGCTTGAGTTCCGCCGGGGTGATCAGGACGTCCTTGGACGCCACGTTAATGTTATGTACTTCCATAAGTGCTCACAGCTGGAGGCGGGCGGCGGGGCGCCCGCGTGGAATAAAGGGCCGCTATTCTAAAGCAGCGGCGCCGCCTGCGCATCCCGCGCCGGCGTCGAGGCTGGGTGCTTGCCGGCAGGCGGCTGGGCGTGGCGCGGCTGGCTCAGCCGCCGCCGGGGTAGACGGTCAGGCGCTGGCCCGGGTAGATCGGCTCCCCCGGGTTGAGGGCGTTCCAGGCCAGCAGCTCCTCGACGCTGACCTTGAAGCGGCCCGCGATCCGGTAGAGAGAGTCGCCGCGGCGAACGCGATAACCCTGGGCTTGGGGCGCGCTCTCGCGCTGGGCCAGGCTGCCCTGCCAGTCGCCGCCGCGGGGGATCATCAGCTGGCTGCCGGCGCGGATCATGTGCCCGCGCAGGCCGTTGACCTGCTGCAGCATGGCGACACTGGTGTCGTAGCGGCGGGCGATGTGGCTCAGGGTTTCGCCATTGCGCACCTGGTGCCGCTGCCAGCTGACACGTTCCTGGGCGGGCAGCGTCGCGAGCTGCTGGCGGAACTGCTCCGCGGCGGCGGGGGGCAGCAGCAGCTCATTGACCGAGGGCGCGGTGGCCCAGCGCAGGTGGCCCGGGTTCAGGGCCTTGAGGGTGGCCAGGGGCACATCGGCCAACTCCGCGGCGCGGGCCAGTTCGATCTGCCCGCCGGTGGGGACGGCGGCAAAGGCGGGACTGTTGGCCACCGCGGGCAGGGCGACGCCCCAGCCCTCGGGGTCGGCGATCAGCATCGACAGGGCCAGCAGGCGCGGTACGTACTTGTGGGTTTCCGCCGGCAGGCGCAGGGACCAGTAGTCGGTGGGGCGGCGGGCCTCGGCATTGCGCTGCACCGCACGGGTCACCCGGCCGATGCCGGCGTTGTAGGCGGCAATGGCCAGGGTCCAGTCGCCGTCCACCGCCTCGTAGAGGTTCTGCAGGTAGTCCAGGGCCGCGTGGGTGGAGGCGCGCACATCGCGCCGCCCGTCGTACCACCAGTCGCTGTCGAGGCCGAGATATTCCCCGGTGGCGGGCATGATCTGCCACAGCCCCAGGGCCTGCTGGCGGGAGCGGGCCACCGGGTTGAGGCTGCTCTCGACGATCGGCAGCAGCGCCAGTTCCAGGGGCATGTCCCGCTCTTCCACCTGCTCGACGATGTAGTGCAGGTAGAGCGCCGCGCGGCCGTTGATGCTCTCCAGGAAGCGCTCCTGGTTGAGGTAGTAATTCAGGGCCTCCTGCATCGCGGGGTTGTCCGGGGCCTCCCAGCTCAGGCCGTTGCGGATGCGCGCCCAGACGTCATCCTCGCGCACCGGCACGGTCTGCAGGCGCACCGGCGCCTTGCGGGTGACGGTGGGGGTGTAGGGGTGCAGGGCTTCGTCGGTGGCGGCGGTAGTCTCCTCGCGTTCACCCAGGGAGCCCAGATGGCTGCAGCCCGAGAGCAGGAAAACTCCAGAAACTACAATAACTAATTTTCTTAAAGCGTTGAAATATCGGTATTTTGTCAAAACTCGTCCTTCCATGAACGGAGTGCGGCGAAGACCGTCTCCGGGTCATCGCCCTGCCACTTTCCCTGTCGTCGGAGCGTGTCCACCAGGGCCGCTTCCCCACTGCGGAGGAAGGGGTTGGTGGCGCGCTCCAGGGCGATGTTCGAGGGCACGGTGGGGCGCTCCTGCGCGCGCCGTTGCGCCACCTCTTCCTCCCGGGCCTGCAGGGCGGCGTTGTCGGGGTCGGCGGCGCGGGCAAAGCGGAGGTTGGCCTGGGTGTACTCGTGGGCGCAGTAGACCGCGGTCTCCCCGGGCAGCGCCGCCAGCTGGCCGAGGGAGTCGTGCATCTGCGCCGGGCTGCCCTCGAACAGGCGGCCGCAGCCGCCGGCAAACAGGGTGTCGCCGCAGAACAACAGCGGGGCCTGGTCGGCGGTGGCGGGGCGGTAGAATGCGATATGGTCGAGGGTGTGCCCGGGCACTTCCAGTACCTCGAAGGTGGCGCCCAGGACCTCGACGCGATCGCCCGCGGCGACCCGCTCGGTCAGTGTCTCGATGGCGGGGTTGTGGGGGCCGACGACCCGCGCCGGATGCTGCGCCAGCAGCTCGGGAATCCCGCCGACGTGGTCAAAGTGGTGGTGAGTGACCAGCACCGTGTCCAGGCGCAGGCCCCGGGCCTCGAGCACCCGCAGCACCGGGGCGGCCTCACCGGGGTCCACCACCGCGCAGTCGCGGCTGCCCGCCCGGGTCAGCAGCCAGATGTAATTGTCACTGAAGGCGTGGATCGGCTCGATCGACAACATGAAGCACATTCCCGCAAAAAATACAGTACCATGCCCGTTCTGTTCTGCAGGCGTGGCCACGCGGGCCACCGACGGGCTGTCTGGAATCGATGGGCGAGTGTAACGACATTTTGACGGAACTGGAATCCTGGTACCGCACGCCGCTGGGGCAGAGCCTTTACCGCGGCCTGCAGGATCAGCTGGAGCCGCTGCTCGAAACCACCTTCGGCTACCACCTGGTGCAGGTCGGCTGCAGCCGCGAACAGCCGCTGTTCTGCAGCAGCCGGATTCGCCACCAGTTGTATATTGCCGAGGCCCCCGGGGCGCGCATCGGCCTGCAGGCCCGGGCCGACGAGCTGCCCCTGGAGAGCGACAGCGTCGACGTGCTGATTGCCCACCACAGCCTGGAGTTCACCGAGGATCCCCACGCCGTGCTGCGCGAGCTACACCGCGTCCTCACGCCCCAGGGCCACCTGCTGCTGGTGGGCTTCAACCCCTGGAGCCTGCTGGCCCTGAATCACACACTGCGCGCCGCCGCCGGCAACCCCCTGTGGCGGGCGCGCAGGGCGGTCAGTCGCGGGCGTCTGCTGGACTGGCTGCGTCTGCTCGGCTGCGAGGCCCAGGGCAGTGAATTCCTGCTGCCGCTGCCGGTGGCCAGCGGCGAGGGGCGCCTGGCGCGACTGGCCCGCCGCGGCAACCGCTGGAGCGAGGCGCACCAGCTGCCCTTCGGCAGCCTCTACCTGGTACACGCGATCAAGCAGGTGGCGGGGCGCGTGCGCCCCCTGCGCGTGGCCCGCACCCGGCCGGCCCTGATGGGCATCAAGGTGGGCAAGCCGGCCCCCACACCCACACCCCGGGGCGGCAATGTCGCCGCCTGCACCCCCATTCAAGCCCGCGGCGACGCTGTTGCCGCGGCTACCAAATCCCGAGACAGTGCAGCATGAAAGACGTGGACATTTTTACCGACGGCGCCTGTCGCGGCAATCCTGGGCGCGGCGGCTGGGGGGCCGTGCTGCGCTTCAACGGCCGCGAGAAGCACCTCTGGGGCGGCGAGCCCCACACCACCAACAACCGTATGGAATTGCGCGCGGCGATCGAGGCCCTGGCCGCCCTCAAGGAGCCCTGCCGGGTGCAGCTGACGACCGACTCGGTCTATGTGCGCGACGGCATCACCCAGTGGCTGCCCAACTGGAAGCGCCGCGGCTGGAAGACCGCCGCCCGCCAACCGGTCAAGAACGATGACCTCTGGCGCGCCCTGGACGAACAGAACCAGCGCCACGAGGTGCACTGGCACTGGGTCAAGGGCCACAGCGGCCACCCGGAAAACGAGCTCGCGGACCAGCTCGCCAACCGCGGCATCGACCAACTGCAGGAGGCCTGATCGCGCATGCGCCAGATTGTGCTGGATACCGAGACCACCGGCCTGGAAGTCAGCCAGGGCCACCGGATTATCGAGATCGGCTGCGTGGAGCTGGAGAACCGGCGCCTGACCGGCCAGCATTTCCACCGCTACGTGAACCCGCAGCGGGAGGTCGACCAGGGCGCCATCGAGGTGCACGGCATCACCAACGAGTTCCTCGCCGACAAGCCGCTGTTCCCGCAGGTGGCGGCGGAGTTTCTCGACTTCGTGCGCGGGGCCGAGCTGCTGATTCACAACGCGCCCTTCGATATCGGCTTTCTCGACGCCGAGCTGTCCCGGGTCGATTCCAGTCACCCGGGGCTTGCCAGCCTGTGCAAGATCACCGATACCCTGCAGATGGCCCGGGCGCGCCACCCCGGCCAGCGCAATACCCTGGACGCCCTGTGCAACCGCTACGGCGTGGACAACTCCCAGCGGGATCTCCACGGCGCGCTGCTCGACGCCGAGATCCTGGCGGACGTCTACCTGCTGCTCACCGGTGGCCAGACCACCTTCCAGCTGGGCAGCGGCGACAGCGACGGCGAGGGCGGCGAACACCGCGGGGAGAGCCTGCGCCGGCTGCCCGCGGACCGGCCGCCGCTGCCGGTGCTGCGGGCCAGCGCCGAGGAGCTGGCGGCCCACGAGACCCAGCTGGAGGCCATCGCCAAGGCCAGCGGGGGCACGGTACTGTGGAGAGAGAGGATCGAGGCATGAGGTTCAAACCCGACAATCGTCCCCCGGGGCGGGCCGCCGACAGCCTGCACCTGGTCTTCCAGGGCGGCCAGCTGGTGCGCGACCTGCGCGCCGCGGACCCGCTGCTGCCGGCGCGCCACGACTGGCCGGTGGTACAGGAGCAGTTCCTCGGCTACTGGGAGGGGCGGCCCTGCTTCGCGGTGGAAATCGACCCGCAACTGGACCTGGACCCGATGCACTGGCAGCGGGGCAGCCTCTACCAGCTGCTGGGGGCCGACGAGGACCTCTTCGCCCTCGCCGGGCGCGCCGCCCAGCTGCTGGCCTGGGAGCGCGACCACCAGTACTGCGGCCGCTGCGGATCGCCGATGCAGGCCGACCTCGGCGAGCGGGCGATGCGCTGCGAGCCCTGCCGCCACCTGGTCTACCCGCGCATCTCCCCCTGCATCATCACCCTGATTACTCGCGGCGACGAGTTGTTGCTGGCCCGCAACGCCAGCTTCCCCGGGGAGATGTACAGCACCCTGGCGGGCTTTATCGAGGCGGGGGAGAGCGCCGAGGCCTGCCTGCACCGGGAGGTGGCCGAGGAGGTCGGGGTGTCGGTGTGCAACCTGCGCTACTTTGGCTCCCAGTCCTGGCCCTTCCCCAGCCAGCTGATGCTGGGCTTTTTTGCCGAGTACGCCGGCGGCGAGATCGTCTGTGACCAGGAAGAGATCGCCGACGCCCGCTGGTTCCACCACAGCGCGCTGCCCCAGGTGCCGCCACCCAGCTCCATCGCCGGCCGCCTGATCCGGGACTACGTGGAGCACCGTCGCAAGCTCTGACTGAACCCGCGGCACCGCCAGGCCCTCGCGCCCGCCTTTGGCGGCGACGGGCCTCGGCGGTCGCCGCCCCAACTGAGACTCAGGAGATACGTTTGGAACACCTGTATGACTACGGCCTGTTTCTGGCCCAGGCCCTGACCGTTGTCGTCGCCATCCTGCTGGTGGCCGGCGGCCTGGCCGCCGCGGCCCAGCGCCGCCGCCACCACGGCAGCGAGGGCCAGCTCGAGGTGCACAAGCTCAACGAGCGCTACCAGGACCTGCGCGACAGCCTGCGCCACGGGGTGCTGGACAAGGCCGCCTGGAAGGCCGAGCACAAGGCCCGGCGCAAGCGCGAGAAGGCCGAGGCCAAGGCGCGCAAGAAACAGCTCAAGAAGTCTGGCGACGAAGCGCCTGAGGCCGAGGGCAGCGAGCGCAAGCGCCTGTATGTGCTGGACTTCGATGGCGACATCCGCGCCGACGCCAGCGAGAACCTGCGCGAGGAAGTGTCCGCGCTGCTGCCGGAGATCCGCCCCGGGGACGAGATCCTGCTGCGCCTGGAGAGCCCGGGCGGCCTGGTACACGGCTACGGCCTGGCCGCCAGCCAGCTGCGCCGGATCACCGAGGCCGGGGTCCCGCTGACCGTGGCGGTGGACAAGGTCGCCGCCAGCGGCGGCTACATGATGGCCTGTGTGGCGCCGAAGATCATCGCCGCCCCCTTCGCGGTAATCGGCTCCATCGGCGTGGTCGCCCAGGTGCCCAACTTCCACCGCCTGCTGAAAAAGCACGATGTCGACGTGGAGGTGCTTACCGCCGGCCGCTACAAGCGCACCCTGACCCTGTTCGGGGAAAACACCGAGGAGGGCCGGGCCAAGTTCATCGAGGACCTGGAAACCACCCACCAGCTGTTCAAGGCCTTCGTGGCGGAGAACCGACCGGGCCTGGATATCGACAAGGTCGCCACCGGGGAAATCTGGTACGGCAGTGACGCCCTGCGCGAGGGGCTGGTGGACGCGGTAGAGACCTCCGACGCCTGGATCCAGGCGCGCCTGGCGGACTGGGACGTGTTCCAGGTGGCCTACGTCGAGCGCAAGCCCTGGCAGGAGAAGCTCGGGCTCGCGGCCGAGGGGGCGATGGAGCGCCTGAGCCTAAAGCTCTGGCACAAGCGCGGCAGCGACCTGTTCCGCTGACACTCGCTGCCCGCGTGTCCTTGGGCGGGTGCTGTACCGCTCCTGCCCGATCTGGGGCGCTGCAACGGCGTTCCAGGCTATTCTTCGCGATAACCGTGGTAGCGGTTGAGGTCGAAGATGCCGGCGGCGATCCCGTCCTGCTCCACTGACAGCCGCTGCAGGCGGTCGCTGACATCCCAGAACCAGGGGGCGTTGCGCCGCACGCCGTAGCGGTGGAGCAGGGTGGCGTAGTCCTCGGCGCTTTCCAGGGCGGCGATATCCGCCGCGAACAGGGGCATCTGCCGGGCGTGGACCTGGAAGAACTGGTTGGGGTGGGCGCCGATCAGGCCCGCCACCACCGTCAGCGCGTCCTCTTCGGGCAGCCGCCGCTCGTCTTCCTCGAACAGCTGGGCAATATTGCTGTGGCCGCTATCCCGCAGCAGGGTAAAGGCCTGTTCGCCCTCGCCGCCGATCACATGCACGAAGCTCACCTCCGGCAAGAAGCGGTTGTGGGCGCCGCGGTGGGCCACCAGGGCGTCCAGGGCCTGGGCAATCTCGGGGCTGGTGTGGCGGTGGTAGTCAAAGCGCGGCACGGCGCCGCCGGGCACCCGCGCCCGGGCCCGGGCCAGGAACTCGGCCTTCGGGTCGTCGCTCTGGTAGTCCACCCCGGTGGGCAGCTGCATGGCTTCGCTGCGCACGAAAACCGGCTCCCGCGCGGATTCCGGCGCGCCCCGATACCAGTGGTCCCGCAGCGGCTTGCGCTGATCGGCGGGGAGAAACATCAGGAAGTTGTACTCCCCCTCCATGCGCAGGAAATCCATGTACAGGCGCGACTCCAGCTGGTGGGCCACCGAGCCGTAGACGTCGAAGCCGGCCACCAGCAGGTAGTGGATGCGCTCCAGCAGGGAGTAGGTGATGACCCAGGCGGTTTTCGGCGTTTCCCCCACCAGGCCGCGCACCACCGAGGCGGTGTCGAAGTGGCGGAAGATGGTCAGCCCGGCATTGCTGTTGTCGCCGTCGCCATCCCACAGCAGGTCGAGCTCGGGGCGCCGGCGCCCCTCGGCCATTTCCGCCTCGATGTGCTGCGCCTTGGCCTTCTCGTAGCGCGCCTGGGCGCGGGCGTACTTGAGCCAGCTGGCGATGTCGATCACCGACTCGGTGCGCGGCACCGGCAGGCGCAGGTTGTCGCTTTCCTGTTCCAGGAAGGCGCCGTCGAGCTCCGGGTCCAGGGCTTCCGGGTCCATGAACAGCACCCAGAAGCGATCCTCGATCACGTTGAGGGCAATCTGCCCCCGGCACACCGGCCCCTTGATGAAGTTCATGATGGTGAACTCCGCTTCCTCCAGCATGAAGCGATAGCGGGCGCGCACCGGCAGGTCGGCAAAACTGCGGAAGGGGTTGCCGCTGAGATCGCTGTCGTAGCCGGGCAGGCTGTCCACCGTGTAGTCGGGGGCCAGGAACAGCCCCCGGTACCAGTCCCGGCGCGCGGCGTCGAAGCGGTAGGGCAGGTGGCTCTTGGCCACGGCGACAATCGGCATCGGCTGCAGGCGATACCAGAAGCGCTCGCGCCCGGGATCGTCGTAGGGGCGACGGGTGGCAATCACCTCCACCGCGTCCCCGGGCGGCGAGGCGGAGCGCACCAGGCGGAACAAGTGGGAGTCCTGGCCGGCGTCCTCCAGGTAGAGGGTGGCCAGGAACAGGTGCTCGTAGATGTAGCGCGCCATCAGCTGGCTGCGCTTATCGTTCTGATTTAGGAAGCGCTCCCAGGCCGCGACTTCCCCCTGCAGGGCATCGGGCAGGGCGGGGACCGGTGGCGCCGGCGCCCCGGTTTCCAGCCAGTCGAGCATCATCCGGTGCTCCTCCGGGCGCAGCCCCGGCAGCCCGTAGGGCATGCCCCACTGCGGGTAGTCCTCGGCGAAGTCGTCGAAGCCGCCGGGTTTCACGCACTGCTGGTCCCGGTGCAGGGAGAAGTCAAATCCCTCCGGCAGGGGGCCGCGGGCGGGCAGGGGGTGGGCCTGTTTCAGGGCCAGCATGCGGTAGAGCAGGCCCTTCTCCGGCTGCTCACGGTCCAGCACCGGGTAAAAATCCTTCTTGCGCCAGGCCGCTTCGCCCTGGGCGTCGTCGAACAGTCGGGTCAGGTCACCGGCCAGCAGGCGGGTGGAGTCATAGACCAGGGTCTGGTTGGCCCCGCGCTCGAGGCCGATGTGGGCTTCCAGCTTGAGCTGGCAGGGGGCGTCGTAACAGGCGTGGCAAACCACGCAGCGCTGCTCGATGACTTGCCGGGGCGTCTCCAGGGGCGCCGCCAGGGCGCTGTGCAGAGCGAAACTGGCCCACAGTGCCGTGAGCAGGCGGATCATCTGGTGCATGGGTGCGTCCCGGGGTGTCGAAGCGCCATGGTAGCACGCATAATAGGCACCGGCAGACCGGCAGACCGGCAGACCGGCAGACCGGCAGACCGGCAGCATAAGGGCCCCAAGCGGGGCAGGCGGGCCGCGCAGCGCCACGGGCGTGCCGGCGGGGACCTGGAACAGGAGAAAGCAGGGTGCACGAAATCGTAGGGTTCCTGGACATGCTGGGGATGGTGGTCTTCGCCATCAGCGGCGCGCTGGCCGCCGCCGAGCGACGCCTGGACATCCTCGGCTTCATCCTCTTTGGCACCATCACCGGCATCGGCGGCGGCACCATCCGCGACCTGCTGCTGCAGGCGGACGAGGTGTTCTGGTTCAGCGACACGCGCTACTTGTGGGTGTGCATCCTGGCCAGCGTGGCCACCTGGTTTGTCGCCCATCACCTGCAGTCACTGCGGCGGGTGCTGCTGTGGGCAGACGCCATCGGGCTGTCGGTGTTCAGCGTGATCGGGGCGCAGAAGGCACTGATCTGGGAGGCCCCGGTGCTGGTGGCCGTGGGCATGGGCATGATGACCGCCAGCTTCGGCTCGCTGATCCGCGACAGCCTGCTGGGGCAGCCCCCGGTGCTGCTGGAGGCGGACATCTACGTCACCGCGGCGGCCCTGGGGGCCCTGAGCTATGTCGGGCTGACGGCCCTGGCGGGGCTGCCGGGCTGGGACTGGGTGGCCGGCTGGGCGGTGCCGGTGTCGATCGGCGCCGCCTTCCTGCTGCGCGGCAGCGCCATCCTGTTCAACCTGCAGTTGCCCAAGTACCGGCCGCAGCACTGAGGCCGGTTCAAAGCGCGGCGGCTGTCTGTTCCGAGCGACGCGGGCCCTGGGGCCCGGGATTGCCGGCGCCGGGTCAGCCCTTGCCAGTGGGCTTGTTGGGGCCCGCCAGGCAGTCCTTCTCGATATAGGCGATGATCTTGGCGGCGATATCGATGCCGGTGGCCTTCTCGATGCCCTCCAGCCCCGGGGAGGAGTTGACCTCGATCACCAGGGGGCCGTGGGCGGAGCGCAGAATATCCACCCCCGCCAGGTCCAGCCCCATGACCTTGGCGGCCTTGATCGCCAGGCGGCGCTCCTCGGGGCGCAGCTTGATCACTTCCGCGGTGCCCCCGCGGTGCAGGTTGGAGCGGTACTCGCCCTTGACCGCCTTGCGTTGCATCGCGGCGATGACCTTGTCGCCCACCACGAAACAGCGGATGTCGGAGCCCCCGGCCTCCTTGATGAACTCCTGCACCAGGAAGTCCGAGCCGATGCCGCGGAAGGCGTTGATCAGGGCCTCGGCGGCCTTCTTGGTTTCCGCCAGCAGCACCCCGTTGCCGTGGGTGCTGGCGGTCAGCTTGAGGATCAAGGGCGCGCCGCCCACCGATTCAATCAGCTTGTCGGTCGCCCGCGCGGAGTGGGCGTAGCTGGTCACCGGCTGGCCGATGCCGCGCCGGGCCAGCAGCTGGTGGGCGCGCAGCTTGTCCCGGGAGCGGGTGATGGCGATGGATTCGTTGATCGAATAGACGTGGCCGACTTCAAACTGCCGCAGCACCGCGCAACCGTAGGAGGTGATGCTGGCGCCGATGCGCGGGATCACCGCGTCGAACTCCAGGTCTTCCACATCCTGGGCGGATTTCTGGTACACCACCGTCGGGTCGTTGGCGGTGATGTTCATGTAGCACTTGAGCACGTCCACCACGCGCACCTCGTGGCCGCGTTCCGTGGCCGCTTCAACCAGGCGCCGGGTCGAGTACAGTCTGCGGTTGCGGGAGAGAATGCCGATTTTCATGAGACGTCCTTGGGCGCGGGGATTTGACGTGGAGAGCTCCACAAGGCAATCATAGCGGTTCGACGGGGCATCGTGCACCTTGTCCCGGTGATGCGACAGGAATAATTTTCCAGGAGGCATGTCATGCAACTGAAAAGACTGTTCCGCACCTTGGGCCTGGCCACCCTGGCAGCGAGTCTGCCCCTCGCGGTATCCGCCGACGAGCACGGGGGCAAGGCCGCATCCGAGAGCGCCGCGGAAAACGGCAGCGAAAGCAGCGAGAGCACGCAGCGTCGCTGCCTGTCGCTGAACCAGATCCGGCGCATCGAGGTGGTCGATGACCAGACCCTCAAGTTCCACATGCGCGGCAGTGGCCCGGACTATCTCAACCATCTGCCCTATCGCTGCACCGGCCTGAAGCGTCGCGGCGCCTTCATGCACGCCACTTCCACCAGCAACTACTGCGACCTGGATATCATCACCCAGATCGATACCATGATTGGCATGCGGCTCGGCTCCTGCCCCCTGGGCAAGTTCGAGGCGGTGGAGCGCGCAGTGGAAGGCGAGGACAGCCAGGCCGAGGAGTAGCAGCGGCACTGGATTCACAGGCAACACGGCACAGGTATGTCATAGCGTGACACTGGAAGCGCGGCACTTCGCCGCACTGGAGGCCCTGGCGGCCGAGGATTTCGCGGCCTGCCGCGGGGACATGTTCCACTGGGACGGCGGCGAGCCGGCGACCCTGGAGGCGGTGGACTTCGATCCGGCCAGCCCGGGGCGCTTCAGTCTGCTGTTCTCCGCCCCCGGGGCGGCGTCCGCGGAGCAGGGCATCTACCTGCTGGCACACGAACGCCTGGGGGAGCTGGGCCTGTTCCTGGTGCCCCTGGGGCCGGCCAGCGCTGCGCCAGGGGGCGACGCGGCGTCGCCGGCATGCTGGCGCTATGAGGCGGTGATCAGTCGCAGCTAGCTGAGCGCTTGCCATTACCGGCACCCGTGAGGGGCTGAACCAGTGGTCAGCGGTATTCCATCTGGCAATACAAGCTGTCGTCAGCGCTAACCACGAAGCCCAATCGCTGATAGAGCTGTCGGGCGGGGTTGTCGCAGGCTACGCTCAGGCACAGTGGCACCGCCTGTTGTTGGCTGCGGGCCTGCAGTGCGCGCAACAGGGCCGAGCCGATTCCCCGCCCGCGATAGGTCGCCAGCAGCCTGAGGTCGATCAGGCGGTTTTCATCGCTGGCCGCCTGCCAACACACGCGCCCCGCGGCTGTTCCCTCTACCTCAATGATTTCCCGCACGGCGGTGGGGTACGCCTGCCGATAGTGGGCCTCCTGGGCCCGGCACTGCTGGCTCAGGAAGGCCGTTTTCTGCGCCTCGTCCCAAGGCAGCGCCGCCAGTTCCTGCCAGCGGTTATCGACATAGAGCATGATCAGTAAGTCGCGGTCGTCGGGGGTCTCGGGGCGCAGTTTGCAGGGTAGGGCGTCTGCGTTTTGCTCGCGGCCCGCGAGGGAGGGTTCCCCCGGAGCCTGTGACAGAGAAGCCCGTGGGGGCTGGCGACTGGAAGTCATCCTAGGATCGGACTGGGTAGACACCGAAGAGCGCGATGATGAAATTGAGGCCCAGGGCGGGGTTGCCGGGCATGCCTTGGGGTGTGGCAACGGCCTGCGTGGTCTGGTTGACCGCGACCCCGCGCTCGGTGCTGATCCCGTTGGTGGTAGCGCGGGTGGGCAGCCCCAGGTTGTCGCTGCCAAGTTTTTGCCCCAGGCTGCGTGGGCTAAGGCCAGGACCACTGCCGGCATGCACCGGCACCCGGCTGCGCAGGTCCGGTAGGCCGAAAGTGGTGATGCCGTCGCCACCGTAGATGGTGCCGAGCAGGGAAAACAGCGCATCGTTCTGGGACACCGCCAGCAATTGCCCGTCGCAGAAGGCCCAGCCGCGGGGCGCGAAGTTACCCGCAAACAGTCGAATCTCGCCAATAAAGGGTTCAGACATGGTGAGGAGCTCCGGTCAATTGCGTGAGGGGAACAACCCCTGGAGGGCAATGCAGAAGTTGAGTGCCAGCTCCGGTACAGCCGGGGGCAGCGATTGGGTGCCGGTCGCGGCAAGCTGCTGACTGCGGTTCGACACCAGTCCGCGGTCGACGCTGATGCTGTCAACGACACCCACCGGCGCACTGGTAAAATTCTCCGCGCCCACCTTCTGGCCCAGTTGCAGAGTATCCCCCTGGTGCATCGGCATGCGCCCGCGCATGTCCGGCAGAGCAAAGGTGGTTTGCCCGTCGCCGCCGTAGGTGGTGCCCAGCAAAGAGTACAAGGCCTGGTTCTGGTTGATGGGCAGGACCTGCCCGTCGCAGAAGGCCCAGCCACGGGGTGCGAAGTTGAAGGCCATCAGGCGTATCTCGCCGAGAAAAGGTTCTGACATGGTTAACTCCGGCGATTTATCAGCTGCGTGATGGGTAGGTCCCGACCAGGGCGATGGCGAAATTCACCACCAGCGCCGGGCGATGGCCATCGGTCTGACTGTCCACCGGGTAGGCGTCGACGCTGCTGCGCTGGGCGCTAGAAGCCAGACCGCGCGCCACGCTGGCATCGGTAACGGCGTTGACCCGGCTGCTATAGGGGTTGTTGATTTTTTCACCCAGGCGACGATCGGTCAGGCCTGGCCCCCGGCCGACGTGCATTGGCCCGCGATCGCGCAGGTCCGGCAGGCCGAAGGTGCTGCGGCCATCGCCGCCGTAAGTGGTGCCGAGGAGTGAAAACAAGGCGGTGTTCTGGGCGATTGGCAGCAGTTGCCCGTTGCACAGGGCCCAGCCGCGGGGGGCAAAGTTAAAGCCCACCATGCGCACTTCGCCGATGAAGGGTTCCGACATGAGTGTCTCCTAAGCCGTCAGGAGGTAGCCGCGCCCGGCGACGTGGGCCAGCTGCGCGGGGCGAAAGTCCTGACCCAGGTGCAGTGCGGTAAGGTGTCGCTTGCCGGGGAGCAGGGCCTGCAGACGGTTCTGCCAGGTGTCGAGGGTATACAGGGTATCCCGAGCTGCCGGGGCCAGATGGCGCACACCGGGGGAGAGTCCCTCGGCGTAGCGGCCCAGGCACTCACCCCGTTCGTTCCAGACCAGCACGCAGCCATGGCCTGACTCCAGACTGTGCAGGTGGCCGCGACTGTCGCGGGCCAGGGCAACCGGGCCGTTGCTCGCGTGTCGCTGCCAGGGCTGGCCGCCCCAGCGGCGCAGGATGCGGCCGTCCAGGTCGATCAGGGTCAGTTGATGGTGGGCGCTGTCCGCCAGCCACAGGGACAGGCCATCGCTGCCGGCGAGCATGGCGCTCGGGCGCGGGGCGATATCCAGCAAGGAGAGACTGCCGCGCGAGGTGCCATCGGCAGCCAGCAACTGCAGCCGGGCCCGCTCGCGGTCGAGCAGGGCCAGCTCACCGCCGGCGAGGGCCGCGGCGGCGATATAGGGCGATGCGTGATTCAAGGTACCGGTGAGCGTGCTTGAGTCGGCACTGGCACCGGCTTTGACCTTGGCATGGACGTCGACGGCCGTTGGCAGGGGGGCCAGTATGCCGCCGCGCAGCTCCCGGCTGAGTCGGCCTGTGTTGTCGCTCCACAGTAGTTCGCGGCCGGTGCTCAGCGCACGCCGGCCGGGTTCCAGTTCGACGCGCGTGGAGACCGAAGCGTCCGGCGCACCCGACGCCAGGGACAGCGGGGCCAGCAGACTGCTGCCCCCAAGGATGGCGCCGCCGCGCAGCAGGGCACGCCGGCGCAGCGCGGGGCGCAGGTCAGCGTGACTCGCCATCAGCTGCCCTCCTGGGCACACATCAGGTTGATGTTGCTGGGCGTGGCATCCAGGCCGTTGGCAAAGATTTCGCAGCGGGCCTCCCAGGTGCTGGTGCTGATGGGCTGGGAGCGGTACAGGTACTGGTTCTTGCTGCAGTTGGCGCCGCCGCTGATCAGCAGCTCCCCGGCCAGGCAGGCGCAGTTGTAACTGCCGTTGCAGCTGCGCAGGGTGACCGCCGCGGCGCTGACCACACCGTCGGCCCCCGCCGGGCCCTGGGGCCCCTGGGGACCAGGCAGCCCCTGCGGGCCTTGCGGCCCGGTCTCGCCCTGTGGGCCAGCAGGTCCGGCTTCACCCTGTGGGCCCTCGGGTCCGGGCTCGCCCTGTGGCCCTTGTGGTCCCTCTGGCCCCTCTGGCCCTTGCGGACCTTCAGGTCCCTGCGGGCCCTCGACACCCGCCGACTCCAGGGTCGTCAGGCGCGTATCCTGGCTGTTGGATTCGTTCGCCAGCACGTCAAAGTTCTGGTTGACCTGATTGGCATCGGCGCGGTCGCCGTTGCTGAAGCGGTGGGGAATGTCGATCTGGTCGGCCAGGGCGGGCGTGCCGGATAGCGCGGCAGCCAGGCACCAGAGCAGCGCCCGGGCGGGGCGGAAAACAGCAGCCTTCATGATTGAGAATCTCCAGATCGGCGTTGACGCATCCGTCGATGCAGGGGGAGGAGGGCGACCAGCAGGGCCAGAAGACTCAGCAGCGGCCCCGGTAATGCGGGAATGCCAAGGGCATCGAGCACACCCCAGAGGCTAAGGCCCCAGGTCCCTGTTCCCCAGGTAAAGGCGAAGGCTGGGGTGGCGGAGAGAAGGCCGGCAATCAGGGTTGCCAGGCACGACGATAACCTCCGTGTCATGCTGTGCTCCATGCAGAAGCCAGCGGCTTGCGTCACGTGGATGCCTGCCGCTGGCGTTATCAGATTGGATTGACGCTAGCAGTGCCAAGTGGCCCGGGCCAAAAGTTTTGGCCCGGGCCGTGAGCCAGCGCACAAAACGCAGTCTTTGGCTCCGCCTGGGCGCCAGCGCTCACCATGTATGGCAGGCGTCTGGCGTCGGCTCAGACTTCCTGCAGTTCAAACTCCAGGCGCGCCGCGCAGACCGCATCGGGCTGCAGCGTGTCGCCAATGGCACAGGCCGGGGCCGGCCCGCCGGCATTGGAAATGGTTGTATCCGGGCAGCTGCCGCCGTTCGCTCCACCATTAGCCACGCCGGCGAGGAAGACAAAGCCCGGGGCCGCCTGGATGTCGATGATCTGCTGGGTGACGCCGGTGCCATTACCCACGCAGTTGAGGCCCGGGCTGAGGTCGCCCTGGCCCCCACCGGCCTGGTTGAGGGTGATCAGGGGGGTGATCACGATGGCCTGGGCCAGCTTGGCGCTGCCGGCACCGGTGGCGACGACGCCCACCATCAGGGCAACGCCCAGCAGGCCGCTGTCTCGCAGCTGGCCGTTGCGGTGCAGCCGGTAGACGACAAGAGCCAGCAGAACCGCCAGCAGGCCCAGGGCACCGGCACCCAGGGTGGGTACCGCCGCGGTGGAGAAGGGGCCGTAGGTGATGGTCCCCGCACCGCCCGCTACACCGGCGCTGGCGAGCATCGGTGTGAATAATAGAGCGGCACTGACGATCCGGAAGAGCGAGCGTAGTGTCCCTTGTTTTGTTATTGCTTTCATGTCTGAGCCCCTTTTGACAAAAAATTTGAACTAAGTTACTTGCCTTTAGAAGGCCCTGTAAAGCACCAAAATGATGCATTTTCTCCGCTTTTCCAGAGACAAGGGCACTGCAATTTGCGACCATCGGCTACCAACCTTCTCAGTTTAATGTATGCGGCAGGCCACGCCCCACCGCCTGCTCTCGGTGATTGCTTTTGATTTCAACCGCTCGTTTATTGCTTGGGTTCGTCTGTGCTGTTGCACTATCGAGCTTGCTTGTCGCATTGATCCTTCTCATGCTCACGTTCCCCTGGGCAGAAACGGATGACGCCGCGCCGCTGGCGCTGGATGGCGCGGACTTCAGCGTCGTCATGGCGTCCAAAGTGGGCGAGCAAGCCGGGCGGCCTGTTATCGAGGCGTTCCGGCAAGGCCAGGGGGTGTTTGCCCTGCAGCAAAACCTCGACGTGCAGGGCCGGCCTGTGGTCAGGCTCGATATGCAAGGGATCCGCGCGAACATGCGTTTGCTGCTAATGTGGCGCACAGCGGCTGATCCCGCACAAGAGTACGCCGCGCGCCTTTTCCGTAGCGAAGACGGAGTGAGTTGGCACGACCTAGGAGACGCGGAAGGCTGGGAGGGCACCCTCACCGATCTGGCCGTGGTGGCCCTGGGGCGTGCGGGAGATCGCCCCCTGGCATTGCGTTCGGTGACGCTACAACCGTCCCGGCCCACCACACAATTCGCCAGCCTCTGGACGGCCTGGACGACGTATCAGCCCTGGACCCAAAGCACCATCAACTACCTCCGACACGAAGTCGCCGATGGCTCCCCTTCGCCGCTTCCGCTTGTCGCGCTGTGCTGCGGGGTGGCAATCCTGTTCGGTGGTTTTCTGTGGTGGCTTGTCTCGCGTTTAAGTTTTCGCAACACTGCGGTGCTCGCCCGTGAGTTTCCGTGGCGTCGGAGGTGGCTGCAATCGGCGGTGGTGGTGGCACTAGTCGGTTGGCTGTTCCTGGATGGCCTTTGGTTGCAGCAAATGCTGTCAGCTAATCGCAGTGCCTGGGAGCGTTTTTCCGGTAAATCCACGGATGAGCGTTTTCTCGCGGATTGGGACGGCGCGGTCTACCGCCTTGCCCAGCACCTGAAAGGGTCCGTATTGCCCGAGGAGCGACAACACATTCTGTTGTTGGAAGAGGGTGTGATTCGGGCGCACCGCGAACCGCATCCACTGCGTCTGCGCTATCACCTGCTGCCTGAACATCATATCACCGCCATCGTCGGATTTAATGGCGACGGCCTCCTCGTGGCACCTGATGTGGAGGACCCTGACGAAGCGCTGGAAAAACGTATCGAGGGCTTGCAAGACAACACCCGGATCGACCTGATTTTGGTACGGCGCCGTAGCCCCGAGGGGGTGAGTCATCAGACTCAAAGACAACTTGGACTCCTGCCTGGCCTGGATACTCGCGTGGTTTACCGCGCCAGAAACCTGACGCTTTACCAACTGCTGGCACCGCGTATTCCCGAGGAGCAAGTCCGTGACTGACTCTTTCTCCCTGTTGGGCCTTCTTGTTTCGTTACTGACGCCCTGGCTGTTCGGCGGGCTGTTACTTCGCCGCTGGCTGGGACGCGGATGGCACTGGGCACTGATTGCCGGTCACGGTTTCCTGCTGGGCTATCTGCTGATAACGGTGGTTATGCGGTTGTGGGATGCCCTGGGGCTGAAACTTGCGTTCTGGCCGATAGTGGGGATGTTGGCTGTCATGGCGGGAGTTTTACTCGGGTTGAAGCGCGGCGCTCAGGACCAGGACGGAGTGCTTGCCAACACACCGCAGGAGGCCTCGCGAAGCCCTCGAGTCTTGAAACTTGGTGCCGTGTTACTGCTGGGATTGGCCGCTGTGCATTGGTTGAGCGCGGTTTGGGAGATTGTCCAGCGTCCGCTGTATCCGTGGGATGCCTGGTCCGCCTGGGTGCCGAAGACCGTGCAGTTTTTCCATGCTCGCAGTCTGGATTTTGAACTGGTCACAATCGGCGCAAAACACGCTGAAACCGTGAACGTGATCCACCTCTGGAGCATGCTGGGGACGGGCGTTTCGGCGCACCCGCTGTTGCAGCTGCCCTGGGCGATGGCTTTCCTGGCCCTGCTACTTGGTGTCTTTGGGCATGCGCGGCATCTGGGTTTCTCGGTGCCGGTGGCGGCGCTGACCTGCTACCTCGTTTCCAGTCTTCCCTATGTCGGCATTCATGCTGCACTGGCAGGCTACGCCGACCTCTGGGTACTGCTGGCCTTTTCCCTGAGTGTCATGGCGCTGAGTTTGCGCGATAGACGCCTGATCTGGGTGGTGCCGCTCTACATCGTCGCCTGTGTGAGCATCAAACGGGCCGGTGTGGGCATGGCGGGTATTCTGCTGCTGTGCTTGCTCGCACCCCGGATGTGGTTTGGGCTCAAGGCCTTGCGCCGCCAATTGGAGACGCCACGCAGCCGGCAGCTGCTCGCCTTGCTGGGGGGCGAAGTCCTGATTGTGGCAGGGCTGGTTATTTTTGTCGGGATGACTTTCAGAGTGCCCCTGCCTGGGTTGGCGCCCCTCGAAATCTCAGGCAACATCGTGACCCTCTCCTGGGCAGGTGTGTATGAGTTGAACTATGAGCCGATCTGGGAGCCTTTGTGGCAGAACCTGTACCTGTCGGCTAACTGGCACTTGCTGTACTACCTGTTGCCCGTCGGCATCGTGGCCGTGGTCGTGACTCGCCACTGGTCCCTGGTGCGCCAGCCTCTCGTTGTGGCACCGCTCCTTGGGCTGGTATTTGGTGCGAGCTTCCACGCGCTGGTGCAGCCCTGGGCGGCCTACGACCAGACGGGGCTGACCCGGGCGCTGATGTACAGTGCACCGGGCCTTGTCCTGTGGCTGGTTTTGGTAGTGCTTACCCTCTCAAGAGCCCCTGGTAGCCACTCAAGCGAGCCGGGGCTGCAGAGGGCTTGAAGCGTTTAGCCGCGCAGGCGTCGTGCACCCGCGAAGCCAAACAAACCGGCGAGGGCAAGCAGGCCCCAGAGCGGCAGGGTCGGCACCGGTACAGCTTCAGTCACAGGAGGCGGTGGCAATTCGCCGCCGACCTGGATAGTGATGAAAGCGCCACTGCTGGCGTCGACCACGGTATAGGTGCCCGGGATCAGACCGACCGTGGCGAGGTCGGTGTCCGTCTGCGTCCAGGTGGCGTCCGGAGTCCAGACACCACCGACCAGGTCGGCTTGGACCACCCCGAGACCGGGAACGCGCTCCCCGCCTTCCCGGGTGTAAATGTGAAAGGAGCGGGTGGCGGTGGAGGTCCAGTTGAAGTTGGAGCTGGCAAAGGGGCCCGTGGGCGCGTCCCAGGCGCTGTAATCGGTACCGGCACTGAAGCCGAAGTGCGCGTCGGTGCTGCCGCTGGCAGTGTCGCCCATGATATCGGTTTCGCCATTTTCCTCGATGCCGATGCCGCCCCAGCTCTCTGGGGCGACCGGCGTCAGGTCATTGGTATCGATGCTGCCCGAGGCGGTCATAGTGACATCACCACCGGCGGTTTCCTCGAAATGGAAGTAGAGCTGGGCCTGTGCCGATGCGGCGCTCAAGAGCAGGCCGGCCAGCAGGCCACCTTTGGCGATATTCGTGGCAGCTTTCATGATCGTCTCCCCCTTCTTTCTTTTAAAGCGTAAAGGCTTAGTCCCAAAGGGGTGTGCGCGTAAAGCTGGCGCTGAGCGTCCCTGCTCCGAAGCCCGATCACACGCCCTGCGATGCTCCTGCCCGGGTGCTCATGTATCCTTGCAAGTCCTTGGCACACGACTGGACGCCGTGAAAATCTCCCTGCTCATGATCAGCTTTGCCGGCGGCGGCGTCACTCGTGTGATGCTGAGCCTGGCGGAAGGCTTGTTGAGCCGGGGTATCGCGGTGGACCTGCTGGTGCTGCGGGCCTCGGGGGAGCTTTTGCCGCAGCTTCCCCCGGGTGCCAGGGTGGTGGACTTGCAAGCCGCCAGCACCCTGCGGGCCTTGTTCCCCCTGTTGCGCTACCTCGCCAGGGAGAGACCCTCGGCCGTGCTCTCGGCAACCACGCGCATCAACTGCGCTGCGGTGTGTGCCTGGTGGCTCGCGGGCCGGCGCGGCCGGCTGGTGCTGAGCGAGCACACCACGCCGAGCCACTTTCTGCGCACACAGCGTGGCATCAGCGCGCGCCTCGTGCCCCGCCTGATGCGCTGGAGCTACCCACATGCCAGTGCCGTCGTCGCGGTGTCCCGCCAGGTTGCCGACGATGTCGCCGCCTGTGCCGCCCTGGACCCGCGCCAGCTGCGGGTGGTGCATAACCCGGTGGTCAGCGAGCAGCTCTATGCACAGGCGAACGAAGCGCTGCAGCACCCCTGGTTTGAGCCCGGCGCCGCCCCGGTCATTCTCGCGGTCGGTCGCCTGTCGGTGGAGAAGGATTTCCTGGTCCTGATCAAGGCCTTTGCCCGCCTGCGCAAGCAGCGCGACGCGCGCTTGTTGATTCTCGGGGAAGGCGCGGAACGCGAGGCGCTTCAGGCCGATATCGATCGACTGGGCCTGGCCGAAGACGTTCAACTGGCAGGCTTTGTCGATAACCCCTACGCCTACATGCGCGCCGCCGCCGTGGTCGTGCTCAGTTCGCGCACGGAGGCGATGCCCACGGTGCTGATTGAGGCGCTGGCCTGCGGGGCGACGGTGGTCGCCACCGACTGCCCCCACGGTCCCGCGGAGATTCTCGAAGGCGGCCGCTGGGGGCAGCTGGTCCCGGTGGGCGATGTCGTGGCCATGGCCTCGGCCATCGAGGCGGCATTAGCGACACCCCGCGATGGCCGTGGGCGGGAGCGCGCAGCGCACTTTTCCCGGGAGGCCGCGGTGGCGGGCTACCTGGGAGTGCTGGGCACAAGTAGTGAACTGTCGTAAGTCGCCTTCAAGATCCCGGTGTACAGCGACCTTCGAATACCTCCTCGAGGCTGCCGGCCACCAGGATTTCATCCGCCCAGGCTTCCAGCTGCTCCGCAGTAGCCGCTGCCAGTCGTTCAGTGGCCCACTCGGGCAGCTCGCCGAAGCGGCGGGTCAGCAGGCGCTGGAGGGTCCGGCACTGACCCTGCTTCTGGCCCTTCTCCAAGCCCTCTTCAAGGCCTTGTTCAAGCCCTTCTTCCAGCCCCTCCCGCCGAGCGGACCCAATACTCAGGTTCCAGTTGATGCGGCCCCATTCGCGGGCCTCCGCCAGGCGCTGGGCCTCCTCGTCAGCACTGAGCTGCCGAATACTCCCCATGGCTTTCTTGACGGGTTCGTGGGTGATATCTGACATGACCGACTCCTCCTGCCAATGCTCGAAAAAGCGCACCCAGTCCCCGGCGGGGGCGGGTTCCTGCCCCAGGCGATCGGCTTTTTTCAATTCAATCACGGTCAATTGTAGCTCGCTTCCCAGTACCACGTCAGGCTGGTTGGCGTCACGCATCTCGAAGCGCCAGAGTGCCCGCTGCCGTTGGGCGTCGTTGGCCAGGAATAGATCGAAATCCAGCAAATGGATCCCGATGGCGCTGGTCATGGCCTGGTACTCCTTGCCGGCATTCAGCTGTTGCGAGAGCAGACGCGCGAGATAGAACAGGCTGCGGGCACCCCAGTCGCGCTGTCGCTGCATTTCGATATTGTACTGGTGCCCGTCCACACAGCGAGCGCGGACGTCCAACACAATGCCCTTGCTGCCCAACTCAGAGGCGTCGATGGTTGGATTCATGATTTCCACCGACTCCACCTGCGGAAGATCCGGCCGCAGGTCGTTGATCAGCGCGACCGTCAGCTCCGGGTCCCCGGCAAACAGGCGCTTGAACACATAGTCGTTTTTCGGATCCAGCAAGGTAAACATGCCACCCTCCGTGGCAGCCGTTGCTTTCCATCCCATCCCTGGGACGATTCAGGATCGCCCGAAAACCCACGGCCGGCAAGCCACTGCCCGCATTCGATGGAAAGGACGCCTCCGCGGAGATCCTGCTCAGAAATGATCTCCAAACAAGGCCGCCACTTCATCCGCTGACTGCGGCCGCACCACCCGCGCCACTTCGACTCCGTCTTGCATCAGCACCAGGGTAGGCCACAGCTTCACCCGGAACGAGCGGCCGGGGCCCTACGACATCGTGGCCCGACGCCCAGGGGGTGTGGCGGCTTTGACGGCCGATCCGTCGCTAGCGGTGGCGGAGCTGGGTATCGAGCGGATGTGCGAGGACGCCTGGCGCTGGCAGAGCGGAAACCCCCGGGGCTACGGGCGCTCACTCCAGCAATGCCAGCAGTGCCTCGCCATCCCTGGGCAAACCCGCGGCACCGGTGTCGTCGAACAGCGTATTCGCCAGGGCGCGCTTTTCCCCCTGCAGCTGCTGGATGCGCTCCTCCACTGTGCCGGCGGCAATCAGCTTGTAGATGAACACCGGCTTGTCCTGGCCGATGCGGTGTGCGCGGTCACTGGCCTGGGCCTCCACCGCCGGGTTCCACCAGGGGTCCAGGTGAATCACCACGTCGGCGGCGGTCAGGTTGAGGCCGCTGCCGCCGGCCTTGAGGCTAATCAGGAACACGCGGACCTCACCCTGCTGGAAGCGGTCGATGGCCGCCTGGCGCTTGCGGGTGCGCCCGGTGAGCTTGCTGTAGTCAATGCCCAGGGCCTTGAGCTCGCCTTCCACCAGCCCCAGCACCTCGGTGAACTGGGAGAAGATCAGCAGGTTGCGGCCCTCCTCCAGCAGCTGCGGCAGGGCCTCCCGCAGCCACTCCAGCTTGGCGCTCTCACGAATGCCGCGGGCCTTGTCCAGCTTGACCAGGCGCGGATCGATGCAGGCCTGACGGAGTTTCAGCAGGGCATCCAGAAAGGCGATGTGGCTGCGCGCCATACCCTGTTTGGCCACCAGATCGCGGATGCGTTTCTGCATGCTCACCCGGATGCTTTCGTAGAGGGTGCGCTGACGGCCGGACAACTCCACGTATTCGATGGTTTCGGTCTTCGGCGGCAACTCGGCCACCACCTCGGCCTTGGTGCGGCGCAACAGGAAGGGTGCCACCCGCGCGGCCAGTTGCTGCTGCCGCTCGCGATCGACGTGGTTTTCGATCGGGCTGCGAAAATGCCGGCGGAAATGCTGCTGCCCGCCGAGCAGGCCGGGCAGGGCGAAGTCCATCAGTGACCACAGCTCCCCCAGATGGTTTTCCAGGGGGGTGCCGCTCAGGCACAGGCGACAGGGGGCACGCAGATGACGCACTTCCCGCGCCAGCTTGGTGTTGGGGTTCTTGATCGCCTGGGCCTCGTCCAGCACGATCAGGCTGAACTCCCGCTCGCGGTAGACTTGGTGGTCGCGCAGCAGCAGGGGGTAGGTGCTCACCACCAGGTCTTGCTGGTCGATGCTGCCGAAATGCGCCTTGCGGCCGGGCCCGTGCAGCAACAGCGTGCGCAGTGCCGGGGCGAAGTGTGCCGCCTCGCGCAGCCAGTTGGCCGCCACGCTGGTGGGGGCCAGCACCAGAGCTGGGTGCTGAAGCTGCCCTTGGTCCTTCAGGTGTTGCAGCAGAGCCAGGGTTTGCAGGGTCTTGCCCAGGCCCATGTCATCCGCCAGGATGCCGCCAAAACCGTGCCGGTATAGAAAATGCAGCCAGTTCAGCCCCTGCTGTTGGTAGTCGCGCAGGGAGGCCTGCAGATTGGGTGGTACCGGCACGGTTTCCAGACCGCGAAATTCGCGCAGCTGTGCGGCCAGCTGCCGGGTCAGCGGTGCCGCGCGGTCATCCAGTTCCACTGACTCCGGGAGTTGTGCCGCACGGAAGGCCGGCAGGCGCAGCGGCCCGTCGAGGGGCTGCTCGCCAAACAGGGACTCAATCAGATCGCGCAGGCCCTGCAGGGGGCGGGCGTCGAGTTGCAGCCAGCCTTCCTCGGTGGGCACCAGCAGGTCGTCGGGGGCGCCGCTCTCCAGCCAGTGGGCGACCAGTGTCTCCGTGGGCAGTTTGCGCTCCCCCAGGTTGAGGGACAGCTCAAAGTCGAACCAGCTGCGCTCGGCGTCGCGAATGCTCAGATCCATCTGTACCGGGTGAACCGGAATGTCGTAATCGGCGTCGGCATCGATCTCCCAGCCTTCGTCCGCCAGCCGGGGCAGGGCCTCCCGCTCCAGTATCCGCCAGCGCCGGAGTGTCTCGACGCTGGTCTCTGCATCCACGGTCCAGATATTGGCATGCTGGCCTATCTGGTCGTACAGGGCCAGCCCCAGGTCCGCCAGCTGGTCGCAACAGGCGATCTCCTGTTCCCAGTCGCGCTTGACCAGGTAATCCTGCCCGTCGAGATGCTGGAAGCTGTCCCAGTTCATCGCCGCTCCGGGCTGATACATCGCCTCGGCGAGTACTGGCCCGTAGCGGAAGTGCAGCAGCGCGCCGGGCACGCGATAGCCGGCGCCGGAGTCCGCGGCGACCAGGGTCAGGTGGGGCACCGGGGTATCCAGGGTGAGGATATCGGGCTCTTCCGGCAGCGGCAGGGTGGCCGCCGGGAAATGCTGGCGCAGCTGCTGACCGACCCGACCGAGCGCGGCGCTGCTTACCGGGGGCATGTCCAGCAGCAGGCGCAGCTGGCTGGCGGGCATGTCGCTGGCCAGCAGGCCCAGCTCGCCGCGGCGGGGGTCGAGGTAGAGCGGCGGGCTCACGTCGATAAATTGCCAGGTCTCCCGCGCCTCCAGAGCCCCGGGATCCTCGGGCACTTCCCCTTTTCCCGCTTCTTCCAAGCCGACCAGATCCGCCGGTTCGGCATGCAGCTGCCACTGGCCTGCCTCCTCGCGCCACTGCCACTGCAGGCCGCGCGTCGGACCCAGGCGCAGCGGCGCAGTACTGGCGGGGTCATGCAGGTAGAGCCGCCCGGTGGCCAGGGCCCGCTGCAGCACAATGCTGCCGGTTTCATCGGCGGGCCGAAAACCGCTGGAGAGGCGCTGGTGCCCCAGCATCTTCAGAATTTCGGCGTCGACGTTCTGCATATAGGCCGGCTGTAGATAGGCGTAGTCGTAGGGGGAAGGACTGAAGACGCGCAGCTGGCTCCACTCACCGTTTTTCTTCAGATAGCCCTTCAAGGTGAGTAGCTGGGGCAGGGGAAGCCTCGAGCCGGAACGATCGATCAGCTGCAGTTGGTACAGCATGTGGTTTTTCGCCGGTGCGGGAGGTGCCGGCGCGATATCGGCGGCCTCATCCAGCTGTCGCAGCCAGCTTTCGATATCCACCTGCGGACTCGCCGGCACCTGCTCCAGCCACTGGTAGGCCGTGGCCACTCCATGTTTGCAGTCCATGCCCACCGGGCAGCTGCAGTCGGAGGTCAGTACGTCGTCGTGGGTGTACAGGTGCGTGTGGTAGCGCTTGTTGGCGGAGCCGCGCACCTCGGCATGGATGCCCTGCGCATGGGCGTGCAGGATGTCTACCCGCCCCTCACGAAAATAGTTGCGCCCGCGCGCCAGGGTGGTGGGCCCGGCCATGCTTTCGATTTGGCTGAGTGTCAGTTTCATGGCGGGGGATTGTAGAGCAAATCGCGGGTAGGGTGATGTTCAGGCTGCTGGATTGCGGGTGGTGATCAGCCCCCGGGGCCAGGCGCGCCCTCGAATACCTTGGCAAGGCTGCCCGCCACCAGAACCTCGTCCCCCCAGGCTTCCAGCTGCTTCTCAGTAGCCGATGCCAGCCGTTCAGTTGCCCAGGCGGGCAATTCCCCAAAGCGCCGGGTTAGCTGCCGCTCCAGCACATGGCGCTCACCTTCGAGTCGGCATTCTCGATGCCGAAGACCCCGCTCAGGGGCGATTGTCGGGCAGCCAATTCCTCTTCAGTATAGCGTCCCTCGTCAACCAAGTAGAAGCGCAAGTGGGGCTGGTACACACGCAGAAACTCCGGTGGTTCTGGTTGGATCAGGTCGTAAATGTTCTGTCGTGCCGTCCAGCGCGGTGAGCCGTTGTACAACACGATCGGCAGCACCGGCGGCAGGCCCGTCGCCACGGTGGTGGCACCCGATTTGAGCAAGTGATCATAGAAGCACGCTACGTAGTGCAGCAGCCGTATGTGGATCTGGAGCGTGCTGAAGTCCATCAGGCCGCCAATCTCGGGCGGGGCAAAACCCTCAATCAGCTGCTGCACAAACTCCGGGTGGCTGAACAGCTCCTTGTAACCGGTATCGTGTTGCTGACTGGCCATGGCGCCCTCCGTGGCGGTGCTGGTCAGTGTCTGTTGCCCTCAGGTTGAGAATTCCAGGCCTCAGATGCACAGCCCAACTTTGGAGCCGGGCAGGGCAACCTTGCAAGCCAATGGGTGAATCTGATGGAACGGGCGTCTCTGCGGAGATTTTTTATTACTTTTGGTCCAGCAATTCGACACATTTATAACCGAAAATCGTCTCCGCGGAGATTTTGCTCCAAAGAGATGTCAGTTTCAGGCTTCCAAGCCTCGAGTGCCAGCAAACACCTCCTCAAGGCTGCCCGCCACCAGAACCTCGTCCGCCCAGGCTTCCAGCTGTGCAGTGGTGGCCACTGCCAATCGTTCAGACGCCCAATCCGGAAGCTCGCCAAAGCGTCGGGTCAGTTGGCGGGACAAGGTATCCCGCAGGGCCTGCAGGCGTCCTTGCATCAGTCCTTCCTCACGGCCTTTCTCGCGACCTTCTTCCAGCCCCTCCCGCCGAGCAGACCCAATACTCAGGTTCCAGTTAATGCGCCCCCATTCGCGGGCCTCGGCCAGGCGCTGTGCTTCCTCGCTGGCACTGAGCTGCCTAATGCTCCCCATGGCTTTCTTGACGGGTTCGTGGGTGATATCTGACATGACCGACTCCTCCTGCCAATGCTCAAAAAAGCGAACCCAGTCCCCGGCGGGGGTGGGGGCTTGTCCCAGGCGATCGGCTTTTTTCAATTCAAGCACGGTCAATTGTAGCTCGCTTCCCAGCACCACGTCAGGCTGGCTGGAATCGCGCATTTCAAACCGCCACAGCGCCTGCTGCCGCTGGCCGTCGCTGGCGAGGAAGAGGTCGAAATCCAGCAGATGAATCCCGATGGCGTTGGTGACCGCCCGATACTCCTTACCGGAATCCAGCTGCTGCGAGAGCAAGCGCGCCAAGTAGAACAGGCTGCGGGCCCCCCAGTCGCGCTGCCGCTGCACCTGCATCTCGATATTGTATTGGTGCCCATCGACACAGCGGGCGCGCACGTCCAGCACGATGCCCTTGCCGCTGAGCTCAGCGGCGTCAATGGTCGGGTTCAGAATCTCCACTGACTCGACCCGGGGGAGACCCGGTCGCAGGTCGTTGATCAGCGCCACAGTCAGTTCGGGGTCACTGGCAAACAGGCGCTTGAACACATAGTCGTTTTTCGGATCCAGCAAAGTAAACATGCCGCCCTCCGTGGCAGCTGTTGCTTTCCACCCCATCCTTGGGACGATTCAGGATCACCGGAAAACCCACGGCCGGCAAGCCAATGCCCGAATCTGCTGGAAAGGGCGCCTCCGCGGAGATTTTGCTCAGAAATGATCGCTAAACAACTCCGCCACCTCCGCCGCCGACTGCGGCCGCACCACCCGCGCCACCTCGGCGCCGTCGCGCAGCAGCACCAGGGTCGGCCACAGCTTCACCCGAAAGGAGCGTCCCAGTGGGCGGCCGGGGCCGTCCTCGATTTTCAGGTGCTGCAGCGGCGGCGCACTGGCAAGGGCCTCGCGAATACGCGGCTGCGCGCCCTGGCAGTGGCCACACCAGTCGGTGCCGAACTCCAGCAGCACCAGGCCAGGGAGGGCGTCGACCGCGTCGCGGCTGGGTGCATCGGGGGAGTAGGGTTCGCTGGGCATGGGCTGACATCCTGTGCGCTGGCAAAGACAGCGCCCATTGTGCCGTGCGAAAATGCCGCTGTCCCCTGTCATTGCAGTCACTGTCTTTCGGGTAAAGGGCTTATCCATGCATATCCTGGTCACCGGCGGCGCCGGTTACATCGGCAGCCACACCTGTGTCGTGCTTCTGGAAGCCGGGCACGAGGTGAGCGTGCTCGACAACCTGTGCAACAGCTCCGCCGAAGCCCTGCGCCGGGTCGAGGCGATCACCGGCCGCAGCCTGCGCTTCGTGGAAGGGGATATCCGCGATCCGGCCAAGCTGGCCCAGGCCCTGGAGGGCGGCGTGGAGGCAGTGATCCACTTCGCGGCATTAAAGGCGGTGGGCGAGAGTTGCGAGCAGCCCCTGGCCTACTTCGACAACAACATTAGTGGCACCATCGCCTTGATGCAGGCGATGGAAGCAAAGGGGGTGCCCCGGCTGGTGTTTTCCTCTTCGGCCACGGTCTACGGCGAGGCCAAGACCAACCCGGTGGACGAACAGGCACCGCTGTCGGTGACCAACCCCTACGGGCGCACCAAGCTGGTGATGGAGCAGCTGATCGGGGACTGGAGTGCCAGCCAGAGCGGCGCCAGCGCGGTGCTGCTGCGCTACTTCAACCCTGTAGGGGCCCATCCCAGTGGCCGTATCGGCGAGGACCCGCAGGGCGAGCCCAACAACCTGATGCCCTATGTGGCCCAGGTGGCAGTCGGTCGGCGGGAGCGCCTGCGGGTCTACGGCAACGACTACCCGACCCCGGATGGCACCGGGGTGCGTGACTATATCCACGTGATGGACCTGGCCCGGGCGCATGTGCGGGCGGTGGAATACGCTGCCGGGAATCGTGGTTGCCGTGCCTTCAACCTGGGTACCGGGCGCGGTTACTCGGTGCTGGAGGTGATTACAGCCTTTGAGGAGGCCACCGGCCGCCTGGTGCCCTACGATATCGAGGCTCGGCGCCCGGGGGATGTGGCGGCGCTGACGGCCGACCCGTCGCTGGCGCAGGTGGAGCTGGGCTGGCGAGCCGAGCTGGATATCGCGGCGATGTGCGAGGATGCCTGGCGGTGGCAGAGCGGGAACCCCGAGGGGTACGCCTGAGCGTTTTCCGGGCAAAACCGCGAGCGCTGCTTGCAATCATTTCCTTCTCTCGCTAGCCTGTTCAGAAGCTGAACACGCCAGTTACTTGGGTATTCCTGCTCAAGCACTAGCCAAGCCAGCCCCCAAGGCCTTACCGCCACTTCCCGGGAAGCACCCAACGCGTGCATTCCCTGCGGTAGCCTGCCCGGCCCCCGGATTTCACGCCGGAACACGCCACGTCAGACGCCAATAACACCATGTCCAGTACCGAACAGCACCTGAAAGTCCTGCGCCTGCTGCAGGACCACCCGGAGATCACCCAACGCCAGATGGCCCAGGAGCTGGGCATCAGCCTGGGGGGACTGAACTATTGTCTCAAGGCGCTGGTCGAGAAGGGTTGGGTGAAGATGGAGAACTTCAGCCGGAATCCGAACAAACTGAAGTATGCCTATTTGCTGACGCCAAATGGGGTGAGGGCGAAGACCCGGCTGACCGCGCATTTTCTGAAGCGGAAGATGGCGGAGTATGAGGCACTGAAAATGGAGATCGAATCATTGCGTTACGAGATGGATAACACTCAAGAATGATACCCACTAAACCGGAAGGATAAGCCATCCAATGTACTGCAACGTGCCTCATTACACGATGATGTTCCTCTCCTATGACATTGTCTGTATGGGGAAATAGGCGACCATTCCAATGCTACAGCAACTCAGGGAACTTTATCGACTGCTCACCCCCGAGCAGCGCGGTAAACTTCTGCGCCTGCAAATCCTCGTGGTGCTGATGTCCTTCGCCGAGATCGCCGGGGTCGTCTCCATCGGTCCCTTCATGGCGCTGGTGGGCGACATGGAGCAGCTCCAGGGCGAAGGCATGATGGCCGAGCTTTACGCCGCCAGCGGCTTTTTGGAGCCGCGCACCTTCCTCTTCTGGCTGGGGGTGGGGGTGCTGGTGGTACTCACGGGTGCCGCCGTCATCGCCATGTTCACCATCTGGCGGCTCTCACTGTATGGCGCCCGGGTGGGCGCCGAGCTCAGCGCGCGGCTCTACCGGCACTACATGCATCAGCCCTGGCTGTTCCACGCAGGCGGCAGCAGCAGCCAGCTCACTAACCAGATCGCCCAGGAGTGCGGGCGTATCCAGGCAGGGATCATCAACCCACTGATGCAGATGAACGCCAAACTGGTGATGGCGCTGCTGATGGCGCTGGCGATATTCGTCTATAACCCCCTGGTGGCCCTGGCCGGGCTCGCCATCTTCGGGGCGGCCTATGTGCTGCTCTACCGTACCGTGCGGCGCCGCCTGATGCGCAACGGCAAAAGCATCTCCGAGGCACAGCGGCTGCGCTTCAAGCTGATGGGTGAGGGCTTCGGCGGCATCAAGGATGCCCTGCTGCTCGGTCGCCAGCCGGTATTTACTGACCGCTTCGACGTCGCCTGCGCGCGCTTTGCCGAGGCCCAGGGCACCACTGCTGCCATGAGCCAGGTGCCGCGCTACGCCATGGAGCTGATCGCCTTCGGCAGCGTAATCTTCCTGATCCTCTACCTGTTGGCCGCCCACGAGGGCAACCTCGGCACTATCCTGCCGGTGCTTTCGGTCTATGCCCTGGCCGGCTTCAAGCTGCTGCCCGCCTTCCAGCAGGTCTACACCAGCATCTCCCAGATCCGCGGCAATCTGGCCGCCTTCGATAACCTGCGCGATGACCTTCGCGCCAGCGCGCTCCAGCCGCCCACAGCCCAGCGCCCGGCGGATAGCGAGACGCACCGCCATCTCGCGCCCCGGCAGGCCATCGCGCTCAAGGAGGTGGTGTTCGCCTACCCCGGCAAGCAGACCCCCGCGTTGGATGGCCTCAACCTCACCATCCCCGCCAACCGGGTGATCGGCCTGGTGGGCGCCTCGGGCTCCGGCAAGTCCACCGCTATCGACCTGCTGCTGGGCCTGATCGAGCCCCAGCAGGGCCAGGTGTTGATCGACGGCCAGCCGCTGACCGACGACACCCGCCGCGCCTGGCAGAACAGCTTGGGCTTCGTGCCCCAGGCCATCTTCCTGGCCGACAGCTCCATCCGCGAGAACATCGCCTTCGGCCTGCCGCCGGAGCAGATCGACGATGCCAAGGTGCGCCAGACGGCCAGCATGGCGCACCTGGATGAGCTGCTCGATGAGTTGCCCGATGGCCTGGAGACGCGCGTCGGCGAGCGCGGCGTGCAGCTCTCCGGCGGCCAGCGCCAGCGCATCGGCATCGCCAGGGCGCTCTACCACGACGCCGATGTGCTGGTGCTGGACGAAGCTACCAGCGCTCTGGATGGCATCACCGAGAAGTTGATCATGGATGCCATTCATGACTTTTCGGGCAAGAAGACCATCATCATGATCGCCCATCGCCTGGCCACAGTGAAGCAGTGTGACAGCATCTACCTGCTGGACGACGGGCGGGTCGTGGATCAAGGCAGCTATGTCGAACTGGCGGAGCGCAACACCATCTTCAAGCGTATGGCGGAACATGCGTAAGAAAGGCAGCCGCTACGATGGTGGCGTCGACAATCAGGGAAAACGCATGAAAAATTGCTCTACGACGGGCTTCGTAGTGCTTTACCAGTAGGAACTAATATGGGTATCTAACGGCTTTTGCTCATGGATGACCCGATGCCACGGATCTTCGGTGTCCTCGTGGCTTGCTTATGCAGCTTGATGTCCATGAACATGCTCCCGAATGAGTTGCTGTAGAAGCTCTCCGGCTGCCAGCAGAGGATAACTCCTATAGTTCATTTGATCATCTGGGACCCTACAAGCATTAGCATCATCCGTTGATGCAGATTTCTTTGAGAGTTACTTCTACTTCCAACGTTTCGATAAAATATTTAGGAAATGCACATGGTTGTTTATGCTGTCCGTATAATTAGAAAAATTTATAAATTAATATTTGGCTATCAAGATAAAGTGTTGTTAATTTCACATGCAGTTGTGCCGGGGAGTATGGGTGATCAAGCCATGCTTGATGCCGCTGCGAATTATTTGAAAAAGGAAGGCTTCAATCTATCAATTTTATATGGGCATAAAGAAAGAGAAGTAGATATCCGGCTCTCGGGTGCTAGTAAAATCTTTGTTCTTCCGAAGTCTTTTGTGAACAGAGCAAAGTACGTACATGCCTTGATTTCATCTGATGAAGCAATGATTACAGGTGCTGATGTTATTGATGGAATTTATCATGGATCGTCAATTTGGATAGATTTTTTACAATTAGCCAGTGATATCGGAGTAAAGGTTAGAGTTTTAGGCTTTAGTTTTTCAAGCTATCCAGTTAAAAAAGCTGTAGAACAGCTTAAAGATTGCTCAAACATTCAGTTTATGTCGAGAGACATAAATTCTCTTAGGCGCTTTGAAAGCTATACAGAACAAAAAGCAAAATTGGTTGCAGATGTGGCATTTCTTCTTGAGCCCGAGCTGTCAACCGAAGAGGCAGTTAATATTCAAGATTTTATATTAAAAAAGAAGCAAGAGGATGCAGTTGTAGCTGGTGTTAATGTTTCAGGGCATGTTTTTTCTAAGTTAGATGAATCTGCGCTTACTGCCTTTATCAAGACCCTGAATTTTTGGCTGGAGATGGATGAAAAACATTGCATTATATTAGTTCCTCATGATGTAAGAGACGAGATTGGTGATTTAGAGTTGTTGCGAAAAATTTATGCTGCTCTGGAGAGAAGGTTCAGCGATAGAGTTAAGTTGCTAGAATTCCCTACAGCTTGGAACGTCAAGGCTCTAGCCGGAAATTTTGATTTCGCGATATCAGCAAGGATGCATTTTACAATTGCTTGTATGGGGATGGGAGTGCCCGCTCTGTCTCTCGTTTACCAAGATAAGTTTGAGGGTTTAGAAGAGCATTTTAAGCTCGATAATACAACGATAGAGCCAACCGTAGTTGCTAATCCTGAAGTGTTTCAAGAAGAAATTATAAGTTTTCAAGAAAAGAGTTTTGCACTAAAAAACAAAATAAAAAATATTTTACCCTCTGTTATCGAGCTTTCGAAACAAAACTTTAGATAAAGTTGCCAGCTCTTTATGTTATGGTTTTAAATTGAACATTTCGTTATGGGTAATATTTATAAATGCATACTTTCGAAGGTAAAATCTCTGTAATTATACCAGCTTTCAATGCTCAGCGGTTTATAAAAAGTTCTATTGCATCTGCCCTGCAACACTCTTGTGTCGCTGAGGTTATTGTAGTGGATGATGGCTCAACTGATGAGACATACGAAATAGCGAAAGAGCTTAGAGAACGAGATAAAAGAGTTAAGCTGCTTCAGCATGAAAATGGAGCTAATCTTGGTGCTGGTGTGTCTCGCAATACTGGGATTAAAGAATCAAAAAGTGAATTTATATCATTTTTAGATGCCGATGACTTATATCTAAGTAATCGTTTTGATAAGGCGCTTGAAATATTAAAGAAAGATATAAATGTTGATGCGGTTTATGAGGTTTTAGGAGTGCATTACTCCGACAAAAGATCCAAGATTAAGCATGTCAACAGAATGACAAAAGCTAAAAAAAACATACCTGAGCCTGTTATTCCTGTCGAATTCACAGGAGTTGAGAAAAAAACCAAACCTGAAGATTTGTTTTATCATTTGATAATTAACGATAGAGGGTGGATTCACTTAGACTGCTTAACCATCCGAAAGTCATCCTTAAATAATTTTGCTTTGTTCAATAATGATGTAATAGGAGAAGACTCAGATTTTATTATGCGGTTGTCGTGCGAACGTAAAGTTGTAGGCTCAGGCTCTTTAGAACCTGTTGCTACACGTGGTGTTCATGGTGCTAATCGCATTACTGATGAAGACGTTGTTAGAGTTGGAAAGCAAACAACCAGTTGGGAAAGGTGGCTTCATTATTCTTTAAAAAACAAGAGGCGTGATGTGATAACATTTGTTGTTATGCGCTGCGCGGACGATGGGTCAATCTTAGAAAAAGCTATAAATATAGTTAGAGTATTGGTAACAGTGCCATTTGCAATTCCATCATTTCTTCGTGGATTGCTAAGATATTATTCCCCCCATGTCTGATAGCTCCTACCTATATTTAGGTTCTCTTTCTAATTAAAATTTTTTTGATTTATTAAATCTTCCTGAAGATTAATTTAAAAAGGTTAATGTTGTTTTTTTCAAGATTAATCATTGAGATTTTAGTGGAAAGCAATTAATAAAATTACTCTCTTCTTAGACCTGTGGTAGCGTCAATGAGCACAATCCTTCTGATCTCTCCCGAGCCGTGGGATGGGCACTTCGTTAGTAAGCACCATTATGCGCGCGAACTTACGCAGCGTGGCCATCGGGTCTTGTTCTATGGGCCCCCTGACACTGCAGGCACCCCTCGATTGGCTCCTGTGTTCGATGCCCCGGGAGATCTGCAGGTTTTGTACTCCGCGCCTGTAGCGCCAGGCTTACGCTTTGCACCTGCGTGGCTGCGCCGTACTCTGGAAGCGCGTTGGCTGAGGCAAGTGGAAAAAGTCTTGGGGCAGCCCATCGACGTGGTCTGGAATTTCGAGAATTCACGATTCTTCGACATGGGTTTTGCAGGCGACAGGCTGAAGATCTACCAGCAGGTTGATCTGAACCAGAATTTCCATCCAGAGACGGCTGCGGCGTCGGCTGACCTGTCCATTGCCATCTCTGAGCCGATCGAACGGCGCCTTGCTCCTTTTGCAAGCCACCTGATCCGCATCACGCATGGCTATGCCTCACAACACGAGGCACAGTCCAACTCTAAACGGATTGAAACGGGTTTTGCACGTGCTTCGGTCAATGTGGTTCTGATAGGCAATCTGGACATAGCCTATCTAGATGTGTCACTTCTGACGCAGCTGGTCACGGACTATCCATATATCTCCTTTCATTTTGTTGGGGCATATACACCCTATCAAGGTCTGCACGGCGCAACGGGAACTGCGACAAATACTCATTTCTGGGGTAGGCAGCCTGCTAGCAGGTTGCCGGAGTTTCTAGTTCGCGCCGATATCCTTCTCGTAGCTTATCTAGCGAATGAGCACCTCGAACAACTGGCTAATCCGCATAAGATAATGGAATACCTTGCTGCTGGCCGCTGTATTCTGGCCACGCGAACACTGGAATACGAAGGCCGACCTGACCTGATCGAAACAGCACGCAACCGAGAGGATTACATGCAACGTTTTGCCGAGATTGTGGGGAATCTTGCGACATATAATTGTGCCGAAAGAGTCATTCACCGTAAAGAGTTTTCTCGTAAAAATACTTATTCGCGTCAAGTTGACCGTATAGTTCAGTCGCTTGGTTCGTATGGAAATTTACTTTCTTGATTCAATTCTTTGCAAGCTGAAAAATCTCATATAAAGATTGTTTGGATTTGTTTGGCGGTTGTTAAAATATGAAGCTAATGCCAAACAAAAGGGCTTTTCGAAAGCAAGCAACAGATTCATTGTCTATGCAGGCGTTTCATAAAGTTTAATATGTGTTCATGAGGCTGTGATAGGTTGCTAGATGCTACCTAACAGGCTGTTGAAAAACCCTGCTTCAGGGCAAGGTATTTGAGATAATGCCGGCGGCAACATAGGAC